>Ga0134125_10000681_pt1 | contig 44583 bp, 72 predicted proteins | sample KB31751_FD_96464 | JGI IMG/M metagenome (GOLD analysis project Ga0134125, IMG submission 96464) | Terrestrial soil microbial communities with excess Nitrogen fertilizer from Kellogg Biological Station, Michigan, USA - KB3-175-1 | ecosystem: Environmental > Terrestrial > Soil > Unclassified ...
GATATATTGAAGAAATCACTACAAGAAATACTAGATCAAGATGATTCATTAATGAAATCACTACTAGAAAAATATCCAGAACTATTACTAGCAAACTATGGACACCAAGAAGAGAAATGACTAATCTACCTTTAGGTGCAGGTGTAATGTTTTTGGGTATAGTGGTTCTGTTCTTTTGGGGCTTGTCAATAACAGCAAGTAAGAAATTCACAAAAACAGACATTTATTTCCTAATGGGTGTAATATCTTTATTTTTATTAGGCTACTATCTAATGACTTTGGAGTGTAGACCATATTGTTAGGTGTTATAAATGACTAGTACTTCACAAGACTTGGCCCTAGCATGTGGTAAGACTGATAATGCTACTGGGATATACCGTAATGTAAAATTATTGATAAAGATGTATGAAAACAACCCACAGAAATTAGATAGATTAATAAAGTCATTCGTGGAGACCTAACATAATGAAGAAGGAGATTACAGTAGAAATTATTGGTTTTTGGTTTGACGCACAAACATTAGAAATTAAAGCAACATTACAACTAGAACTAGCACCACACCAAAGATTATCAACAGAATTAAACATTAGTGAATTACTTTCAATGAGGAAACAGAAAAAGAAATGAAAGTCTATAAGGTTAGTTTTCACTGGCTTGGTAAGGATAGTGGATATGTACATGTAACAGCAGACCATCCAGGTCATGCTATATCAAAGGCCTTGACAGTAGAGAGATCCAAGGGCTGTATGTACAAGGAAGATAATGTAACAAAATCTGAATTTATATGTGAAACAGAGGAAAAACAAAATGACAGTTAAAGTAGGTATACACCAACCAAATTACATACCTTCCAGGGCCTTCTTTGACAAAATGAAACAATGTGACTATTTTGTATTACTAGATGATGTGCAGTATGAAAAGAATGGATATACAAACCGTAATAGAATAACACATGATGAATGGCTTACTATCCCAGTACATAGAAAACATGACACTCTAATCAAAGATGTTGAGATAAGTTATGATGATGTAAACTGGAGAAATAAACACTTGCAGAAATTAACTTCAGTATATGGTAATGAACCAACATTAGAGAATTACTGTAAACACTATGATAAGATATTCAGAATCTACAATTATGCCTGGAAGAATCTAATAGGAATAAACCTTGCATGGATAAGAGAAATATGTGATATTTTACAAATTAAAACCAACACAACATTTAGTACATCATTTGAAAATGGTCACTTGAAAGGATCAGACAAGATACTAGACATTTGTGAGAGACTTGGAGCAACACACTATATATCAGGCCCAAGTGGTAGAAAATACCTTAACACATTAGACTTTGACAATGCAGGAATTACAATAGAATGGCTACAACCACAACCACCACAATCTTTAAGTATACTAGATGATATTTTCAGAGGTAAGGTATGATAGAAGATTTACTACCATTTGCAGAGTTCACATTAGTTTCTATTGGTATATATTATTGTATTACTGCAGTAAGAAACCTCGTACATTTATTTAGGATTGATTTAATTGAGTAGACAACAAGATAAAGCAAACGAATTGAGAGAAAAGGCACACTGGCACATAACCAAGGCAAGAAAACTACTAGAAAGAGCAGACAGACTATCACCACCAAAGGAAAAGGAACCAATATGAAAACAGAACTTTGCTTTGCATGTGACAAGACATGTACAGAACATGTAGACGAGGATGGACACCTATTACTAGGACATCCATTCTCCAGGAGAGATAGTTTTGACTGAAGTGTTTATTGTGATGGGATGTTGGATTGATCTAACAGATCCAGAGCCTAATGTATGGATAAATAACATTTTTAGTACTCAACAACAAGCAGAAGACATAGTTAAAACTCTAAAAGAAGAAAACTCAGACTGTTGGTGGGGTTGGTTCAAACGAGAAGTTGATAGTAAAGACAGTGGAATAAGACTAGATACCGAGATAGTAGATATGGAGTTGTTTTGTTAAATGACTGATTACCAACGACTAGGCCAGTTCATAGTAAATTCCATGAGATTCAATAATGTAGAATTTGATCTATTCAATATACCAAACAGAAGCCTATTAGAACTAATCAAACAATATAGAGAGTATCTTCAGAGTCTACAGTTATGTCCTGACTGTGAATATACTCTTAGACCTGATTTGACTACCAAGTGGTACTGCGATAAGTGTGGTTTTGCTCCAAATGAATAGAATAAATCTAACTTGGTTATATCAGACCAAAGATTACCTTCATAACAAACTAGATATTGAATTTTCTAATGAATGGAGATTTATAATAATGGAGTTACACCCATGAATGATGTAGTACCAATCTTCTCATTTAGAGCAGGAGAGGCCCATATATACTATAACCTACTAATCAAGTGTAATTTACCACTACAAAAAGCAAAGGTTTTAGCACAGAAGGTACAGGAGATAATAGATGATTAAACCAATACTAGAAGGTAAAAGAATCTGCATAATTGGAGCACACACTGATGATGTTGAATTGGGAATGGGGGGTACTTTGAATCAAATTAAAGACCTACATCCAGAAGTTATAATCATGTCCAACTCCTATACTACCAATCCAGAATGGGATACAGTATCAGAGTGTAGAAACTCATTACATGAGTATGGAATAGAGCCAATAATGATGTCTGAAACAACTAGATATTTTGATAGAGACATTGGAGCAATAAGAGATAATCTATTCCTTCTTAGAGACAAGTTTGATGTGTTCTTCACACACTCTAATACATCAATGCACCAAGACCATAGAGTAATAGGCCAGATAGTAGAGGATATAATGTTTGACAAGACTGTCTTCTGTTTTGAAGACATACACTCAGGTCAGCGTATGCAAGGCCCCTACATGTGGAATGAAATATCAGAAGAGGACTTTACAATTAAAAAGAAAGCATTATCACATTATCATAGCCAGAAGAGACGTAGATACTTTGATGATAGATATTTTGACGCATTGGTTACTCATAGAGGTAATCAGGTTCATAAACCAATGGCAGAGTGCTTTGAAATTAAGAGGATAGTAACATGATTACAATTAGTGCAGACGCTGTAAATATGGCCATTTACTGGATAACAGGAGTTTTTGTTCTTGTTTTATCAGGTCTAATATTTTTTGGAAACATACGAGATAAATGGTGTATCCTTCCTGGCATACCATTTTTCTTTACTTTATATCTAATAGTGAATTATTTTACAGGGTGGATTAATCTTGGGTAGTAGAATCAAACCAAAAGTAATGTGGTGTGCTAGATGTTGGAGTTATTGTATATCACCACACTTACATATATTCAGACCACTAAAACCAAGTGAAGTACAGGAGAATCAATAAATTGGCTTCAGCACAACTATGTCCATACTGTGAGGAACCATTAGAAGATCATGGCCCTGGAGACATGGCAAAATGTTTGAGTAGATTAAAATGAACTACAAATATAATGCTGATGTTTGTGTATACATGCCTGTATTCCAGGAGATGGGCCCACACCTAATAAGAGCATTAGATTCATTCAAGAATTGGGAAGTAAAGAAGGTAATAACAATAGATGGGCCATTCCCATTATTCGAGCATGATGGTAAAGACAAGTCAGATGATGGAACTAGAGAGATCATACAGTCATACGACAATACCATACTACTAGATACTGGATTCAACTTCATGCCAGTAAAGAATAATCTGGCCTTCCATACTGCAGGAAAACTAGGTTTTGACGCATGTTTGATAGTAGGGGCTGACGAATACTTGGAAGGTAACATAAACAAACTAACTATACCAATATCAGAACCATTGGCCCAGGTAGCCTTGGAAGAGCATAACCCAACTGGGAAATACAACAAATGGGAGAGCCATAATCCAAGACTAGTAATCAATCCAATGTTTGTAACCTGTAAGGATGTACATTGGTTCTATTTCTACATGAATGAATTGATAGCCTTTGACCAAGCCCCAATAGTAGAAGGAATTACCATACATTGTGATGATACACTAAGACCAAAGGAAAGGGATGATAAAATGACTAGATACCAGGATAGGAATGTACCAATAGAGAGATTCAAAATCAAAAAGAAATACATTGAACAGGCCATCAACGCAGAATATCCACCAATAGTATCTATAACTGGAAGCATGTATTACACATGTGGGTGTATCTGGAGACCTGATGGAGTACCACTTAAACAATGTGCGAAACATTTAACTAAGAAGCCAAAATACATGTAGATATGCCAACAAATAATCCAGAATGTCAACATAAGTTACATGGAATCAATATCCAAAAGATACTAGATTGGATATTTTATGAAAGAATTGCACTAGGTGGTGATGGTTATAGATTATTCAATTGTATCTATTGGGGTTACTGGCCTTATGGAGATGGGAAGGCAGTACAACTTACAACTAGAAATGACTACATTACATTAACAGAAAAACAAGTCAAGGATTTGATTATGGTTCTAAAAGCAAGATTAAACGGCAAGGTTACTGCAACAGGTAATGAACAACTTGGTGACTTTTATCCCGAGGACATGAGAGAGGATGGGTTGAGATGATTATTCAAAGTAACTTCAAAACTGAAACCCAATGGTGGGATAAACCTGCCAATCCTTGGTATAGGAGAAAGTATTGTCTAATACATGAAAAATATAGAAATGGTTGTGGATGTATTCTTTGTAAGAATTGTCTTTATCAAGATTCAAGGGAATGTGATATACTTTGACGACAAAAGAATCGCAGTGTTTAGAAGATGATGACTTAACTCTCAAGGAAAGTTCTTGGTATTCCATCAATATGACTGAAATCAAGTGCAAACATTGTAAGAATCCGCTATGTAAAACAGAGGTTAAAATCTGTAAGAAGTCTTGGAAAACTATGTTCCATTACTGCTGTTTTAATTGCTTCCAGAGGCATCACGTTTGATTACAAAAGGAAATGAACGTTAAGACTTTAATTTGGATCTGTGATGATCCTCATTGTCCTTACAAAGGTACAGACCAAGAAGACGCTAACAATCATTGTATATCTGCTAATCATACGGTTACAAAGTGTAAGATTCTAAGTTCTCGTTAACAGAGTAACAGAAGTGGTTAGAATGAAGATACTACATGTATGGGATCAGGCAGGTGTGGCATGTATCATAGCCAAGTGGCAGAGAAGACTAGGACATGAAGTACAGGTAATCAAGCCAAAACGTAATGATCAGTATGGATTCCTGGAATACTATAACGAAACAAGGACTGACTTTGGTGGTACAGAATTTGATGATTTTGCAGTAGACCAGGCCTACAACTATGACCTAATACACTGTCACTCTGTACATGAAATAGCAACAACCATCAAGACGTTATACCCAAACAAAAAGGTATTCATACACTATCATGGTTCAGACCTGAGAACCAACCCACTAAACGAATATGCAAACAAACTAGTAGACGGTATATTCTATGCTACTAAAGACTTGGCCAAATACCTTCCAGAGACTGCATTTTACATACCTACAATAGTAGATACAGAGTTATTCTCTTATGGGCCTATTGGATTTAGGGATATGTTACCACTTACAAGGAATATGATAAGTGGTATCCCATTACAATATAAAGATACTCCAGATTACTATAGACGGTTCAGAGAGTATAACGATAAGAAGGTAGTACTAGGAGAAACAATGACAGAACTATCCAAGACTGCATACGAGTGCCTATCACTGGGATTAACAGTAATAGATCACAATAACTCTAAACTGATAGGTTTACCAAAAGAACACTGGCCAGAGAATGTAGTAAACCTTATAGACGAGTATTACCAAGGTGTACATTAATGAAGATAGTACATGAGTTCTTGGGTGGTACTGTTGCAGTTTATGAATATGATGATAAAACAGGAGAAAGAATAAGATTTACTCATTATAGATGTTCTACAGATTTTATCATGGATGAATATGAAAGAAATAATTAAAGAATCATGCTGGAAGTGTAAAGGCTCAAAGATAGATGAAGATGGTGAGCCAGGATGTGCAGTATGTGGTATACAAAACATAAATAACACCAAACAAAAGAACTAACCATGAAGAACCCAGTTAAGAAATCACTAGAATCCACAACTAAAAAGACCAAGAAGCAAAAACTAAAGGAATCAATCAACATATCAGGCCAAGGAATTATCCCAGGTATGCCACTAGTACCTCAAATAAGGTGGAATGAGAAGGTAGAACCAATACTAATCAAGATTATAACAGAGTTATATTCAAATCATCTAACATACAACGAAATAGACACCATAGTAGGATTAATTAATACAAGAACCTTCATCAATAAGATAGTACCTGAAGCAGTAGGCCAAGTAACTGCAGAACTACAGGCCATAGAAGGGGAACTACAAGCAGAAAGAAATAAAAGAAGGAACGAGGCTAGTTACATCAACTGAGTGTGATGGTATATCAAAACTGATGATTACTACGAAATCAAAGAACATGAACCATTAGATAATGACTGTATATGTGGTTCATGTTGTAAAGAACTATTGGATATTTTTGTAAGAGGTAAGCCAGATGACAATACTAGTTAAGTTTGGTGGGCTCGACGTTGCAAATCGTGTCGATAATATGGCCCTATGTGTACTCAAACTAGAGAATGGTATATTTGAAGAGATAGGCAATAAGACCTGGCCACATGTGGATTACAATGATATAGCAGAAGACTTGCTAAAGATCCAACGACATGAACGTATGAACGCAATAGGTTTTGATAGGCTAGGCTCAGGTGAGGTAGTCAAGATGTTCTCAAGAGAATTACCACTAGTACCTATAGTATCATCCATGCAGAACAAACAAGACATGATAGGCCTAGTAAAGGGGTTATTCAACAAGAAGAAACTCATAATTCATACACCCAGGCTATACCAGGAGATAATGGAGCAGGAGAAGGTAATTACAGAGGCAGGTAATATCACATATAGACATCCAAGTGGATTCCATGATGATAGGTTTTGGGCCATGTGTTATGCAGTCAAAGTGGCCAGTAGGTATATCCATAACTTCCCAAGGCCCATGATGGTAGTATCTAAAAAGCCTCAGACAGAAAGAGATATAGAGAAGCAGTTGGAAAAGGATATGAAGGATATATGACACAAATCTACATAGTGGGATGGGCCTCTCAAGGCTTTGGAAATACACAAGTAGAGATAGTTGCAGTTTATACAAACAAACAGAAAGCAGACCAACTTAGACAGGAACTACAAGATAAACAGAAGGGTGGAATACAGTTCCTAGAAGAATATGAACTAGATCCAGTGACTGTTAATGTATGATTATCATGTAAGATACTACAATTCCTGGAAGAAGATGATGTTACTTTTAGTGGCACTTAACATGATATTAGAAGGCTATATCTATGGCCCTGGCCAATACTAAAACATGTCTCAAATAGATACATGGAAATGGACTGATCTCATATTTTGTGAATGTGGGTATCAAGGCCCATTTGGACAACATCAACTAGACCTGGATAAAGGTCTAGTTGCAACAAATGTAGAACATGCTGTACAATTACAGTAGTTCACAACCTTTTTATTCTTCTTATTTCTATTACTTAGTACGCCCACCCTTTGTCGAGAGGTGGTATGGAATAGGGAGTGCCGAGACTCAAAGACTCCAAGTCTTACCCTGGACAGTACACTCCAGGGAAGGCGATTTTTACTACTATTACTAGGGTTAAACATAACATAGTTGTTATATAACATACCTGTTATGATGTTGTATGAATGGTAGAATATTTCCATTTTATGTTGGCCCTGCAAAATATGATATACCTGCAGGGATTGATATAGAACAAAGACTAACTAGACTGTACAGCCAACAACTTCCTACAGTCTAACTCTTTTTATTTAATCTTTAATAACGTAGCCAAGGCTATACTATGTTATGGGCCAAGTCAAAACTCGCAAGGAAAGAGCCTCTAAACCTGTTTTAATTGCCGATAATGGTCAAAAACTAGCAAAAAAGGATTATGCAACACCCAAGTTCGCAGTATCCACTCGTAGCACTACTCGTAAATATGTCACGAACAACTGGCGTAAGATGGATGGCCAATCAATGGATTTTCAAGGTATTCAAGTATTTGCTCCAGTAGATCCATATACATACTCTGAAAGAAAAGACTTTAGAAGTGCTATGGATAATTCATACGTCTATAGAGGATGTCGTATCCACACTACCATGGTAGCAGGTCAGGGATATACTACAAGTGTAGTACCACGTAAAGAAGAAGAACTACCTGAAGACCAGGAAGAGATGTGGGCCCAATCTACTAGACTACCTGTACCATATTGGGATGATAAAGAATTTACTCCAGAGCAAATCAAGGACTGGGTAGACAAACTCTGTATGGATTTAGACTTGCAGAATAATGTTTTCAATGCATATTTCCTGGCCCTGGAACAAGGAAGATGTGTACTTGCTATCACACCATTGGATAAAGATCCAGACAAAACAAAAACAGTAAGATGGCAAATCCCAAGAGGTATCAGACTAATCAGGCCAGAGTTTACCATTAGGCCACTAATTGATGATAATACTGCAGAACTAAAAGGATGTCAAGTAGTTGGGGCCTATACTGAAGAAAACAGTTCAGCAATAGACGCAGAACGTATGTTGTATATCATGCATGGATTCAACAATGAATTATTCTCTGATTACTATGGAGATTCCAAAGTGGCCAGAATATCAGATATTGCCAACACACTAAACGTTATACTCAATCAGGATTATCCCAATACGGCCAAGTCAGCATGGTACAAACCACCAATTTATTCAGTACCAATACCACCACAAGAATTTGGTAATGAACAATCAATACTAACACAATTTGCAAACCAGGCCAATGAATCAGAAGGTAGAGCAGTTGCAGTCACTGGCCCAAGTAACAAGGATGAAGTAGGTATCACTGTACTATCAGGTGATAACGCACATGCAGATGTAGGTGGCCTTGAAACAATTAGAACAGGCCTGATTAAATCTATAATCACAGCCTTTGGTATTCCAGGCTTTATGTTATCAGAAGGAGATATTGGCTCATTATCAGGTAACTCAAACATAGAAGAGATTGATATGTACATCAATACAGAAATCAGGCCAGAGAGAATCATACTAGAACGTGTAATAGAATCACAACTCTATGATAGAATACTACAGATATTATTCCAGGTAGATGATACAAACAAACTACCAATTAAAATCAAACACAAGTTCAACAAGCCTAAATTGTTTACCATGATTGATCCTGCACTATACAATGAGATGAAGGATATGGTAGCAACAGGCATAATAGATGAAAGTGGTATGAGAGAGTTCTTGGGTGTAGAAGAACTTAACAAGGATACACTATCAAAGGGCCAGGATACAGATCCAAACTTGAACAGATGGAGACCTGACTGGCAATCCCCAGTACAAATTAACATGTGGCCAACTAAGGATGGACAACTATCTACTACAGTATCACCCTGGGGTAAATTACCTAAACCTGAACCACAAAAGACTGCAAGGAGTAAGAAGAAGTAATGGATACTGATATAGCCTTACTACTACAGGCCATAAACAAGCAACAGGATGATATTAAGTATATTCGTGACAAGGTAGATGTTCAAGGTGACAAGATAAATGATTTATGCAATAGACAGGTAATGACTGAACAAGAAGTAAAGTCAGAAATATCCACAAGAGTAAAGAACGAAACTAGCAAGTACAAGTTTATCACCATAGTATTTTCAGGCCTTGGTGGTGTAGTGTCTGCAGTTGCTACACTAAAGAGTATGTGGCATTAAGTTAATATTCTACCAAAACAATTACAATATAGGTTAGGGGCAATCGTAGCGATATTACCGTCTCAGGACATGGTAAGTGCCGTCTATTCCGAACTAAAGCCCAAATGGTGAACCTGCCTGGCCAAGTGTTAGGCCCTACAAGAGGAATAGGTGATTTATCATCTATTCTGAACGCACCACTATCTTTTTATTTAACTATAACTAATTACTATCAAGCGATTTAGGGGTGTAACGCTTCGAGGCCTCACAACCTAGGATAAGTGACAAGCCATAACCCCTCGACATCTTTTTATTCTAGTCTATCGTAATACATTATGCTAAGGCCACTATTTGGACTGACTCTGAATAGTTTAGTAATTGGGCGTAGTGAATATCAACCAATGGCCAAAAGAGGATTCACAGCCTGTCCATAGGTCAGAATGGAAAATGGTCATTTGCTCAAATCTCTTGGCCTGTCGTCTCAGAACGACCAATAAGAGGTGGTGACTCTGCAACATGCGGAGCCCACTGTCGAGGCATTTAATAGGTTGGTGGTACAATCCAATACCTCATAGACCTCACGCTTCGCATAGGAGTGTCAGGCAGAGGAAAAAACCACAATCTTTTTTAATCAGGCCTTTGTATACTACTTTGATGGGGCTATCATACCATCTCACCTCACATACTGTTTTGGTGTGATAGTCCTCACAACAACGAGGGAAAGCGTTGTACTTAGCAAGACTGGGCCGTTTCAGTTGGTAGGTGTCTCAAGCCCTGGCAACTGAAGGGCCAATACTTTTTTATTATAGTTGTTTGTAGAACTATTGCTCTACTCCGTACCCTAGAGGCTACTGGAAATCGAGGACACGAAAAACCCTGAGCCAGTGAATTAGACCAAATGAGAAATTACAGTGGTACTCTAGGCCAATTAGAGTATTATCAGAAGGTTAATTAGAGGGTACTAATCAGTCAAGTCAATGGTGGATAACTTCATCCTCTTTATTCTGGCCTCTGTAGTTGCAGGGGAAACATGGAATAACGCAGGTTATTTCAGCGACTGGATAAAGAATAGGAATGATCCAAATTGGAAAGGCTTTGATGTTAAAGCCCTGAGAAATGACCTTTTGTTAGGTCTCATCTTGGGCCTGGGTATCATAGTCTATTCCTCAATAGTAGCAGGTACAAGTAATGCTATCACCATTCCACAAATCACTACACCACAGATATTCATATCAGTGGTAGCAAGTCTGTTCGGTACAGTAGCAATAGTTGATAAATTTATTGTTGGTGGAATTGGTAGAGCAGTAACCCTGCGAAAACCAAAGGCTCCTGGAACAATCTAGGGCCATCCCTAATCTTTTTATATTCAATGTATACCACTAAATAGTATGAAACTTGTATTTTCTGCTATTGTTTTATGTCAGATTCTAATTGTATTGGGTGCTTTACACTCTGCAAGTGCAAATCAATTTCCAACATTTGGATTTTCAAACTCTACAAAATATGAGAGTTGTATAGATTACATGCATAATGGAACATCTTGTTTCCAATATGAACAACCATTGAAATTATCACCAAATCAAACTGCAGGTCTTAATTGGTCTATGGATATTATTGCTCCAAATAACACATGTAATATCAAAGGTACAATCATAGGTTCTACAGGTGGCTGTACATATTCTTCAATCGTTTTAACTCAAGCAGACTTTGACTTGCTTAAACAAAATCCTTCAGTATTAGCAGTAGTTCGCATACAACAAAGTGGTATGCCATCACAAGACTATTGCCCAGTTGCATTATGGACTTGGGCCTCACAAGATGATTCATTCAAGGCCAAATACAATGAAACTCTAGTAGTACCACAAAAATGTCTTAATCCAGTTCCAGAGTTTCCAACTGCTGAAGTGGCCATGATAATTGCATTTATTACGTCATGTGTATTGGTAATGAGATACAAATGAGCCTTTACACTGACTTTAAGAATTGGTGGAATAACACAGAACATAAGATAGAAAACAAGTACGGATGGCGTAAAGACAATCCTGACCAACGAGATCATTTGTTTGTTGGTGATGTCATGCCAGTTCAAATCTTACCATCCAAGGTTGATTTATCTTCAAAATGCCCACCTGTTTATGACCAGGGTGGCCTGGGTTCTTGTACTGCCAATGCTATTGCAGGTGCTATTGAATTTGATTTATTGAAACAAGGACTACCTGACTTTATGCCTTCAAGACTTTTCATCTATTACAATGAGAGGGCTATGGAAGGTTCAATCAACTCAGACGCAGGGGCCATGATAAGAGATGGAATCAAATCAGTAAATACTTTGGGTGCATGTCACGAATCAGCATGGCCTTATGATATTTCTAAATTCACTTGGAAGCCAGGTGCTGATCAATACATAGACGCATTGAAACACAAGGCTGTACAATACAAGAGAATATACAATGAGAAATCACCAAGTCTTATGAAATTATGTTTGGCCAATGGTATTCCATTTGTATTTGGATTTACAGTATACGAATCATTTGAATCTCAAGCAGTATCACAAACAGGTAATGCTCCATTACCACAACCAAATGAGAAGATTCTAGGTGGCCATGCAGTATTAGCAGTAGGATATGATGATAGTACACAGAGATTCTTATGTAGAAACTCCTGGGGTACTTGGTGGGGTAATAAGGGATACTTTACACTACCTTATGCATACTTGACCAATCCAAACCTAGCAGACGACTTTTGGGCCATCCAAGTAGTAACATAGACAGATTTATCTAGGCCCAGTTTTATTACCTTATCAATGGATAAGACAACTAATGTACAGAACGGTCAGACAATTTATCTTGGATATATCAAAGTTGATACTTCTAATTACCAATACAGATTAGATTTAAAGAAAGCCTTTACTTCAAAGGAGAAATATGAAGAATGGAAGAAAGAAGTTAATGGAATGGGATTTGATACGGATATGAGAGGAATAGACCTTGTCTGAATCATCAATCAGTCTAGAAGAAAGTGAGGATTTAACATTAAGAGAAAGTTCTTGGTTTTCTCATAATATGACTGCAATCAAATGTAGGCATTGTAAGAAGCCACTCTGCAAGATGGAAGTTAAGATATGCCTGAAAGGTTGGAAATCTCTACATCATTATTGTTGCTATGTCTGTTATCAGGAGCATCATGTATGACCGATAATAACAACGGTTTAACTACTTGGGCCACGACTTCAGGTAATTCTAATACTAAGATTTGCCCTTGTTGTGGTTGTATGACTACTATAACTTGCATGAAAGGTGCTTGTTCGGGTTGTCATGGTATGGGGTTGTGTCATCATTGACTGTTGATATAATGAGTTCAAATCACTAATCTAAACTATAAATACTAAAATCAACAACTTTATTATCATGGGTGCTACTTATGCAGTTCAAAGAGGTACAGGAGCAGGGCCTACATGGACTACAGTTTCTAACGTAAGATTCAGAAGTGACGACGCTAACACATCCGATTTAACCAATCCTTGCATTATTGATTCAGTATTACGTCATTCATTTTGGGCCAACGTTTGTATTACTCCAAGTGGTACTTTCACCCAGGTATCCAATATAAGACATTACTCTGATGGTGCTATAGGATGGACATTTGGTACTAATGGTGGTTTATTTAGAGGTAATCGTGATTCTGGAGACAAAGGTGTTCCAGATGGTTCATATCAACAGGCCACAGGTACTGCAGGAACTGATGGTGATCCAATCGAAACAACACATACTTACTACTCTGGCCAGACTACCAAGACTACAAACATACAATCTGATACTACAGGTTCTCCAGCATTAATAGATTCTTCACTCATTACTGTAGCCGCAACAAGATCAAAACATATTGTAATGCAAGTTAGAGTAGACACAGATGGAACTAGTGGAGTACAAGCAACAGAAACACTAACCTGGCGTGTTGATGAAATTTGACGAAACAGTGTTTTTATTGGTCAGTAGACTTTGAATCAGGGTATCATATATCACAGTTTACTCCAGATGGTAAAGAGATTCTAATCAAGGATATTACAGGCCCTGAGTGTTGGACTGATAAAGGTCTCAACATGAATAGTAACTTTTTTGGTAAACTAGAGGCAATACATGGTAGAGTAACCAAGGTATCATGGAAGCCATTTAGCAAGGAACTGACTGAGAATATACTAAAACAAGATCCAAGTGCTGAGATAATACTATTTAAAGAGGCCAAGGACATTTACAGAGTAATTCCAGATAACAAATATGCTACTATCAAGAAAACAATAGATATTCAATACAAGCCATTTGGAAAGACTTTGGATACAAACGCCTATATGTCTGCAGTATCTATTGGTGAGTTTCCAAGAAAATTCCACTGGATTAAAAGATTAATAGGATTAAAACCAAAAGGTAAGATATATGAATTTCAGGTGGGTATTAAATGGTAGCAACTAGAAAACTGGCAGGTAAGAAAGGCCCCCAGTTACCAAAGAAGGCCACAGGCTTTGTAGAGACTTCTACTACTAGATGGGATGGTAATGACGCTGTGGCCCAATGGGGGTTGGATAGAGGTCAAGATCCATCTTATGCTATACCAAGAGACGCAATTAACTCTGACTTGCGTTTACAAGGTTCTCCATTAATCAGACTCACAGGAGATGAGTTTGTAACTTCAGTTGAATCTCAATTAAACCTTTTAGCAGATTTGACAGCAACTGTGGGTTCAGGCCCATTAACTAATAACAACGCTGTAACATTTGCAACTGAAACAGTAGATGATGAATCATCACTTTATGAACAAACAGTGGGTAATTTTGCTTCTACTTCATCACAATATCTTTCATTACCAACTGGAACTTCAGTCCAAGTTGGAACTAATAGTTTCTTAGGTTCTATAGCATTTAAGACTAATACTACAGGAGCATTACAAGTTATGGCTTCTTATGGATCACATGTAGCGGCAAAGGCATATTGGGAATTTAGAATTAATGCCGCAAACATATTAGCCTTTGAGATTTGGGATGGAACCACAACAAATACGGTAACTGATACTATTGCTTCTAGATGGCAAGACAACAGGTGGCATATTGTAACTGCTTTGGTAGATAAAACGCTAAACATAATTTATCTTATATGTGATGGTATATCAATAGGTTCAGTTGCAGTAACAGCAAGTAACACACTTACGATAGCAGGAGAGAATCTATACATTGGTGCATACAAGACTTCAGGTGCGGCCATAGCAGGTTACTTTAACGGTTCTTTGGCCCTATTCAAACTAATCAATAACTCTGCAGATTACAATGTTCCTGCAGTATGGAATATGGGAATAAGAGAGGGATTTTCTACAGGTACTTTTACTGTTCCAACAACAGACGCTAACAAAAGACTTAACCAAAAATTCGGTACACCAAACTCAGATTTATATTATGCTTACACAACAGCCCCATTTGAGGATGGAGAGTATGAAATACAAGTAGTGTATGAGAAATCAACAGCAGGTGGAAAACTGGATATTCTAATAGATGATAACACAATAATCTCAGGACTAGATACATATAACGGTTCTACAACTCATAACAATGTTAGTAAATACTATGGAGTAAAAATTGCAGATGGTAGGCATTATATCAAAATAAAGAATAATGGAAAGAATGGTTCTAGTTCAGGTAATGCAGTAAACTTACAATGGATTAATTTCATCAAGAGAAGGGGCCATGAAAACGGTGGTTCAGGTGACTTTTTATTATTGTCTGATGAAATAAATGAAAGATCCAATACAGCCTGGGTATTTGGTGTTCTAGGCTCAGGAATATATAATAATGAAATATTCCAATCTTCAGCCTCTAATCTCAATTATACAGAAGGTTCTATTTTCATAAAGGGTGGACTTTATCGTATAGATTATATTTACGAAACATATATTGATAGAGCATTAGTTGATGTATGGATAGGTAACACACAGATAATTTCACTATTAGATTGTTATGGTGGAGCAGTTGAGAATAATATAAAAACAGTCTATGTTAGATTACAACAAGGAAAGAATAATATTAGAATATCCGCAAACGGTAAAAATGCAAGTTCGTCTAACTATTATGTTATAATGCAGGGATTACGTGCTGTGAGGTTGAGTGACTGATGAACGTAAGAGTTTCAGTTAATGCAGGAGATCAAGACGCAATAATAACTTCTACTGATTCAGTAACAATAGGTTACACAAATAATACGTCATGTAGATTCAATGGTTTTCTAACACAGGCCAGTAATGTAGGTACTGCTAATGCTTGGAAATTCACCAGGTTTTTCTCCAAGGGTGGACTTTACAAAGTAAGATTTGTTTACAAAAAAGATACAAATTGTGGAAAGGTAAACATAGGCCTAGATTCTAGTGCTACTTCAATAGTATCAGCATTGGACACCTATGTAGCAAGTGCAACATATAATAATGTATATGAATCAACTCTTGAGATAAGTAGAGGATTCCATGATATAACATTCGCAGTAAACGGTAAAAATGCAAGTTCGTCTAACTATCAAATACAAATGGAAACTATACAATTTGATCCAATACAAGAATATCAATTATATCAGGATGATAAACCTGCACAGACAAACCAAGGTTCTATGGTATTATTAGGAAAACACAAGGCCGCTGTTGCAGAATCTACATTCACTTTTAATTTAGCTGATATTACAGATACAAAATATTCTGAAGTAGTAGTAGTTGTAAGAGGATCTGAAACAGCGGCATTAAGTCTTTTAATGAAAGTCAATGGATTATCTGCAACATATTTTGGAAAAGGTATCAGTTCTGATGGAACTACGGTATCAGCAGTAAACATATCAGGTGCGTCCTCATGGACTTTGCTTGTTGGAACAGGCGCAAATATCATATCAGGTCATGCAACAATAAAACATGCTAATGGTCAGATAATGGGTGAATCTATATTTGGTGAAGGAACAGGTACAGAACGAACTCTTAGTTTGTATCAATCAGGTTCAGGATTTCCGTTATCCAGTATCACAATTGCAACAAGTACATCAACTTGGGTTGCTGGTACTGAAATAGAAATTTACGGAGTAAAGACAACTTGATATGCCTTCATTCACAGCAGACGCATTTACTTCAGACGCTTACATATCTGAAGCAACTCTTACAACCACAAATTATACTGTAGATTTAGTACTTAAAAAAATAAACAAATTAACTACTTACACAGCAGATACAATCATTAAGAAGATTAACAAGGCAATAACATATACAGCAGATGTAATCATATCAAAGAGAGTACAAACTACATACACAGGAGATGTGGCCATAGCAAAGAGGAAAACTATTACTTATACTGGAGATACAATAATCAAAAAAATCAACTTGGAATATGCAGGTTCAAATCAAGGTTCATACACAGGTGACGCTTTTTGTGCTGACGCTTACTGTATTGGAAGTTACACGAAATACCGCATAGATACAGTATTGAAAAACTTGGTAAGACTTATAACCTATACCACAGATTCTGTTTTTCTAAAATATGGTAGAAATATAACATATACAGCAGATACAGTTTTAAGAAAACTAGGTAATCAGAAGACTTACACAGTAGATACTATACTTAGAAAGTTAGGCCTGACTACTATCTACATAGCAGATATTGTATTACAGAAAGTTAAAATCAACACAACCTATACTGCAGATACCGTAACAGCAAAGAGAACAACTAAAACCTACACAGTGGATACGGTATTTCTAAAACAAGGTAACATTCCAATACCATTTGATGTTCATATCCTAAGAACTCCAGCCTTGGATGTATACATACAACAGTCTCCAAAGTTTGATGTACATATAATTTAGAAGATAAATAGTACATCCAACTATTTAAAAGGTATGACTACAGGCAAAATATCAGTTGGAGATGTCAAGACTGAGTTAAAGCCCAGGGTTATTGATGATTCTACAGGTTCTGCAGTAGTTGTAAACCTTGCCAACTTTGATACTTTTACTATAACGTTTCTCAGGCCTGATGGTACTACATTCTCCAAGACTAACGCAGACGGAGTGGCCATATTCAATCCCCCAGGAGCAGACGGAGTATTACATTATATCACAGGAACACCCAGTATTTGGGATCAAAAAGGCCTATGGGGCTTTAGAGTTACAGTGAATAACTCTGTTAGTGGTGCTAACTTTACTTCAGAATATGAGTACAAAGAGGTTCTAGGTAATTGAGTAACCTAGACTTGGAACATCACCACTCATTTGAGTTCAAGCCAGTTGGCCAGTTTAGGGGGGCCAGTTTACTTCAAGAACAATCTGCAGACAAGAAATTTGTCAAGTACTTTCTACTTACTGCCAAGGATATTAACGGTAATGGATGGGGAGTATCCCAGGATAGTATAGCAAGTAATATCAAAGATTTTATTGGCCAACCACTTGTAGCAACATCCAGACAGTTTATTGCAGATTCAGAATATGGTGATACATTTACACACCCATACATACCAACCAATCACATACCTACAATATTTGCTCATCAAAATAAATTCGCTATTGGAATCATACGAGATGTAGTAGAAGAACATGGTAATTGGAACGCAATAGCAGAGATATTTCCCAAGTATGCACACATGAAACCACCACCATTTTGTAGCCCTGGTATATTCCAATTAGATCCAAGAGAGCCAGAAGGAAACATATCAAAATGGAAAGCACTTCATTTAGCAGTATTAGACGCTGAACCTGCATACGGAGCCCAAATGGCAATTATGAAGGGTTCATGTGTTGGAACACTAAACGAGTGTAAAGTACAATTCAAAGGAGCCAAATTTGAATCATCCAACACAGAACAGAAAAAAGAAATACAGAGAGAGGAACTTGAAACTATTGATACTGAAGAAGATAAGACCAAGACTGCTAGTGTTGTATGTCCAATAAAACTAGGCCAGAAACTTAGAAGAGTTGCTTTAATGGGAAGATTTGCTAGTATAGAAGATTTATCAAAAAAAGAAAGATTAGACCTCTCTACAGGAGAATATGGTAAGTACAAAAGACATGATCCAGAATTACCATTAAAGAATGAAGTACCATTTGGAAGAGAAAATAGAAGTGTAAAACAGAGGAAGGAAGACACCAAGAATAAGATTATGCAAGGATTTGAAAGTATAACCAATGATAGTAAAATCAGACCACCCAAACCAACAACAAAAGATAGACAGAGAATAATAACTGCTAAATTTCAATTAATTACAGGATTAAAACAAAAACACGCAAAACTAGACATTCCAATAGAACAACCACCCAATGTTAAAATCAATCCAGAACATGGTAAGATAATAGCAGACGCTTATGGTAAAATGAAGCATGATCCAAGTAATCCAGAAGTAAAACAATCTTATGACGCTTTGATAAAAGAGACTGGCTCTCAATACAAAGACCTACTTGGAAAGGGCCTGAAGGTATCAAAAATCAAGGGTGAAAACCCATACAAATCATCAAAGGATATGCATAATGACTTGGAACAAAACAATCATTTACACTACTATCCAACCAAGTCAGGTTTTGGTTCAGAAGGCGAAGAACATCCAGACCACCCAATGTTACAAAAGACAGAGTTCAAGGATGAAGATAATGAGCCAATGTTAGCAAATGATGTATTTAGAATAGTCCATGATATTAATGGCCATCATAGGGGTGGTATGTCAGGTTTTGGCCCTAAAGGTGAGCAACAGGCATTTTTAACTCATAGTAAGATGTACAGTCCTACTGCAAAGAAGGCCCTGGCAACTGAGACTATGGGCCAGAATAACTTTGTAAACTTTGGCCCAAATGGTGAACATAATAGAAAAGATCCAAGCCATACCATATACGCAGAACAAAAGGCAGGAATAATGCCTGATGAAATAGTAAATGGTAACTTTCACCAAGATAATCAGGTGAAAAGTAGCAAACAAGTTATAAATGATAAATTTCAGAGAATAGCCATGACCAATCTTGAATCTGACAAAGATAAAATCTTAGCCAGATATAATTTATCATTAGATAAATACAGAAAATCTGTAAAAGGTGAACATGAGGCAAAATCATTAAATGATGAGGGTTTTAGAGAAGTCTTTAGAACTGACGCATTGAAACATGGAAACCGATACAAAAAACTCACTGGAGAACACCCACCAGGAATAGAAGAAGTACAGAAAAAATGAATCTTAGACGAGAACTTGGAGATAATGAAGTTTCTCAAAAGGTAGCAGAAATCTTCCAGAGAATAGCAGATTTGGGAGAGCAGAATATGACTTATCAAAAATCTAAAAACATGAAGTTAATTAAGACAAAAAACCAGGGTAAAAGTAGGAAAAGTGTTATAAGAGAAAAGTTTGCTAGAATAACCATGCCAAGTTTTGAACAGGCCCAACAAAGATATGAGACTGCCTTGAAGGAAGGTAGAATCAATCATAATGGTGGATTTACATACATTCCAGGAGAGGATAGAGTATACAATGCAAGTAACAAACAAGACGCATTGGAATTACTACAAAAATTCGGTAACGGTAAAGATCCAGTCCACATGATAGGAATTACAGATATTCACTCAAAACACCTAGAGCCAGAGGCCAAATCTTACTACAACTATCTAGCAAATTCAGGAAATACACCAATAATAGGTGGATTCCAAGAGCCAACATTCCCAACAACTGATATTACATTCTTACAAGCATTACCTGATGAACAGGCCAACGCAATAGCCAAGGCTCACCATCAAAGATCCAGGGGTAAGATTCATCCTGATGGAACTTTTGAAGTGGTAGACACAATTTAATACTTATAAGGTAGAATGGGTAAGTTGTTATAGATGTCCACTCCAAAACAAGTTAAAGCACGATTTGGTAAAATTGTTAGACTAGCAGAAGGTACTGTTAATTCCTCTTTCCAAAAGATTACAAGTGATGATAATCCAGGTTCTGACTCTGTAGCAAAAGAAAATGCAAACACAGGAGAACGAAGTAACCCACCTGCAGAAAACAAAACCTCTGGAGATAGAGAACACCAATATTCTGTAGAAGAACAAAACGCAAACCAAAGGCAGAGATAAAATCATGCCAGTTAAAATTCTAGGTAAAACTTACGAAGACCATGATTCAGCAGTCAAGGCCCTAAAAGCAAGTAAGCCAGATATTAGTGATCCAGACGCTTATGTTGCAACTGTAGAAAGACAGGAAAAAGGAGCAAAACTAAAGTCAAGATTCTCACAATTACAAAAGGAAGTTAAACAAGATGAAGGTAAATCAGAAGATGTCTTGAAATTAAAAGGTCAAGAAAGACCACCTTTCAAGTCTAAAGGTACTGGAGAAGAAGAATCTTCAAGTAAACAACAGACCAAGACAAAGGAAGATCCAGTAAAGATTAGAGCCAAGACTGCTGAGAAATTTCAGAAGATAGTAAGAGAAGAAATAAACTCAGGACAAACTATAAAATGTAGAGAGTGTGGTAAACAAATACCATTAAGAGAGTTTGGAAAACACACAAACAAAGAACATCCAAACTTTTACAAGTAATACTCTTTAATTAATACTTTATAAACACATTTTAACCCTATTTAAAAGTAATGACTTTGAACATACGAGACACTATTGTTAGACTCGCAGAAATCGGAGCAGATATGGTAGACGCAAATGAGAACCGTAAGGCTTCTCCAGAAGAGGTACTCCAAGACTTGGAACGTGTTGCACAGGAACTTGAATCTATAATGGCTTCAATTCCAGCACAAGAAAATTCTGAGCCAGAGGCCCCAGTTGCACAACCATCTAATCCATCACAAGTAGCAAAACTTGAAAAAGATGTTGCTACTTTGACAGCAAAACTCGCTTTGAAAGACAAAGAAGAGATTGCTACTAGATATGCAGAATTGTTTGATCAAAACAAGTATGCAGAAAAGTATGATGAGGTTATGAACTCCGAGGATTCCAATCAAACTTGGACTGCAAAAATCGAAGCAATAGAAAAATTCGCAAACGAAAGTGATAGTACTCCTTATAGACAAGCAAAGAATCAGTCATTCTCTTATCAGAAGACTGCAAAATTGGTTAGAAGTAAGAGTACAGAACACATGAGGTCGCTATAAAATGACAAACAATTATACGCCAACAGCCGCAGGTGTTATCACAAAAGAGCAGACACTTCACAGCATTAGACGTTTGCCAGTAGCAGGAGCCGCGAACATAGCACAAGGAGACTTGTGTATATTAGACGCACAAGGTTATCTTGTACAGGCTATTTCGTCTAACGGAAACCCAGGTTATCCAGCAACTACAGGTGTAGATTACTTTGTAGCCTTACAGGCCGCAAACAATACCTCTGGAACTGACGCGGCAATTACTTGCCCAGTCGCAGTACGAGGTCACTTTGTAACCGTAGTAGCAGGAGCCGCAATAAGCCCAGGTCAGGTAGTTAAACCCTACACAACCGCAGGACAAGTTACTAAATTTGTCTCAGGTACTGACGCAGAAGGACTTAGAGCAGGTATTTATTGGGGTAAAGAAGGTGGTGTAATTTCTAAATCAGCAACGACTCCATACTTGGAATCATTCACTGATACAGAAGACTTCCCACCTGTTGCTTGTAGTGCAAACGATATAGTGGAGATTCAACTGATATGAGTGGCAGAATAATCTCTGACAATCAGAGAAAATCAGGCCCTGAGCAAATCTGGAGAGATCCAGCAACAAACATATTGATGGGAACCATTGGTGAACCAAAATATGGATTTGCAGAAGTTGAAGCATATCCACTGTATGATCTAAATGCTCATGCAAAAATCAATCAGAAACTTGCCCGAAAGGACATCTCTGATGGAGACGCAGAGCAAGACGCATTTCTCGATAGTGAGTTGAGAAATATTGCCCAAGAAATCAAGGACAATATCGTATCAGCACCAACTTATCAGAAATTTGCCGCACTTAGATCAAACACAAACTCTGGAGTGAACATCATCAACGTTTGGACAGAACTACAGGGAAGACGAGACCGTAGATTTGCCGCAAAGGCTATGTCAAGAGAAGTTCCAGTAAGAAACTTACTTCTCTCAGTAGACAAGGCTAACAAGTTCCAGGGAATGGTAAACATTGATGAAGGTCAATTAAGCCAACTGAAACAACTTACCTACTCAAGACAGACCTTTACAGCAAGTAAATATGGACTCAAGTTCGTTATCCATGAGGAAGCAAGATTGAAGAACGTACATAACGTACTTCAAGATTCCATAATGATAGCAGGACAAAAAGTAGACCAACGAGCCTCATCTGATACAATTACTGCACTCGAAACAAACACAACCCAATCAGCCCTTGGCATTTGGGATTCCTTTGTTGCAAGTACAGCAAGATCAACCAACTCACCATTAGACGACATTGGCATAGCAGAACTAGCCATTGAAGGCTCAGGTGTAGGTGGAGAAATGACTCATATTGGTATGCACCCAATTTCCTTTGGAAAATACCTTGCTAACTCTTACATAAGAGGTCTAGCACCAACAACTCCAGTTGAATACGACTACAAACCAGGTGAGAGAAATCTTCCAGGTGTAGACGGAATCAAACTAGTTTTGGACAACGGATTCCAACAAGGACATGTACACGCAGTAGACGCAGAAACTTCTGACGCTAATGTATTGTACTTGCAGGGCCCACAGAGAATAGGATCTGCCCATGACGAAGAGACAGGCGACGACAAGTACTTTATTATTGACTACCACCTTGCTACAGTGGCACAAACCCAAACAGGTATTGTAATCACTGGAGCAGTATCACCATTTGTGTGGTAGACTTAATGAATCATTGAGATAAAATCTCTTCCCCCTCTTTTACTTTTTACAATTACAAGAACAATCTTGCTCAGATTTGGGCAAGTAGAACGTACCGCGATTACATTCTTGGTGACAATCTTTTGAACACCAATAACATATTGGATTCTCTGTCATCTAGTACGAGTCCTATTTTCTTTTACAACCGCTAGATATTCTTGATACCATTTTTTAGCACCTTCTAATCCGAGTTGGGCAACAACATGATTATGTTCTACACAGATGTTAGGATTCTTTGAAGAATGATAATAATTTCTTGAATTTACTCGTGTTCTTTTACCGCATACTTGACACTCTGACGGTGAGGTTGAGGAAGTCAATTTAATGCCTCCATGCACAGCAGATGCAATGTACATGTGGGTTGGAATTAAATTCATGACATTCGCATTTACATTTTTGATTAGTGGACTCTTCCATAGACTTGTAAACACAATTATATAATATAAGTAAATCCATACTTTTCACCCTATTATTTGTTGGATAGAAGATAAATAGTAAAGTCTACAAAATAGGTCATGGTAACAATCAAACTACCAAAAAACGAACTGACAGACTTTCTTGTTAGAGAGTTTGGAACAGACAGAATAGCCAACTATGCTGAGACTCCACTCCCAACAGTGGTTTTAAAAGGTACTGGCATATTTGGGAACCAAATCAAAAGACTTGAAAAAATCGGATGGTCTATTGCAGGGATACACGCAAATCAAAAAGGTGTCCTGCAGATTGGGTTCAAAAACTAACTTTTTTATTCCTTAAATAGTATTACTGTGGTATTACGATTAATGCCGAAGAAAGAAATCCCAGTCAATAAGGACAACTTTTGGGCTCAGCAAGTGTACAGAGTTCTAGTGAATGGGCAAGGCCATATTGGAGCATTGGTAAGACGTCGATATGATGAAACTGATGTAGAGAAGAAAGGCCTGGGCCAGTATATCGGTATCAAAGAAGTGGAAATAAAGGACATGATAACCGATAATGATCCAGAGTCAGAGACATTTGGTAAGAGAATCCCTGATCCAAATGATGAAGGTGGAAGAAAGAAAATGCAATTTGTTGAGACTGACGACAAGGAAGCATTGGCCAAATTCAAAAAACTCACTGGAACTACAAACTATGGAACTACCATACTAACGTACAAGTTCCGAGAAATGACATTTGAGGCTCCTGATTCAGAAGAGTTCTGGACTGCAGACATCAAAGACATACATAGAAAATACATACAGAAAATACCTGAAATTGAACAGCAATCTGTATCAAGATCCAAGGTGAAGTAATGAACCGTATCAGTTTCACTATCAGAGAAGACAATGAGAAGAAACTTGATAACTATGTAAAACACTGGGCTAGGGGCCCCTTCAAGGATAACGTATCAGCCTTTCTAAATCATCTAATAGAAAGATATGTTCCTGAAGATCCTAGCACTATCTAATTTTTTAAAAAAATAATTTAATCAGAGTGTCTTAACGTATTCTCTGATAGATTCTTCTTGAGCCTTGGAATCTGCTTCCTTTTTGGCCCATTCGTCTTGCTTATTTGCAATAGTTCGTAATCCTTGCATGTATCTATTTAGATAGACTACGATAATAACGTTTCTTTTCTCTTCTACAGGTTATACAATGTCTTCTATTTCCATGTCTATATAGATTATCTCCACTCAAAGGATGTCCTTTTGGACATACGTCTTTTTTACTACGTTTAATGTTCTCCTGACTAGTAACAGGTTCAAGATGATCTGGATTCACACATTTTTTGTTTTTACATAGGTGATCCAATTGTAAACCTAATGGTATTTGGCCTTTGTTTACTATGAATGAGAAATTATGTCCTTGAACTCTATTTTTTCCTGACTCTTTAAACCTTGAATATCTAGCAGATTTTGTATCTGTATAATTCCAACACCCATTAGGTTGAACCTGAACCCTATCCCAAAACCTCTCTAATTCCCAATCTGGCAATAACATTAAAACCTTTTTACCATATAAAAACATTATTTACTATGAGTACTTCTGTAACTCCAGCCACACTTCAAGCCATTCTACAGGGTGGTTCTTATCCTGCAGGAGCCCTAGCAACTGACCAAATATTTGACTATGAGAAACCAATTCTAAGAAGAAGGTATCCAAGTGTAGAAATTATCATAGATTCACCTGAGAGTACAGAATCTACACAAAAGGCCACAAACAAGACTCTAGGCTTTAAGATAATGTACTACTCCAAGATTCTTGCTCAGGGTTCAGATGAAGTAGCCAACCAAAAACTAGTTGAAGACCAAATTCTATCTCTAATGGAATCTACCACTTTGGAAGATCCAAACATCATACTAGAAGTGAAAAAATGGACTAGAGAAAACGTACAACCTGACGGTAGAATACCAGGCCATATAAAATCAACATTACAGGTAACAGTAAGAAATATTCTAGTATCTAACAGACCTTCAAATGCTCTTTTGACATTCAATCTTTCTGGAAGTACAGTAGCAACTCCACCTGCAGGAAACTATCAGTATACCGAGGTATATGACGCAAGTATAATTTATGGATACAACTCTGTAGAGGAATTAGTAACTAAAAACTCTCTAGGTGCAGGTGTACCAATCAGGTTCAGGGGTAAGTTCAAGGGTAAGGTAATTTTCAATATCTATGTAAAACCAAATGATTTTGGTACTACTGGAGACAAACTAAACCAACTGAACACATTACTATCTGGAGAGGAAAAGCCAGAGATAGGATTAATCTTCCAGGCCTATGACGCAAGTTCTCCAACTCCAAGACACTCTGTAAATACTACATTTACAATAGATGTGGATGAAGTACAACAGATAGCCAATTTTAACGATAATCTTGTCTTCAGAGTGATAGGTACAATCACCAAACCACCAACAATCTCTGACAGTTAGACTTAATAGAAAGTATATCTACCGAGTTTCATGGGTGGAAACATAAAAGAACCAACTCTAAAAGAAATAGAGGCCAAGAGAAAAGCAACTGAACTACAAGACTCCAAGAATATGACCTATGAAACAATAGTAGATAATATTGCCAATGCAAAGAAGGCAATAAACAGTATTCAGGTTCAGATAAATGATCTTGTCCATAAAAGACAAAATCAGGAAGCATTGGTCTCTAAGATGAATAGAATCCTCAGATTGAAGAAAGAATCTGCAGGAGCCTAATTTTTTTCCAAAGTATAAATACGAAAATAAAGCCATATAAACTATGGGTAACGTGGGAACAGAAGGCACAAAGGTTAATGCAGGTAAGTATGAGATATTCGTAGCCTCAGTATCCAATGAGTGGTTATTCCTACAAGACGCTAATTTGATTCTATCACATCCTGAAGTAATTGAACCATATACCAATAACTCAGTTTCTGCTTATTCTGGAAACCCAAGAAATAGATTGACTGGAACTATACTCTATACAAGTGATATGTGGTCAGCAAGTGTTATTGGATGGACTGCACTTACAACTAGAACCAATGGTGAATTTCCTCTTTTTACATTAATTGTTCGTGAGACTGATAAATCAGGTGCTACAAACACTCTAACTTTTACAAGTGGTGCTAAAGTTGAATCTCTTTCAATAGCAAAGAGTTCTGAAGGTGCAGTAAAAGTTAGCATAAATTTCGTAATAACAGTAGATCCAACAGTAACATAGGTGTAATAGCATGAGTGCTATAACTGACTTGGATGTAGCCAGATTAAGACTTGGAGATTTGGAATTTAGAATTAATAATTACATTGAAGATAATATAGAACAATGGGCAGAGGATGAAATATTAGAACTGGCCCAAAAGAAGGCTTATGCTAGAGGTCTATCAGATGAGGCAATAGGTTCTATTTACATAGCCAGGAATGGGCCAACAACTATTGCTTTACGTTGGGATTATAGAGGGCCCAATGGAGAACCAATATCAAAATTCTTAGAAGATGGAACCATAGCACATTTTATTTATCCAAAAGGCAAAGAGTTTGGTGGTGCAGACGCTTTATCATGGCTTGATAAAAACGGTAAACGAGTATTCAGAAGAAAGGTAAGACACCCAGGAACAAAACCCATGTTTATCTGCAGAGACGCATGGATTGAAGGTAAACCTAGACTCTCAAAACGTATTAAGAGGGAAGTTGAAAGGTATTTAAAGGCTAATAGAGTTGGTTGAAAAAGATGTAATAGAGTATGAGATTGAAATCAGTACTAGATCCTCAGATGAAATTAAAAGGTTAATTTCTGAAATCAATGAGGCTGACAAAAAGGCAACTAATCTAAAATCTCGTAAACTACAATTTGAATCACAGGGAGCCCCAATACAAACTGAATCAGGAGCCCCAAAATTTGGTATATTTGCAGGAGAGATGGAAGATTTTGCATTTCCTGACAAATCCAGGGATAGAACGTCAAAACAGCCATTCCATAGGCCATCAAGTTTCAAGGAACTACAGAAAAGAGTAGAAGAAAGTGAAGAAAAACAAAACTCTATAGTTCAAACGGTACAAAATTCTGGCTTACTTGCCATACTTACAGGTAATGGTGATTCATTAATTAACAAGTTTTTACATAAGATTGGCCCAATAGCAGGGCCTGTATTCATAGCAATAGGAATAATAGATTTTTGGTTCGATTATATGTTCAAGGCAGGTGGCCCATTTGATAGAAGATACAAACGCAATCTAATTACTGAAATTGCCAAGTCTACAGATAGACAATTAAAGGGATTATTGAGACAAGGATACGCAGAAGTTAGAGTTACTTCTATTCCAAACCTGAGAAACGGTAGAGGCTTGGTTCAGACCAATCTTAACCTAGTTTCAAAGGCTCAAATACAGAATCAGGACATAGAATTATTAGGAAAGGGTATGATATAACATGGCAGGAAACTCAGCAATTTGGAGAGCAACTACAGAAAATGGCAGTCACCAAGGGCCAGAAGGTACAGATAAAATAGAGTTCAATGGTGGAGTTTTACCTGATAATAGAGGTCATGTTAGGTCTTCATTTGCAGATATAGATAGAGCAATAGCAGAAAATGACAAACCATTCCAACCATTCAATGAATTACAGGATACTAAACTATCCAGAATATCTTTTACAATAATTGGTGTTATAGACAATCCCTCAGTAAACAACATAGCAAAAACCTTCAAGATTTGGCAGATTGAAGATGGTACAAATACAGTTTTTACAAAGGGTAGATTTGGATTAAGAATTGATGATTTTCCATCTTTTAACTTGACTCCAACTAGTATTGGTGGTGGTACTCCAAGAGGTTATCTGATAGGTAATGTACACTTGGAGAAAGATCCAGACTTGAATAGATTATCATTCTCCTGTCAGTTGAGATTTAATGGTGATAAAGGAAATCCAGCAACAGGGTATGATTGGTAATGGTATCATTTACAGTAAAACATTATGGATTGGTGTCAGGTGTAACAACTGACATTACAAATGATATTGTAGCACTACCATTATTCACTGATACAGGTTCTGGAGAGGTAAATACTGCAATCATAACACTTTCGGGAGACGCAGGAAAGTATGTAGTAACATCCCCAATCATTGATCAATTTGACCAAATCTGGATACAGGCAACAGATGATTCAGGTAATAATTTTGGCCGTACAGGTGGTGGAGTTGTATATGAAGTTAGAAAGATAATCCCACAAGAGACAAAAGATGGTGGAAACAAACTAGAGTTACAATGTGCTGGTATTGAGGCAAACCTTCAGGTAATGGATTATGCCACTCCTTGGTGGTTCACTGATTCCTTTACTGTAGGCAAAGATATTGGTGTATTTTATAATGCAGTAAAAGGTTCAAACCAACCACTATTACTAAGCCATGATGATCCAGCATTTAACAAACTACCAAACTGGACTACAAACATCTATGATTTTGGACTCAATGAAGATAAATGCTATAACAGATTGATGGAAGTGGTAGACAAACTAGGTTCTAGTGTAGACGCAGGTGGAGCATTGGACTTTTATGATGTTGGTTTTACTACAGCCCTCAATACAATGCAGATTAACATATTCTCTAGTGGTTCAAATCCACCAAGCCCAATTACAATCTCAGGCCCAACAAACGCAGTAAACTTGGGTGAGTCAAAAGGTGGAATAGACTCTCAACAAGGCAGTTTGATTTGTTCTTGGGGTGCAAATGGACTAGGTAGTTTACCAACATCATATTCTAAATTTGCAAGTAAGGAGTATTTCTATCCACTATACAAACAATGGGATAACTCTGTAACATATCCAGTAGGTGCTAGGATACAATACAAAGGATTACTCTATCAAGCACTAGCCCAAAATAATAACGTACAACCTGATACACATCCTGGAACTTGGTTGCCAAGTTCCAGGGCTACAGAGTATGGTAATCAGATAGCATATTCTCCTTGGACTACCGCAGGTGTTAGTTATTGGAGAAATTCAGGTTCTAATCTCTCAAATCAAGGTAATTCAAACACAGAACCATTTGGTTTTAGTATGTGGGATGGAAACTTGATTCTAAATAATGATGTATCAGTTTTCAGATTCCCAGTAGATGTAATTTCAACTAGTGCAGACTTGGTAAAAGGTAATGCGATTTACAAACTATTCTTGTATTCAAATACAAACTTTTACAGAGGATTTAGAGTACTCTGTCTAGGAAATCCAACCATACAGGTAGATGGTACTTATTTTGGATACTCTTCAGGTTCTGCCAGTACTGCAAAAGATGTAAATGGAAATCTAATCAAAAACAGTATTTTACAATATGATGGTAAACAATGGGTGGTACTATATACTGCTCAAACTAACCTCATGTGTTCTGTAATCTATGAGGGATTGGTATACCAATATGATACTACAATTCCTGGAGCCTGGGGTGCTATAGGTGGATTTGACCAAGGTAATGACTGCTTCCATCCATATAGTAGTATAACACAGGTAGCAGGAGTTGAAACTGATCCAACATTCATACTAAACAATAATACCGCAGTTCAGGTAAAGTATACTTGGACTGCTACAAACATTCCAGTCATACCTTCCAAGAATATAGCAAATTACTATTCCTTTGGAGCATGGTTAAACTTTAGATTCCCATTCCCACATAATAACGTAAATCCAACTGGACTAAATGTTGGTTTATTGTATGGTGGTTCAATCAATACTGGACAGGAACCTGCAACATTGGATTCTCAAAACATGCATTACACACATGATGGACTTAGGGGATTCAATAACTTTTCAGCAGAAGATTTTGGTCAGTTAGCCTCACTAAACTTTGATATGAAGTTAGAATACCAAGACTTTCTTACAGGATTGAACATAGTAGGCGAGGCCAACTTCAAAATGAGATGTTTCATAATTGATACTGAGGATAACGTAGTATACCAAGACTTTGTTATTCCATTCAATGGTAATTTTGAGGCAGTAGAACTACCATTATCTGGATTTGCAATTTATCGTGGATTACAGCCTTTATGGGGCCCATTAGATGTAATCATACCACCTGCTCAAGTAAGTGCTACAAATGTATTCAACTGGAGAAATATCAAAAATATCTGTATACAGACTCAAGAATCTTATGATGATAGTGGTAGATACAATCCAGAGACTTCAAGATGGAATAGAGTAACACTAGCAGGATTCTCAAGACAGATTAAACTCACAATAGATTCATTTAGATTTGCAAAACCATTACTAGCGATAACAGCCCCAGTAGGAGATAGATTAATTCAGCCAGACTTTTTACAGAGACCATCCATACTATTCTATGATCAATTACTATCTGACGCAAAGGCAGAACTTGAAAAATCTAAATTCAGGCATAAGGAATATGATGTGACAACAACTATGGCTTTTGACATAAACTTTGGTGATTCTTTCTATCTTAACAATCCTAGAATAATCTCAGACAGTGATAATGGAGCAAATACCATCAAACTAGTGGCCAAGAAAATAGAATACAGTATTACAAAGGCTGAAAATGGCCAGGGTGGAGCATTGAGGACTATTGTCGGCATAAAGAGGTTTTCCTAGATGGGTAAAGCGTCATTCCAGAAGACAGTAATTGACATAACTAAAAAACATGGAATAAACGATAAAGTACTTTTTGGAGTAAACAGACAACAAGCCTCTGGAGTATCTTCAACTAGTTCTATAGGTACAGGTGGTGGATCTAGTGTTGCTCCAGTTACTGGATTCTTGAAAGTATCAGGTGGTTCAATGCTTGGCCCTATTGCTTATTATCCTGCTACAAAGGCATTATCAGCCAGTACAATAGATATATCATCAACAGGTGCTTATTCCAGTACCGTATACCTGATAGTTTCTGCAGATGGAAATTTAGATACAATATCAGGTGCAGTAAACGCAGGTCAAAGATTGACTCTATACAACGGTTCAGTTCATACAGTTACAATTAGAGATTCTACAGTATCTGGAAGTAACATAACAGTACTTCCTTACGGTACATCATATTCTCTAGGCCCACTTGGAAAGATTGATTTATTCTTTGACGCAGGTTTACAAAAATGGAACGTATTAGCAACTGTTCAACCTGCTTCTAGTGGTGCAAATACATCTCTATCTAACCTTGCAAATCCTACCTCAGTTAGTCAGAGCCTAATACCACAAAATAATCGTACACAAAATCTAGGAACTAGTGCCAAGGTGTGGCAGGTATTGTATATTGATACTGTTCAAATTGAAGATAGTACTGATCCAAGTAACAAATTTACTACTATAGGATATAATACAGTTACACATTATTTAGAATATGGTCAAAATATTCCAGGAATTACAGCAGGTCAGATATTCGTTTACAACACTCTAGGTATTTTTGCTCCATGTGAAGGAGATAATACATTTAGTGATGTGGCCTATGTTGGATTCTATCAAAATCATAATTACACAAGTGCAAGTACAGGTACTGCCTCTGCGTTACCTGCAAAACCACAAGGATATGTAATTGTTAGAGTAAATGGTGTTAGAGTAAAACTACCATACTATAACATATAGTTTTTATAGGTCATAATACACAGAAAATCAATGGATATTTCAAGTACTGAAATAGAAGAAAAAATTGCCTCTCTAACAATGGCACTCCATACAATGGTTTTCAACAGTATTGGTCAGTTGATTAATGATAACAGAAGATTGATGGCTGAACTTGAAAATGCAAAAGTGGACATACAACAATTAAAGAAGCAATTAGACGCAAACAAACCTGAACCTGCACTAAGTCAGAAGTAAGGTTTTTATTTATCCTTTTACTATAACTTGCCAGATATGGCAGAAACTCAATGCCCAAAGTGTGGCATAAACGTAATTGAAAAACAGAAGAAAAATGGAGATGGAACCTTCAAGGTAAATCTGGATGGATCTTACCATGAAATTCCAGTGACACAGCCAGATGGTAGTACCAAATGGTATCATGTTTCTTCAAAAGAACATGGAGAGTGGGCCAAGGCACATAATGGGCCTAGTGGATTTGTCCAACCACAATCAGTTCAAACAAATACTGCGAATGTGTCAAACTACATCCCACAAACAAATGAACTAGAGGCAGTACTTCCACCAAAAGAGGAAGACCAAGAAATAGATGAAGCAGAAAGAATTGTACTGAAGATATTTGTCAAGGCAAATCAAATGGTACGAAACATCTATCCAAACTTGAAAACTGACTCTAACACATTTGGACAAATTAGATCCAAGTTTGCAGACCAATTACTAGCCACATATAACAACGCAAAAATAGTAGCAGAATTAGACCACAACGTTTAATACTCTACTCTTCCTTTTCTTTTTTAGAATGACAAAATTGTTTGATATGAATACTAGAACCGAATTAGAAGTTTTAATAAAAGGTCTTGAATCTCTGCAATTAAATTCTTGGAGTAAATTAACACATGATGAGCAAGACCATGTTAAATTATGCCTTGGTACACTTTATTGGCAATTAAAAACTAGGTATGGAGTAGATAAAATTGAAAACTAAAGTAAAAAAAGAAACTAAAGATTTTGACATAAACAATTTCACTGTAGAATCTCTCCCAGGTGTAGGCCCAGTCAAGGCCAAGCGTATGAAGGAGAATGGTGTTAGAACTCCCTGGGATATTGCAGTAATGGGTTCACTTGAATTATCAGTAGAGTGTAACATGGACAAGGATGAAGCAAAAGACCTAGTAAAGAAGGTTAGAGACAAACTGATTGAAGCAGGATTGATGATTAACAAGGATTCTGTAGAATCACTACGAAAACATATAGAAAAGAGATTCCATGTAGCCAGTGGATGTAAGGGCTTGGATGAAATGATGAGGGGTGGATTGGAATCTCAAGCCTGTACTGAAATTTATGCTCCAGAAGGTGCAGGAAAGACACAATATGTAAACTCTATAGTTGTAAATTCAATAGCAAATGGTCAGGCAGTATACTATATTGGATGTGAAGGAACCATTGACTTGGAAAGATTGGATGAATTGGCCCAAGCCAGAGGACTTACACTAAACTATGATTTATTGTTTTTAGATGAAGTAACAGACACTGATATGTTAGAAGAAGTTGTAGATCATGCAATAGGCAAGATACAGGGTAAGGATGTAAAACTCATAGTAGTTGATGGTGCAGTAGGCCTTTATCGTTTGGAGAATGATAGAGGTAGAGGTCAGTTGGCACAGAGACAGAATGACATAAAACCAATGATACGACATTTGAGAGGAATAGCAGATTATCTAAATATTGCAGTACTCTTTACAAACCAAGTCATGGATAACCCTGACTCTGGATTTGGTGGTGATCCAATCAAGGCTATAGGTGGACATGTAGTAGGTCACTATGTCAAATACATCATAAAATTCAACAAAGGTGGTAAGAACAAGAGGTCAGCAACTTTTGTCAAATCACATAAAGACGCACTTCAGAACGTAGAGTTTTATCTCAACGCTTCAGGTGTATCAGATACTGATATTTTCGAGTTACCTTCTGAGGGTATGAAGGAAGTAGACAAGAAACTTGCTACTGATTCTGCTATGGTGGATAAAAGCCTACTACTTGAGACATGAAATCATATAGAATCGGAAGACAAACCTTCCTAAACATTGGTGATTCACATAGACTTAGAGATTATTTTGGATTTAAAACATATTCTAGTAGACGCAAATGGGTTCTAAGATTTTGGCCAATTTGTGTAGTGTCACATCCTTCGCTTAGAAAGAAATGACAGATTTAAAAAACTATGCCAAAATAGGCATGAGAAAGGCAGGAAATACTCAATACAGACCTGAACAGTTCAAACTACAAAAATACTTGATGGATACAAGTGTACCACATGATATTAGATTAGAATTTGTAATTGGTGCTAGAGGTAAAATCATAGCAATAGCAGATGTAATTGACATGACTACCAAGACAATCTACAGACTTAATGGTGGTTATCACAAATCCAAGAGACAGAGAATGAAAGATGAGGATCAAAAGGAGACTTTAGAAGAACTTGGATACACTGTAGAAGATATTGAACAAGATTCTGAATGGGCCTGGTTGTGGGCTTGAAACATATTTGTTCTGAATGTAAAAGAGAGTATGACTGTGGTAATGGAGATACTTGTTCTCAGATTGATTTTGAATGTGCAAAAAGATGTCAGAGATGTGATTATCTAAATCATTAACTTTTACTTTTCACTTATTAAATTATTAGCATTACTCACAAACTTATTAAGTTAATAACATAAAATCACTACTCTTATATTCTGGATGATTTCTATACAATCAGAATGGCAAAAGTTTATTCCTTCTCAGTTCCAAACAATGAAAAAGTAGTAGATGATGTACTAAAAATCATAGGTAGAACTCCACTATCAGAAGTGGTTGTAGATTCATTAAAACTTTACAAAAACAAGGCCCTTTTAGGAGAAGAGTCATGTGTGGATAAAATCCCAAATTGGAAGATTTGGAAACAACTATCATTAACAATGAAGGATGAGCAGATAGATGAAGCAATAGGTAGACTAGAACACCTAATCAAAATATCCAAGGCAATAAAGAAATTCAACTCAGGTGTACTAAGAGCAGGAGTAGACTTTTGAGTATTCCTACAGTACTTTGTGATACCTGCAAAGTAAACCAGGCTCTAAAAGGTGTAAATGCTGAGACTGCAGAATGTGTTGAGTGCTACTGTAAAAGAAAAGTAGCAGATGGATCATACAAAATACCAAATCTAAACGAAGAGAGACAAGTGACTTCAATCAGGTCACTATCTGCAGGTAGATGTGAGGGTAAAACAGTCAAATTTGACGCTTTAATATCAAGTACTGGAGAGTTCAAAACTGTAACCACTCAGGTAGATGGATATTGTTTCCAATGTCATAATGTACAAACAGTAGTAGGTAATGGATTTGAAAACCCAAAAATGCCATACTGTAAAGAAGGTCATGGTAGATTAAAGGAACAGGAAGATACCGCAGTAACCCAGGATATGATGAGAATAGTCATAGAAGAGTTCCTAGAGGAATCAGAGAACAACTCCCCAATATTCTATGATGGGTTGGTATTTGGTAATGACATAAAAACAGTATTTGCAGGTCAAAGGAAGAGAATTACTGCAGTATACAAGTCAGTAAAATCAAAGGATGGTAAAACCAATGATGTAGTACTACTAGTTGATGAAATAGAAGACATTGGAGAGCCAGACTATGTTAAACTTACTCCAGAAGAGGCCCAAGTAATAAAAGACAGAATTTCAAAAGAAGGTTTGGATCCAGTAATAAACTCATTTGCTCCACACATATCAGGTAACTTGGATCAACTGAAAAAATCATTCCTAGTAACTCTAGTGGGTGGTTCTGAAGGAGAAACTAGAAGAACAAATAGTCATTTATTCTTGGTAGGCAATCCTTCAGGTGGAAAATCAGAACTTGGAAAGGAAGCCATCAAATGTATCTCAAAAGCAAGTTATACAGTAGGTGTATCAACTAGTAAGGCAGGTCTAGGTTCTGGAATGGTGAAAATGCCAAATGGAACTAGTGTAGTTAGAGCAGGGCCCCTGATTCTAAACTCAGGTGGATTGGTAGTGGTAGATGAATATGATAAAATGCACTCTGACGATAAGAAGGGATTATTGGAATGTCAGGAACAGGAGACAGTAACAATTCTAAAGGCAGGAGTAGAAGACCATAGAACGGCCAAGACTGCTATCATAGCAATAGCCAACCCAAAATTTGGTACTTGGGATTATACAGAAGGATTAATTGAGAATCTAAATGTTGATTCCTTCTCTCTGCAGAGATATGACCTGATTTGGAAACTTCCAGAACACACAGACATATCAAAACAGATTATGGCCCAAAAAATACTTGGATTAAACAGAACAGAAAAAATCAGACTCTTTCCAAATACACTAGAATTGAAAAAATATGTAAACTATGTAAAACAACTACACCCAAAAATCAGGGAATCAGCCAAGAAGATGATCATGCAATTCTATCTACAAATGAGTAGTGTAAAACACAAGAATACACTCCCAATGGAGCCAAGACAACTTGAGGGCCTAATCAGAGTAAGTACAGCAATAGCAAAAATGAAAATGAAGGATGAATGTGATGAAATAGACGTACAAGAAGCACTTGACTTGTATAAGGCCAGTTTAGAATCATTCCCTGGAATAGAGGTAAAAGGTGACATACAGGAGATGAAACTAGTAGAAGAGAAAATGACTAGGGAACAACTGATAGGCCACATAGTAAAAGAACTCTCAGATGAACATGGTCACTTTAGACACACTGAAGTTATCAAAAAGTGGGTAGACAAGGAACTATTCAAGGATGAAGAGACTGCTGAGAGATACTTTGACAAGCATGTAGGAGAAAAGTTCTTTAGGTGCGAGGATGGTAAGTACAGGAAGAGCCAGATATAAAATGTGTCCAAAATGTGGTTCAGAAAATACAGAAGAGCATAAAGAGCAATATGGTTTATTCTTCTTTCATAATATAATAACATATTTTAAATGTAATGAGTGTGGATGTAAGTTCTAATGAAAAGAACAGAAGAATCAAAATCAGATGAATATGGTACTCCACCTGAGAAACTTCCAGAGATATTTGAAATAGCAGGATTTGTGCCAACATTAGATCCATTTGCAACTGAGGCCAATGCAATATTTCCTCATTTTTTCACAAAAGAGCAAGACGCATTTAAACAGGACTGGACTGAAGACGCTTACGTTAATGGGCCATTCTCAATGACAGAAGAAACAGTAGTAAAGTGTCACGAAGAATGGAAAAAACATAACATCAACATAGCCATGTTAATTTCAGCCAGGTCTATGAGAACAAACTACTGGCATGACATCATAGAAGCAAATCATATTTTCTACAAGCCATTAAAGGGTGCTATTTGCTTCCTAGTAGACGGTAAACCATATAGAGATAAAAAAGGTAGAAAATCCTACCATCAACAGGCCTTCCTAGTTGTGGCTTGGAGAAAGAGAACTACAGACCAAATTGTATAGGTATTTTGGATTACCTTTTGGACAATAGGTTTTGTAGTATTGTTCCCTTGTTAGCAGAGTACTTCCAGTAAATGGAATCAACTCTTGCAACCATTCTTGGTATGTTTTCATGTCCTATTTACAGGACACATGTATTTAAAATAGTACATACTTTTACAACTAGTAATTGTTGGATAGTAATTAAATACTATTGGAATGATTGATGTATTCATGGAACAACCAAAATGCCCAAATGATGAGTTCTGCTCTCATGGCCCTGGAGACCATGACGAAGGTGCTTGTTACTATGTGACAAACACTAATCTCATAAACGAGAACAACGTAAACAAATACTGCAAGTGTATTATAACAGATAACATACGCAGATTTGAGAGATTAGGATTCATGCCTCAAACAGAGCATGATAGCATGATAACAAAACGTTGTTCCACCTGTGGAATCGCAGTAATGCTGAGAACAGATGAAGTTACATGCATGACATGTAAAGAGTTGTCAGGAATGACACTCTAACCCCAAACTTTTTAAAAAGCGGTAGATTTAATAGGTAGTATTAAAAACCTTTAGTTAGATGTTAGATTTACTAGAAGTAATAGTAGAAAAACGTGATTACAAACTAAAATTTGTATGGGGCTGTACAGAGATAGTCCAAGGTGAGAACTGCCAAAGACCAATCAGCCTTTTAATTGATAGAACTCCAGAAGAGGTCTCTGAGGGTAAGAGAAACATAAAGCAAAAATGCTTTAGTGGCCATGTAACCAGGCCCCATAAAAAATGTACAAAATGTGGTGCAATATACGAGATGGAACAACTAGACTGCGATAACTGTGAGGGAAGAGTGAGAAATCTTGCCCAGGCAGAAGTTGAAAAAGTAAGTGCAGAAAAGAGAATTATCAAAATCAAAAAACAGTTCAAAAAAGGTGAACTAGACGAGAAGAATTTTAATGAGCAAATCAACACGCTTGAGCAAATTATCAAAATCTCAGAAGCCATCACAAAAGAACTCACGTAGAGTTTGTCCAAAATGTCATGGTAGAGGATGGCTAAATAAGAGCCATTACTCACAAGGTAGGTTAGTAGAATACAAAGTTCGTGACTACTTGACTGAAAGAGGATGGAATGTAACTAGATCCTATGGTTCAAAGGGAGTTTATGACTTGATAGCAGAAAAGAATGGATGGAGATTAGGAATACAGGTAAAAGGACTATCTTCAAAGAACAAATCATATCTAACACCAAAAGATAGACTAGCATTGAATCAAGAACTAGATGTACAAAACCAACCTGATACATATTACAAAATGTATGTATGGAGAGGATTAAAACAACCACCAAAAGAGGTATTATTTGATTATCCAATAGATGTCATACATGTATACAAGGATGGGCCTAAGATGGTATGGAAGAAACTCATAGAAAAAGATGTTTGGGTAGACTTTAAACTATAATAAGCATAAATAGTAATTCATATCATGGTATACTTTGATTTGACCAAGGTAAAAGACATCCTGGGTGAGACTGGAGATTCTAACAACGTTAAAATAAACAGATATGGACTAATGGCTGATAATTTCATTAATTCTGACTTGACTGGAGTAGAACCAACATTACCACTTAATCCAGTTCCAGACACTGTTCAAAAAATAGCCATAGAATTAACTGTAGCATATTTTTACAAATTTGAGAATGGTGATACTACTACTGCAGACCAGGCAGAAGAGACTTGGGCAAGATATTTTGTAGGTAAGTATAAAAGACCGAGATTTTACGCAACTACAGGAACTTACTAGTCATGCCTTACTGTTATTTTGTTCTAAAGGGTAGTGGACACATAAAAGACCTGCCTTTATTCTACCAATATTTTGAAGAACTACTCAGGCCTGTACTACATCAAGTAGTAGACATCAAAGGCAAACAATACAAAGTAATAGACATCAATCCAATCACAAACCCAACAGGTGGAAACGTAACTTACTACCTGGAACCTTATAATACTTTCTTTCCATACCGTACACCAAAGAAGGGATCAAGTCATGGTGGATATGGTGGGCCAGAGTTCAGCAAGATTTAAATTCAAGCCATTATAAGAAGACCACATGTACCCAACCAAGCCAGTTCTTGTTTGTACAAACTGTGGTAAAAACCTGGAAGAAGAATTTGCAAAACTAAAACCAAAACAAAGTTCAATATTTTGTACTTGTGGATGGGGTAAAGAAGTAAGAAAATCGATACTGGAAGATGAAAAACATATATCTTATGAACAAGCAGGTAAAGATCCTATGGCAGAAAAAATGCTTGACGGATTATGGAGACTTAGAGCATAATGTATTGTGTAAGAAAAGTTTTTGAAATGGAAAAACCTGATGATATTTATCAGTTAAGACCATTAGGAGATATTCACATTGGTTCTCCTGCCTTTGACCAGGACAAGTTTGAGAGTGTTGTAAACAGTATTTCTAAAATGGAAAATGCTATAGTAATAGGCATGGGTGATTACATTGATAATGTACAAGCCTGGGCCCAAGGTGGTAATGACAAGAGATGGAATTATCATGCTCAGAATAGAAAACAAATGACTACATTAGAACAAGTTGTTTATTTTACTCAACAATGGTCTAAAATTGCAGATAAATGTGTAGGATTACACTCAGGTAATCACGAATGGAAGACAGTAGATCAACAGAGATTTATTATGGACTTTTGTAATCCAATAACTGCCAGAATAGTAGAGACAAAAACTGGGCTCCAACATATAGAACCAATAATAAATCCAGAAACTAGAAAGCCAGACGTTTTATACTCTAATGACTATCTTGGAAGACTAGCGTATGTCAATTTAGGGTTCAATTACAAAGGAAAGAGAATAAGAGACTTTTTGGTATTATCAATGCATGGTGGATATGCAGGTATGAAGGCAGGTGGAGCAGTAAACCGTATGAAGGATATTACAGGTGACTTTGACGCTGATATTGTTTTGATGGGCCATAATCACGATACATGGACAAGGCCAGTATTAAGAATTGGATATGATTTGAAATCAAACTCTCCAGTAGAACGTACAATCAGACTTGCAAACACAGGAACCTTTATGAAATCGTATGCTAAAGATAATGACGGATATGTTGAAATCAATCCAAAAGAAGCAAAAAGAGTTGGAACAGTGACAATCACACTACATCCAGAAACAGGGAAGACAGATGGCCATGACTAGTTCTACTAGGCCCCCAGGTAAGATAATTCCAAGGTCAAGACCACCAAAGGATCTAGTAGTTATTGAAGAATCACCATTAGAGATACCTGATGGATGGTTTACAATCTTACAAGTCAAATCAACGTATAGTCAAAGAGGATTAAGGGATGTTCTATCAAGGATGGTTGTAGATGGTCAGTTGCAAACAAAAACAGGTAAGGTAAAACTAAAGACTGGCATGAGAACAATGAACATATACAAGAAGATATGAGAACTATACCACTAACACCATTCCAATTCTTCTTTATCCTATGTTTTAGTATAATGTCAATTTCAATAGAGTGTTATATTCATGGAATTAACGAACTTGGCAGTATAATTGTCTTCTGCCTTGGTGCTATGGGAATGTTTATTATTCTAGTTTGTAAACTAATTGATTTTCTAAGTAAGAGAGTAAGATTCCAATGATGAGTAAGAAAAGGCCTATAGCATGTACAGTAGATTATAAATTTGAACGAAAACCACACGAAGATCCAGATACTATGGCATTTCATCACCCATTCAGGAATCATGTAGACATTTACTTGGATCTAATAGAATCTCCAGAAGACCTTTATCTAACAATCAGACATGAAGCACTACATGAGTGTTTTCTATCAGAAGACCTTGACGCTGACGTAGAACATAAAATGATAACTGCGTTGGAATGGTTTGACCATGATATGTACACACCTACAGACCTGGATTAAATACCTTAAATATTATTCCAGTAATACTTAACCTATGGGGAAAACAGGTAAGCCAGATTCTGGAACTCAGTTAGCAAATCACAAGGCCTGTAAGGAAGCCTTTGAGAAAGGATGGGGTGTACTGTTTGCCTCTAAAATGCTCAAACTAAACAAGAATACAGTATCAGACTACTATGATAAACTAAGAACTGACTTTTTACAACATGAGGGTAATAACTTCATCAATCAACAGAAGATGGCCAAGGAGTTTGCCATCAAGGCCCTGGATGATGAAATATCAGAACTTGATGATCTAATAGATGATAAAGAAAATGGGTTTTACAAGAGATATTTGGATGATAGTGAAAATCCAGCCTGGGGTAGTCTATTAAAATCTACTATAGAATTGAGATCAAATCTAAAACAACAGAAATTTGCACTATCAATGGCTCCTACCTTGGATGTGTCAATAGAGACTATCATCATGGAAGCCCAAGGAGAGAGAACGAGAATTGTCGCAGAATCCAGGACTATCAGTACTCACTAAGTATAGTTCTCTAGCAGAGAGAATTAAGAAGACTTTACCACCAATACAAAGTAGGGATGTTCCAGTCTTTGTTAAAGCAGACTCGTTAAGAAATCTATCAAGAGTTGAGGCTCTAACATACAAGTGGACTGAGATGAACCGTATAATTGGTAATCCAATACACCCAGGTACTGGAAAGGTATGTCCAGTAACACCATCTCAGATAGCATATCATAATGTGTGGAATCTAACACATAGAGTAGCATATAACAAGTCAAGAAAGAGGGGTGCAACAGAAGCCTCATTAAGAACCGTATTAGAGAACTGTTTTGATAGGTATGTTGGTCATAAAGTCATTATGATCTCAGGTAACAGACAGAGCCAGGCTGATGACTATTTGACCAGGTTTGATGACTTGCTTTGGGGCCCAAATGATAAAGGATGGACTGACGCTGAAGGCAAACTATGGAAATATGGAGACTTGGTATCTCAGAAAAGACACGATACCATGAAAATGACATGTGGGGTGGAACTACAAACTATACCTGCTAACGAATATGCAGTTAGAGGTCTTGAGAATGTCAAATGTGTTTTGTTTATAGAGTGTGCCCACATTGACAGGACTGAAGATAAGAAGGTATATACTGCAACTCACCCACTTGCTTCTAATGATGATACAATGGATTTTATCTTGGAGACTACACCAAACGGTAAGCGTGGGTTCTTCTACAATAATTTTATCAATCCAACTACAGAATATTTCAAACTAGAATACGATTACACTTCTGCAATAGAAGAGGGCCTAATGACTCAGCAGTTCATAGACAAGGAAAAGAACAACCCTGAAATTGACTGGGAACAGGAGTACTGTTGTAAATTCACAACATCCAACTCTGCAGTCTTTAAAGAAGGAAGTGTGGTGTATTTGCCTGAACAAGTAACAGATTATTCTGACATACTCAATAGTAAATAGTTTATATTGATACTTCAACCAAAATAAATTTACATGTTTATTGAGGTAATTGTAGATAAAGATGGTAAAGAGGGTACTATGGAGATCCATATATCCAAGGCCAGTAAGTCATGTAAAGACTTGGAGAGACAAGGCATAAAATTCAGACTTGGAAGAGTAGTATATCATAATTAATATAGTACCCAGTTTTGTAGTATATCATGTGTCAATGTCCAAATGATAAACACTTCCAAGGATGTTCAATAACTCCAGAAGAAGGAGAATTTTGTATTTGGTGTATCAAGGGATGTCTTAAACGAATCAATATAGTTCATGTAAGACTGTAACCCTTTTACCCTTATTTTTAGTTGAGATGTGTTTAAATATCATCAATTCTATAACAAATCCATGAAATCGTGTAGAATCTGTCAAGGTGCAGGAGAAAATGGAGATGGGGTATTCTGTACTGAATGTAATGGAAGTGGCCAACAACAATGAGAGACCAACCAAACATCAATATTGAACCATTGGTAATGACTGGAACCTTTACTGCCAGAATCATGTCTTCCAAAGGAGAGGATAAATTCTATGATGTAGATGTAACTGGGCCTGACTTTTGTACTTGCCCAGGATTTGAATACAGAGGTAACTGCAGACATATCAAGGAACTACGAACCAAACTAGGAATAGATGGTGTATGACAATAGTAAATAATACTAAAGAGTGGTATAGATTATATGATTTAATGGAGTTCAAAGGTAACTGGAAGAGATTTTTCTGTAATCACAAGAAAAATAAATCAGTTTTTATGACATCAGACACAATGCTGGAAGGGCAGGGGTTTCGTGAGTGTGAAAACTGCAAAAAGGTGTGGATGATATATTGAAGAAATCACTACAAGAAATACTAGATCAAGATGATTCATTAATGAAATCACTACTAGAAAAATATCCAGAACTATTACTAGCAAACTATGGACACCAAGAAGAGAAATGACTA
>Ga0134125_10000682_pt1 | contig 44523 bp, 41 predicted proteins | sample KB31751_FD_96464 | JGI IMG/M metagenome (GOLD analysis project Ga0134125, IMG submission 96464) | Terrestrial soil microbial communities with excess Nitrogen fertilizer from Kellogg Biological Station, Michigan, USA - KB3-175-1 | ecosystem: Environmental > Terrestrial > Soil > Unclassified ...
CGTGGCGGGTTCCGTGGCGGGTTCCTTAGGGGGCTCTTTGGCCGGCACCTCCGGCTCCTCGTCGCGCTGGCGCGGCTCGCGCGGCGGGTTGCCGTCGTAGATCTGGCTGCGGCGGCGCTGCAGGTACGCGTCGCGTTGGAACACGTACTTGTCGAGCGCGGCCTGCTCGAGGATCCGGCTCGCGTCGAGGAGGTCGGCGCGCCTGTTCACGAGACGCAGAGCGTACGCCGAATTGCGCACCGCGATGGGCCGGAAATAGGTCACCGGGTCGCCGGCGAAGATGTCGACTCCCCATCCCACGGTGTCGCGCAGCGTGCTCGAGCTGAGGATCGGCAGGACGATGTAGGGGCCGTCGCCCACGCCCCAGCGCCCGAGCGTCTGGCCGAAATCCTCGTCGCGCTTCTCGATGCCCATGTCGGAGGCGACGTCGTGCAGGCCGAACAGGCCGAACGTGCTGTTGAAGACGAAGCGCATCCCGTCCTCGAAGCCGTCGAAGAACTTGCCCTGCAGCACGTCGTTGACCCCGATCCACAGGTCGCCGAGGTTGGCGAAGAAGTTGCGGATGCGGCCGCGGATCTGTTCGTGCAGGACGTTGCGGTAGGCAGTAGCCACCGGCACTGCCACCCACTCGTCCGCCACCTCGTTGAAGCGGTAGATGGCGCGGTTCATCGGCTCCAGCGGGTCGCGCGGGTCGCGGTCCTCGGTGGTGGCGCAGCCGCCCGCCAGCGCCAGCAGCAGCGGCAGCATGCGCAAGGGCAGGCTCAGCGCGCGCGCCAGCGTCACTTCTTCTCGTCCTTGCCTTCGGCTGCCTTGTTGAAAAGGAACTGGCTGATCAGGTTCTCCAGCACTACCGCCGACTGGGTCAGGCGCACCCGGTCGCCGTTCTTCAGCATCACGCCGTCGCCCCCGGCCTCCAGGCCGATGTACTGCTCGCCGAGGATGCCGGAGGTGAGGATCTTCGCGGTGCTGTCGCGCGGGAATTGATAGTGCTGGTCGAGGTTCATCGAAACCAGCGCCTCGTAGGTCTCGTTGTCGAAGCGGATGTCGGCGACCCTGCCGACGACCACGCCCGCGCTCTTGATCGGCGCCCTGGCCTTCAGGCTGCCGATGTTCACGAAGCGCGCCTGCACGTTGTAGGTTTCGCCGGCGGAGAAGGTGGCGAGATTCCCCACCTTGAGCGCGAGAAACAGCAGCGCCCCGATTCCGATGACGACGAAGATACCCACCCACAGGTCGATGGTGGCGCGGTTCATGCGGGCTTGCCTCCGGTGAACATGAGTGCGGTCAGCACGAAATCAAGCGCGAGGATCGCGAGCGACGAGGTCACCACGGTGCGCGTGGTGGCGCGCGACACGCCCTCGGCGGTGGGCACCGCGTCGTAGCCCTCGAACACGGCGATCCACGTGACCGCGACGCCGAACACCACGCTCTTGATGACGCCGTTCAGGATGTCGTTGCGCAGGTCGACCGCGGCCTGCATCTGCGACCAGAACGCTCCCGCGTCGACGCCGATCAGCTGCACGCCGACGAGATAGCCGCCGAAGATGCCGAGCGCCGAGAACAGCGCGGCGAGCAGCGGCATCGAGATGACCCCGCCCCAGAAGCGCGGCGCCACCACGCGGGCGATTGGATCGACTGCCATCATCTCCATCGCCGAGATCTGCTCGGTGGCCTTCATCAGGCCGATCTCGGCGGTGATCGCGGAGCCGGCGCGGCTCGCGAACAGCAGGCCTGCGACGACCGGGCCGAGCTCGCGCACCAGCGACAGCGCCACGAGCACGCCGAGGGACTCCGAGGCGCCGAAGCGCTGCAGCGTGTCGTAGCCCTGCAGGGCGAGCACCATGCCGACGAACAGCCCCGACACCATGATGATGATGAGCGACAGCACCCCGGCGAAGTAGATCTCGGCGACGGTGAGGCGGAACCGCCGCAGCGCCGTGCCGGAGTGCAGCACGGTGTAGAACAGGAAGCGGCTGGCGAAGCCCAGCCGCCAGACGTGCGAGGTGACTGCATTGCCGAGGCGCTCTAGGCGTCCCCTGGCATGCTCGCGGATCTGCGCCAGCGACATTTCAGTCCCCCGCCAGCTCGAGCTCGGCGGCGTAGCCGGGCGCCGGGTAGTGGAACGGAACCGGCCCGTCGAGCTCGCCGTTCACGAACTGGCGCACGAACGGCTCGCGGCTCGCGCGAATCTCGTCCGGCTTGCCCTCGGCGATCACGCGCCCGTCCGCCATGAAGTAAACATAGTCCACCACGCCGAGCGCCTCCTGCACGTCGTGCGTGACGATGATCGAGGTGGCCCCGAGCGAGTCGTTGAGCTCCCGGATCAGGCGCACGATGACGCCGAAGGAGATCGGGTCGAGGCCGGTGAAGGGCTCGTCGTAAAGGATGAGCTGCGGGTCGAGAGCGATCGAGCGCGCGAGCGCGACGCGCCGCGCCATGCCGCCCGAGAGCTCGGCGGGCATCAGCTGGGCCGCGCCGCGCAGCCCCACCGCCTCGAGCTTCAGCATCACCAGATCGTGGATCAGATCCTCCGGCAGCGCGGTGTGCTCGCGCAGGGGAAAGGCGACGTTCTCGTACACCGACATGTCCGTGAACAGCGCGCCGAACTGGAACAGCATGCCCATCCTGCGGCGCATTCGGTAGAGCGCGTCGCGGTCGAGCTCGGAAGTCGCCTCGCCGAGCACGCGCGCGGTTCCGCTGACAGGCAGGTATTGCGCCGCGATGATCCGCAGCAGCGTGGTCTTGCCGCAGCCCGACTGCCCCATGATGCCGACGACGCTGCCGCGGGCGATCGACAGGCTCACGTCGCGCAGCACCGGACGCGCGGCGTCGTAGCCGAACGCGACGTTCTGGATTTGCACCATCGGACCTTGCTGCACCGGGCGTAATATTACCGCGCCATGGCTGAAGCTCTTGTGAACCCGGCGGTGCGCGTCGACGCGCTACGCAAGCACTACGGCAAGCTGCTCGCCCTGGAAACCGTCGACCTCTCGGTCGCCTCGGGGGAAGCGTTCGGGCTGGTCGGCGCGAACGGCGCCGGCAAGACCACGCTCATCAAGTGCCTGCTCGACCTGTGCGCCTACGAGTCCGGAACCATCCGCATCTTCGGCCTGCCCGGCGGCGAGCCGCAATCGCGCCGCCGCCTCGCCTACGTCCCGGAGCGCTTCATGCCCGCGCACTACCTGCGCTGCCGCGAGTTCATCGAGTTCCTGGCGCGCAGCTTCGGCGAGCGCTACGACGCCGCGCGTGCGCAGGCGATGCTGTCCGAGCTCGAGCTGGAGGCCGCCGTGCTCGAGCGCCCGGTGCGCAGCCTGTCGAAGGGGATGACCCAGAAGCTCGGGCTCGCCGCAGCGTTCCTGCTCGCGCGCGATCTCTACGTGCTCGACGAGCCCATGAGCGGCCTTGACCCTGCCGCCCGCGTCGCGGTGAAATCGGTGCTGCGCAGGCTCGCCGCGGAGGGCAGGACGCTCTTCTTCACCTCCCACGTGCTCGCCGACGTAGAGGAGCTGTGCTCCTCGATCGCGGTGCTGGAGCAGGGGCGCGTGCGCTGGCACGGCAGCCCCGGGGACCTGTGCGCGCAGTATCGCGAAGCGCGCCTGGAGCAGGCCTTCATGAGGTGTGTACGTGAAAAATGAGGTGGCCAATGAGACGCCGGACAAGGCTCAGGCGGCGAAGCCGCAGCTGCTCCTCGTCGACGACGACCCGCTCATCACCGACACGCTCGCCTTCGCCCTGGGCGCGGATTACGAAGTGCTCGCGGTCGAGTCGCGCGGCCGGGCGGTGGAGCTGGTGCGCCAGCTTGCGCCCGTGCCCGGGCTCGCGCTCATCGACCTCGGCCTTCCGCCGACGCCGCACTCTCCGGAAGAGGGCTTCCGCCTGATCGCCGATCTGCTCGCCCATTCGCCGGCGATGAAGATCTTCGTCCTGTCGGGGCAGAACGAGGCGGCGAACGCGCGCCACGCCCGAGCCCTCGGCGCCTGGGAGTTCATCGCCAAGCCGGCCAACCCGCTCACCCTGAAGCGGGCTCTCGACCGCGCCCGGGAACAGGCGGCCCCCGAGGCTGCGGAGCTCATCGGCTCGAGCGCTCCGATGGAAAAGCTGCGCAGCCAGATCGCCCAGTTCGCCGCCTCGCCCTTCCCGGTGCTCATCGAAGGCGAGTCGGGCAGCGGCAAGGAGCTCGTCGCCCATAGCCTGCACCGCCTGTCGAGCCGCGGCGCGCGACCGTACCTCGCGCTCAACTGCGCCGCGCTCGCGCCCACGCTCATCGAGGCGACCCTCTTCGGCTACGCCAAAGGCGCCTTCACCGGCGCTACGGCGGCGAAGGCCGGCTATTTCGAGGACGCCCAGGATGGGACGCTCTTCCTCGACGAGATCGGCGAGCTGCCGCTCGAGATGCAGGCGAAGCTCCTGCGCGTGATCGAGAACGGCGAATTCCAGCGCCTGGGAGAAACCCAGCGCCGGGTATCGCGCGCCCGCGTCATCGCCGCCACCAACCGCGACCTGCGCCAGGCGCTGCGGCAGGGAAGCTTCCGCGCCGACCTGTACCACCGCTTGTCGGTATTGTCGCTGCAGGTCGCGCCGCTACGCGAGCTCGACCGCGACCGGCTCGCGCTGCTCGAGCATTTTCGCCGGCTCTACGCACGCCAATCGGGCGCCGAGCCCTTTGCGCTGGATGACGCCGCCGAGGCGCGCTGGCTGCGCTACGCGTTCCCGGGCAACGTGCGCGAGCTGCGCAACATCGTGATCCGCCTCATCACGAAATACGCCGGCCAGCGGGTGTCCGCGGCCGAGCTCGAGCCCGAGCTCGACCTCGAGGTGGCCGCGGCGGATCCGGGGACGCTCGCGGAGCAGGCTCAGCGCCAGCTCGAGCGCGCGGCCGGCTTCAACCTCGACGAAACGCTGATGGCGTGGGAGCGCGCCTACATCGACGCGGCGCTGCGCATCACGCGGGGCAACATGAGCCAGGCGGCGAAGCTGCTCGGCGTGAACCGGACGACGCTCTACAGCCGGATGGACCCAAAGGAACAGAAGTAGTGGCGCTCTATCTCGAGCACTTCGGCCTGAAGGAACCGCCCTTCCGCATCACCCCGCACACCGACTTCTTCTTCGCCGGCGCCGACCGCGGCGCCACCCTCGAGGCGCTGATCTACGCGGTGCTCCATGACGAGGGCATCGTCAAGGTGTCGGGCGAGGTCGGCAGCGGCAAGACCATGCTGTGCCGCGTGCTGATGGAGCGGCTCCCCTCGCACGTCGACACCATTTATCTCGCCACGCCCTCGCTCGCGCGCGACGAGATCCTGGAGGCGATCGGCGACGAGCTCGGGCTCGCGCTGTCCGGAAAGCGCACCGCGGTGGCGCTGCGCGAGCTGCAGGAGCACCTCATCGGCCGCTACGGCGAGGGCCGCCGCGTCGTCATCCTCATCGACGAAGCGCATGCGATGCCCGAGGAGACGCTCGAGGAAGTGCGCCTGCTGTCCAACCTGGAATCCAACCGGCACAAGCTTCTGCAGATCGTGCTGTTCGGGCAGCCCGAGCTCGACGCCACGCTCGCCCAGGCGCGCCTGCGCCAGCTGCGTGACCGGGTGACCCATGCTTTCCGCATGCGCCCCCTTTCCAAGGCCGAAGCCGCGCGCTACCTGTCGTTCCGCATGCGCGCGGCGGGGTACCGCGGCCCGGAAGTCTTCGCGCCAGGGGCGGTCGGGCTGATCGCAGGCGCCTCGGACGGGCTCACGCGGCGCATCAACATCCTCGCCGACAAGGCGCTGCTCTCGGCTTTCACCGAGAACGGCCACGCCGTCACCCCGAGCCACGTGCGCGCCGCCGTACAGGACTCGGAATTCGCCGCGGTCCAGCCTCGCCGCCGGGCGCGCACGCTCGCCGTGGCGGCGATGGCGCTGGTTGCCGGCCTCGCGCTCGGTCTCGCCGCGCAGTGGATGTGGATGACAAGGCCGCAGCCGGCCGTGGCCGCGGTCGGTGCCGAATCCGTGTCCGCGCCTCCAGCCGCGCCGGTCGCCACGCCCGAGCCGGTGACCGCGAGCGCCACGCCCGCAGCGCCTTCCCCGGTTCCTTCCCATTTGCGGCCGGAGCAGGCCGAACGGCTGGAGCACTATTCGCCGGCCGGTCATCGACTGCTCGCCGAGCGCATCGCAGCCACGCGCGCGGTGCTCGACCGGGCCCCGGACGAGGGGTACTCGATCGAGCTCTTCACTACCGACAACAGCGACCCGGCACGCATGGAGCGCTTCCTCCTCCGAGCGCGCGACTTCGTCCAGCTCGGGGAGCTCTTCGTCATACCGGTGGCGGACGCGGGCCTCTTTCGCCTGCGCGTCGTGTATGGCGAATTCCCCACCCGCGATCAGGCCGCGGCGGCCGAAAAGCGTCTCCCGCCGCGCTATCAGGAGGCCTTCCGGACCGAGCTGCGCAGTTTTGGCGAGCTGCGCAGTCAAATTTAGACGAGAGGATAAAAAATGCCAGCGTGACAGGTGCTTACACCACTTTCCTCAGGCAATACTCATGGTATGCTTGCCGCCCGAGGGAGTTCTCACGATGACGCTGGGGAGACTGGGCGCAGCCGCATTGCTCGCGGCATTCGCAGCGGGCTGCGGCCACACGCCGCCGAAGCCAGCTGCAACGCACATCCGGGCCCCGGAGGCACGCGCCGAAGCCGATATCCCCCCGCCGGTGCAGATCTCGCCGATCCTGCCCAAGCCCAAGCCGGCCGTCCGGCCCGAAACGTACAGCGTGGTAGTGAACAACGTGCGCGTCCAGGAGCTGCTCTTCGCGCTCGCGCGCGACGCGCGCCTCAACGTGGACATTCATCAGGACGTCACCGGCACCGTCACACTCAACGCCATCGACCAGACGCTGCCTCAACTCCTCTCGCGCATCGCGCGGCAGGTCGACATGCGCTACGAGATCCAGGGGGACAACCTGGTGGTGATGCGCGACTCGCCCTACCTGCGGACCTACAAGATCGACTACCTCAGCGCAAGCCGCAACGTGAAGATGCAGTCGACCGCTTCCACGCAGTTCGGCACCGGCGGCACCGCCACCACGCCTACCACGACCACCACCACCGGCGGCACGGCGCAGATCGATGTCATCGCCGAAAACAAGCTGTGGGAATCGCTGACCCAGAACGTGAAGGACATTCTGCGCGAGACCGACAAGGTCATCCCTGCGGGCACGCAGCTCGCGCAGGCGGCGCCGGCCGCGGCGGCGGCGCCCGCCCTGCCGGGCGCCCCGTCCGCTCAGCCGCCGGCGTTCGGCATCCCGGCGCAACCTACCGCGACCTACCAGGAGGCCGCCTCGGTCATCGGCAACCGCGAGAGCGGCATCCTCTACGTGCGTGCGAGCTCGAAGCAGCACGAACGCGTCCAGGAGTTCCTAGACCAGGTGCTCGCCGGCGCAAAGCGCCAGGTGCTGATCGAAGCGACGGTGGCGGAGGTGCAGCTCAGGAACGAGTACCAGCGCGGCATCGAATGGGCGCGGCTGCGCTCGGGGGTCACCGGCTTCGAGCTGCGCCAGCCGGCGGTTCCGCCGACCACCTCCCTCACGCCGGGCTTCAGCCTGACCCCGTTCACCATCGGCTACGCCGATGCGGGGCGCAACTTCTCGGCCACCCTGAGCCTGCTCGAGCAGTTCGGCGACGTGCGCGTGCTTTCGAGCCCGCGCCTTTCGGTCCTCAACAACCAGACCGCAATCCTGCGCGTCACGCGCGACATCATCTATTTCACGCTGACCCCGTCCACCACGCCGGTCACCGTCGCCGGCGGCACCGCGGTGGTGGCGGCCTCGTTCACCACCACGCCCAACATCGCAGCCGAGGGCTTCATGATGGCGGTGCTGCCCCAGATCAACGATGCCGACGCGGTGGTGCTCAACGTGCGCCCCACCATCCGCCGGCGCGTCGACAGCGTGCGCGATCCGAACCCGGCGCTGCAGGGCCAGAACACCCAGAACGACATCCCGGTGTTCGAAACCCGCGAGTTCGATTCCATCCTGCGCCTGCAAAACGGCGAGATCGCAGTGCTCGCGGGCCTGATGCAGGACTTCGTTCAGAACAACGAGTCCGGCATCCCGGGGCTGCGCAGCATTCCGCTGGTCGGCGAGCTGCTGACGAACCGCGCCGATCTCTCGGCCAAGACCGAGCTTGTGATCTTCCTTCGCGCCACCGTGATCCGGGATCCGAGCCTGGAGGGCGACTACCGGAATTACCGCGACCAGGTGCCGCGGGACGATTTCTTCCGGCGTCCCAACCCGTCGCGCACCGCGCCGCCGCAGATGCCGGGCCAGGACCCGCGCGGCAACCCGCAGATCAACTGACATGAGCCTGCTCCTCGAGGCGCTGAAGAAGGCGGAAAAGGCCAAGGAAGAGGCGCAGCGCCGGGCGAAAGGCGAGCCCGCAGGGCCCGAGTTGCGCATCGAAGGCGACGCGCCGGTCCCCGAGAAGCCGGTGCTCACGCGCGCCGAGCTGCCCGACATCCGGCAGCCCCTCGAGATCCTCAGCGACGAGATCGCCCCGCCCCAGGCCGCAGCACAGGGGCAGGCATTCGAGGAGCCGCAGGCTGCCGACCGCGCCACGGCGCGCAAGGTCTTCGAGGCCAAGTTCAGGGAGCCGAACCCGCGCCTGCAATTCCAGATCGTGCTCGCGTCGCTCGGCGTGGCGGCCATCGGCATCGTCGTTTATTTCTGGTACCAGCTGCGCCCGCCGGCACCGCTCGTGAATCTCAGTCCGCCGCGCGCGGCCCAGCAGGCGGCCGCGCCCGCTCCGGCGCCCGAGACCCGGCCGAGCGCCGCGGCGGCGATCGCCGCCGCCCCCGCCGCGATTCCCGGGTTGCCGCCGGTCGCGGCGGCACCGGCGGCGGCGCCCGCACCGCGCGAGCGTCCGCCTCGCGAAGCCGCGGCCCTCGCGCCCGAGCCCGCCGTCCGGGTTGCGGCGCCGCCGGCGCCGCGCTCCGCGCCGCGCTTCGAGCCGCCGCCTCAGCCGAGGCTCGCCGAGGCCCCGATCACGCAGACGCGCCAGCCGCCGCAGATCGACCCGAAGGTCGCTTCGGGTTACGCCGCCTATGTTGCGGGCGACCTCGCCACCGCGCGCTCGGACTACCAGGCCGCGCTACGGGACGACGCGGGCAACCGCGATGCGCTGCTCGGCCTGGCGGCGACCGATGTTCGCTCCGGGAGATACGAGACGGCGGAAGCCGTCTACCTGCGCCTGCTGCAGAACGATCCGACCGACTCGAACGCCCAGGCGGGTCTCATCGCCCTGCGCGCGAGCCGCCTGGATCCCCTCGCCACCGAGAGCCGCGTCAAGAACCTGCTCGCTGCCGATCCGGGCGCCAACGTGCTGCATTTCACCCTCGGCAACCAGTTCGCGCTGCAGGGCCGCTGGGCCGAGGCGCAGCAGGCCTACTTCAAGGCCATGGCCGCGGATCCGGACAACCCGGACTTCGCGTTCAACCTCGCGGTCAGCCTCGACCACCTGCGCCAGTCCAAGCTCGCAGCCGACTACTACCGACGCGCGGTCGCGCTCGCGGAAAAGCACGGCGCGAGCTTCGACCTCGCCGCCGCGCGCACCCGCGCCGCCCAGCTCGGGAACTGAGCAGGCCAGGCAGGAGAATCGCCTGAATTCGCCCGCCAATCCCCAGGCCAAGCGCCACATCGGGCAGATCCTGATCGACCAGGGAATCCTGACCGAGGACCAGCTGCGCATCGCGCTGCTCGAGCAGACGAAATCGCACGTGCCGGTCGGGCGCCTGCTGGTGCAGCTCGGCTTCGTCTCCGAGGCGACGCTGCGCGACGCCTTGTCCGAGAAACTCGGCATGCAGTCGGTCGACCTCTCGCACATCATCGTCGATCCGGCGGCGCTCAAGCTGCTGCCGCGCGACGTGGCGCGGCGCTACCGCATCTTCCCGGTCGCGGTCGACCGCCAGCACAAGAAATTCATCGTCGCCCTCGCCGACACCAACAACATCGTCGCGGTGGACCAGCTGCGCGCCCACCTGAATGGCGAGTTCGAGATCGAGCTGCGGCTCTCCGGCGAGTCCGAGATCGAGCGGGCGATCGAGCACTACTACGGCCACGAATTCTCGATCGACGGCATCCTGCGCGAGATCGAGACCGGCGAGATCGACTACGCCACCCTCACCGAAGGCGACGAGTACTCGCAGCCGGTGGTGCGCCTCATATCGGCATTGCTGGCCGACGCGGTCGAACGAGCGGCCTCGGACATCCACTTCGAGCCCGAGCAGAATTTCCTGCGCATCCGCTATCGCATCGACGGCGTGCTGCGCCAGATCCGCAGCCTGCACAAGACCTACTGGCCGGCGATGGCGGTGCGCATCAAGGTGATGGCGAAGATGAACATCGCCGAGACGCGCGCGCCGCAGGACGGGCGCATTTCGGCCACCATGTCGGGCCGGGTGGTGGATTTCCGCGTCGCGAGCCTGCCGACCACCCACGGCGAGAACCTGGTGCTGCGGATCCTGGACCGGCAGAAGGGCATCGTGCCGCTCGACAAGCTGAACCTCGAGGAGGCGCAGCTCGAGCTGCTCAAGCTCATGATCACCCGCCCGGAGGGCATCATCCTGGTCACCGGACCGACCGGCAGCGGCAAGACCACCTCGCTGTATTCGATCCTGAACCACATCAACTCCGACGCCGTCAACGTGATGACGCTGGAGGATCCGGTCGAGTATCCGATGACGCTGATCCGGCAGACCTCGGTCGCCGAGGCGGCGAAGCTCGACTTCGCCAACGGCATCCGCGCCATGATGCGCCAGGACCCCGACGTCATCCTGGTGGGCGAGATCCGCGACCGCGAGACCGCCGAGATGGCGTTCCGCGCCGCGATGACCGGGCATCAGGTGTACTCCACGCTCCACACCAACTCGGCGGTGGGCGCGTTTCCGCGCCTGCTCGACATCGGCATCCTGCCCGACATTCTCGCGGGCAACATCATCGGGATCCTGGCGCAGCGCCTGGTGCGGCGCCTGTGCCGCACCTGCCGCCAGTCCTACGATCCCGACGTGAAGGAGCGGCGCCTGCTCGGGTTCTCGCCGACCGAGCCCGCGGCGCTTTATCGCGCGGTCGGCTGCGAGCAGTGCGAGTACCAGGGCTACCGCGGCCGCCAGGCGATCCTGGAGCTGCTCAAGATCGACGCGGCGATCGACGAGCTGGTGGCGCGGCGCGCCACTGCGCGCGAGATTCTCACCGCCGCGCGCGCACAGGGCTTCAAGACCCTGGCCGACGACGGGGTGCGCCTGGCGCGGGCGGGCACCACCAGCCTCGACGAGGTGATGCGCGTGGTCGATCTCACCGACCGGATGAGCTGAGCGGATGGCCTGATGCCACTCTTCGCGTACAGGGCGGTCAATGCGCAGGGCAAGAACGTGGCCGGGCGCGTCGAGGCGGTGAACCTCTTCGACCTCGAGCAGCGTCTCGCGCGCATGGGGCTCGACCTCATCACCGGGGCGCCCACCCAGCAACGCAGCCGCCTCATCGGCGGCGGCCGCGTCGCGCGCCAGGACCTCATCAACTTCTGCTTCCACCTCGAGCAGCTCGCGAAGGCCGGGGTGCCGCTGATCGAGGGGCTCACCGACCTGCGCGAAAGCATCGAGAACGCGCGCTTCCGCGAGGTCGTCTCGGGGCTGATCGAGTCGATCGAGGGCGGCAAGACCCTGTCTTCGTCCCTGGGCGAGTTTCCCGAGGTGTTCAGCAAGGTGTTCGTCAGCCTGATCCGCTCGGGCGAGCAGACCGGAAGGCTCGCCGAGGTGCTCGCCTCGCTGACCGAGTCCCTGAAGTGGGAAGACGAGCTAGCCGCGCAGACCAAGAAGATCGTGATGTACCCGGCGTTCGTCGCGAGCATCGTGGTGCTGGTGTTCTTCTTCCTGATGATCTACCTGGTGCCGCAGATGACCGGGTTCATCCGCAACATGGGGCAGCAGATCCCGCTCCAGACCCGCGTGCTGATGGTGGTGTCGGACTTCTTCGTCTCCTACTGGTGGACGCTGATCGCGGCGCCGATCCTGGCGTGGATCGGCCTGCGCCTCGCGATGAAGAACAACCCCAAGGTCGGCTACATGGTCGATCACCTGAAGATCAGCCTGCCGCTCGTCGGCCCGATCCTGCGCAAGATCATCCTGTCGCGCTTCGCCTCGAGCTTCGCCATGATGTACGGCTCGGGCATCACGGTGCTCGACGCCATCCGCAGCTGCGAGGAGATCGTCGGCAACAAGCCGCTCGAGAACGCGCTGCGCATGGCGGGGCAGCAGATCGCCGACGGCAAGAACACCAGCGCCGCCTTCGCCGACCTGGCGCTGTTCCCGCCGCTCGTGATCCGCATGCTGCGCATCGGCGAGGCCACCGGCGCCCTCGACACGGCGCTGCTCAACGTGAGCTACTTCTACAACCGCGAGGTGCGCGAGGCCATCGGCAAGCTCCAGGCGATGATCGAGCCGGCGCTCACGGTGGTGCTGGGGTTGGTGCTCGGCTGGGTGATGCTGGCCGTGCTGGGGCCGGTCTACGACACGATCTCCAAGATGAAGTTCTGAGCCGCGTGCGCCGGATCCTCTACTTCACCGCGGAAGAGAACCACCTCTACACGGCGTCGGGCTCGGCGCTGCGGCTCGAGGCCAGGTTCCAGGCGAGCGAGGCCGGCGTGGCCGAGTTCCGCGACTATCTGCGCGGGCACCGCGGCACGCTGCTCGCGCTGCTCGCCGACGTGCCGGGCGAGGATTTCCACGAAGAGCAGATCCCGTTCCTGCGCGGCGCCGATCGCGACGCGGTGCTGCGCCGGCGCCTCGCGCAGCGCTATCGCGACACGCGCCTCGCCGCGGCGTTTTCGCTCGGCCAGGTGGCGACCGACGAAAGGCGCAACGAGCGCGTGCTGCTCGCCTCGTTCACCAACACGCAGCAGTTCTCGCCCTGGCTGGACGCGCTCGAGGAGGCCGGGGCACGCCTCGCCGGGGTGTATTCGGCGCCGCTGCTCGCGCCGCGGCTCGCCGCCCGGCTCGGGGTGAAGGCCGGCCGCGCCTTCCTGGTCACGGCGGATCGCGCCGGCCTGCGCCAGAGCTTCATCGAGGACGGGAGGCTGCGCTTCGCCCGCCTCGAGCGCACCCTCGACACCGCGCCGCAGGCGCTCGCGCTCTTCGTGCGCTCCGAAACCCACCGCCTGGCCCAGTATCTAGCCACCCTGCGCGCGCTGCCGCGCGACGGCGCGCCGATCCAGGTGCTGGTGGTCGCGCCGCCGGGCGAGCGCCGCACCTTCGAGCAGGTGCTCGGCTCCGACGCCCGCCTGACGTTCCGCACCGTGGATGCCGACGAGGCGGCGCGTGCGGCGGGGCTCAAGTCGCTGCCCCAGGGCGCCGCTGCCGAGGCCTACTACCTTCATCTCGCGGCGAGAAAATCCCCGCGCGAGCAGTTCGCCAACCGCGTAGACCGCCGGCGCTACCAGGTGTGGCAACTGCAGCGCGGCATCGTGGCCGCGGGCGCAGCCGTGTTCTCGCTCTGCGCGCTCACCGCCGGAGCGAGATGGCTCGAGGCGCTGGACGTGCGCGGGCAGGCGGAGAATCAGGGGATCGAGGCGCGACGCGCCGCCGACGATTATCAGCGCATCACCGCAACGTTCCCGGTGACCCAGACCAGCACCGAAAATCTGCGGGCGACGGTGGTGGAGTTCACCCGCATCGCGTCGCGCACTGCCTCGCCCGAGGGCGCATTCGTACACGTCTCCCGGGTCCTGGACCAGTTTCCGCAGTTCGAGCTCGACCGGATCGACTTCAGCGTGGGCCAGCCGGACCGGCGCGATCGCGCGGCGGCGCTGACCCAGCCGAACACCGCCGCCGCCAGGGCGGACCCGCAGGGCGAGAGCGCGGTGCGCATCGAGATCTCGGGCCGCGTGAACGCCACCGAGCGCAACGACTATCGCGCCATTACCGCCCAGGTACGCCGCTTTGCCGCCGCGCTCGGCAGCTCGGGATACGAGCTCGCGCGCACCGACCTGCCTTTCGACGTGGCCCCCGAAGGCACGCTCACGGGCGACATAGGGAGCACCGAAAGCGGCGAGGCGCCGCGCTTCACCATCGTACTGCTGCGGAGGCTGCCATGACGTTGACGCGCGACGAGCTGAAAAGGCTGGCGCTGCCGGCGCTCGTCGCGCTCATGCTCGTCGCCTTCGGCGCGGTGCTGATCAAGCTGTCGTCCGATTCGCGCCGCGAGGCGAACGAACGGCTGGCGGCTGCGCGCAGCGAGCGCAACCAGAGCGCCGAGCGCCTGGCGCGCATCGCGGAAGAGGAGCGCGAGGTCAAGGCGAAGCTCGACGTGTACCAGCAGCTCAAGCAGCTGCGCGTGCTCGGCGAGGAACGGCGCCTGGAATGGGCCGACGCCATCGCGCGCATCCGCACCCAGCGCGAGCTGCTCGACCTGCGCTACCGGGTCGAGCGGCAGCAGCTCCTCAACTCGGTGCCGGGCAAGCCGGCGAGCGTCGACTTCTTCGCCAGCACGATGCAGGTGAACATGGCGCTGCTGCACGAAGAAGACCTGCTGCGCTTCATCTCCGACCTGCGCGCCTCCGGCAACGCCTACTACTCGGTGAGGAAGTGCCTGGTCACGCGCAGCGGGCAGCCGGCAACCGGCGCCACGCTCACGCCCCGCCTGCGCGCAGACTGCAGCATCGATCTCATCACCATCCTCGACCGGGCGGCCAAGTCATGACGCGAGCCCTGATCTTCCTTGCCTTCATCGCCTCGATCCCGCCGGCGTCGGCGCAGGAGCTCGGGCGCCTGTTCTTCACCGAGGAGCAGCGCGCGGCGCTCGACGCGCGCCGCAAGGCCCGGATGCCCGATCGGCCCACGAGGCCAGCCGCGGTCGCGTCACCCACCACGCGCGTGGACGGCTATGTGCGGCGCTCGGGCGGTCCGTCGACCGTCTGGGTGAACGGCGAGTCGCTCGGGGTCGAAGGCAGCGACGCCCCGCGCATCGAGTCCGGCCGCCGCGAAGGGCGCGTCTCGGTCCCCGTCGGCGACGCCGCGGTGCGCTTCTCGCTCAAGCCCGGCCAGGTGCTCGACCGCGGCACCGGCGAGATCCGCGACGTCCTCGGGCCGAACGGCGAGATCAGCGTTCGCCCGGCCAAGTGAGCGTGGCGCTTCGCAGTCGTAGCACCCAGCGCGGCCTCGCGATGCTCGCGCTTGTGGCGATTGTGGTAATGGGCAGCCTTTACTGGCTGATGAGCGGCTTGGCGCAACCCGCCAATCGCACCGCGGCGAAGCGCGCCCAGAACGCGAAGGTCCTGCAGAACGCGAAGGCGGCGCTCATCGGCTACGTCGCGATGAACGCAGCCACCCCTGGTGCAACGTTCACGGATGACAACCCTGGGTCATTGCCCTGCCCGGAAGCGCCCGGGAACGTGGGCAATCCCGCCCAGGAAGGCATAGCAGCATCGGTTTGCGGCAGTCTGCCGGCCGTGGGACGCCTGCCTTGGAGGACGCTCGGAATCGACAAGCCGCTCGATGCCTCTTCAGAGCCGCTATGGTACATCGTGTCGCCAGGTTGGGTCAGAACCACACCGAGCGGTCCCGGCGCCAACACCATCATCAACTCGAATACCGCGGGTCAGCTCACGGTGGATGGCATCGAGGCAGTCGCCGTGATCATCGCTCCCGGCGAGCGTCTGAACATCCCTGGCTCGGCGAACTGCGTGGCGCGCAACCAGGCGCGCAGCGCGCCTTCCCCAGCGATCGACTACCGCGACTACCTGGACTGCCACAACGCAACGCCGGCGGATCTCACGTTCATGAGCAGCGATCCGGTCGGCCCGTTCAACGACCAGGTGCTCGCGCTGACGACCGTCGAGATCCTGCCGGTGATCGAGGCCGCGGTGGCGCAGCGCTTCGAAAGGGTGTTCGCGCCGCAGATCGTGGGTGCGTATTCCAATATCGACGGAACCAACGGCGCCTGGCCGACGACCGGTTCCGTGCTGCCTTTCGCGGTCCCGCTGACCGATCCCACTACCAGTAACCTCAAGGGCACCCGTACCAGCTCGGGGGGGCCGGGGACCACTGGAACCTTCCAGGGCCTGCTGCCGCTCAACCGCGTGCGCACGCGCTGCACGCCCGTTTCCCCGGCTACGGAGTGCACGCCGGCCGCCTGTACACCCGGCCAGGGCTGCGATTCGAGCACAGCCTTCATCCGCTGGAGCGGCACGGCGACGATGAGCAGCGCTACGGGGGACATCTACGCACCGAGCTGTACCGTGAATCCGGCGCAGATCGACTGTACTTTCCACGTCAGGGTGCCTCTGCTCGGCGCGCCCCCGCCTAGCGTCAACTTCACGTTGACCGCCACTGCCGACAATGTAGGCATGGGGTTCCGGCAGCTGCAGACGAACGTGCCGATGTCCGGCGTCCTTTCCGCCGGACGCAGCGCGCAAGGCGCGTTGACCGGGACCGGCGCCGCGACCGTCACGCTGACGGCCCAAGCGGACACTTCGGACCTCGGCGGCGGCGGGCTGCTTGGCTTCGTCTTTAACACGGTGTGCGGCCTGCCTGTGATTAGCTTGCTGCTGGGCTGCGCGGAGGACACGATTTCGGTCCCCATCTCCATGATCATCGACCATCCGTTGGTCGACCCGAACGACAACACCTATAACTGGTTTCTCCGCAACAAATGGCACGAAGTGACGTACTACGTCGTCGCGCCGAAAGTCGCCCCGAGCGGCACGGGGGGATGCACCACCGGCTCTGATTGCCTGACTGTGAACTACCGCGGCGACACCTACCGCGGCCTTCTCGCGTTCGGCGGGCGTCGGCTCAGCACGACCGCGCCCGCTCAGACGCGACCCGCGACGAGCGTAACGGATCTCTTCGAAGGCACCAACAGCGCGGTAGGGAACGCGACGCCGCTCGCGCCCTTCGCAGGGCGCGACCCGACCCTCATGGCCAAGCGGACGTTCAACGACCGCATCGCGGTCATCGACAGCAACTGATGCGCACCTGGCGCTTTCCGCGAGGCTTCACCCTCGTCGAGCTGGCGATGGCGCTCTTCGTGATCGCACTGCTGATGGGCACCGTGATGTACACGCTATCGGCCCAGAACGACCAGCGCATGCGCACCGACAGCCTGCGTAACCTCGATGAAGCGAAGGAGCTCCTGATTACCTTCGCGATCGTGAACGGGCGCCTGCCCTGCCCGGCGTCAACGACCACCAATGGAAATGAGGCCGATGCTCCCCTGGGCTCGGGATCGGGAGTCTGCACGAGCGGCTACATCGGCTATCTCCCGGCGCGCGTCATCGGTTTCCAGCCGCAAGACGGCTCGGGTTACGGCCTCGACGCGTGGAACAATCGCATCCGCTACGCCGTTTCCATCACGGTCCCAGTCAACTCGGCAACGCCGCGAGTGTGCCGAGGGGTCCTGCCAAGCAATCTGCCCGCCAACATGCACTTCACCAGCAAGACGAATCTCAAGACGGACGGCATCGACTGTGCACCGACCGACCTCGTCATTTGCTCGAGCTCGACCGGCATTTCCCCCGGTAGCGTTCCACCGAGCTGCGGCGCCGCAACCCCGGTCACGAACCAGAACGTGGTGGCGGCGGTGATCTGGTCGCAGGGGAAGAACTTTGCCAGCTCGCGCTACCTCGGCGTCCAAGGCCAGGCGGGCGACGACGAAAGGGTGAACAACAAGACCGTAGCCAACAGCAACCATCCCATCTTCGTCGCTCATACGCCTTCCCCGCCGGGCGCAGCCGGCGGCGAGTTCGACGATCTGCTGACCTGGATCCCGGCGGGCCAGCTCTATGGCAGGCTGGTCGCAGCTGGTGTCCTGCCCTAGCGGGCCGGACCTTTCAACGCGAAGCAGACTTCGCTGTCGCGATTGGTTTCCAAGCTGAGAGTGAAGCCCGCGGCTTCGGCCTGCCGCGCCGCCTGGTAGAGGCCGATGCCAAGGCCGCCTTGCGAGGCCACCGGGCCGCGCAGGAGGCGCGCGGCGAGCTCGTCGGGGACGGCGCGGCCCGAGTCCTTCACCCGCAGCGCAACCTCGCCGTCGAGCGTGAGCGAGACCACGATCCGCACCGACGTGTCGGCCTCGCGCTTGGCGAGGGCGTTGCGCACGAGGTTGTCCGCGACGCTGTCGAAGAGCGAGCGCGGCAGCCGCACGCCGGTGCGCCCGCGGCCGAGATCGAAGTGCACTCCCTCGGCTCGGTATTGACGCATCAGCCGCTCCCACCAGGCCTGCGCCGCGACAAGGCTTTCGCTCTCCTCCTGGGGCCGCTGCAGCTTCTCCAGGGTGGCCGCGAGCCGCTGGGTGATCGCTGGAAGCTGGCGCCTTACCAGCGCCTGCAGGTCGCGCGAATCGCGGTTGCGCTCCTCGGCAGCGACGGAGCACAGCACGTTCAGCGACTGCAGCAGGTTCTTGATGTCGTGCGTCATGCGCGCGCCGGTCTCGTGCACCGCCTGCAGGTAGCTTTGCTGGCGCAGCTGCTCCTCGCGCAGCTTCGCAATGTAGAACTCGCCGAGCAGCTGGCCGAGGAGGTGCAGGTGCCAGTGCAGCGTCGGGCTCATGCGGAAGCGCGAATAGACGGTGAGGGCGAGCGCGCTGTTCTCGAACTCGACGCCGCTCGGCGTGGTCTCGCCCTGCTCGCCTTGCGACTCGCCGGCGCGCCAGCGCACTCCCGCGACCGAGGGCAGCCGGCGCAGGCCGGCGAGCGCTTCGACGAGAAAACGGTCCGGGCGCGGCTCGAGCTGCGCGAGCTCGGCGAGGAAGTGCAGCCACTTCTCCACCGGCAGCCCGATCGAGAAGAGGTAGCGCACGAAGAAGACGTTCAGGCCGCTGAACCCGCCGCGCGGGTTCCACGCCAGGGCGACGAGCAGCACGGCGCCCGCGGTCATGAACACCGTGTAGGTCAGCGCTTCGAGGTACCCCGTGCGACGCACGGTCATCAGCGCAAAGCTGCCGAGGATCACTACCCCGAGGAGCAGCATGAGAAACACGCTGTAGAAGAAGTCGATCATCTGCGCCTGCTCGGGCGGGTCGGGCTCGACGGGAATCAGCGCGATGAGGACGAAGATGAGCGGCAGCCCGAACTCGGCCGCGGTGTGCACCTCGGGGACGATCTCGCGGCGGGGGGCGATCTCGGGCAGGATCACCACCGCGAGGAGGGCGAGGAGGTACAGCACCACGAGCAGGTAGCAGCGCCGCTGCCAGCGGGTGTGCTGCTGGTACACCTTCCCGCCCACCAGGCCGGCCAGCACCACCACCCAGAAGGCGAGCAGCCACCAGTCGAGCTGCAGCATCACCGTGAACGCCACCAGGGCGAGAATGAAGCCCTGCAGCGGCGACACGCGCTGCTCGGCTCGCAGGAACGGCTGCCAAAGCAGCACGACCCCGAAGTGGGCGAGCAGCAGCGCGCGCGCCCACGGGTCGGCGACGCCGCGGAACACCGCTACGTGCAGGAGCGCGAGCATGGCGACCACGACGAGGCGCCAATAGCGGCGCGTGAAATCCCAGGCCGCGGCTGCGAGCCGGCCGAAGTACGGTGCGGGAAGGCTTTCGGGTTGCATGAGGATTGCGCGGCGGCTAGTCTACAAACGAAACCATGCCCTCCGCCAATCTCGTCCGCCTCGTGCTACTCGAAGCGCGGCGCGGCGCGCTGCCCTGGCTCGCGCTCACGGCGGTCGCGCTGAGCCTTGGCCTCGCCGCTTTCCTGTCGCAAGTGGCACTCACGGAGAGCCGCAGCCTGCAGGCTGCGATCGTGGCGGCGGTCCTGCGCGCGTGCGCGGTGTTCCTCGTTGCCGCGCACGTCGCCGCCAGCGTGCTGCGCGAGATCAACGACAAAAGCCTGGAGCTGATGCTCTCGCTGCCGCTCGCGCGCTCGGCCCAATACAACGGCCGGTTTCTGGGCTTCGCCTTGTGCGGCGTCCTCCTCGCGCTCTTTTTCGCGCTGCCGCTGCTTTTCTGGGCGTCCCCGGCGGCGGTCGTGCTATGGGGCATCTCACTCGCCTTCGAAGCGGCGCTGATGGCCGCCGCGACGCTCTTCTTCGCCATGTCCCTCGCGCAGCTTCTCCCCGCCATCGCGGCGAGCGCCGGGTTCTACCTCCTCGCACGTACCATGGCGAGCATCCAGGCCATCGCCACGGGGCCGCACCGCGACGAGTCGACCGCGGACCGCATCGCGCGCTGGGCCGTGGACGCCGTCGCGCTGCTTTTCCCGCGGCTCGACGGCGTGACCCGCACCGAGTGGCTGCTCTACGGCGCGCCGCCTGCGGGCACGTACGCCGCCGCCCTTGGCGGGCTCGCCGTCTACGGCGTGCTCCTCATCGCCGCGGGCCTGTTCGACTTCCATCGCCGTAGCGCATGAGCTCGGAGCTGCGTCCGCTTTCCGCGGTCCCGTTCTGGATCTGCGCGCTGCTCGCGCTCACGCTGGGACTGCAGATCGCCTCGCGTCTTTCAGGCCCGGCGCTGCGCGTAAGCGCCGACCTGCCGCCGCCGCCGCGCCCCGAAGCGCTGCGCCTCGCGAGCTTCGCTGAAGAGCCGGCGGCCGCGCGCCTCGCGATGCTGTACCTGCAGGCCTTCGACTATCGCGGCGACAACCGCATCCCCTATCAGAAGCTCGACTACGGCCGGCTGATCGGCTGGCTGGACGCGATCCTTGCGCTCGATCCGCGCAGCGATTACCCGCTGTTTTCGGCGGCCCGGATCTATGCCGAGAACCCCGATGGCGCACGCAGCCGGCAGATGCTCGAATGGGTTTACCGCGCCTTTCTCGACGACCCGAACCGGCGCTGGCCTTGGCTCGCTCACGCAGCCTTGCTCGCGAAGCACCGCCTCAACGATCTGCCGCTTGCGCTGCGCTACGCCCAGGCGGTCGAGCGCTACGCCACCGACCAGAACGTTCCGTCGTGGGCGAAGCAGATGCAGATCTTCATTCTGGAGGACATGAACGAACTGGACGCCGCCCGCACCATGATCGCGAGCCTCCTCGAGAGCGGACGCATCCACGACCCGGCGGAAATCCGCTTTCTCAAAGAGCGACTGCAGGAGCTCGCCGCGCGACGGGCGCGTCGGCGCTGATCTGTCGGAATCCCGACGCAAGCGTTGGATCGCCGACATCGCACTATTAAGATGCATTGATTTCATGGAGCTTTTAGCCTGCCGCGCCTGGTACGGCTATTGCGTCTAAGCAGCCATAACCATTGGCCCAGGGGAGCTGGGCAACAAGGGGACAGCCATGAAAAAGTCGCAAAAAGGCTTCACGCTGGTGGAAATCGCCATCGTGCTCGTAATCATCGGCCTGCTGCTCGGCGGCATCCTGAAGGGCCAGGAGATGATTACCCAAGCGAAGATCAAGAACGTCATCGCCGATGTCACCGGGGTGTCGGCCGCCATGTACGGCTACCAGGACCGCTACCGCGCGCTCCCCGGGGACGACAAGGCCGCAACGACTCGCTGGACTGGACTTCCGGCGAACGGGGCCGGAGCCGGAAACGGCGTAATCGAGGGAACGTATGCGTCGTTGACCGCGACAGATGAGTCACGCCTGTTCTGGGATCATCTGCGTCGCGCCGGCTTTGTCGGCGGCCAGGGCAACGAGAATCCATTCAACGCCGTGTCGGGCAAGATGGGCGTGCAGACTGGCGATGGCTCAAGTGCGACCCCGCCTGGAGTTCTAAGCATCGGAGGCGGTGCGCAGCCGTTCACCGGCCTCATCCTCTGCACGGCGAACCTGCCGGACAAGATTGCCATCTCGGTCGACTCGCAGATGGACGACGGAGTAGGGACCACCGGCAGCGTGCGCGCGCTCAAGGGCGGCGCCAACCCGGCGCTTCCTTCGGGCGGCAATGCCGACACTTACACGGAAGACGGCGTCAGCACCTACGTGGTCTGCCGCCAGATGTAACGGCAAGAAGTTCTCGAGAAAAGCCGGCCTCGCGCCGGCTTTTTTTTCGCCTAGCCGCGGAGCAGCCGGTCCTCGGCGACGGCAAGTTCGTCGGGCTGGCCGAGCAGGACCACCACGTCGCCGGCCTGCAGCGGGCCGGCGTCGGATGCCGAGAGGTTCATGCGCACGCCGCGCCGGCGCACCGCCCTGACCTGCACGGCTCCCAGCCGCAGCCCGCCGAGCGGCCGCCCGACGGCGTGCGCCTGCGCATCGAGCGTGACCGAATGCAGCCGCGCGGGCGCGGCCTCCGCGCCGGGCTCGTCGCTTTCGCCGCGGAAGAGGCCGCGCAGCAGCTCGTAGTGCTCCTCGCGCACCTGCGCCACGCGCCGCATCACCCGGCTGAGCGGCATGCCGAGCCAGACGAGCGTATGCGAGGCGAGCATCACGCCCGACTCGAAGGCCTCGGGCACGACTTCCGACGCGCCCGCCGCGCTCAGGCGCTCGATGTCGGCCTCGTCGCGCGCCCGCACCACGACCGGAACGCGCGCGTTCAGCTCGTGCACGTGCGCGAGCACGCGCACCGCCGCATTCGCATCGGCAAAGGTGATCACCACCGCGGCGGCGCGCGCGATGCCGGCTGCGACGAGCGCCTCGCGCCGCGCGCTGTCGGCGAACACCACCGTGTCGCCGGCGGCGGCGGCCTCGCGCACGCGCTCCGGGTCGAGGTCGAGCGCCACGTAACGCACACCTTCGGACGCGAGCAGCCGCGCGAGACGCTGCCCGTTGCGGCCATAGCCAAGGATGATGACGTGGCGCTCGGCTTCGATCGACTGCACCGCCACGCGGTGCAGGGCGAGCGAGCGCAGCATCCATTCGGAGCGCGACAGCCGCATCACGATGCGGTCGCTCGCCTGGATGAGGAACGGCGTCGCGAGCATCGACAGGATCATCGCGGCGAGCAGGATCTGCAGGAAGCGCTCGGGCACGAACCCGGCGGCGCTGGTGAGCGAGAGCAGGACGAAGCCGAACTCGCCGGCCTGCGCCAGCGCGAGCCCCACTCTGAGCGCCGTCCCGGGCGTGGCGCCGAAGGCGCGCGACAGCGCCGCGATCAGCGCGAACTTGCCCGCCATGAGCGCGGCGAACAGCGCCGCCACGAAGACGAGCTCGCGCAGCACGAGGCCGAGGTCGAGCATCATCCCGACGGTGATGAAGAACAGTCCGAGCAGCACGTCGCGGAAGGGCTTGATGTCCTCCTCGACCTGGAAGCGGTACTCGGTCTCCGAGATCAGCATCCCGGCGAGGAACGCGCCGAGCACCATCGAGAGCCCGGCGAGCGCCGTGAGGTACGCCATCACCAGGATGACGAGCAGCACGTTGAGCACGAAAAGCTCGTTCGAGCGCCGGCGCGCCACCACGCCGAGCCAGCCGCGCATCAGGCGCGGGCCGGCGACGATCACGATCGCGAGCGCCGCGACCGCCTTGCCGAAGGCGATCGCGAGCGCGGTGCCGAGCTGCTCGCCCGGCTGCCCGAGCGCCGGCACGACGACGAGCAGCGGCACCACGGCGAGATCCTGGAACAGCAGCACGCCGATGATCTCGCGGCCGTGCGGCGAATCGAGCTCCAGCCTTTCGGCGAGCAGCTTCGACACGATCGCGGTCGACGACATCGCCACGATGCCGCCGAGCGCGAGTCCCGCCTGCCATCCCCATCCGAGCGCCGCCGCGAGCGCCATCACGATGGCGATGGTGGCGGCCACCTGCGCGAGACCCAGGCCGAACACCACGCGGCGCATCGCCATCAGCCGCGGCAGGCTGAACTCCAGCCCGATCGAGAACATCAGGAACACCACGCCGATCTCCGCGAGCAGGCGCGTGTCCTCGCGCTCGGGCGACATCAGGTGCAGCGCGTGCGGACCGAGCGCGAGGCCGGTGACGAGATAGCCGATGATCGCCGGCAGGCGCAGGCTCCTGCAGGCGACGACCGCCGCGACCGCGCAGGCGAGCACGATCAGCACCGATGGCAGGGAAACGGCGGCAGGGTCCATGGGCTATACTCAGCGCGCATGATAAGGGCAGCCTCGAAGACGCGGCACGGCCAGTCTGCGAGCGGCGGAGACGCGGCGCTCGAGCTCGCGCGGCGCGTGCTCGCGATCGAGGCCGACGCGGTGCGCGCGCTCATCGAGCGGATCGACGAGCGCTTCCTCGGCGCCGTTTCGCTCATCCTCGAGCGCCGCGGCCGCGTGGTGGTGAGCGGCATCGGCAAGTCCGGCCACATCGCGCGCAAGATCGCCTCCACGCTCTCCTCCACCGGCACGCCGGCGGTGTTCCTGCACCCGGCCGAGGCGCTCCACGGCGACCTCGGCATGATCGAGGCCGGCGACGTGTTCATCGCCATCTCGCATTCGGGCGAGAGCGAGGAGCTCCTCGACATCCTTCCGCAGGTGAAGCGCCGCGGCGCCAAGCTGATCGCGCTCACCGGGCGGCGCGATTCGACGCTGGCGAAGGAATCCGACGTGCTGCTCGACGCCGGGGTGGCGCAGGAGGCCTGCCCGCACAATCTCGCGCCCACCGCGAGCACCACCGCCGCGCTCGCCCTGGGCGATGCCCTCGCCGTGGCGCTGCTCGACGCGCGCGGCTTTTCGGCCGACGACTTCGCGCGCTCGCACCCCGGCGGCACGCTCGGCCGGCGCCTGCTTACCCACGTGAGCGACGTGATGCGCAGCGGCGCGGACCTGCCCGCGGTGCCCGAGGGCGCGAGCTTCAAGCAGGCCCTGCTCGAGATCTCGCGCGGCCGCATGGGCATGACCGCGGTGCTCGATGCCGGCCGGCGCGTGCGCGGCATCTTCACCGATGGCGACCTGCGCCGCGCGCTCGAGAAGGGCGTCGACCTCGAGCGCACCACGATCGCCGAAGTAATGACGCCGGGCCCGCGCAGCATCCGGCCCGAGGCGCTCGCGGTCGAGGCGGTGCAGCTCATGGAACGCCACAAGATCAACCAGCTGCTGGTGGTCGACGGCGACGGGTGTCTCGCCGGGGCGCTCAACATGCACGACCTGTTCCGCGCCAAGGTCATCTAGCGCACCGCAGCCGCATGCCATTCTCCGCTCCCGACGCCCTGGAACGGGCCCGGCGCGTGCGCCTCATGATCTTCGACGTCGACGGGGTGCTCACCGACGGCAGACTCTGGTACGGTTCCGGCGGGGAGGAGCTCAAGGTGTTCCATTCCTTCGACGGGCACGGGATGAAGCTGCTCGCGGCGAGCGGCGTCGCCTGCGCGGTGCTCTCCGGACGGCGCTCGGGCGCGGTCGCGGCGCGCTGCGGCGAGCTCGGCGTGGCTCACGTGCTCCAGGGCATCGACGACAAGCTGCCGGCATTCGAGCAGCTGATTTCCGGGCTCGGCCTCGCGGCCGAGGACTGCGGCTACATGGGTGACGAGGTGGTGGACCTGCCGGTGCTCGGGCGCTGCGGCTTCGCCTGCGCGCCGCCCGAGGCGCGCGGGCCGGTGCTGGCACGCGTGCACTACGTGCCCGAAGCGGCCGCCGGCCACGGCGCGGCGCGCGAGGTGTGCGAGTTCGTGATGCGCGCCCAGGGTACCCTCGAGCGCGCGCTGCAGGGCGGGCTCGCATGAGAGTCGGCGCATGAAGTTCAGCACGACGCGGCTTTTCCCGCTGGCGCTGATGCTTTCGCTCGCCCTGCTCACCTTCTACCTCGACCGCATGGTGCGCGAGGACGAGATCGCCCCGAAAAAGCGCCGTCACGACCCCGACTACATCGTCACCGACTTCACCACCACGACCTACGACCGCGAAGGCCGGCCGCTGACCCTGCTCTCGGCGACGCGCATGCTGCACTATCCCGACGACGACACCACCGAGCTCCACGCGCCGCGCATGCTGCAGACGCGGCCGGCCGAGCCGCGCATGTCCGTGACCGCCGAGCGCGGCACGGTGTCGGCCGACGGCGAGGAGATCTTCCTCTACGACAACGTGGTGCTGGTGCGCGAGGCCGACGGCGAGCGTCCGGAGGCGCGGCTCACCACGAGCTTCCTGCACGTGCTGCGCGAGCGCTCGCTCGTGCGCACCGACCGGGAGGTGACGATCGTCGAGGACACGCGCTCGCTCAGCGGCCGCGGCATGGAATACGATGCCGAGTCGCGCGTGTTCACCCTGATGGCGGACGTGCGCGGACGCTTCGAGCCGAAGAACCTTGAGCCGAAGAAATGAGGCGCGCGATTCCACTCGTGGCGGTAGCGCTGGTTGCCGTGTTCCCGGCCTGGGCCGAGAAGGCCGACCGCGACAAGCCTACGCAGATCGAGGCGAACCGCATGAGCGCCGACGACGTCAAGCGCATGACGATCTTCGAGGGCAACGTGATCCTGACCAAGGGGACGATCGCGGTGCGCGCCGAGCGCATCGTCGTGCGGCAGGACGCCGAGGGATTCCAGCTCACCAGCGCCACCGGCGCGCCGGTGCGCTTCAAGCAGAAGCAGGACCCCAAGGAGGGCGAGAAGGAGGGGCGCTGGATGGACGGCGAGGCGCTGCGGGTGGAGATCGACGAGCGCAAGCAGACCATCGAGCTCATCGACAACGCGCGCGTCAACCGCGGCGGCGACGAGGTCGCCGGCGCCTACATCTTCGTCGACCAGCGCTCGGATTTCTTTCAGGTGACCACTGGAAAAGGGGAGAAGGAAGGCCAGACGCCGGGCCGGGTGACGGCGAAGCTCGCGCCCACCAAGCCGCGGGAGGACGCCAAGAAGTGACGGGCCAGACGGCAAATCACGGGCAGGCCATTTCTTTTCGAAGCCCAATCCATTGAGCCAGCTGCGCTCGCAGAGCCTGCGCAAGCGCTACAAGTCGCGCACCGTGGTGCAGGACGTCTCGCTCGAGGTGTCGAGCGGCGAGGTGGTCGGCCTGCTCGGCCCCAACGGCGCGGGCAAGACCACCTGCTTCTACATGATCGTCGGGCTCGTGCCGGTGGACGCGGGCTCGATCCACCTCGACGGCAGCGAGCTCACGCACCTGCCGATCCACCGGCGCGCGCGGCTGGGCATCTCCTACCTGCCGCAGGAGAACTCGGTGTTCCGCCGCCTGACCGTCGAGGAGAACGTGCAGGCGATCCTGGAGCTTCAGGGCCTGCCGGAAGCCGAGATCGAGCCGCGCCTCGCCGAGCTGCTGAAGGACCTGAACATCGCGCATCTGCGCAAGCACACCGCGATCTCGTTGTCGGGAGGCGAGCGGCGCAGGCTGGAGATCGCCCGCGCCCTCGGCACGCGCCCGGCGTTCATCCTGCTCGACGAGCCCTTCGCCGGCGTCGATCCGATCGCCGTGCTCGACATCCAGCGCATCATAAGGTTCCTCAAGGAGCGCGGCATCGGTGTGCTCATAACAGACCATAACGTCCGGGAAACGCTCGGCATCTGCGACCGCGCCTACATTATCAACGAAGGCGCGGTGCTTGCCTCGGGCCATCCCGAGGAGATTGTCTATAATGACAACGTGCGCCGGGTGTATCTTGGAGAGAACTTCCGGATGTAGCCGCCGGATGTGCCTCTTCTCGTAGCTTTGTAACGCGCGGCCCGGCAATCTGCAGATCTAGATGAAGCCCTCGCTGCAGTTCCGCCTATCTCAGCACCTCACGCTGACGCCGCAGCTCCAGCAGTCGATCCGGCTGCTGCAGCTCTCCACGGTCGAGCTCAACCAGGAGATCGACCGCCTCCTCATGGAGAACCCGGCGCTCGAGCGCGAGGACGCGGAAAGCGGGGACCACGAAGCGCCCCCGGCCACCCCCATTTCTTCCAGCACGAGCGCGCCCTCGGAACCGTCTCCGGTCGAGACCGACTGGTCGGCCGACATCGCCTCGACCTGGCGCGGAGCGCCCGACGACGAGGAGGACGGCGACCGCAGCTTCGCCACGCCCGACACGCCCACGCTGCGCGACCATCTCCTGTCGCAGCTCAGCCTGACGAAACTTGACGAGCGCGACCGCGCTTTCGTGATGGTGCTGATCGACGCGCTGGACGAAGATGGCTACCTGACGCTGCCGCTCGAGGAGATTGCCGCGCTGCTGCCGCCTGAAGCCGAGGCCGGGATGGAGGATCTCGCCATCGCGCTGCGCCACCTGCAGCACTTCGAGCCCGCCGGCGTCGGCGCGCGCTCTCCTGGCGAATGTCTTTGTCTTCAACTAAAAACATTGGAAGATGATGCGGTGCGAGGCTTAGCGCTCGGGATCGCCGAAAAGCATCTCGATCTGCTGGCGAGCCGCGACTACACGCGGCTGAAGAGCGTCACCGGCGCGGGCGACGAAACGCTGCGTGCCGCGCAGCGCCTGATCCAGAGCCTCAACCCCCGGCCCGGCGCCGCGTTCGCCAAGGTGGAAGCGCGCTACGTCATCCCGGACGTGATCGTGAAGAAGACCCGCAACGTCTGGCGCGCGAGCCTCAACCCGGACGCCATGCCGCGCCTGCGCATCAACCGCCTGTACGCCGAGCTCGCCGCGGGCGCCCGCGCCGGCGGCGCCGGCATCTCGTCGCAGCTCCAGGAGGCGCGCTGGCTGATCAAGAACGTGCAGCAGCGCTTCGACACCATCCTGCGCGTGTCGCAGGCGATCGTCGAGCGCCAGCGCCACTTCCTCGAGCACGGCGAGGTGGCGATGCGCCCCCTGGTGCTGCGTGAGATCGCGCAGGCGCTCAGCCTCCACGAGAGCACGATCTCCCGCGTCACGACGCAGAAATACATGGCGACGCCGCGGGGCACCTTCGAGCTCAAGTACTTCTTCGGCAGCCACGTCGCCACCGAGGCCGGCGGCGCCGCGTCCTCGACCGCGATCCGCGCGCTGATCAAGCAGCTCGTGTCCGCGGAGGATGCCAAGGCGCCGCTCTCCGACGCGCGCATCTCGCAGATTCTCGGCGAGCAGGGCATCGTGGTGGCCCGGCGGACTATTGCGAAGTATCGCGAGTCCCTTCAAATTCCTCCCGTCAACCAGCGCAAGGCACTTTAAGGAGACGCGATGAACCTGAGCGTGAGCGGCCATCACCTCGACGTGACCCCGGCGATCCGCACCTACGTGCATTCCAAGATCGAGCGGGTGTCGCGGCATTTCGACCACGTGATCGATGCCCACGTCATCCTCACCGTCGACAAGCAGCGGCAGAAGGCCGAGGTGACGCTGCACGTGCGCGGCAAGGACCTGCACTGCGAGTGCGAGGACGCCGACCTCTACGCCGCGATCGATCTCCTTGCCGACAAGCTCGACCGCCAGGTCCTGCGCTACAAGGACAAGCGCTACGACAAAAGAGTATGATGCCGCGCCGCTCATGACCCTTGTCTCGAAGCTGCTGTCGCCGGCCGACGTGGTGCTCGACCTCCAGGTGTCGAGCAAGAAGCGCCTGTTCGAGCAGGTGGGGCTCATGTTCGAGAACCAGCACGCGATCGCGCGCAGCGTGGTGTTCGACAGCCTGTTCGCCCGCGAGCGCCTGGGGTCCACCGGCCTCGGCCAGGGGGTCGCCATCCCGCACGGGCGCATCAAGGGCCTGAAGGAAGCCCTGGGCGCGTTCATCCGCGTGGCCCAGCCGGTGCCGTTCGATGCGCCCGACGGCAACCCGGTCACGCTGGTGTTCGTGCTCCTGGTGCCCGAGAAGGCGACCGAGAAGCACCTGCAGCTCCTCTCGGAGCTCGCGCAGATGTTCAGCGACAAGGCGCTGCGCGAAGCCATGAGCCGGGCGCCCGACGCGGCAGCCCTGCACCAGCTCGTCACAGCTTGGCAGCCGGATGCTGCAGGTCAACGTCGCGCGGCTGCATGACGACACGCGCGAGGCGCTGGCGCTCGCCTGGATAGCGGGCCGCGAAGGCGGCACCGCCGTGCGGCGCGAAGCCGCGCAGGCCGCCTCCCTCATCGGCCACCTCAACCTCACCCATCCCAACAGCATCCAGGTCATCGGCGCCTACGAGGCGGGCACCCTCGGCGCTCACGTGGGGCGGCTGTTCGAGGCCCATCCCGCCGCGGTCATCGTCGCCGACGCCGTGGCCCCGCCGCAGGCGCTGATCGAAGGCGCGGCGCGCACCCACACGCCGCTCTTCACTTCGCCGCTGCCGGCCCCGCGTGTGATCGAAGTGCTGGCGCGATACCTCGCGAAAGCGCTCGCCGAGACCACCGAGCGCCACGGCGTGCTGATGGACGTGCTGGGCCTGGGCGTGCTCATCACCGGCGAATCCGGCGTGGGCAAGAGCGAGCTCGGCCTCGAGCTGATCAGCCGCGGCCACGGCCTGGTCGCCGACGACGTGGTGGAGATCTCGCGCATCGCGGTAAATACGCTCGAAGGGCGCTGTCCGCCCATGCTGAAGGACTTCCTCGAGGTGCGGGGCCTGGGTCTCCTCAACATCCGCACCATCTTCGGCGAGACCGCGGTACGGCGGAAGATGAAGCTGCGCCTGGTGGCTCACCTCGAGCGCCAGGCCCTGGGGCGCGACCCGACCGAGCGCCTGCCGCTCGCGGCGCTCTCCGAGGACATCCTCGGCGTGACCGTCGGCAAGGTGATCATCCCGGTCGCCGCCGGACGCAACCTCGCGGTGCTGGTGGAGGCGGCGGTGCGCAACCAGATCCTCAAGCTGCGCGGCATCGACTCGATGGCCGAATTCGTCGCCCGCCAGAGCCGCGAGCTGCAGAACGTCGACGACGACGACGATCTTTAATGCAGCTCATACTCGTAAGCGGTCTTTCCGGGTCCGGCAAGAGCATCGCGCTGCACGTTCTCGAAGACGCCGGCTACTACTGCGTCGACAACCTTCCCGCGACGCTGCTCCTGGAGGTCGCGGATTTCCTGACCGTAGCCGGCCAGGAGAAAGCCGCGATCAGCGTCGACGCGCGCAGCGCAGCGCTCGCCTCGTTGCCTGCGCATATCGAAGCGCTGAAAGGCCGCGGGGTCGACTGCAGCGTGCTCTACCTCGAGGCGAGCACGCCCACGCTGCTCCGCCGCTTCTCCGAAACGCGCCGCAAGCACCCGCTCCTGGGTACCGACCTCTCCCTTCCCGAGGCCATCGAGCACGAGCGCAGCCTCCTCGCGAGCGTCGCCCTGCTCGGCCACCGCATCGACACCAGCGACCTGCAGGCCCGCGTGCTGCAGAACTGGATCCGCGACCTCCTCGGCATCGGGCCGGGGGCGCTCACGCTGCTGTTCGAGTCCTTTGCCTACCGCGACGGCATCCCGCTCGACGCCGACTGGGTGCTCGACGCGCGCATGCTCCCCAACCCGCACTACGACCCGAAGCTTCGACCCTTCACCGGACGCGACAGCCAAGTGATCGAGTTCCTCGGCCGCGATCCCTCGGTCGAACGCTGGCTCGAGGACGTGCGCGGCCTGCTCGCGCGCTGGCTGCCCGAGATCGTGCGCGAGAACCGCAGCTCGGTGACGGTGGCGATCGGCTGCACCGGCGGACGCCACCGCTCGGTGTACCTCGTCGAGCGCCTCGCCGAGGCCTTCCGCAAGGACTGGAGCGTGCTCGTGCGCCACCGCGGCCTCGCGCGCGAAGACGCCCCCTAGTGAACGACATTCCGCTTTTCCCGCTCCACACCGTGCTCTTCCCTGGCGGCCGGCTGCCGCTGCGCATCTTCGAGCAGCGCTACATGGACATGGCCAAGGCCTGCCTGCGCGAGCGCACCCCTTTCGGCGTGTGCCTCATCCGCGAGGGCCGCGAAGTGGGCACGCCCGCCATTCCCGCCGATATCGGCACCCTCGCCCGTATCGTTGCGTGGGACATGCCGCAGCTCGGCGTGCTGCAGGTCACGGCGCTCGGCGAGCAGCGCTTCCGCATCCTCGAGCGCCGCGTGCAGGCCGACGGCCTCGCTCGCGCTTCCATAGAAATCACAGGAGTGGATCAGGATTCTGCAATCCCAGAAAGCTGCGCCGGCTGCGTCAAGCTCCTCGAACGGGTGATCGAGCAGCAGGCCGGTCTCTTCGAGCCGCCGCACCGCCTGGATTCCGCCTCGTGGGTGAGCTCGCGCCTCGCCGAGCTCCTCCCGCTGCCGCTCCAGGCCAAGCAGGAGCTCCTGGAGCTCGACAGCGCCCGCATCCGCATCGAGCGGCTGAGCGGGCTTCTGCGTCCGCCGACCGGGGCTCCAGGCGAGCGCTAGCTGGCAACGCCGTCCCGTGGCGGAAGCCGGAAGAACTTGAACTCGCCGTTGCCGTTCAATTCCCGCAGGGAATTGAGGACGCCAAGCTCATCGTTGGAATCCCGCCACGAGCTCACCAGCGCCAGAAGGAGCGGATCGGCGCCAAGGCCGCTGAGCGCGCGGCAAACGTCGGGTCGCGGACCACAGGCAATCTGTCCTGCTTCGGCGACGCTCGCGCCCAGGCCGACCGCGGCCCTAGCAATCTCCTGGCGGATTGCATGATCGAGCTGCATGGGCAGACCACCCGCAGGCGCCGTGCCGGCCCAAGAAATGTTCCGTTCTTTCCTTATGCAGCATTTAGTCGGCTGGCCAGTGTTCTGACCGGCGCAGGCACGGCGGCTTCGGACACCTCGTCGATATCCATGACCTGCCCCCATTAAACAGTGCCACGGCGAAGTTAGTAAAGTCCGCTTTGGGAAGGAGAAGCGGACGTGAAGAAGAGGTTTACGGAAGAGCAGATCATCGAGTTCTTGAAGCAGGCTGAGGCAGGGGTCCCGATCGCGGAGCTGTGCCGGAAGGGGGGCTTCAGCAACGTGGCGTTCTACCGATGGCGGCGCCGCTACGGCGGCATGGAAGTGCCCGAGATGAGGCGGGTGCGGGAGCTGGAGGCGGAGAATGCGAAGCTGAAGAAGCTCCTGGCGGAGTCCCTGCTCGATTCGGAGGCGCTGAAAGTGGCCCTGGGCCGAAAACGCTGACCCCGCAGGCGAAGCGCGAGGCGGTAACGGTGATGGGCGCGAGGACTGAGATCTCGGAGCGCCGGGCCTGCCGGCTTGTGGGGTTGTCGCGCACGGTGCTGCACTACGAACCGAAGCTGAGCGCGCCGAATATGCAGCTCGGCGAGCGGATCGGCGAGGTGGCGGCTGAACGCCGGCGCTTTGGTTACCGGCGCATTCACGCGCTGCTGCGCAGAGAAGGTCTGCACGCGAACCATAAACGGGTCTACCGCCTGTACCGCCAGGCGGGGCTCATGGTCACCCGCAGGCGCAAACGCGCTCGCGTGGCGGTCGAGCGCGAGCCGCTGCTCCTGCCCTCTAGGCCCAATGAGGTGTGGTCGATGGATTTCGTCATGGACGCGCTCTCGAGCGGTCGGCGGCTGAAGTGCCTGACCGTCGTGGATGATTTCACCAAGGAGGCGCTCGAGCTCGTGCTCGATCACAGCATCTCGGGCGAGTACGTGACGCGCGCACTGGATCAGGTGGTTCGCTTTAGAGGCGCGCCGTGCGCGATCCGCACTGATCAGGGGCCTGAATTCACAGGCCGTGCCCTTGACCAATGGGCCTACCGCAATGGCGTCGATCTCAAGCTGATCCAACCTGGCAAGCCGACCCAGAATGCTTACATCGAGAGCTTCAACGGCAAGTTCCGCGATGAATGCCTGAACGAGCACTGGTTCGCGACGCTCGCGGAGGCTCGAGTTCTCCATCAATGAATGGAGGTGCGATTACAACGAGCGGCGCCCACACAGCTCGTTCAGGCATTCATCGCGAAAGCGCCCGTTGAAGCTCTCGACATAGGCGTTCTCAACAGGCTTGCCGGGCCGGATGAAGGCAAGGCGCACCGCCCGCTTGTAGGCCCAGGCGTCGAGCGCCTGGCCCTCGAACTCAGGGCCGTGGTCCACCGTGATCGAGCGCGGCAGCCCGCGCATCTCGCCCAGCCGCTCAAGAGCCGCTACGACGCGCGTCCCAGGCAGCGAGGTGTCAACCTCGAGCACGAGGCATTCGCGGCTGTAATCGTCCACGATCGCGAGCACCCGCAGCTTCCTGCCGTCGATCAAGCCATCGGCCACGTAGTCCATCGACCAGCTCTGGTCCGGTCCCGTAGGCGTGGGCAGCGCCAGGCGCTCGGCGATCCCGATGCGCTTGCGCTTTCTCTTGCGCACCATGAGCCCCTGTTCCCGATACAGGCGGTACGTCCGCTTGTGATTCACCGACCAGCCCTCCCGACGAAGCAGCACCTGGATGCGCCTATAGCCGTAGCGGCGCTTCTGCGCGGCGAGCTCGGCAATGCGGCCTCTCAACTCCAGCGCGGGCGAGCGCCGGCTCCTATAGCGGTACAGCGAACGCGAAATCCCCACCAGCCCGCAAGCGCGCGTCACGCCCAGCGCGCGCTCGGCGGTGAGAATGCCCACCGCCTCGCGCTTAGCCTGCGGGCTTACCACTTTCGACCGACAAGATCCTTCAGCGCCGAGATGTCCAGCGCCTGGTCGGCAACGATGCGCTTGAGCTTGGCGTTCTCCGCTTCAAGCTCCCGCAGCCGCCGCAGCTCCGCCACCGTCATGCCGGCGTACTTGGCCTTCCAGTTGTAGAACGTCGCGTCCGAGATGCCGTGCTTGCGGCATAGCTCCAGCACCTTCGCGCCGGCCTCGGCTTCCTTCAGAACCGCAATGATTTGCTCTTCGGTAAAGCGCTTCTTCTTCACGTCCGCCTCTCCTATGTGGCGGACTCTACCTCAGGACCGTACTATTTCAGGGGGGCACGTCAAATTCAACCTAGGACTTTACGAACCAAGCCTCGGCACTACTAAAAGGGGGCAGGTCAAGGGAGTGTCTTCAGGTCCGCCGCTATCTCTGGAAAAAATGGAAGCAGGTCGTTAACGCGACGGGTGAGCATACTGGTCCGCTCCCCATCCTTGATAAGCAGCGCCCGGTAGCCCCAAATCCAGTCTTGATCGTTGAACGGCTTTGCCTTGAGCGTAGGTGCGGTCAGATCACGGTGCGTTATGCGGGGCTTGGCGGTGCGCGCCATGCCATAAGCTATTGGGCGGGTGGACTACGGGATAACACATGGACGGATATCCAGTATCCTTCAGTCTCCATGCGCTTCAAGGTCTACCCGTTGCGGTATCGCGGTCGGCGGCTGGCGTGGCGCGAGGTCATTAACGGGCCGAGCTACATAGGGGATCTGCGTACACATGAAGTGACGGCAGGCGATGAGCGATTCACCGTTGCCACTCTGTTTCCCGACGACCCAGCTTCCCAGGATCGGTTGCCGCCGCTATATGAGCCGGTGTTTGCTGGGATTGCTCCCCTAGCGATGAGGTTGCGCGGTTTTGAGCGGATAGAGCGCGGCAGGGATAGCTTTGCCGTCGTCCAGGAGTGGCATTGTGAGCGGCCCAGCTAATAAGTGGTCCTTAGGAATTCGGAACAAAGCCAGTAATCACGCGCCATTTGAGCAAATCTTCGTTGGTGGGTGTCCAAATTTCCGCCGTTGAAAATGCACGATCGATCATGGACGCATCAAAACCGCGGGAACGCCAATCACGCTTGTCTATTTCATACTGCCGTTGTAGTTCGATTCCAGTAATCCCTGGAAAGTAGTAGCGATGGAATCCAAGCTTGGCTTGTCTAGCGATCAATCTTTGCTGTCCGGCGGCGAAAGCTAAAGTACATGCACTAAAGCAGCCGGTTGAGGTGGAGGTTGAAAGCGCTTTTGCATCTATCAGGTCACGAACTCGTCGCGCCTCAATTGTTCTGCCGCCGTTGCTATTGAGTCGGATCGTATCGATACGTGGATTGGCTGCCAAGACAGTCCGAATATTGCCACTGAGGCCAGAGGCTATAACGCCCGTCACCTGAAGTTCCGTTGCGTCTTCTAGGATCCGAAGTTCATAGGAACCAAGTGGGTCTCGCCCCATGGCGAGTTGACTATGCTGTATCAACTGCGGAATACCCACGAGACATATTTCTAATAGCAGTCGCGCAGCACCGATGGCGACCATAGCTTGTGCAAGGCGGCCCCATAGCTGTGGCTTCCCTTCACGGAGATACGATGTAGCTGAGCGCCATACGCCGTACAGCTGCCATGTTCCAAAGGGGAAAACAAGCGACCACAGAACGATGATCACCCATGAGTACGACCGAGGATATTCAGTAGCGAGCCCTACCCAGGGAACTATATTGATCACCTCATTCAGGGCGACCGTTAAGACGAATCCATTTATCCAAAAGGAAACGGGCAGTGACAGGCGACCCTGCCAATGCTTGGCAATGTATGAGGACAAGCTGTTCAGGGCCAAGCCGAAGCGCTACTCGTCGCCGTTTGAGACGATTATCTTTGGACGCCTTAGGTACGCGTACAGCGCAATGCCCACAATTGTGGTGCCAATCAGTGAAATGACGTTGCTGCCCTCCTTGGAACCAAAGGTCGATACAAGAAAATCGCCCGCCAATGTCTGCAGGGCGAACTGAAGGACTCCATCGAACACAGGTGCGGCGATGAACCCGAGAATGATGAACATCTTCCAATCGAGATTGGTCACAATATACGAAGAGCAATTTGGACACTTGTAGGTCTTAGTCTCCGCGCCCGGTACAGTGTCATGTGACGTAACCATCGATTTGCAGGAAGGACATCGCATCGATCTTTTCAAGGCTTGCAGCTAGAGCCGTTACATTCCTCCTCGCAGGATTTTTGGAAGAAGTATGTAGTACAAATCGCCCCTCCGACATTCTGTCCTACGGAAGCTGCCGGCCAGGCAAGACCCGGGAAGTTGACCCCCATGCTGGGAGCGCTTCCTGCCGCAGCAACGCTAGTTCCGGCCATCGCGCCGGCGATACGCATTGGTATGCACATAACCTGACGTTTCAATATGCAATCTAGCAGGCATCCGTTGGTAGGTTTCCGATACCTATCCGGGAAATTGTAAAAGACCGCCGCTTCATTGGCATCGCTAGGAATTGGGCCAACGGGTAGCAGACCCGTCGGATCACTACTATTGAGAGGACTGCTTCTAACATAGAGATACGTATTGAGCCCGCCTTTGAGGCCTATGGGGTCGCTTTGTGCGTATCTCCCGACACTGGGGTCGAAGTCTCGGAAGTAGTTGTAATGAAGATTTGTTTCCTTGTCGAGATACTGCCCCGGCAATCTTAGCGGCAAGTCAAAAGCGCCCAGGCCGCTCGGGTTTTCATCGGCCACGTTGTTTCCGAACGGCTCCTGCTGATCCCACTTCCAGACGGTAGTTCCTGAAGAATCGGCCACTAAGCGCGGCGTGTTGAGATGATCGACGTGGACGAAGTACATCGGCGCCGAAGCGCTCGTTAACGTCGCTGCAAAGTCCTGCGCGCCTTGGTCAGCGCCAACACTTGTGAGGCTCCGAGATGCGGGCGCGAAACTGTAGCCGTTGGCCGAAGGCGTCACCGTTCCGGACCAACCCGGAACGACTGCGCAACTGTATTGGCCCCATGCATTTGATGGACTGCAGACGCCCCCATTTGCCGCCGTTAGGGAAGCGTTGGCGAGCGGCACGCCGTTCACGCTGACCGTCCCGCTTACGAAGTACGCTTGATTGGTCGCCGCGTAATCCTGCGAGCTTTGGTTAGCGGTGACGTGGCTGTAGCTGTGCGTTCCCGGCGTAAACAGATAGCCGTTCAGCGCGGGTGTCACTGTGCCCGACCAGCCCTGCGGTGCGCTGCAGCTGTACTGACCACTTGCGTTGGAAGAAGTGCAGCTGACGCCGTTGGTTGCCGCAAAGGCCACGTTGGCTAACGGCGCGCCATTAAACAACACGGTCCCGTTCAGCTGGAAGCTCGGCGTCGCCGTGTAGTTCTGCGCCGTCTGCGCCACCGTCACGTTGCTGTAGGAGCGGGAGGACTGCGTAAAGATGTAGCCGCTCAGCTGGGGCGTTATGGTTCCGGACCAGCCGGACGGAACGCTGCAGGTGTACTGCCCGTTTGCGTTTGATGAGCCGCAGGCACCACCGTTGGTGGCCGCAAGGGTGACGTTCGCAAGCGGAGAGCCGTTCAGAGTGACAGTTCCCCCTAGCGACAGCCCCGCGGTGAAGTTGCCGCTTGTTGCGAGAAGGGTATACGTGCCAGCGGCGAAGAGTCGAAGCTGGTAAGTGCCGAGCGTGACCGATGTTGGGACGGTGAAAGGAACGCTGCCGCTCGCAGTGCCGGTTGTGTTGCGTCGGCTCATTTCCGGGTAGTTGGGTGCACTCGGCGTGTACAGGCCAACCCAGTCGCTTGCGTTAGGCGCCGGGATTCCACTCCAGGCGGCTGTCACGATGCCGCCGGGTAGTACGCTCACAGGAGTCGCACTCAAACTGATGTTCGGCACGGTTACAGTGAAGTTGCCGCTCGTCGCAACAAGCGTAGAGCCGCTGTTTGCGAAAAGCCGCAATTGATACGTGCCAGGGGCGAGGTTTGAAGGGATCGTGAAGGGAACGTTGCCGCTCGCCGTTCCGGTCGTATAGCGGTACGTGGTAACCGGGCTATTGGGTGCACCGGGTGCATACAGCCCGATCCAGTCTGAGCTCGACGGTGGGGAGATACCGCTCCAAGTCGCCGTTAAAATGCCGCCTTGTGGCACGCTCGTAGGGGATACATCTAGTGTCACGGCCTGAGCTGCGGCTGCCACGAGCCACGCAGCCATCAACAAGAACACTTTCACGGTGCGGGCGCTCATTGGACCACCGCCACCGGAATATCGCCGAGATACATCACCTCGCGCTTTCGAACGCCCGCCGGATCAGTCTCGGCGATGAGACGCCCGCCAAGGTCGTAGTGGAACACCGTGTCACCCTGGCTGTTGGTCTTGCGAATGCGCTGCCCGAGCGCGTTCACTTGATAGTTGGTGGCGCCGATGACGCTGGTAGCCTGCACCATCCGCCCGCGCACGTCATAGGCATAGGTGTTCACGCCATCGTTTGTGGTCGAACCGTTCGCGTCGAATACGAAACTGCGGATCGGTCCGGAGGCAGGCGTCAGCGTGTCGATGCGATTGCTGGTCGAGCTGTACGCTAGCGTGTCGGTACCTGCGCCCGCAGTCTTGCTGAGTCGGTTGCCGACCGCGTCGTAGCTGTAGCCGTAAGGTGTGCCGGGAGTTACAGCGGATGTGAGCCGATCCAGACTGTCGTAGCCGTAGTTATTGATATTGAGCGGATTGCCTGACTCGCTGATGAACTCGATGCGGCTCGCGGCGTCGTAGCCGATCAGGAAGGTTTTTGCGCCCAAGCTATAGGAGTTGACGCGTCCGTCCTGGTCGTAGCTTCGCGAGTAACCTTGACCGTTGCCGAGGACATAGCTCTTCACGCCGCCGAAGGGGTGATAGGTAATGGCCGCGACGACGGGCATCGTCTGGCCGTTGAAGGTGGTGTTGATCACGTTGACGCGGCCCAGGCTGTCGAAGCCATAGGCGACTGTCCGTCCGGAGGGGTACGTCATTCCGGACAGGCGTCCGGCGCTGTCGTAGCTATAGGCCACTACGTACTGCACACCGCCGACGGTGCGTGTTTCCGAGCTGACGCGCCCTTGCAGGCTGTAGGAGTACTGGATGAGGTTCGTCTGCTGGTTCGCGGAGTCGGTCTCAGTGATGCTGGCCAAGCGGCCGATGCCGTTCTGCGCCGAGTCGTAGGCATAGGCCTGCTTCGAGCCGTCGTAGAAGGTGATCAGCGTGATGCGGTTAAGTGCGTCGTAGGCGTACGTCGTCGTCTGGCCCTTCGCGTCCGTGCGCGTCAGGACGTTGCCAGCGGCATCGTAGGTACTTGAAGTGTTGCCCGTGTCGGGGCTCGTCTGCGACGTGAGATTACCAAGCCCATTCACGGTGTAGCCGGTGACGAGGGCGCGCGGATCGGACACCTGAATGAGGGCGTCGAGTCCGTTGTACGCGTACTGCGTCGCCCCGAGGCCCGGATCGGTTACTTGCTTGAGACGGTTGAGCGCGTCGTACTGATTGGACGTAACCCGGTTCAGCGGGTCCTTTACCGATGTCACGTTGCCCTGGCTGTCGTAGCCGTACTCGGTGGTCTGGTTAAGGGACCCGAGTTCTTGGAACAGGCGATTGAGGTTGGAGAACACGCGCGTGCGGGTCTGTGCCAGGGTGTTGGCGGGGTCGAACACTTGCTCGGCTGTGCGGTTGCCCATGGCATCCAGGGTGTAGGCGATACGGTTGCCCTGGCTGTCCGTGATGCTTGTCAGCCGGTGTGCCGAGTCGTATCCGTAGGTGAGGAACGAGCCGTCGGGCAACGTGACTGTGGCGACTTGCCCCACACCGTCGTAGTCGTAGAAAGTCACCTCGCTGCCGACCGAGCGGCTCGTTAAGCGCTGGCGCGAATCGTAGGTCAGCGTCGTCGTCAATCCATTGGGGTCGACGATGGTGAGCGGCTGGCCCTGCGCGTTGTACGCCGTGATGCTGGTCGTGTGGCCAAGGGCATTCACTATCGTCGCGACGTTTCCCCTCTTGCCTGGATCGGGATCGTCGTTGGGGTAGTAGGTATAAGTCGTGACGTCCGCGGCATCCGTGCGCGGGCCGTTGACGCTCAGCACTGAGCCATTCGCGTTGTAGGTGTAGGTCCAGACGCGCGGCGTTCCGACAGGCGTAGCCGAAAGGCCCTGGCTACCATTTGCGTCGTACGTCGCCTGCACCGTTCGCGAGCAAAGTGCACCACGGGCTCCGCAAGCCGTGCCGTCGCTGTCGTAGACGTTGGTCGTGATGCGGAGCGGTTCGGCGACCTGAGTCGGCAAGCGGAAGCTGGCGTGCCATGCCCACGTAATGGTGCGAGTCTGCGGAGTCGTGCCGCCGGAGGAGGTCAACCCTTCGGTGCGGGACGTTTCGAGGTTTCGCGTGAGGTCATATGCGTAGTTCGTGCGGTTGCCGTTCCAATCCGTGCGGCTCGAGACGTTCCCATTGGCGTCGTACATCTGAGCGGCGGAACCGCAACTCGGGCAGGCGGCGCCACTGACACCAGTACGCCTGACCACGCCGAGCGACGTCGTAAGTCCGTAGTCGCGGGCTACGCCTAGTGGATCCGTGACGGTCGTAACCGAATTTGGCGCGGTGTATACAAATGTGTACCTTTGCGTGCTTCCGGCGTGCTCGGAAGTGACCGCCCGCCCCTGTGTGTCGTATTCGTATGTCGCGAAACGTGCGCCGTTTTCGTCGATGATTCCAGTCAACGCATTCGGCAGCGCAGTGTTTTGCGTGTGCTCTTGCTCGTTGTAGACGAACTGGCGTATCCGACTATCAGGAAATGTGATTGAGGCAAGATTGCCGGCGCTGTCATAGGCGAAGTTGTAGGCGTCATTCGCCGGGTCTGTCAGCCGTATGACGCGCCTGTTGATGTCGTAAACGTAACTGAGAGTTCTGCCCCAAGGATCCGAAACGGAAATCAGCAAACCTGATGTGGGCGCAATGCTCGACGGTGTGGACGAGGTGCTGTATCCCAGCGTAGTCGTAGCTCCGGCCCTATCCGTGATTGAGAGGAGCCGCCCGCTTGCGTCGTAAAGCTCAATCGAGTCGTCGGCCGCGACGGTCAATTTCCAGCCGATGATGTTGCCGGTCCCATCAACCAGGCGTTCCACACGGTCTGCCACGTCCGCATCCGCGACGTACAGGTTGCCGGAAGCCGGCGCCCGGAAATTGAGCTCGCGCCCGTCTTGGCGTTGCGCAACGACTACCCAGTTGAGGTTATTGATCTGGCGGTCGTAGTTGCCTTTCCAGCCCGTCCCGTATGCCCCCTTCCAGATCTGGACCGCATCACTCAACGGACGGCTGTTGTAGCTCAGCTGCTCGACCAGTGGTGAGTTGGAGCTCGCGCGATACACCGCTTCGACTTGAAACTTCGTCCCCGTCCCGGTATTGCAGGGATTAGCTGTGAGGTCGCAACGGGCACCAACGTTCTTCGCGAGGATCGACGGGCCACACTTGCCAGTCCAGACGTTGCGCATCTCTCCCGCGGCGCAGGGGAGCGCGTTGATGCAGCTCGCGTGGTCTGTTCCATCTGGCGAAGGGGAATAGGTACCGCCCCCCGGGCACGGGGGGGTGTAGACGTTGTATGTAGGTCCGGGCGAGATGGTGACCTGCCAGCCCCACGGCGTGCTGCCCTCGCAGCTCAGGTAGAGAAGGGCGTTACCATCTCCGTAAACTGCGTGAGGGTACTGGTAGCCAACGATGAGATACGGGTGGTTATAGACCTTCCCGTCCGGACCCGTGCATGTCGGGAATGCACCGCTAGTGACCAAGCGCCCGACTATGAGGTTCAGGGTTTGAGTGGCACGATCGCGCCACACGACATGCGTTGCGGCGACGGTCGGGCCCCAGATCGCAGGCAACGTGAGCTGAACGCTGGGGTCCGAGCTGGCGTTCTGGGTGCGCCCATCGAACCACACCCCGATAGCCGGGTAAGTGTCGGCGAGCACTCGAGGCGCGGTCCAGGGCGCAAGTAAAGCGGCGCAAGAGAGAAGAAATAGTGAGAACCGATTGCGCGAGCAGAATCTTGCCGAGTAGTTCAGTCCGGCGCGAACAAAAAGGGCGATAAAGGACTCGGCAACAATAGGCCGCGTGACATACATGGGAACCTCCCCTCTGGCGAGCGCGCGTTCGTCTTCGCGCTTGGTTCTAGTTCTTGCTGAATAGCGCGGCGCCGCGCGTGATGTCAACAGAAGTTTCTGTGACTTTCCGGTGGAAATTTTATCTGCGCGTCTCTCCGTGCGCTCTGAAATTCGGACGCCGAGATAACGCAAATGAACCGGCTACGTCGCCTCCGCTAAATTACTCGTTCAGTTGGCTTGGATAGCACGCCAGGTTGTCTAGCTCTGAAACAGGTCGACCTATTGGGGGTATCGGATGGGGTATCCGAGACCCTCGTGGAGGCTGTGCTATCTGTGGATCAACAGTTTGCGACCTCAAAGCGATGGAGGCGCGCTCCACCAACTCATTAGTCTGGACAACTGACGGTCGCAATTCCGTTCAGTCGGCTAACGAGAGTCCTAACCGGAGAAGGCACGGCAGCGTTCGAGACGTCTTCAACGTCAATCCAGAGCGATCCCGGGGATTGGACATTCGGCGTGCGCGCCACCTGGCACAACAGCGGATGAATCCGCAGACGGAAGTGAGTAAAGCCGTGTTCGAGCGTTTCCAAGGTCTTCGTTGATCGCACTTCGCAACCCAGCGAGCGACGGCAGTGACCATCGATGTCTTTCGCAGGCGCTTCGGGGAATGACCACAGCCCGCCCCAGATTCCCGGCGCGGGACGCTTTTCCAGGAGGAGTTGTCCCCGGTCCAAGAGCACCAGCCAGGTCACCGCTTTCTGCGGCAGCGCCTTGCGCGGGCGCGGCGCGGGAATCTCTGCCGTCCGATCCGCTTTTCTCGCCTTGCAGCTGGTCCGGACTGGGCAGGCATCGCAGCGCGGCGCATTCCGCGTGCACACGGTGGCGCCGAGGTCCATCAGCGCCTGGGTGTAGGTTTCGATATCGGCCTTCGGCAGCAGCCGGTTCGCGCGCTCCCACAGCGCGGCTTCGACGGCCTTTTCGCCGGGCCAGCCTTCGATGCCGAAGTAGCGCGCGAGCACGCGCTTGACGTTGCCGTCGAGGATCGCGGCGCGCTCGCCGAAGGCGAAGGCGGCGATCGCGGCGGCGGTGGATTTGCCGATGCCGGGCAGCGCTTCGATGTCTGCTGCGGTGCGCGGGAATGAACCGAGTTGTGAAACAGTCTTGGCGGCGGCGTGGAGGTTCCTTCCGCGAGCGTAATAGCCCAGGCCGCTCCAGAGCTGGAGCACCTCGTCTTCCGAGGCGGCGGCGAGCGCTTCGACGGTGGGGAAGCGGCGCAGGAAGCGCTCGTAATAGGGAATGACGGCGCTCACCTGGGTCTGCTGGAGCATGACCTCCGAGAGCCAGATGCGGTAGGGGTCGCGTGTGCCCTGCCAAGGAAGGCCGCGGCGGCCGTGCAGCTTCTGCCACGCTTTAAGCTTCTCGGCAAAGACCATTGGTAACATTCTCGCAGGAACCCGAATCGATGCTTGCGTTCGTCCTGAAGCGCCTGGGCCAGGCCTTGATCGTGATGCTCACGGTCGGGCTGATTGCATTCTCGCTGTTTCGCTTCGTCGGCGACCCGGTCGTGTTCATGCTGGGACAGGACGCCACCGACCAGGACCGCGCGCGCGTGACGAAGCTGCTTGGTCTCGATCGGCCGTTCTACGTGCAATACGCGACCTTCGTCGAGCGCGCCCTGCAGGGCGACTTCGGCCTGAGCCTGAGGCAGGTGCGGCCGGTCTCCACGCTCATCGTCGAGCGCCTGCCCGCGACGCTCGAGCTCTCGCTCGTCGCCGCATTTTTCGCCTTGCTCGCGGGGATCCCCATGGGGGTCTACACGGCTTTGCGCCGGCAGTCGTGGCTCTCGCACGCACTGCTGGCGGTTTCGCTGATCGGCGTGTCGCTGCCGACGTTTCTGATCGGGATCCTGCTCATCCTCGTGTTCTCGGTCCAGCTCGGCTGGCTACCCTCTTTCGGCCGCGGCGACACGGTGGCGCTCGGCTGGTGGACCACGGGGCTGCTCACCGCGTCGGGCCTGAAGGCGCTCATCCTGCCCTCGATCACGCTCGGGCTCTTCCAGATGACGCTGATCCAGCGCCTGGTACGCTCGGAGATGCTCGAGGTGCTGCGCACCGACTACATCCGCTTCGCGCGCGCCCGCGGGCTCACCGACCGCGCCGTGCACTTCGGTCACGCGCTGAAGAACACACTCGTGCCCGTAATCACGATCACCGGGCTGCAG
>Ga0134125_10000684_pt1 | contig 44463 bp, 61 predicted proteins | sample KB31751_FD_96464 | JGI IMG/M metagenome (GOLD analysis project Ga0134125, IMG submission 96464) | Terrestrial soil microbial communities with excess Nitrogen fertilizer from Kellogg Biological Station, Michigan, USA - KB3-175-1 | ecosystem: Environmental > Terrestrial > Soil > Unclassified ...
AACTTCACGAACTCGGGCTTGTCGCTGTGCGCCCAGGTAGACCAGCCAGCACCAAAGCCCGGCGAATAAAGAATTTTCGTCATCAACATCTAGCTCCATTGGGCGTTAACCGGATAAGCATGGATTTAACTATTCGACATGAATTGAAAGCGTGCCGCCGTTGACAAGGGCATAGATCATAACACCCCTGCCGAAGTTGCGGCCGGCGTATTCCGCAAGCATGCGGGAACGGTGCCGGCGCGCCCCTTGAAGGGTGCCGGCCCGCCGCACCTCAAAGCGCCCTGAGCCTAAAAACATGCAGGCGGTGAATTCCTCCGCCTTTGCTATCTGTTCGGCGGTCCATCGCTGCAAATCGGAATTGGTTTTCATATCGCACCTTCATCGAGTATGCCGGTTATGCCTTTGGCATTCTGCGTGGGCGCGGAGCTCGCTCCATTTAATCTGATAACCGACAAAAAGAGCCGTTAACGCGGCGTCATATTCCCGACGGGTCAACATAAAGCCATCCTCGTAGCAGAAGCCTGCCAGACAGGCAGTAGGGCGATAATCGCCATACTTGGATGAAGCGGTGGTTTGTGTCATATCTGTTTGCCTTCTTAGGAAAAGCAAGTAGACTCATATTAGCATGATGGCGACCATACGCAACTCAAAAGTCGAGTTATTTTCAAAGTTCCCCCGGCTTACCGACACCTTCGTATAGGTCTTTTCGACAGATGGCCTCAGGTCGATAAGCCGAGGGAAAAGGAACCCGAATACGCCGACATTGTCGTGCAGGTCTTTTCGACATTATGACACAGGACAACGTATTCGGGTAGCGGGTTGGGTTGAGGAAGTATTGACACTTTCGTATAGGTCTTTTCGACAGTGTTGCTGTGGTCAACACACTTCCCCAAAAGGTACTCAGGTACATTGACAAGTATCCACAGGTCTTTTCGACATTCTGCCGGAGGTCAACATACCTGGGTGTTCTGTTGCTTATGCCGCGGCTTTTATCGGGACGGGCCGCTCAATACCATCCGCGGCGCGCCAGGCTGCGTGCAAACGACCGATTACCAGCTTCGCCATCGCCCGCCGGGCACACTTGTCAGCATAGTGCACCTTGCGCGCCGTGTACTCGGCCTTTTTCAGATCGTAATAGTCGCGATACCGGGTGCCGGGCTTTTGGTGCTTGAACATGGTGTCGTCGATAAAGGCATAAACTTCCGCGCGGCGGTGCGGGTTGTACTTGCGGCCGCTCCAGGTTTCCGCACGCTCCTCACGGCTAAGACCGATAGGTACCGAACCCTGCCGCTTGCCATCGCGCACGCCAAGCCCCAGGCGCGTCCACAATTGCGCTTTCTTGCGGTAGTTCGATAGGTTGCCGGCCTCGCCGATGATAACCGCAAGGCCCTTCAAACCGAACCCGGAGGTCTTAGCAACAAAGGCGGCGCCGGGGGTCTTAGCCGCCAAGGCTTCCATATAAGCCTCGGTGTCCGCCCGCATTTTGTCCCAATGACCGCGGCTGGATTCACCGGCAATCATAATCTTAAAGACGTCAAACTTTATCGGTTCCGGCAGCTCCTCACCCTCGGCAAAAGCTTTCCGTATTGCCCTTGCGCGCTTGACAAAGTCTTTGCGAACCCCCTCATCCACGATATAGGTACTAAAACCAAGACTTCGACGAATAAAATCAAGCGTAGCGTTTTCTGTTCGTATTTGCTGCCGAATCGCAAACCGGCGTATACCTTGCGCTGACACCAGCTCGCTAATGATCTCTTCGAGGGTATCGGGGATCTTCGGGATAACGGTTTCCTGCTTTGGCTTTTTCGAGGTTCTAGGCATTAGGCTCAAACTCCTTCTCAGGTTAGTTACAAGTTCCCTAGGGCAACGACACACAGACGATGGTCTTTTCGACAATGGCCGAATGGTCTTTGCACCTAGGGGATCGGTCGAGGAAGTATTGACATCAGCTCCCGGGTCTTTTCGACAGACGCTACAAGGTCAGCACTCACTTCCTAGATGAAGTTCGGAATAGGAAAGACACAAACCAAAGGGTCTTTTCGACAGTCTCGTTCTGGTCTTTCCTACTCCGAAAGGGATAAAAGTGGGTCGAGAAAGTATTGACACCTATTTTCAGGTCTTTTCGACACCGATTCACTGGTCAACACTTCCTCGATAAGGTCGGAACAGAAAAGACATGATCCTTTAGGTCTTTTCGACAACCGCCCGTTGGTCTTTCCTGCTCCGATTCGGTTAGGCCGTGTCTTTAAACTTATACACCATTCTGTAAACCCGCTCAATTTCCGCCTCTGAATTTTTGTAGTAATCGCCTATCGGCTGGTTAACGTCGGTCATCGGTGCAATAAGCATTTTGACAAACCGTACATCCGCCGAAGTATCGCGCACCCATTTGCGGGCTGCCCCCAGGGTAACATCGCAAAGCGGCACACCGTGGATCTGCGTAAAGCTGAGAAGTCGGCTAATACCGACCCGGCCTGATATTTCCGCTATGCCGGCGTAAGTTTTGCGAGAAGGTTTCTGGGGCGGCCACCAGGAAGGTCTAGGTTTGTCGGCGCCTTTACCCTCCTCGGCCCCTTCGGCAGCGATATCCGCTTTCAAGTCTTCACCAGCCACCGAAACCGTATCTGTACCCGTTCTGGCATCGGCAAGTGCTAGGTGGTCTTTTGGTGTTTCGGGTATGGCGGCCTTGGCCATAACAAACCCTTCATCGATCATCATTCGCCGCACAGCTAAAAACAGCTCGCGGTATTCCCGATCGAAGTGCTTGCACAAAAAAGCCCATATCAATTCATCACGATCGGGCTCGCTAGCAACTAGTTTTTTGAAGAATTCGAGGCTTTCCCCGGATAGGCTGCCGCCGTGCACGGTGATCACCGTGCGCATCAAACTGCGCAACTTTACCAGGCAATCAGGATCCGGATTCGTGTCTAGTGCAGTCATTTGGTAGGTTCCCTAAGTGAAAATATGCGACGGGGCAGCGTAGCCCGGCTTTTTCCCCCAGCCGGGCTACATCCGGTTATACGCGCTAGGCGCCGGCGAATTCGACCGCTAGTTCGAGCGCCCGGCGCTTGGTGGCCGAGCCCTGCCCGTACCAGGCCGAAAACAGCCGGTTGTCCTGGGTGCGGCCCGCTTCGTGATCCACAACGTAGGTCACGGCGTTGTAAGCGCCCCACCAGGTATCGCGGGAGGAATCAAGGTTTTGCCCCGGCGCGGTAGCGAGTGCTTCCTTCAACCGCCGCATGCGCCGGTTATCCTCCTCGGCCGCCTGCGCCGCCGCTTCCTCGGTATCATCCTCGGTTTCCTCGATCCGTAACACCGACCGGAAAAAATCGAAGGTGTCCGCTTCCTTGGCAACCCGCGAAGAAAGTAGCTCGGCGATATGCCCGTACTCCTTCATCTGCTCGCCGGCAAGCCCGAGGGCAAGCTCAGCTTCCGCCTTCACCTGGTCGTTGAAATCGCGGCTGTGAACCATGCGGAATCGGGCCGAAGTGTTGCCGTTGCTGCCATCGAGCGAGCGCCCGAGGGCATAGTTGATCGTGTTCCAACAAACAACCCGAACCGGGGTCAGTGCGACGGTGAGGCTGAACCCAAACTGGTGGGGCGAGGAAAGCAACAGGTAGCCGCGGGTTTCATCGTTACCAAGGTTGAACCCGGTATCGATGCGTGCAAGCGCCCAGATAAACCGCCCGCCTTTGAGCGAACCGGCGGTTTCCATGTGCATATCGCCGGCTTCGACGAAGCGCTTGAAAAATGAGAAGATGTCGGAATTCTGTACCGGCTTGAAGCTCGGGCCGACTGTGTCAAGCACCATCTCATCGTTATCGCGAACGAGGGCGAACTCGTCCGGTACGATACGCAGCTTGGACGGCGCACCGTCGGCCACAACCTTTGGAAAATACAACGGGCGCTTGGACACGGTCCAATTTAGCCCGGCCTTTTCGAGCATATCGCCGACCGAAATGTCGTTATCGACCGGAATTCCGAGGCCGTGCCAAGGGGTTTCCCCGGCGTAGGCCATCGTCTCAACGTGTGCGGTCATTTCGTATTCCCTTCTTAGAAAGCGTTGAACTGAGCTGACTATGCATTGAGCATTTCTGTGGGTCAAGCACTTTTTGAATTATTTTTTCGGTGCTGTTCCACTGTTTTCCATTCCCTTCCTAATAGTATCGACAGCTTTTTCGGCCTTCTCAGTAATAATCATCAGCTTTTTCAAATCACGCCTAATAGCCTGCTTACCGACAAGGTATCCGAGGAAGTAGCATAGAAAACAGACAATACCTATGGTGGTGTCCATCATTATGTTAAGCATCACCCAATCCTCTGTATTTCACGGATGGGCGAACCGGCTACATTAAATTTCGAGCCGCAAGCACCGCAGGTAAAATTGGTGCACATACCTGCGCCCGGCCCGGCCTGCCATTTATCCGCGGTTCCGCAATCGGGGCATTTGCCGAATTCGACCCATGGCACAAAGTTGCGCCGCACCGGTTGCTGAATCGGCAGCACTCGGGTTTGCGCCTGGGTGCGGCGAAACAGCGTGTAAAGAAAAAAATCGACCACGAAGCTCACCCGAACATGCCAGGGAAATTAACCCCTTCGATGTTATCGATGGTATCCTGAAGGCTATCGCGCAGCCCCTCGAGCGCGGCGATTTCATCACGCAACCCTTCGGCGGTTTCCCCGCGGGCCGGCTTTTCCGGGTCGGTGTTGTCGATCCGCATTTCCAAATAATCGGCAACTGAGCTTAGCATACTTACCGCGTTGCCTAGCCGGGCGCCGCGCGAAGGTACGCTGCGCCCGTCTTTTTTCACGCCGATGTCATATTCGACCGTAATACCATCAAAGTACTGCCGGGCTTCATCGAGCGCACTCGGCTCTTCGCGGTATTCCTCGAGGGCACTGGCTACCTCTTCAACATCGGAATACTTCTGGGTGTTGGAAAACTTTTCTTCGAGGTTATCGCGCCATTCGCCCATTTCATCGGCAAGTTCGCCGATATCCGCATAGGCGAACAGCACCGTTTCCTCGATCGTTGCTTCCCGCGTAATCGTTTTATAGCTTTTCCCATACATGGTGGTTACCTTTTATTTGACACAATAAGTCTAAGGAAAGGCCGGGGCAATTTCAGCCCCGGCCTTTCCCGACGGAGGTTTTTACTCGGCGCTGATTTTGGTGGCCTTAAGCCACTTCTTCTCGGTAAGCACCTGGCAAATCGAAGTAAAGCCCATGATACACTGGGAAGCGGTTTCCGGCGTCATCTTGCCGCACACCGCCGAAAGCTCCTTCGGGGTGATCTTCGGGTTCGCGGCGATATGCTCGCGGGCACGAAAATGGATACCCTTGCCGGTAGCCGGCTCAACCTTGCGGCCCGGGATCTTCAACACCCCGGTACCGGCGAGGTAGGAGGTAACGGCAATGAAGGCCTCGAGCATGTGTGCCGCGGTTGAAAGCGACATGTTCGCCGGGGTAGTAAGCTCGTCCGGCGTGATATCGAGGTTATCGACGATCACCCTTGCCGCACGCAGATACCGGTTCAGCTTCTTCGGTTTCGGCTCCTTCTTCGAGGGCTTTGCCCGCTTGCCCGTATCATCGAGTTCCGCACCGCTGATCTCGACCGGGGTTTCGATAACCGGCGGCTGAACAATCTCGGCCTTCGCCTCAACCTCGGGCTGCGGCTGCGGCGGTTCCCAGCCTTCGGGCTCGCTACCCGGTTCGTGCTCCGGCGATTCGGCAACCGCCTCGGCAACCGTTTTGCCGGCGCCAGAAGCCGGCGCCTTCGGCTTGTTTTTGCGGCCCTTCAGGCCGGGCAGCGCAACGACATTACTTGCCGCGGCACCGTTGCCGTTCAAAGCCTCATCGCGCAGTTTGCGCGCTTCAACCGCTCGCACCAGCAAAGCGTCGAGGTTTGCGTGGCCGCCGTAGATGCCAATCGTTTTATTGCTTTTCGGCAGGCTGGCTCGGATAACCGGATCGGTCACAACATAATGGTTGAACCTGTCATCGGAAATATCGAAACCCCATTTTTCGGCAACCGCACGCTGGTTGTCGTCGATGTTGATACCATCCTTGATCATCGTTTTATTCCCTTCTTAGGATCGTCTAAGGCAATTTCGCCTTAGATCCCCATTGTACCGATCCGTTGACCCGATGCAAGTCAAAAATCAATGCTGGGGTTATTTTCTTCCTCCTCATCCTCGGGTGGGAATATAACCTCCCAATCCTCTTCGGTATATCCGGACATGATAAATTCGCGATTTCCCGGGGAAAGGTTCGGAAATGCCCGCTGCGCAAGCGCCCCTTGTTTCCATGCTGTAAGTTGTTCCACAGTGACATCGAGATCACGGGTCTGTATTTTACCCGTTAAAGGGCTTTTTCGGGTAATATACATCAGCCGACCTCATCTTCCTGGTCATGTTTCTGCACAAGGCTAAGGGGTGCAACATTTTTTGCACGACCGCTGTAAGTAAAATACTTGTTGATGTTCTCATCAACTCCGGGATCGTTTTCAGGAATGTAGATATATACTTCGCGACCCTTGCGGATTACCTTGCGGATGATTTTAACTTCCCGGGTTAGCCGGGACATACATGAATGGGCGCCGATAACTTTCCACCCCATGCTATCCAGAAGTGCCTTGATATCCGACATTGTGGCACTTTTATATTTGCGCATATGATTGACAACAATTTGCGCCTGGGTTAAGCCTGGAATACGGTGGTGTTTGGAAATTCTCATAGACACATTGCCGCTTTGTTCACTAGAAGCGACAACAGGCGGGCTCGGTACCGCCACCTCGGCGAGGTGCATATCACCCGTGCCACTGCGTTCGTAAGTGAACGGCACTCCCATCGACATAAAAGTTGAGGTAAGCGACATGATGGTGTCGTCACCCGTGTTTTCAGGTAACGTAATGGTGAACTTGTGCATCGTATTTCCCCGTTAAGTGAGCAACCGTTACAGAAACTACAATCGGACTATACGGCAGCCGGTTTGCTTGCGGCAACTTGTCTTGCCGCGGTTTCGATTACCCGGCTCGCGAACAAAGAGTTCCCCTTGTGCTGCTCCGCGAGTTCAAGCAATTCTTTTCGTGTCATTGCATACATGCGCAGGCCGCGCACTGCGGCCCATAAATCGCTTGTATCGATATGGCGGGTGATCCGGTTGATATCAGCTATCGCCATTTACCTTCCTCCCTGGGAAAAACAGATCGCCTTTTCGTTGAACACGACCAGTAGCGACAAGGCCGCGCATGATAGAATCGAAACGGTGCTGCGCGAGCCCCAGAACCTGATAGCAGGTTGCGGCCAGCACCGCGCCCGGCGCCCCTTCGGGCGCGGTATCGATAGCCCCTATCAGGGCGCGGCGGAAATAGGCGGCGGTATAGGGGTCGCGTTGGCGGATCATACCGCCCTCATGCGCCGCGCAGCCTCGGCAAGGCGGGTAGATTCCTTGGCGCGTTCGACGAGCCGCTTAACGTCGTGGTGGAATGTTACGGGATCATAAGCTAATAGCGCCTCAGCGGCGGCGTACAGCTTGCGCGGCGAGCGGATACGATGGTTTTCGAGAACCATCATTGCATCATATTTATTCATCGTAGGCTCCTTCTTAGGTGAGCCCAGTTTAGCGGTTTCGACCCATATGTAAATCGGAAAATTGTGTTTCCGTGAAAATTTTCACAGAACGCCACGAAGCCCTAGGAAGGGCAGGAAGGTGCGGCGGTTAGGTTCCCGCCTTCCCCCTACCGGCGGGTGCCTTCCCTCTAGCCTCGTGCCGCCACAGTTGCCCGTGGCGCTGCTTAAACCGCCGGTCCGCGGCCTAAGTATTGCTCAAGCGCATCGGCAACATCATCTGGGGTTATAAGTTCGAGTGACTTGCCGTAGATTTCGCATGACAAGAAAATATCCCACACCGTTTTCTCATCAACTCCTAAACATTTATTTACCCCGATAACTAGCCCTTCACGACGAAGATCCTCATCAAATATTCCGATTTCATACATCAACCCGATGGCGCAGCCGACAGAACCGCAATCAGTTTCGACTAGCATGTCGTATTGAGAATGTATAACAGTAAAATCAAACTTAAAGCCTTCCGGCATATCGGCCCGTAAGGCTTTGATCAGTTTGTCGCAATTGTTTTGCTGTTCAGGTGTCATAGTTAATCACTCCTATTGCAAGGTGGGTTTTTCTTTTTCCTGGCCCCTTATCGCATCTAAGGCAGCGATAAGGAATTCTTCATCCATTTTGTACCAGACAACACGGGTTAACGGTTGGGTAATGTTATTTTGTTGCAGAGCGTTTGAAACCGCGTGCGCGCATGCATGTTCCGCCGAAGATGCGATGACATTGGCAACATGCAGCCATGCGCCTTCACCATCGCCAAAATTGATCCCGACAGTATAAGGTGTGAGTTTTGGTTTGTCAGACATTGCGACCGGTTCCTTTTTACCTAGCGGCGGCGGGCAAAGATACGCGAAGGGTCTTCAACAAGGGTCTTCAACAGGCTTTGACCTTCCGCATGAAAATCCAAGATATCTTCGTCGACACCGTTGCGCATAACAAAGTCATAAAAAAAGGTTCGCTGTTTTTGCCCGGTACGGTAGATGCGCCCTTCGCATTCGGCGCGTTGCAAAGCACTGACAGGTGATTCGTAAAAGAATTCATAATTCCCGACTTGCAGGTTCAAACCTTGTCCGCCTTTCCTGTGGTTAGCGACCAGAAACCGGAAATCCGGGTCCTCGTTAAAGGCAGCCTTGATCCCAGCCCAATCCTTTGTGCCGCCCCATAACCACCCGTGCTGGTGCCCTAGCTTGGTCAACGCTTGGCAGATACGCGAACCCGAATAGGTGAATTCATGAAAGATGACAACCTTTGCATCTTCGGGTATTTCATCAAGGGTGGCGAGCATTAGATCAAGTTTTGGATTATTGTCAAACTCAACCTGCGCCCGTTCCCCGGTATCATCATCGATAAAACCAACAAAACCGGAAGATATCTGCCGCAGCCGCAGAAACGAACTTTCGATTTCACGATAATTGCCGCGGGCGGCTATTATCTGATCACGAATTTGATCGTAGTATGTCCAGTTTTCAGCGGTAAGGTGAAAATACCGGCGTATCGGCGGTACCTTTTCCGGCAGGTCTACACATTCATCAACCGCGTAGCGGATAGAACTGACAGCGATACGTTCGGCGAGTAATTTTTGCCGACGTTTGCGTTGTACCCACTTTACCCCCCACTTATGCTGTTCGCGGCGCCAGAAAGCCTCACGAAACATACCGGCGGAAGTACCGAGGGCTTTACCGCGATCAGTTAAAAAGAACTGGCTCCAAAGAATAAACGGATCACGTCCAAAAGCCCGCCCGGCTAGGGAAAATTTGATCTGCGCATCACGCGATAATTCGTTGCATACTTCAAAGCTGAGGCTATCCTTGTTTCCCAGCGCGGTTGATTGGTCGAATATAACCCCGTCAACACGATCCACAAGGCGCAGCAACAAGCGGTCCGATACCTTGCGCTCCCGTTTCGGTTTGCCGTTCTTATTGTAGATCGGGTCGCCGTTGGTATCGGTTGCATTTTCGAGCTTTGCCACCATCGCCGCAATACCGACATAAGTGCCGATGACAATTCCATCACCCGTAAACTCGCGCAGTTTTTTCCATTTTGACTCGGAACTACCTGCGCCGAGAGTAATATAGGGGAGCGTAAAACCCCATTTTTTGATCTCGTCTTCCCACCCTTCCACAAGCTCGTTTGTCGGTGCGAACACAAAGGCGCGCCGCATGAACCCGTGGTTATAAAAATAGCTAAGCAGCTCGAGTGAAACCGACGTTTTGCCGAGACCGAGGTCAGACATGAACATCGTTTCCGGGTAGGCTACACCGAGCAAAAAACAAATCTTTTGATCGAGCCGAAACGATGGCACGGTAAAAGTATGCGCCGGCCGGATAGTGTTGAGGTAATTTTCGACTTCAAACGCACGTAGATTCTTTAGCCACGTACGGGTTTCCCGCTGTTCGGCGAGATAGCGATCAACCGCTGCTTTTGGAATCGGCATTTCAGACCTTAAACTAGGTTTGGTTTATGCCACTAAAACCACAAGGGACATCTATCGTTTCCGACGATGTAAAACACGCAGGCACAACCAAACGGCGACTAAGCCGAAGATGACTAGGCCCCAGAAGTGGGAACGCTCAATGGACGCGTCAGCATTGATGAGTGCGGAAACTTGGCTGTCTGTTATCATCATGCGACGACAGAGTTAAGCTCGCGTTCAGTATCAAGCCGATCTAGCTCGGTGGCCACATTCATAACCCATAATGTATCCGGAGCATGCGGTTTCTCGCCACCAATAAGAACCGGTGGCAACAGTGCTAATGCTCGCTCTATCGAACGCAATGAAGGTCTACCGGCAGACGGTAGAGGTTTATCTGGCGGTAAAACAACGACTTCATCGTTAATTTCAGCCGCCAAACACTGTTGCGGGTTCAGGTGTGCCCAATGTGCGGCTTGAGTTCGGTTTTCGACACCGATCTTTCTGTACAAGCTTTTTGAATGGACCTTAATTGTTGCTACGGTAACCCCAATTTCTTGGGCAATCATTTTGTTTGAAAACCCTTTTTGCATCCAGAACAGGACTTGTCGTTCCCGTTCGGTCAGCGTTACCTTTCTACTCACCTCACCCTCCTTCGGCGTACCGGCTTTATCTCAATCACTTCAATACCGGCCGCATGTGCTTGGTCTATCATGTTTTGTGTACCTTCCCCTCCGGGGAAGGCTATCACTAGTTCCGGTTTGCCTTCTTCGAGCATACGCCGGTTGCGTATGGGACCCGCACCCTTGCCGTATTTTGTCCATTCGGCGCGGAACGGCGCGTGTGTCATCTTTCGGCCCGGCGCTGTGGACATCATTTGCGCCCAAAGCATGCCTTCGGTATCGGCGCCGGTTGCAGCCCCGTGAATAATGCAGGTAAACGGGCCGCGTTCATAGTCGAGACGCGTTAGGGTGTTAAAGATATGGTCGGTATCGTTGTAGCGACGCCCGCCGCACACCAGAACCCTCATTCCCAGTGCACCCCTTTAACTCCGCGAACGATGATATCCTCGTGGCTATCGTTCCAACTTATTAGCCTTGGATCATCATCCGCACAGCCGGTAGCGAACACTGCGGTATCGCCCGGCACAACCTCCTGCCGGGCACGGTGGTCCCATACCCGGTGATAGAAATCGGGCAGGCCCCAGACGCGCACCGCGTTCCAGTACCTATCATCCTTGAAGCCGATAAAATGCAGGGCCATGTAAAGCCACCTCGGGTGTGGGGCTTCACCATAGGCGCAATCGATTTCTAAATCAACTCAATCATTACGGGCATCGCCGTTCTTTAAGCTGCGGTGCCGGGTTAGGGGTTTTGTAAACCCGCTGCGGTCCCGAAGCTGCTCGGGTTCATTATCATCATAATCGACCTCATCGTCCCTTTTTACCTCGGCACCCTTTACATATTCGTCAACCGCATCCTGTACCTTTTTTGTCATTAACCGCGAATCCATACAAAATTGGCCGGTCGGATAATGCTGCGTTATCATAACTGTTTTGCGGGCAGAATCGTTTCGTACTTTCTGGGTGTAAAGCCGGGCGCACCCGCGGCTTTCTTCTTCAGGGGTTTGGCTGTAAGTAATCATATTATCGGCAACCGCGGCGATACCCATCGTACCGCCGCCGTGGTAGCTTTGCACGTTACGGACTGATTCCGATGCTCGGTTGCCTTGCTGCGGTACAACCATCGCAAGGTTGCGTTCAACCGCAAGTCCGCGCAGCTTGATCGCCAGTTCGTCAAGCGCAGCATAATCCTTTTCGTGCTTTCCCAATTTCATAATCTGCGGATAGTCGATCATTACCATATCCGGCACAAATCGGTGTACAACCGAAAGCTCATCAAGATCGCGTTCAAGCATTTCGTACGATAACTGCCCGGTGGGGAACCGGCGGATACGCAAGTTTTTGAGCTTTTCCCGGTTTAGCCCCTTGTCTTTGTCAAGCTGTTTTCTAAGATATTTGCGGGCTTCATCTTGTTGATTGACATAAAAGTTAGGTTTAATAGTAACGTGCTCGACAATAACCGTTTCGCCGTCATCGTGAAATTCACCGTAACTGTAGCTTCCGTCGCGTCTCACCCCATTGAATAGGTTTTGATAATACCGCTGGGAAGTCATATCATCCGAATTTTCCAAAGTGTAATGGGCGACTACCCAGCCTTTTAGAATACCGGCCTTGCCGCAATGCCCGAGAAATTGCGATTTTCCTTTGTTGCGCGGGGCTAGAAAGGCGAGCATTTCTTGGCGGGTTGGGCAACACCCGGTAAGATCAAGTTCGGGAATGCCCAAACGGCAGAAATCATGATCGTCGCGGTCTAAAAATCCCAGTGCTTCTGGGTCGCCTAAAGTCCACCCATAATCGCGCATATGGGAGGTTGCCTTCAAATTGTCGCGGAAAATACGTTCGATATCTTCAACCGTGTTCTGCCCACCCTTTTGGTAACGGGCCGCTGCCTCGGCTATCGAACTGCGAAGTTGCCGCAGTCGGGTAAAATTAGCGATTTGGTCCAACAAGAACCGAGTATTAATCTTACCGCCTTTGAAAGCTTCGAGCATATAAAGGATTGTTCGCTCATATTGCCGGTGCTGTTTATGGTCCTTATCATGGAGAATATCGCTAAACAGGTCGTCGATATGGCTAGTACCGGGTGCTTCGCCGTACTGCCGGCGGTACTCGATACAGGCGGAAACGATATCGCTGTACGGCTGGTCGAAAGAGCCGGGTTCGACCATACTAGCGATAGCCACACTTGCTTGGTCCGAACACAGTGCAACCGCGGTAGCTATTGATTCTTGAAGTGCTTGCGGTGGCGGTGCAACAAGGTTGTCCACTAATTATCTCCTACTACCCGGCTAAAGTGCCCGTGCACAACCATCCCCAAAAAACCGGCTTCGAGGTAACCGGGAAAGGCCCGATCAACCGCTTCCGGCACCCGCGATACATTTCGCATCAAGGTACTGATAGACAAACCGCCTTTGTCCCACGAATCTATATGGTTCGCAAGGCATTGCGCCGCTATTTCGCCGAGGACGTAAAGCTCATTACGGCTTAACCCCGGCGCGCCTTTTTCGAGAACAGAACGCACCCGTTCGGATTGGGTGGTAAACCCGGCATTCGCGCCTTTGGCTTGGATCGGTTGTAAGCGTTCTTCCTCAAGCCCGCGACGAATAAGCTCAACGTGTATACCACGCAAAAGCCAATCGTCATCGCCGCTGCGCTTGCCGCCCGCAAGGGCGATAGCCGCCGCGCATTTTTTCTGGATGTTGCCGAGCTGCTCCCGACTAAGGTGCGGAAGCGTGGCAAGGATATCCTCATACCGAACTATAGGCATAGCGGCAATTATACGTTTTCAACTTGTCTGCAAGAAAGGGGTAATTATTGAGGATAGGGTCGTTTTAGGCTTTTTGGGTTTCTTCGCGCAGCCGTTCTACCCATTCCGCTATTAGCGCCGCCACGGCGGGCGCACGTTGCGGTAACTGCGCTAGGCCGGTTCCTATGCCCGCGCGGGGAAAGCTTACCGTAGCGCCGCCACGCAGCGCCGCAAGCAATGTCGTAAATTCAGCATCAATTCGCCGCCGGGCCGGTGTTTCGGGTGCCGCATCCTTATCGCTAAAATAATCTACCGGTGCGTGCCCGGGCGCCCGCTTTGTCGGTATGCCAAAGGCATTCGCCTCCCCGCGGATACAGGCTTGCCCGGCGCGGCCAAAACCGAGCATATTGTCACCGAACACAAATAGTATCTGTGGCTGCCGGCGGCAATCAACTATCTGAGCTACATCATGATAGATAAACCGGCCTGGCATTCTATACTCCTACAGTAAGTCCCGGGTGCGTCAACATACTGATGGAGGTCTTTTCGACACTGTCGGACAGGTCAACACACCCGGGATAGTGTCGAGGAAGTATTGACACCATTTTCCTGGTCTTTTCGACAACAAGCTCAAGGTCAACACTTCCTCGATGAGGTTCGGAGTAGAAAAGACACACCCCAATAGGTCTTTTCGACAGGCGTTGTCTGGTCTTTCCTACTCCGAAAGAGTAAAAGGCAGGGTCGAGGAAGTATTGACATGCACGCGCAGGTCTTTTCGACACGTCCCTCTAGGTCAACACTTCCTCGATGAGGTTCGGAGTAGAAAAGACACCCGCCGTCCGGTCTTTTCGACATGGGTCATTCTGGTCTTTCCTACTCCGAAAGGGTAGAAGGCGGTCGAGGAAGTATTGACACCATTTTCCTGGTCTTTTCGACAAAAAGGAACAGGTCAACACTTCCTCGATAAGGTTCGGAGCGAGAAAGACAGGTACGCGCAGGTCTTTTCGACACGCCTTCAAAGGTCTTTCCTGCTCCGAAAGGGTAAAAAGGGTCGAAGAAGTATTGACACCAGTTTCCAGGTCTTTTCGACAGTGATGGCACGGTCAACACTTCCTCGATAAGGTCGGAGCAGGAAAGACACAAACCAAAGGGTCTTTTCGACAGTGGTCCGAAGGTCTTTCCTGCTCCGATTCGTGTATCAGGCCACCGGCGGGTAGGTGTGCCGGCGGCGGTGTTCTTTTGCATCGTCAGTTTGGTGTCCGATTACATCCATATGGTTTAACGCATTTCCTCGCCATTCCATAGCGATATGCGGTCGGGCTTCCTGGCGAATACACAACAAACGGGCAAGCATCCAGATACCGCTCAATACAAGCGCTTGAAAAGCGACTGTTTCTTCATGTTGCGTCATCATGGCTCATCACCCGTTTTTCCGCATCAATATCATCAAGATACCGGCAAATAGAAGAAGCCCCGAACCGGATCGCGTCCTGGAGTTCATCTTGTGTTGTCAACCCCGGCACAAGCCCAACAATTCGATAGCTTTTCCCGCCATCGAGGTTATCGGCGGCATGGCGCAAGCGCCATGCCAGTTTGCTCGGCAGCCCTTTGCGCTTGTACCATTGGCTTTTGAAATTGCCGCACCACGAGATATCGATGGTTGTGCGCAACCCGCCAACGGCATACCCGCTTTCGGCCCGTTCGCGCCGGGTGCCTATCCGGCACAATACAAGGAACAGCACGCGCAAAGCCGCGGTTGAACCCCAGGCATAAGCAACCCCGGTCCAGAAGTTAAAGGTCATTTCCAATGTCCGAATATCGATAGGAACGGCCCTACCGAAGCGAATACCAAGACAAGAGCAACCGTATGCGGGTCAAGCGTATTCGGGGTTTGTATCATCGAAAAGCTGACACCCCAAATAGCAACCGTGCCGAGCAAGCACATCAAAGTGCGACCTTTTGTGTTATTTTGCTGTGTCGTCATTCGTGTTCACCGCCCTGCAATGCGGCCAAAAGACTTTTGGCAGCAAGAATTCCTCATCGTAGCTAGGGGTCTCATCCCCCGCTTCATACACCGGGCAGGCCCAGATAAGCTCGCCGGTTTTGTCACTAAGACAACGGGTCACGTAAAAGACGTGGCCGAGCAAGGTAAACCTGTCAAGCCGGCAAAAGTCATCGAATGTCATACGAACACCGTAAGTTTGCCGCAGCTACGGGTAAGGGCGGTGTAGAGCCAGCGGTTTGCATTTTCGCGAAAGGCGCCGGATTCGTCAAACACAACAACATCGGCCCATTCGCTGCCTTGTGCCTTATGGCAGGTCAACGCGTAGGCCCAATCGAATTCGCAAACGTTTCTCCGGGTACGTGGCAGCCTTACTTTGTCGTTATAGCTTTGCTGAAACCGGTTCATATCGACTACGATATCGCGAAGGGCAACAGTCTCTTCCTCCATCTGCACATCAAGCCGTAACCACTCCTTGTTCTTTTTATCGGGTCGCGTATCGGCTAAGGCGTACCCGCCCATCCCGTTCAAGATCGCGAAGTCGTAATTGTTGCGGCAACAGATAAGCGGTTCGCCCGAGATAGGCGGGCGCCATTCGTCAGCGATACCGAGCTGTTCGCGGTACCGTCGGGTGATCCGATGCCGAGTTGCATTACGCCCGCAAATTAAAACCCTATCGCCGCCGGGGGCAACCGAAGAGACGATATCGATAGCTCCGCGGTTCCACGGTACGACCCATACATCACCGTTATCCATCAACGGCAACGGCTTGTTGTGCAGCGCACGGTAGGCAAGGCGCACAACCGGGGAATCCGCCGCGGTACGGTGCAGTTCGGTCAAACGATAATCCGGCGGGCGCTGCTCAAACGCACCGGTCCCTTCTATCGGCGGAAGCTGTCCGCGTACGTCGCCGATAACGAGAACCTTTTTGCCGAATGACAACAAGTCGGAAGCCATCTGGTGCGAAACCATGCTTACCTCGTCGAGCACAACAAGGTTTGCGTTTAGTACATCGCTCTCCTCATTTAACGCCCAGACAAGGCGGTTGTGGCCTTCATCGCGTATCAGGCGGTAGATCAACGAATGCAGCGTACGCGCCCCGGCAACACCTTTGCGGCGCATAACGCGCGCGGCTTTGCCGGTGTAGGCTGCGGCCGATACTCGCTTCAATTTCAGGGCATCGGTGATAAACTTGATGATCGTTGTTTTGCCGGTGCCCGCACCGCCATCAAGTAGAAACACCTGGTCGGATTTCGGGTTTTTATACCACGTAACGATCGCGGCTATTGCCTTTGCTTGGTCATTCGTAGGAGTCATGTTCTGAATATACGCCCGCTGTTAAAGGTCTTTATTAATTTGCTTTCTTGAGTGTTGACGTAACGGCGCAGAATACCTGATTGCCGATAGTCATAACGAGGGTATAACTCGGCCCGCAATGCGGGTGTGTCGGGGTTATCCCTCTTAACACAATGTCTGGGGCTTGGGTTTCTTGAAGCGGTGCCGGCGCAAACGGGAGGTCTTGATATCGCGGTGACGGAAGGTACTTGAAGCCAGGATCAATTGTTTGATCCGCAAATGCGGCACCGACTGCTAGCACAGAAGCCGCCAAGACAAGTGGACAGGGCTTCATTGTTATTTCTCCGGTAATAGTACGACTTCGACATCTTCAAAGCCGTCACTATCGACAATATGATCCATGCGGTCTAGGTGTTCTTCGGCAAAGTCGCAAAACCATTTTTCGGGGCGAACTTCGTCAACAGCCTTGCAATACTCTGCCCATTCATCTTCGGTAATGGTTGTGGTTTTTAGGTAGCGCACGGTTTCAATTGCAGATATTCTAACCTTGATGAGCTTCTCCATAATGGTACCTTATCGGATAGGGGTTAACTGCCGACAACATATTCGTGGGTAACCTCGGCTTCGGAAGCCTTTGCTACGAGCATACGCGCGATAATGATGCGCCGTTCGCCCGGTTCGCCGCGGTGCAGTACCCGGATATGGCTGCGACGCCAGTGCATGCGCGGTGGCAGCCTATCGGATAAGCCCTGCGCGGTGCGCTGTTCGCGGATATAGGCATCAGGAATGATGCGCACAACGCGGTGCGTGTAGAGCGGTACCTTACCGCGTTGCTTGCGCAGCTTGTTGAGCTTTTCCGGGGCAATTTCGGTTTTGATATCGGTTGAACGGCTATTTATCATCAACGCCATGTAGATAGCGAGCGGTGCTTGATAGGCATAATTCTCGCGCATGTTGTGCACTCCGAGAATTTGCACTTGTTCATCGCGGGAAACATTGTTGCCGTGAATTATCAATTTGTAGGCTTCGGCCGTTCCCGGGTCATTTAGGTCAAGGCTTACCCAAATACCCGACATAATAACCGGGTTCGGTGCACTCCAATCAAATTGTTGGCACGACCATAAATGCTTGTCGTCATTTACAGTTTCGACAATAAGCAAACCGGAACGGCTTTTGCCGAGGGTGAACTCGAACCAACAAACCGGCGCCGGCAGCGGTATCAACCCTTCGGCCCATGCCTCGTATTCGGGTTGTGTGATATCGGGTAAACAGTACTTACCTGTTTCGTTTGCCGGCTCCAAGTGAAGCTGCCCGAAATCAAATTTTTCGGCTTGTGTGATTGCCTCAATAACCGCATCGGCCCTGTCTTTCGTTATTTCGGGGGTTTTGTCCGGCCGAACCATTGCTTTGCATTCGGCACCCGGTGCGCCGATAAAGGCATCAAGCAGTTTATGCACAAAGAGGGCCACCACCGTTTCTCCTTCTTAGGAAAGGATCGGAGCTTAATGACTTTTAGATCGAAAATCAACCTTTTCGATTCATTAAAAGGCACTATTTTTGCGGTTACGGTTCAGGGTATATTGATCGTGGACACAAACCGAAAGGACGCGAAGACAAAAAGGTCGCGAAAGCCGAAGAAGGCGGCAAAACCGACGACCGTCATAAAAGCCACCCGCCTAAAAGCAACAATGCGCCGAGCACTCCACCCAAAAGGAGTGCGAGCGCCAAGCTTGGCCCCTTAGCGCTTCGCCGGTAGCACAACAACGGATATTTTCTCCGGAACCGACGTCATAACCGGGTAACTTTGAACAAGCTGCCGCCGCTTTCGATATGGTGGTTGTCGCTGGCATTGCGCCGCCAACGGGCGGAAGCGGCGCAATGCCCGAGCAGGCCGCCGATAGCGATTCCCAAGATAGCGCAGATTAGTGATGCAGTGTTGAAGTCGAAACGGGACACGGGTGGGTGCCTTTTCGCAATGGGTTTAGTGGTTGTTGCGCAAGTGCTCGACATATGCGGCGATTACCTGCCGGGTGATAGCCCGATAACCGATGGTACCGCGTGGGCGCCCTTCGGCTTGTTCGATCACCTTTTGCACCGCGGCGATCGCCGCTTCATCGGGCGGGTTAAGGTTTTCGAGATATTCCTTGATTACAGCGGCGTCATCACGGTCTTTATCGATTGCTGACGGTATTTGTTCGTCGGTGCTTTCTTCCTCAACTTCCGTTTCGGGTTCCGATTCCTTATCCCTGTTGCGCGCCATACGATCCTAATCCTTGTAGTTCGGGGTTGAAAAGGGAATGTACTTGTTGACATATATCATCAGGTCTTTTCGACACTCGGAGGCAGGTCAACAAGTACACCCGTAAACTTGTTGACAGTCCCTGTCAGGTCTTTTCGACACGGCCTCAATGGTCAACAAGTATTCCGTGTAGTTTGCCGACATATACGCGCAGGTCTTTTCGACAATTCCTATATGATCGACAAACTACTTCAAGACTATACGCTGCCCTAGGCTCGCCTCCTGGCGTGGCGGCGCCCTTTTTGTTCGTAGATTGCCTCAATCATTTCGATTTGTTTGGGGCTATACCGGGTCAGCAACTTTAAGCTGTGCAGGAAATTTTTTTCCCATTCGGTGAAGCCATAACCAAATTCGAGTAGCTCTTTGACCTTCTGGCAAATAACATCATCACGGTGCTGACGAGTACGAACCGGCGGCCCTTCCGGTTCCTCATCATCAAGTTTTTCGACACCTAAGACCTGATACCAGGTAGTATCGGCTTCCTTGAGCATTTTCACAACCATACGAACAGCCGAGAGGATTTCCCCATCATGCTGTGAGCCAAGCACGCCGAGCAGCTTTGCCAGCTTAATTTTATCGATTTTCTTCATGAGCGATACCCCTTTTTTCGGATTCGTTGATTTTCAGATTTATGGGATAACTTTTGCGCACTCCCCGATGTCAAACGGGTATGCGGCTTCTACCGGTACAATGAAATTATCCGAGCTAACATACTTACAGGTCAACAGATGCGGTCCGGTGTTGCGACCCGCAAAGTATAGGTCGCCTGGTTTGATTTTCGCTTTCCAGTCTACCCGCACCCCTAGCTCTTTAGCCGCGATTTCGATTTGTTCTTTCATGGACATGATTTCCCCATTTCCTTTAATGATCTGTCATGGTTTTGTATGGTTATACGAATTGTCATAATCACATCCCCTATGGTAATCCCTATGGGAATTTCCATTACCCATAGGGATTCTTAAACCCATAGGGATCAGGAATGTTCCATTCCCTTTCCCCATGCTTATGCCCTTTCTAACTCCCCACCCCCCTGTGAAGGTGGTGGGGACCGGGCATAAGGCGCCCAGAACAGCGACTTAGCAAGTGGGCTAGAATCACTGAACTGGGCGCAATATGAACCGTGAAGTATGGAGCCGACACGGGCACTGGATCTGGCATCGACCGGAAGGTAAGCCCCGGTAAAGGGTAGGGTTGCCGTTACCCTTGTTTGCAGCGATGCGGTTTGACATAACTGTATGCTATCCCCCTTTGAACCTGCCAATCCAGCGACAGGCGGGAGTTCCTGGACCTTGATACATCCGGAGGACGGTCCTTCAGGCCGGGCCGATAACTATCAAGTCACCGGACAGCCTTTAGTTTCCTAACCGGACGGCGGCGCGATCATCACCTCACCCTGCCGCGCCGCCGAATCAACGGCAGACGCTTCATCTAGGCTCCCGCGCAATTGCCGCGTATGGCCCCTTGTGTCTCCTGTCCACAACTTCCCCGAAGGGCAGGGACGCACGACACTGGATCTTGGCGAAACTAGCGGCGGCATGGAAGCTTTTGTTTTCGGGCTTTGCTGAAGGGGCTTGCACTACCCTGCGAGGGCGGCTATAATTGCCTTCAACAGAGCGCGAACACAAGGCCGGCTGCCGTATGATTCGCTTTTCGCTCTGTGAGGGCCGCCTGGGATTCCACCTAGGCGGCCCTCAACCGTTTTGAATATACGCCTGTTTTTTTCGGTACGGCAAGCCGAAAAAGTTCCGTGATACGTTCGCTGCGCGTATACTCCTTTCATGAGTTCTACCTTCACACCGAACGCCAGGGTTCGTTTAACAAGCCCCTTCAAGCTATTGGGGTGTGTGTACTCGATACTGTTAAACCAGGTTTGATGGGTACGGTAGAACGGGTGTTTGATCTCGGAAATTTATTTGCGGTACGGTTTGACGGCTTGCCGTCAAACTACCCTTCCGTATGGGTTCACCCCGATAGTATGGAACCCGTTCGATGAAACGGTACGTTATTACGCATCCTGATTACGGTATCTATCTCGGGCGTTACATAGGCCTGGGTTTTTGGTCCATGCTTAATTCGTTAGGACGGGATAGCGCCGTGGTATTTGAATCATCGAAGGATGCATGGGTGCATATTAACACGTGGTGTCCGCAAAATGCAGAATACCGGAAGCAACTTGTTATTAGCCGAGTTGATTGTGAACACCCAGAATATGCCCGAATACCAGAACTTAGGGCTGCCGGCCTAGATACCTATCTCCATGATATGGAAATAAGCGCCTTGCGCTATACGAAGCCGGCCGGTCGCGATGAGCAGTAAATTCGACCAATGGGTCGCCGATATCCATTATTTTCAGCAACTTGTCGGTATGAAAGAAACTGATGAGGTTACGCTGCGTCGTGATTGGCGCCGGCTGACGATAAAAGCCCGTAACCGTGAAGCCACCCGCGCCGCCGCCCGGCTTGCCCTGCTATTCGCAGAGGATACGCATCTTGATAACGGGCGAAATATCGATAAGGATGCGACTTCCACAATCCAAATGTCGTTGCGGGAAGACTTCGAGGCGTTTGATGAATGTCCGCTTCTTGTGCGTATAGCCGTTGCGTACGCTCCGGTAGGTTTATCGAGTGCTTTGTCGCTTAATATCTGCAAACAATGGGGTGAACGTTATGCGGCCCGGTGGATCATGTATGAAATGTCACAGCGCTACCCTGGATATATGCGTTCGGTAAACTATGATCTTCCTGCCGGCGTAAAGGTGAACTAGGGTGAGAACTTCTGATCTATTAGGGCGTCCGGTTAGGGCGCATAAGTCAATTCTCGCCCGTAGGTTTGTTTGGCCGCCGTTTTCGGTGCTTAATGCCCAAAGCGGTGCATGGCAGGAACGCAAACGGCAATGGCTTGCGCTTGGTATCCGGTCAGAGCTTGGTCGTGGTGAGGAGCTTAACTTCACCGGCGAAGCCGCCCACGACCTAGACGTGTACCGGCACCGTAAACCGGATGCCAAGACCTTTGGTTCCGGCGGCCCCGGTACCCTCGGTGCTCAATTTGCGGCAAACGGGAATGCCGCGAAAAAACAGCGAGGCCGCAAGCCGACCGCTACAATCTTTGCAACCGGCCCTTCGCCGCAGCAATTAGCCGCGGCGCGCGGGTACCACGCGCAGCCCGGCGGCGGCCCGTCAAAGAAAAGCGTATGGCTCGGTTCCAACGGAAAGCCAGTGGGCGGTAACGGTGCAATAAATGCTCGCAGTGAGGAAGATGAGGAAGGTACCATATCGCAAACCGGCACTTCGGTTTTTGATCCGGTTTTGTGTGAGTTGTATTACCGATGGCATTCCCCGAAAGAGGGGCTTGTTCTAGACCCTTTTGCCGGCGGCAGCGTGCGCGGTATTGTAGCCGCGGCGTTAGGTCGTACTTATGCGGGGATGGATTTACGGGCTGAGCAGATAGAAGAAAATGAAGACCAGGCGTGGTCGATTTGTAATCGCAAATACGAGCCTCTTTGGCTGCGCGGCGATAGTCGTGATATTGTTGATCGGATGGATGAGTTAGCACCGGGGAAAAGGTTCGATACAGTGTTTTCGTGCCCGCCTTATTTTGACCTTGAGCTGTATAGCGGCGATAAGCGCGATTTAAGCAATACAACATGGGATGAATTTCGCAAATCCTATGCGCACATAATCAAACAGACGACTTCATTGCTTGCTGAAAACCGGTTTGCCTGTTTTGTAGTCGGTGATATCCGCGATAAAGATGGATTGTACCGAGGCCTTCCCTCATTGACAACACAATGCTTTGAGGAGGCCGGGTGTCGTTTGTACAACCAGGCAATCCTTATAACGGCGGTCGGATCGCTAACACTTCGGGTTGCCCGGCAGTTTTCCGTAAGCCGTAAGCTCGGCAACTCGCACCAGCACGTACTGGTGTTTGTGAAAGGTGATCCGCGGAAGGCGGCGGCCGCCTGCGAATCGGTAGAGGAATTGTTGGAATGCGACTTTCCGGGTTTGAAGGATGAGAAACAATTAAATGCTAATCAAGCTGTCCGAGCATGATACGGATGATCTTGTGTATATTGAGACGGCTTTGGTTGCCCTAGTCGGCAAAAGCCAATCAGGTATAACGGCGATCCTTCTGAACATTGGCAAAGAAGGTCACTGGGTGCATGTGAAAGAAACACCAGAGCAGGTATGCTGTCTCTTTTGGAAGTCCATCGATGAACGCTCGTGAACTAGCCGCTCTGGGAGCGAGGCTAAAGGAATGCGACACCTATAGATGGGAGGAGGATCTTTATGCATACCAACCTGGCGGTTCCGCTAGCTATGTGTACGACCTGATCTTCCTCGATACTTTGAAAGTCTGCTTCGGTCGCGAACCGTTCGACGAATATGTGATCGGCGCCGCGCTGATGGCCGATTCTCGGATGCAGTATGCCTTCGATATAGTCCCATACCAGGTCATCGACCCAGGAACCGCAGGTGCCCGTCTTAATGGCCATGCTTATGTGCTCATCCACCGCTGGCTCGAAGGCCTCACCGGAAGAGAGATTTTGGGGCGCATTCTATATCGCCGAGAGGCGGGCCTTTACCAGATTGCCATGGTGCCGCCCTCACGCCCTCTAGACGGGGTGTGACATATGAAATCCCTTACCTCCGATGGAAACCGGGAGAAACGTGATGGATTTTTATGATGACTTTTTCTTTGAAGTCGTTGCGTTAGTTTTAGCCGGTGTGTTTATCGTTGCCGGTTACCTGTTGATGCGAGTAAAAGCGTGATCCGCAAGCACCGCTTTATGCGCAACCTTCGGCGTGTTCACTTGCCGCTCAATTATACGGCATATAATAATTGCAATGTCTGTTTGTGGAAATTGTTTAGGGTAAAGCATATGGTGGTGCGTAAATTTGTCTCAAAACGCTATAGCGGGCATGTTCAATTTTGAGCCATGTTCGACTGGGAGCAGTTCTTAGACAACCACGGTATTGACTACGTTACAACCGGGCATAACGCCCGTCGAGGTAATATCGGTATTGCTTGTCCCTGGTGCGGCAACGATCCTTCGCACCACCTAGGAATATCGACAAACGGCCGCGGTTATCATTGTTGGCGCAACGAAGCCCATTCAGGAAAGGCGCCGCACCGCCTTGTGATGGCGCTGCTAGGCTGTTCCTACGCTGAGGCGGTTAGGCTTGTCGGAGAAGGCGGTACTTTTGCTACAACAGATGGTGCCTTGCTTAGTGATGTGACGACCATGCTTGGCGCAAAGGAATCCGCCCCGCGGGTTATCGCCGGCAAGCTTAATTTTTTACCTGAAATGCACCCGCTTGAAGACCGAGGGTTAGCCGGGCGGCTCGCCTTCCCGTATCTTGAAGGCCGCGGCTATTCGACAAAAGGTGTTGAATGGATCGCAAAACGGTTCCGACTTCATTTCGCCACATTTGGTCCGTTCGGTTATCGGGTAGTGGTGCCGATTTATCAAGACGGCGATCTGGTAAACTGGACCGGGCGCACCGTAGCGCGCAGCGATGAGCTTCGTTACAAAAGCTTGAGTACGGACCCGGCCCGTGCGGATAAACAGGGCGGGGTTGTAGCGTTGCGCAATATCAAAGATTGCCTTCTTGATTATGATAGGCTTTTAGAGGGCGGTCTTACCCTAGTGGTGTGTGAAGGCCCGTTTGATGCAATACGTGTCACGTATCTAGGCGAAGCGGCAGGTATCCGTGGTACTTGCTTGTTTAGCAAGTCGCCACTTCCTGCACAATTAGACAGACTTTCTACACTTGTCGAAAGATACGATGAAAGCTATAGTTTATTTGACGGGGATGCTTTTGATACCGTGATGGGATTGCCCGATTACCTAGGAATTAAGGCACTTACGCTACCCCCGGATAAGGACCCGGCACAACTTACCCGTCGCGAATTTGACGTGATTTTTCCTTCCTAGAATCACTTGTGTTTCGCGCGGAACGCGCGTACGGTTTACCCCGAAAGCAGGGCAGAAAGAGGACCGCCCGGTCCCCCTTCTTAGGACGGTTGACCGCCGGGGCAACCGGGTGCTTAGGCACAGCCCTGCACCCCCGGCGCACTCCCTTTGAAGTACCAAGACACAAAGGCGACCAGAACATGACAGGGGAAATCGACTACCAATTACCGTATTCTGTAGTGGGGTGGATCAAAAATCACGCGGCGAAAAACTACTGGCGTGTGGCTGCACATTACGATCTGGAAGACCTGGTTCAAGATGGGTTAATGTGTGCCTACAAATGCAAGGCGCGATACGGTGTTTCGGGGGTTGATATTGATGCACCGCATTTTATGGCTTTGGTGAAGACCTCGTTTCACAATCATATCGGTGATCTTTTACGGCGCCGTCGTGTTGTGGACGATTCTACCAAGATTGCCGATTTGTCTTCAGCACCCGGGGCAACCGAAGAAAGCATCCTTGATCGTCTGATAACGGCCGATGTTTCGATGGCGGAACTTGCCGGCGTTATTCGCGATCTTCCGGCAATGTTGCGACGTGTTGTGATGGTTTACGTCAAACATCCGGACAAAATCAGGCGGAAATTCCGGCAACACCTATCCGGCCCCGAAACGATGCCGCAGCGCCTTTCCCGCCTTACCGGCTTTCCCGAAGACAAGGATTTTGAGACGGAGCTGCGTGCTTCCTTGTGGGAACGCGATAACGTGGCGCTGTAACCGGCAACAATCTTTTCCGCTAAATCTGCTGGACTTTTTGTTCCAGCCCGTTAGATTGCGTCTTACCGCCCAACTTGGGTTTGGTAGGACGCAATTTAATCCACCCGTGGAGAATACGATGGAAACCGAAGATACGGAAACCGAAGATAAGAACAACTCGCTTTACAATATGATCGTCGAGGAAACCGACCTCGAGCACGAGGACGACGAGACGGTCGAGGACTATAAGGAGCGGCTTGTTACGCATTTTAACGATATGGACGATGATGCTTTCGCCGCGCTGCCGAACGAGGTGAGCGATTGGGCCGATGCGGCGATCAAAGCCACGAAAGCGAATCGCGGGGCGCGTAACAAAAAGCCGCTTCCGGCTATTGATGGGCTTGAGGAGCCGGCACCGGCGGAGGAGCCGGCTGCTAAGAGGGGTCGGGGCCGTCCTAAGAAGGATGCCTCGGCGGCTGATGGTGCCGAGAAGTCGAAGCGCACTCCGCCGAAGCGGGCCGAGAATGCCGGACCGTCGAAGCGTCAGCAACTTGAGGGTATGTTGACCAAGAAGGGCGGCGCTACCCATGATGCGATGAAGGAGGCCCTTGGTTGGCCCTCGGGTTGCCTCACGACTGCCCGCAAGATCGCTGTTTCACTGAACAAGGAGCTTGTGAAGGAGAAGCGCGGCGATGAGACTTACTACTCCATCGGCGGGTAGTACGGGCATCGACGACCTTACCGAAGTTCAGGATTTCGGTACCTACTGGGCGAAGCGAGAGGATCGCTTCGCCCAGTTCGGTCTAGATGGCCCAACCGGCAGCAAGGTTCGGCAATACGTAAAAATGGCTGAGGCGGCCCCTGGTGCTACGATGATTGTCGGCTGTTCGGCTGACAGTGCAATGCAGGTCTATGTCGCCGCTGCCGGTAAACATTACAAGGTGCCGGCTGTCGTCTATGTACCGGCCCGAGCCGTTCGCACTTCCTCGACACGCTATGCTGCCGATATGGGTGCGGAGCTGGTTGAAATTCGACCGGGTTACCTTTCGGTTGTCCGTTCACGCGCTCGTGATAGGGCGCGTGAGATAGGCCGTGTCGTGCGCTGGGATCCAAACGCGGCATTTCGCGATACCGTTTGGCAGTGTGAGAACATTCCGAAAGGGGTGCGGCGGGTTATCGTACCTACCGGTTCCGGCCTTACTGCCGCGGCGGTGCTAGCGGGCTTGTGTGGCCGCCGTAGAACGCGAGTAGTAGCGGTTGCGGTATCCGGCATGCCTTCGGCTTCCGCTATCGTGGCAACCGCCCTGCGCTTCCTATGCCCGCATGGGAAATTGCTTTCGGGTTCACCGGAATTACCGCCTCTTGATTTAATCCCACCCGGTAGTCCATACGGGGTAGGCAAGGCCGCGGTGTTGCCTGATGAAACATTGCTCGACCCGTATTACGCGGCGAAAGCACTCCCACATGTGAAAATTGGCGATTGCTTGTGGATATCAGGGCGCCGTGCTTTTGCCGCTTTTCCTCCCTCTGTACTTGCCGAATTAGGACTGCCGAACGGCGTATAACCGCAGGGTACAAGTTGCCTTATGGGGGGTTGTTAAAACATGGCCACAAAGCGCAATCCGGGTCCGTTTGACTGTTATGCAAACGCGGACCCGGATGAGCCTTTATTTGTCCTTCTCGGCCGCGATAAGCACGCCCCGGCCCTTGTGTGGATGTGGGCAGCGCTACGCGAAATGGATGATGAAGACCCGGTTAAGGTCGCCGAGGCTCGGCAATGTGTCGCTGCAATGATGAAATGGAGTTTCGATCATAACCGTCAGGTTGTCGGTGTCGGTGAATTGGCGCTTTCCGCGATGGCGGAAGTTATGACTGCCTTAAGTAGCTTACCGCCGGCAGTGTGCGAAGCCTTTCATAAGAGTGCGGAACCGCTTGACGGCCTGCGTATGGTTATTAGTAACCGACTACCGCACCCAACGGAGGAATCGCAGTGAAGATCAACAAAGCCGAATTGCTTTCGGCGGTAAGGGCTGTCGCACCGGCCCTTTCAAGCAACAAAAACCAGGTTGAGGAATTATCCCATATCTGGTTTTCCGGTACGCATATTTCGGCATACGATGATGTTATTGGAATTCAGGTCGAGTTTACGACTGAGTTTCGCGGCGGGGTGCGCGGCGATAAGCTGCTCGGTATCCTTGAAACTACCGGTGCCGAAACGATAACGGTTGAGGAGGGGCCGGACAAAAACCTATTGATGAAAGGCGGCGGCGCGATCATTAAACTTGCCCTGCGCCCTATCGAGGAGTGGTTCTGGACCCCGAAGGTGCCGGAGGGTACCGGGTTCGGTATTGGGGAGGAACTGTGCGCGGCTATCGATCTTGTATTGCTTTCCGCTAGTTCCGACAAGGTAACGGAAGCCGAACAACGCGGTATCACGGTCATTCGTTCCGGTACGGATGCCGATCTGTACACAACCGATTCTAATACGATTTCTTGGAAACCGATGGCCGGTGCCGCTGATCTTATCGGTTCCCGCAACAGACTTATCATGCCGACCCAGTTTTGCGAACAGGTCAAGGCAAGGCACCAAAAGGAAAGCACCATCATTTTTGATGAAAACAGCGTGTATTGTGTGGGCACGATAGCATTGACTGCTACGCTGAATGCCGGGATGCTGTTGTTTGGCCGGCTTGTTGAGGATGACGAGAAAGCCGATTTTCACAGTATGGTTCGCGGCTATGTTGGCAATGATCCTGGGTTTCCGGTGCCGGAACGACTAGTTTCGGCTATTGATCGGGCATTGGTGCTTGTCGATAAGGCTGCACCTATCGAGGTTGAGGTGAAGGACGGGGAAAAGCTCTACCTGTTTGCCGAAACCCCGGAAGGGCAGATAGATGATGCTATCCGTCTCGAAGGTGCCGAAGGGCAACAGGACCTTGTTGTTCGGGTTCCGACCGGCTTGCTCAAGCGCGGGCTTGAAGGGCGCGAACGGCTGCGGTTAACCCGTGATTGCTTGGTTTTGGCCGGCCCGAAGGATTTCATCCACATCATTGCCACGAAATAGTCGTGAACACGATAAGGATCCTAGTTGGTGATGCTCTAACAAAGCTTTCCCAGCTACCGGATAAATCGGTTCATTGCTGTATTACATCACCGCCTTACTACGGGTTGCGGGATTACGGTACCGGAAACGTGGGAAGGCGGCGATCCATCTTGTAATCATGAATCTATAGTTCGGCTTGGCAGCGGGCGTGCTGATGGTATTGTAAAAGAATCATCACCGCGAAATCGTGATGGTGTTTCGGGAATTGAGAAAATGAAGTTGTGTGTATGTGGTGCACACCGGAATGATGAGCAAGTAGGTCTTGAAAAGACCCCGCAAGAGTATGTGGGTAAACTTGTGAAAGTGTTTGCCGAGGTTCATCGTGTTCTACGGCCGGACGGAACCCTGTGGCTAAATTTGGGGGACAGTTACGCGAGAGACGCTCGCAAAGGGCAGCACAAGCCCGGTGATAGCGGAAAGCACGGCTACATTTACGATCAAGGTGGCGGGCGGGCGAGCGCATGTGTGGACTTACAAAGTGAATCCCGTGGTAGTTCTGACGGAAAGGTCGGCAGAGGTGACCATGCACCGGTTCGGAACGGAGCGATCGGCCTCAAGGCGAAAGACCTAATAGGTATTCCGTGGATGGTGGCTTTCGCGTTGCGTGCGAGCGGCTGGTATCTACGGCAAGATATTATCTGGTCGAAGCCGAATCCGATGCCCGAGAGCGTCACCGACCGCTGCACCAAAGCGCATGAGTATTTGTTTCTGCTTAGTAAAAATGAGCAATATTACTTTGACGCAGACGCGATTAAAGAGCGTTCTTTAGTAGACAAAGTTACCGGTGGCTTCTTTAAGGACACTACACCCAAGTCATTCAAAGGTAGTCAATTCAACACGGGTAAAACAGGTGGACACCAATTAGGGCGTGCTTCTGCAAAACCCCGCACTGTTGATGGTGACATTGCGGAAACCCGTAATAAGCGTTCAGTATGGACCGTAGCCACCGTACCTTACAAGGAAGCCCATTTCGCCACTTTTCCTGAAACACTGGTAGAACCGTGTATTCGTGCCGGGTGCCCTAGGGGCGGTACGGTGCTTGACCCGTTTTTCGGTTCCGGTACCGTCGGCCTTGTTTCCGGTATACTTCATCGTAATTGCGTCGGGATAGAATTAAACTCTGAATACGCTAAAATGGCCCTGAACCGTATAAATGCAAAGGGCGGTTTTTTCTATAAAGCCGAGGTGATATAAAATGGGCTTTTTTGCGTCGGGCACTAAAGTTCGTGCGCCGGCAAAGGCTCGCGTTAGCGATGACCTTTTGCATAAGCTCGGATGCCGCGGCTGCCCGCTGAACAAGGCCGATATCGCTTCACCGAAGATGAAGCCATCAGGAAGTAAAGAACCGCTCATTTATATTATCGGGGAAGCACCCGGTAAAGAGGACGATAGGGAAGGGTGGCCGTTTTCGGATGAGGTCGGCAGCTATATCCGCAAACAGTTGCCGCGCGAAGTGCGCTCCGATGTGCGGTGGTCAAACACGATCAGATGCGCAACCCCGGAACACCGACGCCCCGATAAGGTCGAAATAGAGTGTTGCCGCCCGAAACTTGAGGGTGACTTGGATGATACCCAGCCGGCGGTGATATTCGGGATGGGAGATATTCCGCTTGTCTGGGCGCAGCGTCCGCCGCCTATAGAAATGTGGCGAGGACGACGATTCCCAGTAAAGGTCGGAAAGCACACATACTGGTATTTTGCGTTTCAGCATCCGAAATTTTTTCTTGGCACAAATGACGATCGTCGCGGCCGCAAATCCGATAACGAGATTGCGTTTGAACACGATATGCGCCGTGCTTTTGCTGAGATAAAAGACGGCTTGCCAACGCCGGTTGTACATACACCCGAGGAGGCCCGACGCGCTGTCACCTGTATCGAGGGGCGTTCGGGAAAGGATCTTGCATATGTGCTCGAATTTCTCGATTACGCGAGTACCTGCGATATTGCAGGGGTCGACTACGAAGCTACCCATTTACGTCCGTATCCGAAAGAGTTCCGTATTTTGTCCGCTGCGGTATCGGTTGCGGATGAGACGCTAGCCTTTGGCTGGCGCCACCCTCATGCCGGCTGGACCGCGGCACAGCTTAAAACCATCGAAGAGGCGTGGCTTAAATTTCTGCTATCGCCGGCCCGCAAGGCGGTTCACAACCTTTCTTACGAAATGGAGGTAACCTGTTTTCTTTACGGTAACCGGTACGCCCACGGTGTGCGCTGGGAGGATAGCCTTACCGGTGCTTTTTCCTTGGATGAACGTGTGGGGGAAACCAAACCTGGTGCGTTATCTCTTGAGTTTCTGGTTTTGCAGGAATTCGGGCTCAATATTAAACGCGGGGTTGGGCTTAATAAGGCCCGTATGATCGATGAACCGCTATCGGCTATCCTGCCTTACAACGCGGTTGATGCGAAATACCATAGGCTTTTGTTTGGCCGGCAGGAGGACCGTCTGCGCAAGGAAGGGCTTACGGAAGTTTACAGGGAAAAGCTTGAGCAGATCCCCACGGTGGTTTTGACCCAGCTTAAAGGCTTCCCGGTTGATGCCGAGGTGAATGAACAGCTATCGCGTGAATATGAGCGGAAGATAGCCGCGGCCCGCAAGGTTATCGACGCGTTGCCGGATGTTGAAACCTTTCGCAAAGTGACCGGCGCTAAGTTCAACCCGTTATCGACTACTGATGTAGCAACGATGCTGCGCGATATTCTAAAGGACAGAACCGGGCAGCCGGGTAACGGGTGGTCTACAACAAAGGAAGTGCTAAAGGCAATAAAGTCGCCAATTGGGGCTGCGGTGATAGCTTTGCGTGAGGCGCAAAAACTGAAATCAACATATGTTGATCCGTTTAGTGTTGACTCGCCACTAGTGTTTGACCATACCCTTCACGCCAGTTTTGGTACTTGTTTTACCGAAACTGGTCGATTGCAATGTGAAGACCCTAATCTGCAAAATGTGCCCGTGCGCTCGAAAGAGGGAAAACGGGTTCGCAGCCAAATACAAAAGCGCGGCGGTATTTTCGCAAAGTTTGACCAAGGGCAGATCGATGCGCGAATGATCGCCTGTGCTTCCCGCGATCCAAAATATTGCCATGCATTGTGGGAGGACTACGATATCCACCTTGAATGGGCGAAACGGCTTGCCCGGCACAACCCAGATTGGGTCGGCGGTAAACAATTTGTTGATGACCCGGTTGCGTTAAAGGATTTTCGCGGTAAAAAGGTGAAGAATGATTTTGTCTTTGCACTTTTCTACACTGCATCGCTTCACACAACGGCGCATCGGTTCGGGGTTGAAGATAGTTTTATGGAACCGATGTATAAAGCTTTCTGGGATTATTTTGCCCTGGTGAAGAAATGGCAGGATACGCTTATCAAGCAATTCGATGAGTTGGGTTATGTACAGCTTTTAGGCGGGTTGCGCCGGCATGCTCCGTTAGGCCGGGGGCAAATTGTAAATACACCGATCCAAGGTGCGACAAACCGTATTGTTATGGATGCGATGAACCGTTTATCGAAGATGGGCGATCCGCGGTTGCAACCAAATTTGCAACTTCATGACGATCTTTCGTTTATTTTTGACACCGAAAAGGATTTCGAGGAATGCACCCCTATTATTCTCGATGCGATGCTTGATGGCAGTGCCTTTCCCTGGATCTGCGTACCGTTGTCTGTCGAGATAGAATACGGTCCTACCTGGGCCGATACACGTTCGTTGGGAACCTATAATTCTGTGCAACGGCTCGGGTGGCCAAAACGTCCGGAAGAGTTCAAATGAGCAGTGAGTCGCTTATCAACCGTTACCGCCCTGCCCGTTTTAAGGATGTGATCGGGCAAGAGGACATTGTGCGTTCGTACAAGCGGGCGCTTGATGACCACACAAGCCATGCGTTTCTCTTTACGGGGCCGCCCGGTTGCGGCAAGACGTCGTTATCGCGAATAGGCGCTGCGTACGTCGGTTCAAAAGGTGCAAACCTTGTTGAGATGGATGCGGCTTCGCATAGTAGTGTTGATGCCATGCGGGCGGTAACCGAGGCGTTGATGTATCGCCCGCTGTCGCTTGATAAGAATCCGACAAAATCCGTTATCATTGATGAGTGCCACAGCTTATCGGGTCAGGCTTGGCAGTCCCTTTTGAAAACCCTCGAAGAGCCACCCGAATGGGTCTACTTTTTTCTGTGCACAACCGATATCCGTAAGGTACCGGATACGATCAATAAGTCGCGGTGTTCCTCCTACGTGTTGCGTCCGGTAGCCGCTTCGCTGCTGGTTGATTATCTTGAGGATATTGTCAAAGCCGAAAAGTTCGATACCCCGCGTGCGGTGCTCGAACTGTGTGCGCGGCAGGCCGAAGGTTCGCCGCGCCGCGCGCTATCGAACCTTTCTGTGTGTTTTAGCGCCGCGGATAGGGCGGAAGCGGCACGGCTGATATCTGATCTTGACGATGAGTTGGGTGGAAACGGGTATGAGCTAGCGAAGGCTCTAGCCGCCGGCTGGAGTTGGCAAAAGGTGCGACCGATTCTTGAGGGGATCGTTGCATCGGATGAAAGCCCGGAAACCATTCGTAAGGTCGTTTCGGCCTACTTTGCCAAGATCGCAATCACCGCAAAGGATGAGAAGGCGGTGTGCGGCGCCCTCAAGATATTGGATAATTTTTCGACACCGTTTACTGGCGGCGAGGGTTTTACCCCTGTGGTAATTGCTGTGGGTAGGTCACTGTTCGGCTAAAGCAAATCTGCGTATAATCCCTAGCACGCCGGTAACTACTCGCAAAGTTAAGCTGGAGATAAAGTGATGCCGCGTAGCCTGACTAGCGATACTGATGATTTTAAGGTATTGCGATCCGAGCTACAGATAAATCGTGATCGGCTTGATGAAGAGCTTGTTGCTCATCCGCATAACTTCTGGCATGTCGGTGAAGCGCATGCCCGGGCTATTGATGTTCGAGACACCGCAAAGTTTATGCTTGAGCGTACTGCCGCGGAACTGGATAAGGATATTCGCGACAACGCTGTCGCCGATGGTGAAAAGATAACCGAGCCACAGGTGAAGGCGCAGCTTATTCGCGAACCGGATTATCATAAGGCGCAGCGCGATTATCTTGCCGCTTGTCTTGATGCCGATAGGTGGAAAGCTCTGCTTGAATCTTATCGGCAACGCGGTGACGTATTGCGTGGAATGATCCAACTTGCAAATATGCGGAACTACTCCGATTCGTTTGCCCCTACCGAAAGACGTGATGCACGCGAGCGCGTCGGTGAGAGGCGCCGTGGGAATTAGTTTTGTCGTTCTGACCATCGCTGCAAGCATTGTGGGACTTATTGCGATAGCGTACCTCCTAGGCGGTGCATTCGCCGCGGGTTACTATCGGGTTAAACAAGCATACATGCGACGCATTCTCAAGGATTGCGCCGATCACAGTAAGGAAAGCGAGGAACACTGTGGCCAATAGCAAGCGTTTCGATTACACACCGCCCTCATACGAGGATATGCAGGAACGGGCCGATAGAAAAGGTTCGCTCTTCGATAACTTGTTTAAGGACGTCAAAATCTATGCAGCAAAGCAAGGCGCAAATGCGCTGCGTATTTTGCCGCCGACGTTCAAAAACAACCCGAAGCGGCATTTTGGCCTTGAGATCTTTATTCATTACGGGGTCGGGCCGCAAGACCAACGCTATTTGTGCCTGAAAGAAAACGCGAGTTCACCGTATGACCGCTGCCCGGTGTGCGAGGCCTTGTACGAACTCGGTTCGCGTGCTTCAAAAGAGGATAAATATCAGCTTTTACCAAAGCGCAGCTACATTTATTACGTTATCGACCGCGATGCCGAAAAGGATGGCATCTATGTTTATATGGCTTCCGGGTCGACAGATTCCGAAATCGCATCACAGTGCATCAACCACCGTACCAAAAGTTTGGTAAATATCGTTGATCCTGACGACGGGTACGACATCGAGTTCACCCGACAGGGCACCGGCCGGAACAACACTCGCTATCGCGGTTTTAAGGTGTCGCGTGACCCAAGTCCGCTTTCGGACAATACCCGGCGGGTTGATGATTGGCTTGATGAGATTAGTGAGCGCCCGTTGGACACGATCCTGAATTTTTATACACCCGAGCGTATTGAGGAAGTGTTTTACGGTAAGCCGAAGGAGGAATCGCGACGGCGTCGTGATGACGATGATGATGATCGACCGAGTACGCAGGGTCGTCGCTTTTCGCGTGATGAAGACGATGGTGATGACGATGCAGGTCCGTCCCGCCGCCGGGTAGTGCAGGAAGAGGACCGCCCGTTACAGCGTCGCCGCGCCCAGGATGATGATGATGAGCCGCGCCGCCTTACTTCCCGCCGTGATGCCGATAATGAAGACAGTGGTCCCGAGGAACGGCAGTCAAGCCGTAGCCGTTCGCGCGGCGCCGATAATGACGATGATGGAGGTGATAGCGATCGCCGTTCGGCCCGCAGTCGTCGTGAAGACGATGAGGAGCGCCCGGCGGCCCGTTCCCGTGAACGTGAACGCGACCGCGGGGGTGATGAGGAACCGCGGGACAAGCCGCCCCGCACTAAGCTTTCGGAGGAACTTGACGACGAAATCCCTTTTGAGGACGGCCGGCGTGCCCGCGGTAGGGGTGTTGAGGACGAGGAACGTGAAGACCGTGCTTCCCGCCGCGCCACGAACGGCCACGATAGGGAGGAAGCTTCCGCACGGGGAAACAGCCGCCGCGAAGAACAGGCCGCTGAGGAACGCCCACAGCCGCGCAACCGCGAACGGCTGCGTGATGAGGAGGAGGAACAGCCCCGCGGGCGCCGCGGTAGCAACCGTGATGATGATGATAACGAGCGCTCTGAACGGTTGAAGGCGCGCCTTGCGAGTAGGGAGTAGCAGGCGTTGCCGCGCGAACGCTTGGATGATGCTGCGGTCGTCGAAGAATCGAGCAACTACTTCGTCGACCAAAAAAGCCCGCTGGAGTTTATTCCTACCGGGGCGGTGGTCTTAGACTGCGTCCTTGGCGGGGGTTGGCCCCTAGGCCGCGTGGCAAACCTTGTAGGGGATTCTTCCTCGGGAAAAACCTTGCTTGCTATCGAGGCGATGGCAAATTTCGCTAAGAAGTGGCCCCGAGGAAGGATCTTTTATCGCGAATCAGAATCCGCTTTTGACGACGATTATGCTGCCGCTCTTGGCATGCCGGTTGATCGCGTTGAACGGCTAGCACCGGACGAGTTCGCCACGGTCGAGGATTTTTTTGAAGACCTTGGTCGGTGTATCGATGAAACCCGTAAGGCGCATATTCCCTCCATCTACATTTGTGATTCGCTTGATGCCTTGGCTGATGAAGCCGAGCTGAAACTCAAGTTCAACGAAGGCAGCTACGGCGGCACAAAGCCGAAACAGCTCGGCAAGTTGTTTCGGCAAAAAGTGTCGGATGTTGAAGCATCGCAGATGTGCCTTATCATCATATCACAGACACGCTCTAAGATCGGCAGCATGTTTCCGCAGAAGACCCGTTCGGGCGGCGATGCGCTGAATTTCTATGCCAGCCAGATATTATGGCTGTCGCATCTCGGCGATGTAGAAAAAACCCGCGGCGGGGTGAAGCGGGTAACCGGGATCGATATCCGGGCGAAGTGCACAAAGAGCAAGATATCGATCCCGCGGCGTACTTGCGACTTTACCATTACCTTCGGGCATGGCATCGATGATATGCTTTCCAGCCTTGACTTTCTCGAAGGGGTAAAGGCCTGGGATGAAGTGTTCGATGTGAAGCGCGACACATACAAAAAGCACTTGGCTTCCATGTCCGATGATGAATACTGGGACGAGGTCGACCGTGTTGCTGTTGAAGTGAAGCGCATCTGGCGCGATATCGAGCGACGGTTTATGGATGAAGTTCGCACAAAGAGGCGATAAGTGTCGTTCGGGCTGTTGACTGCTACTAACATTGAGGATGTAGCACCAATTTTGAGGCGGGTCGCAAAAGGCTATCGCGGAGCGCAAGGCGGACGTTATCCGGCAATATGGTCGATTATTGCTGATGAAGTGGAAGCATTCGCCACTCATTTGGAAGCGGTAGTCGCAGAGGCGAAAACAATACACCCGGAAAGACCGCGATATCGCGAGAGGCTATAAATGGAACTTGCAATTGCGCCTGGTGTTGGCTATATAACGTGCCAAGTCGGACGTAAATGCAGTGAATCTCTCTGCTGGGCAACACCACCCTGTTGCTCACTTCCGGGGTGAAACCGAGTTATCGAGCCGGCTGTCGGCGTAACCGGAACAAGAGCCCCTGGGCGGACGGTGCGGCAAAACAGGGGTGCGGGGTTTGCGGGTTTAGGCCCGGCCCCGTACCACATTCTAGCCGCCTCGTTGTAGTGTGTCATACTGTGGGGTGGCGATGTCCGGTGAACTTGCAATTGCGGTCATTACGGCTGCGGGGGTCGAAGGTAAACAGGTCTTTTGTAAAAACCAGCCCACCCCGCAAGAGGTAAACCTCCTTTTTGCTTTAAGCGAGCACGTTAATAAAATTATTAGCGCGGATGCGTTGTGTGCCCGCCTCAAGATATCGGAAAATTCGTTACGGATAAACGCGACCCGTTTGCGCCGAAAACTTGCCGAAGAATGGACAATTGTAGCGGTACCGAATAAAGGCTACCGCTTGATTTATGTCGGCGGCGAGCTTTTAGAGGCGGATCGTACCTTTATCGAAATAGAAAAAGAACTTTTAGACCCGCGGCCAGGCCCGCCGGCATTGCGGGTGCGGCGGTCACCCGAGGCGTGTCAAAGAATGCGTGAGGCGGCCATCAGAAACAAGACCCATGAAAGGTTTTACCGGCACGTCGTATAGACGAGGGCAGTGCAATTTTGGCAGGCCGGTATGTCCCTTATCTTTACCGCTGATCTTCATTTAAACCCGAAACCGGCGGATGAATACCGCTGGAAGTTGCTAGAGGAATGGCTTCCTCAACAAAAAGCGGATGAACTGGTTATCGGCGGCGATCTGACCGATGCCAAGGACCGGCATGATGCGCGCCTAGTAAACCGGCTGCACAAAGCTATTGATCTGTTGGCAGATCATTTTGTGATCTATATCGTGATGGGCAACCACGATTATTTTGATCGTGACCATCCGTTTTTCAATTTTCTCGACAATGAACGCCGCGATGTATTTTTTATCACCGCGCCTGAACGACACGACCTTTCGATAGGGAACGGTTATCTTGTCCCTGCCGAAGAAAATTGGGACAAGGTGGTGTCAAAACTGAAAGCTGTTGACTACCTATTTACGCATGCTACCTTCACCGGGGCGGTATCGGAAAACGGTACCACAATGACCGGTGTTGATCCTGGTTATCTTGATGATTTTAAAGGTTACTGCCTTTCCGGCGATATCCATGTACCGCAAATTGTCCGTCGTGGTATAGAATACGTCGGTGCGCCTTATCATACCCGGTTCGGTGATGATTTTGAACCGCGGTTGATCCGTATTGATGACAAAGGAAACCGCAGCGATCTTCACTTTCCGGCCCCGCGCAAGGTAACGATAGCGATCCGCAGCCCGGACGAGTTGAGGGAAGTTGACCAGGTTCGGCGTGGCGACCATGTGAAGGCACGGTGCTTTCTGCGCCGGGCTGAGTATGTCGAGTGGCGTGCCTATCGCGAGCAGATAAAAAAGTTTGCCGAAAGTGCCGGGTGGGTATTGTGTGGTACCGAGGCGATACCGGTTGAAGGGCAGCGCGATACAGGCGATACGGCGGCCCGTGAAGGCGGGGAACCGGTGCGCGCGGTAGTAAACCCTTCCGAACTTGTCTCGGCTTATGCAAAGCGCCACAAAGGCAGCAAGGAACATATCCGCATAGGCAATGAGCTGATAGCAGGGGAGAATTGATTCTTGTTAAGGTTTCCGCGTACTACCCAGGAACGCCGCCGGTGGTTTGCCGATGCAGGACTTGTCGGTTTGCGTCGTGCCCGTTCACCTATTAATAACCGCAACCTTCCTTCGGCTTATGAAGATATTTGCCGTCGTTCGCAGCGTTGCTGGAAAGAGCAGCGGAAATTGAAGTGGCGGAAAACCTGATGGCAAAGGGCAATAAAGCCATCAAGATAACGTCTTGTCCGTTTTGCGGTTGCGATGAAGTACCGGTATTTGTCACTGTAGAAAAGTTCAACGGTGACCATGAGACACGTGCCCATTGCGCGGAGTGTGATGCTTCTGGCCCGCTAATTCAGATCGGTGAAAATGCAACCGATGAAATACGCGAGGCTCTGGCGCTTGCTTCTTGGAATGAACGGCATGCAGTTAAAACAGCAACATGGGTCGGATAAGTTATGATCCCCACTTCACGGGTAATCCTTGATTCGATTAGCCCCGAAGGCATCCGCCTTCATACCGCATTGTGCGCATACCCGAAATTTGTCCATGCAGAACACTGTCGGCACCGTTCGTTTTCGTTTTCGGTGTCGTCTTCGCGGGCGATACCGGTAGCAAAGAATCTAGAGATAGTACGTGATCCTGAGTTGCGGGCTCAACCGGTACATTGGGGTGCCGAACAAAAAGGTATGTCTTCCGGTGAAGAATTGTCAAAAGAGGTTTCTTATGGCAGAGTATTGTCGCCTTATCAAACAGCTCAACGTTATTGGGATATTGCCGCTATTCAGGCGGTATCAATAGCTGAGGATATGGTGGAGCTTGGTATACACAAGTCTATTGTGAATCGGGTTATCGAGCCTTTTCTGCCGGTGAATGTTTTGGTGACCGGCACTACCGAAGGCTGGATGAATTTCTTCGGGTTACGGCTCGATAAAGTGGCACAGCCAGAAATCCGTGCGCTTGCTGAAGCTCAATGGCGCGGTTGGAACGAAAGTACCCCAGTGCCGCTATTGCATGGGGAATGGCATTTGCCGTTTATCGATAAAAGGGTTGATGAGCGGGAAGTGATAAAATGCGTTATTTCTGATTCTCAACGGTTTGAGAAGCGGAGAACTTCTGTTAAGTTTCCTGACCTTGTGAATAATGTACTTCAGCAAATATCGGTTGCCCGATGTGCTCGGCTTTCGTATATGAGCTTTGAGACGCAGAAACGGCCCACCGTTGAGGAAGATCTGAAATTATATGATCGCCTTGTCGGCTCGCAACCTATCCATGCTTCACCGGCCGAACACCAAGCAACACCCGATGAATTGACCACCCACAAGAAACACGGCGCCGCCGTTGGCTGGTTACAATCGCACCTGCACGGCAACCTTACCGGCTGGGTTCAGCTTCGCAAACTGATACCCGGTGAACGGGTAGCGCCCCTGCCGGAGGAGTATGTGAGTGGTGTCTAACGAACGGGTGTTCCCGAACCGCGATACTCCGGGTGCCGATGGTAGTGTCCGTAAAGCGCACTACGGCGAAGGCGAACAGCCGTGGGATACGATGTTGCGCCTCGGCTGGGCTATACCTTTCGCCGCCGGCTGTGTGCTGCGGTACCTGCGGCGCGATAAGGATCCGGCGCACAGCCTTGAGTCGGCTCGCTGGTATTACCAACAGCTTTATCGACTTGCTGCCGATAACTACCTTCCCTTGCGATTAAGTACGGCGGAAATAAGCGAAGCCCAAATAGTGTTTCGTACGCTTAATGATGAGCTAACCGAGGAGGAGAAAAAACGACTTTCCGAGTTTGTTCAACTGAAGGGGTGAAGAACATGGTCCAACTATGCAGTTCGGCGCGGTGCCGTGGTTAGTGTATGTCGGGCTTCTTATGTGGGGAGGACAGATGGACGCGGCCCACGCTGTGGCCATTGCGCGCTACGCGGCCCAGGAAGCCAGCCCGATACGCTCGGGTTCGTACATTCACCGCTATCTTGAGCCTTGTGCGGGTTCACGACCTTACCACCGAAGCGGGGAATCACTGCTTGGGGTTGTCGGAATTCTTCGCAAAGGTCTGCACGCGGCGGGCGGGGTTCCGCTAGGGTATTGCGTACCGGTGCGCGTTCAAATTCGGTTTCTGCTCGAGAACTTCCCGGCGTATTATCCTGTGTGCGCCAAGGAGTTCTTTGTAAAAGGCGATTTAGACGCCTTTGAACGTTGCTGGGGAAGGGGGAGATTGCGCTAAATGGATTTTCAACTTTCCCGCATCGGTGTTGCTAATTTTCGCGGTGTAGCAACCCCGGTAATACTCGAGTTTGATCGGTTACCGGCGGGTCTTTATTTTATCCGCGGGCGTAACGATGCCGAACCCCGGTTGGGATCAAACGGTGCAGGTAAGTCCACATTGTTTGATGAAGCTATTTCCTGGGCGCTAACCGGTCGTGTATCGCGTTCGCAGCGCCCCGGTTCCGCGGTCGAAAACTGGAATGTGGTTGGTAAGAAAACCGAGGTATCGGTCGCATTTTCTCTCGGCGGCAGCGAACATATTGTCGTTCGTACTCGCAACCCGAATGGTTTGTTTCTTGATGGGCAAAAGGTAGAGCAGCGTGAAATTGATGATCTGTTGCCGCTAACCGATGCCGCATTGCATCGTACCGTTGTGATCGATCAATTTAATGATTTGTTTCTCAGTTTGAAGCCGGAAGAAAAGTCACGTATGTTTTCCGAGGCATTGAATCTTGATCGCTGGCTTGTTGCTGCGGATAAGGCAGGTGATGCGGGCCGGGCCGCGGAAACGCAAGCCCGTGAAACCGAAAACGGTTTGATATCCGCCTCGGCGGTGTTAGGAACCACAAAAGCCCAGATAACTGATCTTGAAGCTGAGTCAGAGAAATTTGAAGAGGAAAAGGCACACGCTGTTGAGGAAGCCCGCGAAAAAGCCGCCACGGCGGCCCGTAGTACGGAGAAGGCCCGCCGGGCGGCCGAAGCTAGCCGCAAGGCAAAGGAGGCCCTAGGCGGGGCGGACAAACGGACGCAGGCGGAGGAGGCGCGCAGCAAGCTCAGAAAGTATGAAAAGGCCCTAGGAACCGACCGGGCGGTGATAGCTCAGGCGGAACGGGAAATTGCGGTGCTCGAAAAACGCTGGGATGCTTACGAAAATTCCACCGACCCGATATGTCCCGAATGCGGCGCCGCGATAACCGATAAACACCGGGCCGAAAAGGTTGCCGATATCAATGCCGCAATAAAATTGGCGCGGGAACAGATTCGCCAAACCGAAAGCGGCATCAAGGATATTGAAGCGGCCATCATGCGGGCCGAAAAACGGATCGAAAAGCTTGAGGAAGACCTTGAAAGCTATACTGTCGCGGTGCGTGAGGACGATGCGCGGCGCGGTGAGCTTCGTGCGGCCGAACGTAACCAGGAATGGGCCGATAAGGACCTCTATGCTGCGGAAAACCGGGTGAACACCTTTACCCGGCAGATTGAGCTTATGCACGAACGCCGGGCGAAGGCCGAACGGACCGCGAAAACTTTGCGCGAGCGTTTGACTGAGCAACACCGGCTTGTCGATATATACAAGTTCTGGCAGCGCGGGTTCCGTGATATCCGGCTCGAGCAGCTCGATGATACCTTGCTCGAACTTGAGGTGGCGGCAAACCGCCACGCCGAATCATTAGGGCTTGATGGCTGGGAAGTGCGGTTTGCTACCGAACGCGAAAAGAAAGGCGGCGGGGTATCGCACGGTTTTTCGGTTTTGCTCTACCCACCGGGACAGCGCGAAGCGGTGCCGTTTGAAAGTTACAGCGGCGGGGAAAGCCAGCGTTGGCAACTCGCTGTCACTTTTGGCCTCGCCGAAGTACTGCTGGCCCGTTCGGGTCTCTCACCGGATTTTGAGGTTATCGATGAACCGACCCGGGGTTTATCGGCTGAAGGTATCGATGATCTTTTGGAGTGCTTGCGTACCCGTGCAAGTGAAACTGGACGTCGTATCTTTTTTATTGATCATAATTCCCTTGACCGCGGTTCGTTCGATGGTGTGATAACCGTGATAAAAGACCACGATGGGTCGTATCTTCATGACCCGCAAGGGCTTGTATCTGCGGCACAACAGCGGGTGAGGGAAAAGCTTTGATGTTGAGCCCGGTGTGACATAAGAGGATTGAGCAGTGCGTTCGGGTGGCGGTAAAGCCAAAGGTTCGACTTTTGAGCGTGAAGTTTGCAAGCGGCTAAGCTTATGGGTTAGCAGCGGCGAACGGGAAGATGTATTTTGGCGAAGCGCGATGAGCGGGGGGCGTTCAACCGTAGCGATGAAAAACCGCGGGGTGCTTCAGCATGCCGGCGCGGGGGATGTATCTGCGATAGCCGCCCTTGGGGAACGGCTTCTCGACTATGCTATTGTCGAATGCAAGGCGTATGCAAACCTTGATGTGCTGTCCGGGATACTCAAGGATACCGGTAAGCTGCGTAAGTTCTGGGAAGTGTTGCTGACCCAAGCAGTAAAATACGACCGGGAGCCGCTGATGATAGCGCGGCAAAACCAGTTTCCGACTTTCATGATGATGCGCCCACCTGCGCTCAAAGCCTTTGGGCTTGACTACGGTTACTGCGTGGCGGTGTTTCCGCGCTGGGACTGTGTGTTGATCTTTTTCGATGCCTTCTTGCGGGAGGCGTGTGTACCGCGGGCGCGGCTTGCCCTTGTAAAGCCCGGGCGGCAAAAACTGTGAGGAAAGCAAATGGAAGAGCGCGTATTTGATGTACCGGACGGAATGCCGGCTTCGGTGTTTCGCGACAAGTATGCCCGGCGCAATGAGGATGGCAGTTACCAGAACTGGGCACAACGGATAACCGAAGTCGTTGCCGGAAATATCGCGCTACTGCCTGATGGTGATTTGACAAAAGAGCTTCAACATCAATACTTGTTAAAGTCGGCTTTATCCGGTGTGGTACCGTTTAGCGGTCGACATGTGCAACACGGTGATCTTGACCAGCCGACTAAAAAAGCTGAGCTCTTCTACAATTGCACGTCAGCGATGTTCTCGTGGGCATCGTTTCTGTTGCTGATGAAGGGGTGCGGGGTAGGGCGTGATTTCAGTTCTGACATTTGTTTTGTTGACTGGGACTATCTGCCGAACTGCCGGTTTGTGCTTGAAGCCGCGGATAACCAGGGACGTGGCGGTCATCCCGATTATGAGGACTGGATCGAAACCTTAAGCGATGCTTTGCACAAGTATGACGCCGAATCCGAAGGGGTGCGTTGGCACACGGTCGACGACTCGGCAGAAGGCTGGGCCAAGGTCGTGATGATAATGGAAACCGCGGCCTTTCATAAAAACAATAAAGACACGGTCTTTGTTTTTGACTTTAGCCAGGTACGCAAAAAGGGCTCGCCGCTGCGCGGGCAACAAAACCGCCCGGCTTCCGGCCCGGTGCCGTTTATCCGCGCACTGTATCAGGTTATGAGCCTTAAGGGCGCGGGGATGAAGCCCTGGAAACAGGCGATGTTTATCGACCATTATCTTGCCGCGTGCGTCGTTGTCGGCGGGGTACGGCGTTCGGCTCGTATCGCGATCAAGAGCTGTTACGACCGCGATGTAATCGATTTTATCGATATCAAGCGAGGCGGTTATCTGTGGTCGGCAAACAATTCGATAGCTGTCGATGCGCAATTTTGGGGCAAGGCGCAAAACCCGCGCCCGTCGCATGAACGGCGTGTCTATGAAGCCGCGGCTGGTTCCTCGTACTGGGATGATACCGGTGAACCGGGTTTTGTGAACGTCGATATGTTGAACGACAACCGCGAAGGTTTGGACACGGTTACGGTTGACACATATCTGTCGAAATCCTTTATCGAAAG
>Ga0134125_10000685_pt1 | contig 44436 bp, 36 predicted proteins | sample KB31751_FD_96464 | JGI IMG/M metagenome (GOLD analysis project Ga0134125, IMG submission 96464) | Terrestrial soil microbial communities with excess Nitrogen fertilizer from Kellogg Biological Station, Michigan, USA - KB3-175-1 | ecosystem: Environmental > Terrestrial > Soil > Unclassified ...
AGCTGCGAAATTAACACTAACAGCGCAAACCATAGCGCGTAACGCGCAGCCGCCGGAATCCTCGGCGCCATCCGTAACGCCAGCGCGGCCAGACCGGCAAGCAGAGCTCCCTGCCAGATGGCTGCGACGAGCGCTCCCGACCCGGCGCGCGAAATATCCGCCAGCCACACCACCGGAAGGGCAACCGTTGCGGCCATCATTGCGCATCCTCCACGCTCCGCACGGGCTTCCCAGCCAGCCTGCCTCGCTCAGAAACCGAACTGGTATTTGCGCCGTCCCGGCTCGCGTCCGCGATCGCCTTTTTCAACCGGTCAAGCTCATCGGCGTCGATCTCATCGTCTCCAAGAAGGGAAAGCAGGAGCCGCTCGCGTGAATCCCCAAAGAAGCGGCGCATCATGTGCCGCACCTCGGATCGACTGGCCTCATGCTCCGCAACGCAGGGGCTATACAGGAAGGCGCGGCCCTCCTGGCGATGCAGGACATAGCCCTTCTGCTCCAGAATTCGAATGGTGGTAAGTACAGACGTGTAGGCGAGGGTCTCGCCTTCCGGCATTGCCGCAACCAGGTCCGCGACCGCGGATTCACCGCGCGCCCAGAGCAGCTTCATCAGCCTCAGCTCGGCCTCGGTAAGCGTATTGGACTTGCGGGGAGGCATTAAATCCGCAGAACCTCGTCTGGAAGCGTTTGACCCGGCGATCGGATCGTTGTCGCGCACCTGTAGGACGAATCTACTAATCGATTAGTTAGCAAGGCTCTGTGGAAACCGGCCACGTCCGGACAGAAGCCCCTGCCGACCCGCTCCTATAATCGAACAAATGCCCCCACAACAAGTTACGATGCGCCTGCGGCCCGGCCAGACCCTGCTCATCGACGCCGACGATACCCTTTGGGAGAACAACATCTACTTCGAGCGGGCGATCTCGTCCTTTATCTCCTGCCTGGACCATCGTGTCCACACACCCCAGGAGGTCCGCGAACACCTCAACGCCTGCGAACGCCGCACCATCGCCACGCAAGGCTATGGCCTCAAAAGCTTCCGCAAGTCATTGGTGGAATGTTTTGAACAACTCGCCGGCCAGCCGCTATCGCCGGAAAAGCACGAACGCATCGTCAGCTTCACGCAGGCCATCGCCGACCAGGAGATGGAACTTCTTCCCGACGTCAGCGCCACTCTTGCCGGCCTCGCAACACGCCATCGTTGCATCCTCGTCACCAAAGGCGATGACGCCGAGCAGCGCGACAAGCTGGAGCGCTCCGGCCTCGCTTCGCATTTCACTGCAATCGAGGTCCTTCCGGAGAAGACCGAGGCAGCGTACCGCCGTGTTGCACAAACCCATGCCTGCGAAGCAGAACGTTCCTGGATGATCGGCAACAGCCCCAGGTCGGACATCAACCCGGCGCTGGCTGCCGGCCTGAACGCAGTCTTCATCCCGCACCACTCAACATGGGCGCTGGAGCACGAATCCGTCCGCACCCCGCCGCACGGACAACACTTGCTGGAACTCGGATCGTTTGCAGACCTGCCCCGGTATTTCTAGCTATTCATCCGGCGCCCCGGCATAGTACCCCTCTGGCGTTTGCACAAAGAGGTCCTTCGGGTCGCCCTTGAGAGACACGTCGATGCGGTGATAACCGTCCGACCCCGTATCTTTGTCCGGCATGTAGCCGATCCGGTATTGCGCGTGCAACTCGTCGGCAATCTGCTTGTAGATCCCGGCCAGCGAATCCTTCTTGTCCATCTCGAATAGCCGCCCGCCGGTCTGGTCTGTAATGCGCACAAGCAGCTTCTTGCCGTCATTCGACTCGACCGGTTGGCTGTCTCCCCTCGGCGTGCAGTTATCCGGATACCCGCCTGGATAGCCGCCCGGGTACCCGCCCGGATATCCGCCCGGATAGCCTCCGGGATAACCATTCGGATCGCAGTCCGGCTGCCCGCCCATGCTGAAGCCACGGTCGCGCCGCTGCGGATTAACCTCACGTCCCTTGGAGAAGATCGCATACACAATCGTGTCCGCGCGCTGCGCCGCCTCAATCGCAGACGCCATCGACTCCTTGCTCGCGTGATCGATGCCGTCCGACAGAACAATCAGCACCTTTCGTCCCTGCTGCTTGCTCATCAGCTCCTCGGACGAGAGGAACAGCGCGTCATACAGCACTGTCCCGTTATTGCGCGAGCGATTGCCGTACCCGCCATCGCGCCCATCTTTGCCGCGGCCATAGCCGCCATTGTTTCCGCCGTTCCCGCCATTGCCGTTCCCGCCGCTGTTGGTCTGGTTTGTCTGATCGGAGTTCTGCCGCTGGTCATTGCTGCCGCCTGCCGTCTGGGTCGCCAATTGCTGCAATCCCTGCCGCAGCTTCGGCTTGTCGCCAGTCGCGTCCTGCAGCAGGTCCGTCTGACGCGCGAACTGGATCACAAAGCCCTTGTCGCGGTCCGTGAGCATGTCATCCAGAAACGCCGCGCTGGCCTTGCGCTCCTCATCGAGCGCCTCCCGCTGCGACGCGCTCACATCCACCAGCAGCCCGACCGTAAGCGGCAGGTCCGCATCATGACTGAAGGAGCGGATCGTCGCAGGCTTCTTGTCCACCCAGAGCACAAAATCGTCCTGGGGCAGGTTCGGCATCACCGCGCCATGCTTGTCATGCACCACCACAGGGATGTTGATCAGCTTCGCATCCGCGCCGGATTTCGCCGACGAAGACCCCGCGCCCGCCGCGGGCGCCGTCTTGTTCTTCAGAATCGGACCGGCCCCCTGGGCCATCAGCGGCGTCGCCATGCTAAGCGACACACCAATTGCAGGCGCGATCACAACGATCGCCAGCCGACTGCGTAACTTTTCCAAGAATGCCATCGATGACATAGACGAGCATACCGCCGAACCGTCGCCAGGGCTGCCCAATTCCACATTACAAAGATGCCGCACGCAAATCCGGGGTATGCTGGCAGCGTCATGCAACGCACGTTTCTTCTGTCTTTTGCTGTGCTTTTTTCCGTGGTCAGCGGCCAGTCGCAAGCCCCCAACACCGCCCGCCGCGCGCTCGCCGGCGACCCTCCGCCTTCCGGATACACCCGGGTCATCAATCTCTGGCCCGGCGAAGCGCCCATGGCCAGGGGAAACGCGCCTGCAGACGTCCCGAAACTTTATTACTATCCGCCTACCGCAATGGGCGTCCATTCGGCCGTCATCGTGATGCCCGGCGGCGGCTATGTCCATGAGGTCATGGAAAAGGAGGGCGCCGCGGAAGCCAGGTGGCTCGCCGCCCGCGGAGTCGCTGCGTTCGTTCTGCAGTACCGTGTTGCGCCGGAATACCGCTACCCCGTCCCCATGCTCGATGGCGCCCGCGCCGTTCGCTACCTCCGCAGCCACGCAACGGAATATGGCCTCGACCCCGACCGCATCGGCGTCTGGGGATTCTCCGCCGGCGGACACCTTGCCGGCTACCTCGCCACCGCACCCATCGCAAGCGACAAAAAGAGCTCCGATCCCGTCGAGCGCGTCAATGAGCATCCGGACTTCGCCATCTTTTCCTATGCCCGCCTCAGCATGGACCCCGCAATCCCGCGCGCTACAAACATGGAGCCACTCATCGGCCTCAATCCGCGCCCTGAGATGATCGACACCGTATGGATCGCGCGCCACGTCACCAAAGAGACCTCGCCCAGCTTCATCTATTCCACTACCGCCGACCAGACCGTCAACTCCATGAACGCTACCGCCTACTACGACGCCTGTAAGCGCGAAGGCGTTCCCGTCGAGCTGCACATCTTTGAGCTGGGCGCGCACGGCACCGGCATGGGCCAGAATCTGCGCGGAGAAGCAGAACTGGAGATATGGCCCCTGCTGCTCCAGCACTGGATGCAACTCCATGGCTGGATGTCGCCTACTCTCGCCGAGCGATAGCCATATTTCACCGGCAGGATGAAAAGATCGGTCCCGCACGCTCGGACAACCTCTTCGAAAATGCATCTCACAACGAGCAGCTGATTTCGGGTTCCTCGAAGGAGATCGTCGCCATGTCTTTCGGACTCTATGCAGTCGGCTTTCTCATCCTCATCGTAGGCCTCGCCTACCTCGCGCATCTGATGCATATCCCTGAGCACTACATCATCGCGATGTCCGTCATCCTCTTCGGCATGGGAATCGTACTCGGCGTGCAGTCCACCCGCCATAAGGACCCCAGTTAGGAACTCCGCGCCGGACCCTCTGCCGTGCTAGCCTGCACGGCAGAGGCTTTGCTCCATGACCTTCGGAAAATTCATGGCCTGCCTGCTGATCGCCGGAGGCATGACCTACGGCGGCTATCTCGTCGACCTGCCGCAAATGGTCTACATCGGGACCGGCGTCCTGATCTTCGTCGTCGCCATTGGCACGTTGATGAAGTAGCCCGGCGTTTACAATCGCCTCAGTGCACACCTCGACAATCGTAATTCTGGACTTCGGGTCGCAGTACACCCAGCTCATCGCTCGCCGCATCCGTGAGTTCAACGTCTTCTCCGTCGTGCTTCCCTGCACCGCGCCGCTCGATCAGGTGCGCGCCCTCAAGCCCCTCGGCATCATCCTCTCGGGCGGGCCATCTTCCGTCTACGACGCAGACGCCCCCGCCGCCGATCCCGCGGTGCTTTCGCTGGGAATTCCGGTCCTCGGCATCTGCTATGGCCTTCAGTTCATCGTGCATCATCTCGGCGGCACAGTAGCTCCTGCGCCCGCGCGTGAGTATGGCCACGCCCAAGTGGAAGTCATTGCCGAGACGCAGCTTTTCGCTGGCCTCCCGCAGTCACTGCACGTCTGGATGTCCCACGGCGACGAAGCGAAGCAGCTTCCAGCCGGCTTCTCCCTCACCGCAAAAACTTCCAATGCACTCGCCGGCATCGCCAATGAGGAGCGCCGCATCTGGGCCGTACAGTTCCATCCCGAAGTCGCGCACACCCGCCAGGGCATGGAACTGCTCCGTAACTTCGTCCTCGGCATCTGCGGCGCCAAGCCCGACTGGACCCCCGAGCATTTCATCCAATCCACCATCGAGCGTATCCGCGCCCAGGTCGGCAACGGACACGCCATCTGCGGCCTCTCCGGTGGCGTCGACTCCTCGGTCGCCGCAGTCCTCGTCGCCAAAGCGATCGGCGACCGCCTCACCTGCATCTTCGTCAACAACGGCGTCCTGCGCAAAGACGAATTCGCCAAGGTGCAGAAGACCATGCGCGAAAAGCTCGGCCTGCGCGTCGTCGCCGCAGACGCCGGCGACCGTTTCCTCGCGAAACTCAAAGGCGTCACCGATCCCGAACAGAAGCGCAAGATCATCGGCAATGAATTCATCGCTGTCTTCGACGACGAAGCAAAGAAAATATTCGAATCCGAACGTCACACCGGAGAAGACATCGCCTGGCTCGTCCAGGGCACCCTTTACCCCGATGTCATCGAGTCCTCTTCCGTCAAAGGCCCGTCACAAACCATCAAGAGCCACCACAACGTCGGCGGTCTGCCCGCGAACATGAAGCTCAAATTGATAGAACCCCTCCGCGATCTCTTCAAGGACGAGGTCCGCCGCATCGGCCGCGACCTCCAGATGCCCGAGGACATCCTCGAGCGCCAGCCGTTCCCCGGCCCCGGCCTCGCCGTGCGCATTCTCGGCGAAATCACGCCCGAGCGGGTCGCGCTCCTCCAGGAGGCCGACGACATCGTCGTCGCGGAGATCAAGGCCGCCGGCCTCTATCGCAAGCTCTGGCAGTCCTTCGCGGTGCTGCTCCCAGTCAAGTCCGTCGGCGTGATGGGCGACCAGCGCACCTACGCCTACACCTGCTGCATCCGCGCCGTCGAGAGCGAAGACGGCATGACCGCCGACTGGGCCGCGCTGCCCTACGAAGTCCTGCGCACCATCTCCAGCCGCATCGTCTCCGAGGTCCGCGGCATCAACCGCGTCGTCTACGACATCACCAGCAAACCCCCCGGCACCATCGAGTGGGAGTAGCTCGATAATCGGGATGCAGGGCGGCGGTTAGCTCAACTTCCGATTAGCCGACAAGCCGGGATTTGGCGATCTCGCTCGCGGCCGTTGGAAAATTTGTGTATCGTGGCTCGAAACAACTCATACGCATCCCGTGTCAGCAGAAGTAAGGAGAACCATGCGAGCTTTTGTCGGGTCTTGTCTCGTGGCGACCGTTCTCTGTTGCGCAGAGGTGAGTTCGTTCGCGCAAGCAGTGCCCACGTCACAAACACCGACCGACCAAGACCCGGTTGCGACGATCCATGCGACGACCACGCTGGTTGAGATCCCACTGCTGGTTTTGAACCAGAATGGACAGATACCTGAGCGCGCGCCTTCCCCTGACAGCATTCAGCTCCGCCTGGGAGACGGCGAATGGTTTCGGCCTAATTTTGTACGGCAGGAGGGCCAGGACCCGATTGAAGTTGCCATCCTGCTCGATCTGACCAGCCGGGTCTCCGATCTTCCCCGTCCTCTGGCGCAGGCGCTTGCTTCTCCAGGGTCACTCGGTCTTACATCGCGCGACCATGTTTCGCTCTTCGTGATGGATTGTTCATCCGTGCGGGTTACAAATATCCCGGCTGATCCGGCGCAGGTGGATGCCGCCGTCCGAAGCGCCGTCGACCCACCGGGGCAGCGCGGCAAAAGCACCTGTAAAGACGGTGGACACCTTCTGGATACACTGGCCGCAATGAGCCGTCTGTTGCGCACCGCACCGAGCCGTCGCGTGATCCTGGCGATTACGGAGGGAAAAGATGATACGAGCGCGTTCTCGCCTAAAAACCTTGCCGAACTTGCGCAAAGCTGTGCCGTTACTATCGTTCAACTGAATCCTACGGATACCTCCACGTCTGCCATTTTTCACGGCTTTCCTTTAATCGCTGAGGCGTCCGGCGGGACGCGGCTGGGGATACAGGCCGGGACTTTTAGAGGCTCAGTACGCTCCGCCATCACATCGCTGCGCAACCGATATATTGCACAGTTTCACCTGCCTGCCGATGAGAAGGCAGGGCGAGTTGCGATCGCAGCCCGCATTGCAACGGCGCCGGTGGGGACTTTTCAGATACGCCTGACGGGAAACTCCATACCGCTACCCAGTCCCGACGGCTCCAATCCGCAGGTCGCTCAGATGGGCACTGCGCCGGCACCGAACCCAGCACAGCCGGTTGTTGCAACTACTGTCGAACCGCCGCCTGGTACTGCTGTTCCTGCTCCTATTGCGGCGGGACCGAGCGAACCGGGGCATCCAGCAGTTCCGATTCCCGCGCAGGTAGTGAATGAAACTGCTGGTCCCGCACAGGTGGACGAGTCCCGGGTTGCGAAGACGGATGCGGCGGTGCAGACGCGACCGTCCGCACCGGACAGCTCCGTTTCAACGCTGAAGGTGAATGCGCGGCTGACGCTGGTGGATGTGACGGTGACAGATAAGAAGGGGCATCCGGTGCATGGGCTGACGCAGGCAGACTTTACGGTAAAGGAAGACGGCAAGGAACAGTCGATTAAGAATTTTGAGGCCCTTGGCGGCGAACGGCCCGCCAAGCAGGCGCCGCCGCTGCCCCCCGACACCTACAGCAATGTGCCGACGCTGCAACCGCGGACACAGGCCGTCAATATACTGCTGTTCGATCAGGTGTCGACCGGCATCTCGCGCGGGCTATTGCCCTCTCCTGAGACGCTCGGGCTCTTCAAAGAAGCCGCGGATCGATATCTGAAGACGATGCCCACGGGCACGCAGGTTGCCGTGATGACGACGGACGGTAGCGGACTGCACCTGCTACAGGGATTTACAACAGACCGTGATCTGCTGATTGCGGCAGTGAACTCCATCCCTCACCAGCTCATTCCCGACGCGCGCTGGGATCCCGCGCCATTTCCCCCACCGTGCAACGCGATGAACTTCCAGAGCGCGCAGGCGCTGAATAGCCTGAATCAGGTGGCGCTATTTGTATCGAACATTCCGGGACGGAAGAACCTGATCTGGTTTACGCCGGGCATCGGCTGGCTCACCGATTATGCATATTTCAGCAAGTTCAAAAGGCTGGCATGCGTGACGGATTACACCCAGCAGCTGCAACAGGTGTACGGCCGGCTGACGGCAGCGCGAGTGGCGGCATATCCGATCGACCCACGCGGGATCTACACCAACCCTTCCGGGGGAGCTGGAGAGTCAGCGCCGCCACCAGTTTGGGATGGATTCAACTTCAGCGCGAATGTTCTTCTGGACACTAGATCGCTTGAGGATATGGCTAAGGCGACTGGCGGAAAGGCGCACTACAGCAACAATGGCCTTGAGGATTCTCTCCGTGACGATGTTGCGACGGGAGCTGATTATTACGCGCTCTCGTATGTGCCGCCGCTTGAGAAGTATGACGGGAAATACCACACGATTGAAGTGAAGGTGGACCGGCCCGGCGTGCAACTGGAGTATCGGCGTGGCTACACGTCGCTGGATATCAATGGCCCGATGCTCGAACAGGAGAAGAGCCACAACGCATCCGCGCCGCCGAAGGGCGCGTTTGAGACGGCGATGGGCTATGGCGCAATCCCGGAGACGCAACTGAGGTTCACGGTAAAGGCTGTGCCGTCGACTGCACCGCGCCAGCCGGGCGATGCGTCGGTTATCGGTTCGTTGAATGCGGAGCTGAAGGGCAAGCCGCTGGTGCGGTACAGCTTTGCGTTCGATGTGCCACGCGACAAGATCACGCTGGAGCAGCAACCGGACGGATCGCACAAAGCGTCCTTCGAACTGGCGATTGCGGCTTACGACGTTCAGGGACGAGTATTGAATTCTCTGGACGAGAAACGTGGCCTCACACTGAATCAGGAAGCAGTCGCCGGCTTTCTGCAGAAGCCGTTCGTGGTGCCGGTGGAGATCGATTTGCCTGCCGGTGAGGTATCGGTGCGGGCGGGAGTGATGGACTTGCCTTCGGAGGAGATAGGCGTAGTGGAGATTCCACTGAAGGTTGCCAAGTAGGTGCTATTCCGCTCCCATTCCGGGTGATTAACCAGCCAACCGGAAACTGACCCACTCGCAATTATGTTTACCCCCGCTCCAGAAACCCTCTTCCCGCAAAAATCGCCGGCCCAGCCTTCTCGATCCGCGCCACCCGCGTGGCCGCCTGCTTCGCCCCCGCAATGTGATACAGCCAGCTCCGCTGCCGTCCCGCCGTCAGCGCCTCGAACGCTTTCCTGAACTTCGCATCTTTCTTAAACTTTGCCGTCAGCTCCTCCGGCACCGGGAAGTCCTCTGTCTTCTTCTTCTCCACCCGCAGCCCGGCCTTCTCCACCGCGATCGCCTCGCGAACGTAGGCCCTGATCGTCGCCGCACTCTCGACGATCTGCTCCACACTGGTGAACTTCATCAGCCGGCCAGCCCGGGTCCGGCCCAGTTGCACAAGCAGCTTTTTCTGGTCCTTTAGCAACGCGCCCTGAAAGAACATCAACCCGAAGTACTCCTTGAAACCCTGCAGGATGACCACATTCTTTCCATCGAACGCATACGTCGGCTTCCCCCACTTGCACTCTTCTGTCATACCGAACCCGGTAAGCAGCCGCTGCATCTCCGCAATCTCCGCCTCCCAACGCCGCCGATACGCCATCTCCATCGCCGTACCATCCTTCCGCATTTCGCGCCCATCCACTATGCGTTGAATAAGGGCTTGAATCAAGCTGTAAGCTGAAAGCTCGCAGCTTACGGCTCTAGTAACTTTGCCTTTGCCGGTCTTACAAAGCCCCGGAAATTCGCTGTCAACAAAAATCTCCAATCCCGCCTGATTGCAATGACATCCGCACGCGGGAATGGCTCACCCTCCTGATAAAATAGAATGAACCCAAAGTTCACTTGAGGCCCGGCAACCGCCGGGCCTTATCCTTTGGCGCATTCAACTTGGAGCGACAAACATCGATAATTCAATGGTTTACCTATAAGCCTAATGCAATCTAGATTTTGCACGTTTTGGCCTTTGTTTTCAAGAACATCCGGAATCGGATACGGGGGGGGGTGGGTCACATACCAGGCTTCAACAGCACCAGGTCGACCCGCCGGTTCCGCGCCCGCCCCTCGGCCGTATCGTTCGAGGCCGCCGGATGGAACTCCGCATATCCCGCAACGGAGAGATTCTCCGGCCGGATGTTCGGGTACTTCAGCAGCAGTCTTCCGATGCTGCTCGCGCGCGCACTCGACAGCTCCCAGTTCGAAGCGAACTGCAGCGTATGGATCGGCACGTTGTCCGTGTGGCCCTCCACACGCAGCGGCGACTCGGGCAGCACCGCAGCAATTCGCGCCAGCACCGGCAGCGCCGAGGTCCGGATGTCCGCCGCTCCCGAGTCGAAGAACCCGGCCTCTTCCAGCGAAACCACCAGCCCGTTCGGCGTCTCGTGGATGCCGATCGTCCCCTTAGCGATCTCCGGCGCGGCAGCTTCGGCAATTCGCTGCTTCACTTCCTTCATCGGGTCTCGCTGCTGCGCAATCGTCTTCAGCATCGAGTTCAGCTGCGGCGCACGTCCGTTCCCATCTGCAATCGGCAGCGGTGGCAGCTTGGTATGCGCCTCGAAGATGCCCATCTCCTGGAACGCCGACGTGATCGAAGCCTCCAACTGCACCTTCTTGCTCTTATCCGATTGCCCCGTCGCAAAGAGCACCACGAAGAACGCAAACAGCAGCGTGATGAAGTCGGCGTACGAAACCAGCCAGCGCTCATGCCCCGCACCGCCCTTGTGCCTTCTCCGGTCGCGCCCGCGATATCTCATCGCGCCTCCGCAACCGTTGCCGCCTTCTTCGCCTCGAAGAGAAAGGTTCGCAGCTTGATCTCGATCGTTCGCGGATTCATCCCTTCCTGGATCGACGTGACGCCCTCAAGCATCATCTCGCGCAGCGTCTGCTCCTCCTGCTGCCGGATGCGCAGCTTGCCTGCAGTCGGCAGAAACACCAGGTTCGCCAGGCCAACGCCATATATCGTCGCCACGAACGCCACCGCAATCCCGCGACCCACCTCGTTGATGTCCTCCAGATGCTGCATCACCTGGATCAGCCCGATCACCGCCCCGATAATCCCGATCGTCGGCGAGAAGCCGCCCGCCGACTCGAATACCTGCGGAATGCGCTCCTCGCCTTCCGCCGTATTCTCAAGCTCCAGTTGCATGATGCGCCGAACATCAGCGGGCTCCGTCCCATCGATGGCCAGCATCAGAGCCTGCTTCAGAAATGGATCGTTCACGCCTGCCAGATCGGCGTCCAGAGAAACGATGCCGCTGCGGCGGGCTTTCGTGGCGAAGCTGACCAGTCGCGCAACCACCGCTTCGCTCTCCTGCCCGCCCGAGCGAAAGACCGAGAAGAAGCGCCTGGCCGCAGCGCCCAGCACCGCAACCGGATACTGCAGCATGATCGCCCCCAGCGTGCCGCCCAGCACAATCATCAGCGCCGTCGGTTGTGTAACTTGGCGCAGCGTGCCGCCCTCAAGGATCAGCCCGCCGAGAATCCCGGCAAGCGCAAGCAGGATGCCTGCAATGCTGGCGATATCCATAACCGTTTCTCAGCCCTCTCGCCGCTCGGATGCTGGCCCAGCGCATCCGTTCTCAATCCGCGACACCAACGCGCCAACCGCCGCCGCCGCATCCGGCCACGCGGCCCGCAGCACACCTGCGCGCCAGGCAAGAGCCAGCGCGATTACCTCGGCGCAGCTCTCACGCACCACGATCTTGTCGCCGGTCACCAGCGTCAGCAGCGTGTCCGGCGACATTTCCGCGTACTTCAGCAGGTCGCAGTTGAGGTACAGCTTCTGCCCGTTCAGCCGGGTAAGTTCAATCACGGCTTCGTCACGCGCCTCCAGCACCGTTATCGGCGCCACAAGCGAAGGATGTGAAGGCACTGTTACCGACGCGCAGGATGACGAAAGCAGCATGACTAAAGTGCAGAAGGGAAACCTAATCTTCGGGATGCGTGGGCCGATGAGGTCAGGGAACGCAAGGCCTCCCGCTCACCGGCGGGCACGCGGCATACGGGCGGGCAGTGCGCTTGCAACTCACTTTGTTTTTTTCAGGAGCTTCCTTCATGTCCTTAGGCATTCTCAATAACATTGCCGCACTGTACGCGCAGAACAATCTGAACCAGACCCAATCCAACCTGCAGAACACACTCCAGCAGCTCTCTTCCGGATCGCGCATCAACTCCGGCGCGGACGATGCCGCCGGTCTCGCCGTGGCGAACGGCCTCGGCGCTAACGAGGCGGCGCTTACCCAGTCCGCTGCGAACGCGACCGATGGCATCGGCCTGCTGCAGACTGCAGACGGCGCTCTTTCGCAGGTCACCAATCTGCTGGACCGCGCAGTCACGCTGGCTACCGAGGCGGCCAACGGCACGCTCACCGCCGGCCAGGTCAGCTCGGCAAACCAGGAGTACCAGAACATCCTCACGCAGATCGGCAACATCGGCGCAACTACCAACTTCAACAGCTCGGCAGTGTTCAGCGCCACAGCGACCAACTTCGTTGTGACGGACGGGACCTCGAGCGGACTGAACACCTATGCCGACACCGTCGGCGCTCTGAGTGCCTCCAGCGTGGGTACCACGGCGCCCGCCGCTGCGGTCACGACGGCGATCACCAACCCCACACCGACCGCGTCGACCACCAGCGCAGGCTCAACCGCGACCTTCGCTCTGGGCGCGGCTACCGACACCATCTCCGGCACGCTGAGCGTGGCGGTAGGCAGCGGCAGCGCAGTCAGCGTGACACTGAGCGCCGGCACCACCATTGCTCAAGCTGTCACGGCGTTGAATGCGAACTCCGGCTTCAGCGGCGCAGGCCTCGTCGCCAGCCAGGGAACCGGTTCCAACGCCAACAAGCTGATCATCACCGGACCGGTGGACACGGGCACCGCAGGCACGAACACGCTGGTACTGACCGGCACTTCCGTGAGCCAGACCGTCCCCGCGGGAACGGCCCCGGGCGCGGGTGTGGACTTTACGCAGAGCAATGTCGCCACACTGACTTCCTCGTCCGCCTCGGCCATTCTGAGTGCGGTCAACGACGCCATCGCGGACGTAGCCTACCAGCGCGGTTCCGTCGGTGCGGATGTCAACGAGCTCGTGTCGGCTTCGGCCGTTGCCAGCTCGGAAGAGGTGAACCTGGCTTCGGCGCAGAACTCCATCATGGCGACCGACTATGGTCAGGCGGCTTCCAACCTGTCCAAGTACCAGATCCTCTCGCAGACCGGCATCAGCGCTCTGGCCCAGGCCAACAGCGTGCAGCAGGAGGTTCTGAAGCTCCTCCAGTAATTCTGGCGGCGCTCTTCAGAGGCCGGACGGCCCTCACCGAACATGGTTGGGCTTCCGGCCGCTTTTTCTCACAGAAGCCTTCCATGTGAAGGCTCTAATCTGGCTGCTCTAATCGGCAGCGCATGCGATGTGGCACGTCGCATGCATCAGGCATGGCATCGAGATTCACGAGGCGGGCGGAATGGGAACGGTAGGCATCAACTTCGGGTCGGCAACCAGCGGCGCCGGGTTCGATGTCTCTTCAACGGTCAACGCAATCGTTGCGAATCTGAAATCGGTCGAGACGCCGTGGCAGAACCAGCTCACGTCGCTGAAGGCCGAAGATACGGCATTCACCTCGATCGGCAGCGACCTCAGCACTCTGGCAACCAGTCTGCAATCGCTGACGGATTTCCAGGGAGTGATGGCCTCGAAACTGGGGTCAAGCTCCAATACGAACGTCGTAACGCTTACCTCCGCCGGCGCAACTGCTGTCGCAGGCAACCATGCGATCGTTGTCTCGCGAATGGCGCAGACCTCTTCCTATTCCACAAATGCAATTGCCGCCGGCGATACGCTGAGCGGCGGGCTCACCATCCAGGTCGGCAATGGCGCGGCGACAACCATCCCCGCCATCGCCGGCGAAAGTGACACGCTGGCGACGTATGCCGGCGCCATCAATGCCGCAGGTATCGGCGTCACGGCCAGCGTGATCACGGACAGCCAAGGTTCCCGGCTATCGATCGTGAGCGGAACCAGCGGCGCGGCGGGACAGTTGACCGTCACAGCTGGCGGCACCGTGCCTGCTTCCGGGAGCGCCCCCGCCACAAGCTACGGCTCGCTGACGGACAGCGCAACCTCTTCTGCAATGGCTCTCAACCAGGGGTCGGCGGGACAGGATGCGCTGCTGACTGTTGACGGTGTCGATATCGACAGCGCCTCGAACACCGTGAGCAGTGCAATTCCCGGTGTCACATTCCAGCTTCTGTCCGCCGATCCGAGCACAACCGTGCAAGTCCAGATCGCGAATGACAACAACACCGTCGCGACCGCATTCTCGAGCCTCGTCTCGGCCTACAACACAGTCGCCAAAGATTTGAAAGCGCAGGAGGGCAATGACTCCTCCGGGAAGCCCGAACCTCTGTTCGGCAGCCCGATTGTCTCGCAACTGCAGAGCGCGCTCTCGCTTGCGCTCACGTCCGGCGCGGCCAGCGGAGGCATCGGCAACCTGGCGCAGCTCGGCATCTCCGTGAATCTCGACGGGACGCTCGCGCTCAACACCTCCGCGCTGAACTCCGCCCTCAACAGCAACTACTCCGATGTGGTCGGCTTCCTGCAGAACTCAGGCAGCTTTGGGCAAACGTTCCAGAACACGTTGGACACCCTCGGCAGCCAGACTCCTACCGGCGCGTTGACTCTCGTACTCGCTTCCGATGCTGCGCAGGAGAAAACCTTGAACAACAGCATCACCGCGGAGGACGCGATCATTGCCACGCAGCAAACGAAGCTTACAAATGAGCTGAACTCCGCCAACCAGATTCTGCAGGCCATTCCGCAGCAGCTCAATGAGATTGACGAACTCTACAACGCCCTGACCGGCTACAGCCCAAACAGCAAAGGATAGGAATCCATGGAAACGACATACCAACAGCAGGCGCTGCGCAGCGCCAATGGAGTTGAACTCATCGTCGCGCTCTACGACGGCGCGATTCGGTTCCTGTATCGCGCCATCCAGGCGGTGGAAGAGCGCGATGAGATCGATCGACGTGCCGCGGTGAAACGTGCCCTCGATGTGCTGATGTATCTGCAGGCGCGCCTGCGGACGGATATCGCCGGGGGTCCGGCGGCGGCGCTTGCGGATTTCTACACCGCCATGTTCACCATGACGCTCGAAGCCTCCCATGCGGAGTCCCGCGAGGGCTTTGAAGAGGTAATCGCCTGCCTGCGTAACGTCCGTGACGCATGGCAGATCGTCGCGCAGGACCCCGAGGCACAGGAGATCGCACCGCGCGAAATGCGCTCTGCAACTCTTCCCGTCGTTGCCCCGCCGGCAACACGACCGGCGGGATCGGCATCGCCCAACTGGATGGCGTAGAAGCGCGACTTATACCTTGGCATTTGGGAGCGCCCGCAAGGCCCCTGTGGAGATTCCGCCATCCACCAGCATGGTCTGACCGGTAACATAGCGGCTCGCCTGCGACGCCAGGAAGACAACCGCGCCGTCGAGGTCATTTGGCTGTCCCGGACGCTTCAGCGGAATGCGTTCCGTCAGATACTCCACCCACTCCGCGTTTTCGTAGAGCACCTTATTCTGCTCAGTGCGGAACCATCCCGGCGCAAGGCAGTTGACCGTAATGCCGTGTGCGCCCCAATCGGCGGCAAGGCTCATCGTAAGTTGCCGGATTCCGCCGCGGCTTGCGCCATACGAAGCAAGGCCCGCATAGCCGGCGACGGATGTGACCGAGCCGATGTTGATGATCCGCCCATAGCCGCGCTCCATCATGCCGCGCGCAACCGCCTGCGCAACAAAGAACGAGCCGCGCAGGTTGGTATCGAGGACCGTGTTCCAGTCCTCCCACGTGACATTGAGCGCTGGCTTGCGGATGTTGCAGCCTGCATTGTTGACGAGAATGTCGATGTGCCCGAAGTTGCCTTCGACGGAAGCAACGGCCGATTGAATACTCGCGTAGTCGCGCACATCCAGTTCCGTGCAGAAGACCTGGCGGCCGAGAGCACGAATCTCGTCCGCAAATGCAGCAAGAGAACTGCTCGTGCGGCTGGTCATCGCAATGTCCGCACCGGCACGGGCCAGCGCACGAGCCATGTACTGGCCGAGACCGCGGCTTGTGCCCGTTACCAGAGCTACTTTGCCGGTGAGATCGAAGAGCGGATTCTCGTTCATGGCTGCAGCACCACTTTCAGCAAACCTGGCTCATGCGCATACAGCCGCTGGAACCATGCGATGCCTTCATCCAGCGGCGCAACCGCGGAAAGCAGCGGCGCAACCTGAATCGCACCCGACGCCATCAGTTCCATCGCTCTTGGGTACTCACCGCACGAAGCACACGAACCCTGCAGGCGGATCTGGCGCGAGACCACGGACTGCAATCCGATCTCTGCGGTGGGCGAGACATTGCCCACCAGCGTGACTGCCCCGCCCTTGCGTGCGCTGTCAATCGCGAGCTGGATCGGAGCCGTTGCTCCGACACACTCAATGGCAGCATCTGCACCTCGCGCTGAACTCGCAGTGACGATTCGTTTGACAGCATCTGCTTCGCGCGGATCGAACGTCAGGTCAGCACCCAGGGTGCGCGCCATCTCCAGCCTGCTCGGGTCGATGTCGGCGATGAAGATTTTCCCTGCCCCGGCCGCACGCGCCGCCTGCATGGTAAGCAGGCCGATCATCCCGGCGCCTACAACAAGGACCGTGTCACCCTTCGCGATCGGCGTGAGCGCAACTGCATGGACTGCAACAGACACCGCTTCGATGAGCGCCGCATGTTCGAACGGAAGCTCATCCGGCAGCTTGTATGCGACACGCGCGGGGACTGTGACGTACTCCGCAAACGCCCCCTGCCGCCGAAACAGCGGCGTGGATACTCCGAGGACCTCGCGGTTGTCGCACAGGTTCACTTCGTCACGCCGGCAGAAAAAACAATTGTCGCAATAGATCGTAGAGTCGAACGTGACGCGGTCGCCTTGAGCGAATCCGCGGACGGCACCGCCGACCGTTTCCACCACTCCGGCGGCTTCATGCCCCATCACGATCGGCGGAATGCGACGGCCGGTGCTGCCGTCGTAACCGTGCACATCGCTCCCGCAGATGCCACAGGCACGCACTCGGATCAGTAGTTCATCTTCACGTGGCTCAGGCACAGGCACATCGGCCAGTTCAAGCTTCTTGTAGTCGGCGAGCAGAAGAGCTTTCATTGCGAGCACACGGAGGCGCGGAGAACAGGGAATGGTGGGCGAGGCGGGAATCGAACCCACAACCCTCAGCTTAGAAGGCTGATGCTCTATCCAGTTGAGCTACTCGCCCGTATTGGAAACACAGACCTGGACCGGCTTCGCGGGCCAAGCTGAAGTTGATTGTAATGGTGAGACTGCGCGGGTTCGCCCGCGCGCCTCAAGTGAGCTACTAGACCAGAACGCGACGGCTGACCGGCAGCGCGTTGGCTCCGCCTCTGCTGAAGAGCCAGTGGTCGACTGCTTCGGCGGCCTTGCGGCCTTCGGAGATGGCCCAAACCACCAGCGACTGGCCGCGCCGCATGTCGCCCGCCGCGAAGACGCCTTCAACCGAGGTCATATACTCGGCGTTGGTCTGCACGTTGCCGCGCGCGTCGAGTGCCAGGCCCAACTGCTCGATCATGCCTGACTTCACCGGCCCCAGGAAGCCGAGCGCCAGCAGAACCAGGTCGGCCTCAATGATGAAGTCGCTGCCTTCCATCGGGGTGAACGTCGGCGGCGGCCCCACCCGCACGGCGCGGATCGCCTTCACCCGTCCCTGCTCGTCGCCTTCAAAGCCCACGGTGTTGATCGCCCAGTCGCGAATACCGCCCTCTTCATGGCTGCTTTCGGTCCGCAGCTTCATCGGCCACATGGGCCACGGCGTGGAAGCTGCACGCTCGTCAGGCGGCTTGGGCATGATCTCAAACTGGTGCACGCTGACCGCTCCCTGGCGCAGGCTGGTGCCAAGGCAGTCAGCGCCGGTATCGCCGCCGCCAAGGATCACAACGCGCTGGCCTGCCGCTGAAATCGCAGTTGCGGCGTCCAGCACATCGCCCTCATTGCGCCTGTTCTGCTGCGGCAGGAATTCCATCGCAAAGTGAATGCCCTTGAGTTCGCGACCGGGCACCGGCAGGTCGCGCGGACGCTCTGCACCGCCCGTCAGCAGCACAGCATCGTACTCGTCGGTCAGCGTCTCAACAGGAACGTTGACTCCAACGTGTGCCTCAGTGACAAACGTGATGCCCTCGGCGCGCATCTGGTCGAGACGGCGGTCGATCACATGCTTTTCCAGCTTGAAGTTAGGAATGCCGTAGCGCAAGAGGCCGCCGATGCGGTCGTTCTTCTCGTATACCGTGACCGAATGGCCGGCGCGTCGCAGTTGCTGCGCGGCAGCAAGACCTGACGGTCCGCTGCCGACGACGGCGACACGCTTGCCGGTCTTCTCTTCGGGCGGCTCCGGCTTGATCCAGCCATTCTCCCACGCGTGCTCCACGATCGACTTCTCAATCAGCTTGATCGAAACCGGGTCCTGGTTGATGCCGAGCACGCAGGCCTGCTCACACGGAGCTGGGCAGATGCGGCCGGTGAACTCCGGGAAGTTGTTCGTCGCGTGCAAGCGCCGGATCGCGCTCTCCCAGCGGTTGTTGTAGACGAGGTCATTCCAGTCCGGGATAAGGTTGTTCACCGGACAGCCGGTGTGGCAGAACGGAATGCCGCAATCCATGCAGCGCGCGCCCTGTTCCCGCTGCTTCTCTTCAGGGAATGGCTCGTAAATCTCCTGCCAGTCCTTCAGCCGCTCCTTCGCATCGCGTCGCTGCGGCTGTTCGCGTCCGAGTTCGAGAAATCCAGTGACCTTACCCATGCTGCACCTGCCCTGCCGCCACCATCGCCTTCTTGCCAGGCGAACTATAAACAGTCTCCGCGCGCTTCACACCCAGCACGCGCTTATACTCATGCGGAAACACCTTGAGAAAGTACTCCTGTGTCTCTTTCCAGTGCTCCAGTATCCAGGCCGCCTGTGGGCTGCCGGTCAGCTCAATATGGCGCTCAATTAGCGCGCGCACCTGCTCAACGTCAGCGGCCTGCACCAAAGGCTCCAGGTCCACGCCCGCAAGATTACAGCGGCGCGTACTGAAGTCGCCCTGGTCGTCATAGACGTAAGCGATCCCGCCGCTCATGCCGGCGGCAAAGTTGCGTCCTGTGCTGCCCAGGACAACGACCAGGCCTTTCGTCATGTACTCGCAGCCGTGATCGCCGACGCCTTCGACAACCGCAGTTGCGCCGGAGTTGCGGACAGCAAAGCGCTCGCCGGCGATTCCGTTCAGGAAGACCTCACCGGTCGTTGCACCATAGAGCACAACGTTGCCGACAAGGATCGATTCTTCAGGCAGGAAGCTCGAGGTCTTCGGCGGATACACAATGATGCGGCCGCCGGAGAGTCCCTTGCCGAGATAGTCGTTGGAATCGCCTTCGAGTTCCAGCGTCACACCATTTGGAACGAAAGCGCCGAAGCTCTGCCCCGCCGAGCCGCGGAACTTGAAGTGAATCGTCTCGTCCGGCAGTCCCACAGTGCCGTAGCGTCGTGCAATCTCGCCGCCCAGCATGGCGCCGACGGTTCGGTGCACATTGCGAATGGCAAACTCGCCCTTCACCTTCTGCTTGGAGTCCAGCGCCGGCTTCGCCTGCTCGATCAGCGTGTGATCCAGCGCCTGATCGAGGCCATGGTCCTGCGCCACCGTACGGCGGCGGCCCACATGCGACGGGAGATCCGGCGAGAAGAGGATGGTCGAGAGGTCGATGCCTTTCGCCTTCCAGTGATGCGCCGCGATTGTTGCGTCCAGCATATCCACGCGGCCCACCATCTCGTCGACGGTGCGGAAACCGAGCTTCGCCATGTGCTGGCGCATCTGCTCCGCGATGAAGAAGAAGAAGTTGATAACGTGTTCGGGCTGGCCTTCAAACCGTGCGCGCAGCACGGGGTCCTGCGTCGCAATACCGACCGCGCACGTGTTCAGGTGGCACTTGCGCATCATGATGCAGCCCATCGTGATGAGCGGTGTCGTGGCAAAGCCGAACTCTTCGGCGCCCAGCAGCGCGGCGATCACGACATCGCGGCCCGTCTGCAGCTTGCCGTCGGTCTGCACCTTGATGCGGCTGCGCAGATCGTTCAGCAACAGCACCTGCTGCGTCTCCGCCAGGCCAAGCTCCCAGGGCAGCCCCGCATGCTTGATGGAGCTGAGCGGCGATGCTCCCGTGCCGCCGGTATCGCCGGAGATGAGCACCACATCCGCGTGCGCCTTCGATACGCCGGCAGCGACCGTGCCCACGCCGACTTCGGCGACCAGCTTTACCGCGATGCGCGCCTGCGGATTGACGTTCTTGAGGTCATAGATCAGCTGCGCCAGATCCTCAATCGAGTAGATGTCGTGATGCGGCGGCGGCGAGATAAGGCCCACGCCGGGGATGGAATAGCGCAGCTTGGCGATGAACTCGTCCACCTTATGGCCAGGTAGCTGCCCGCCTTCGCCGGGCTTCGCGCCCTGCGCCATCTTGATCTGAATCTCGTCCGCGTTGACCAGATAGTTTGCCGTCACGCCAAAGCGCCCGCTGGCAATCTGCTTCACCGCGCTGCGGCGCAAGTCGCCGTTCGGGTCGCGCACGAAGCGCGCAGCATCCTCGCCGCCTTCGCCGGTGTTGGACATCCCGCCGATGCGGTTCATCGCAATGGCAAGCGTCTCGTGCGCCTCTTTGCTGATGGACCCGAAGCTCATCGCGCCAGTGGTAAACCGCTTGACGATGTTCTTCGCGGGCTCGACCTCTTCGATCGGAATCGCTTCGTCCAGGTACTTCAACTTCATCAAACCGCGCAGGGTGCAGAACTGCTTGTTCTGCTGGTCGATGAGGTCGGTGTACTCCTGGAAGGTCTTCGGATTGTTCTGCCGTACCGCATGCTGCAGCTTCGAGATCGTTGCCGGATTCAGCAGGTGATACTCGCCGCCTTCGCGATACTGATACTGCCCGCCAACGACGAGGTCCGTCTCAGAATCCGTGAGCGGCTGGAAGGCAAAGGCGTGCTTGATCAGCGCCTCGCGCGCCAGCACATCGAGACCGATGCCCTCGATGCGCGACGCAGTGCCCGGGAAGTACGCGGCTACCAGCTCTTCGTTCAGGCCGACCGCCTCAAACACCTGCGCGCCCCGATAGCTCTGCAGCGTGCTGATGCCCATCTTGGAAAAGGTCTTCAGCAGGCCCTTGTTGATGGCCTTGATGAAGTTCTTCTCCGCGTACTCGGCGGTGACCTTCTCCGGCATCAGGCCGCGGCGCTTCAGATCGTGCAGCGTCTCGAACGCAAGATACGGATTGACGGCGCTCGCGCCGTAGCCGATCAGCAATGCGAAGTGCATCACCTCGCGCGGCTCGCCGCTCTCGATGATGATGGCGCACTGTGTTCGTGTCTTATCCTTGATCAGGCGATTGTGAACCGCCGCCATCGCCAGCAGGCACGGAATCGGTGCGCGTGTCTCGTCCACGCCACGGTCCGAAAGAATCAGCAGCGAATAGCCGGACTCCACTGCATCCGCTGCCTGTTGTTCGAGGTCTTCCAGTGCATGCTTGAGGCCAGCCTCGCCATCCTCGGCGCGAAAGAGTGTGCGCAGTTCCTTTGCCAAGAGATCGCCGGACGAAATGCGGCGCAGCTTCTCGAGCTCCCGGTTCGAAAGTATTGGGGTTTCCAGCCGCAGCGTGTGGCAATTTTCCGGCGTCTCCACCAGGATGTTGCGCTCCGTCCCGATGGGCGCGATCAGGGACATCACCATCGCCTCGCGAATGGGGTCGATCGGCGGATTCGTGACCTGCGCGAAGAGCTGCTTGAAGTAGTTGAACAGCAGCTGCGGGCGGTCCGAGAGGCACGCCAACGGCACATCGGTGCCCATCGAGCCGATCGGCTCCTCGCCCGCCGCGCCCATGGGCCCCAGCAGAATCTTCAGGTCTTCTTCGCTGTACCCGCACGCGCGCTGACGGCGCAGCAGCGTCTTCGGATCGGATTCGATCAGCCTCCATGGCTCCGGCAGATCGTCCAGCGTGACCTGCTGCTCTTTCAGCCACTCCGCGTAGGGCTGACGTGAAGAGAGGGACTTCTTGATCTCCGCGTCGGAGATGATGCGGTGCTCGACCGTATCCACCAGGAACATGCGGCCCGGCTGAAGGCGGCCCTTCTTGCGAATATCCTCCGGTGGAACTTCAATCACGCCGGCCTCAGACGCCAGCACCACCAGGTCGTCCTTGGTGACGATGTAGCGGCCGGGACGCAGGCCGTTGCGGTCCAGCGTCGCGCCAATCACGCGTCCGTCGGTGAACGCGACGGCGGCGGGGCCATCCCACGGCTCCATCAGCGACGCGTGATACTCGTAGAACGCGCGCTTGTCCGCGTCCATGTCCGGATTGCCGGACCACGCCTCTGGGATCATCATCGCCATCACGTGCGGCAGCTCGCGGCCCGATTGGTAAAGGAACTCGACCGCGTTATCGAGACCGGCCGAATCGCTTCCTCCAGGAATGACCACCGGATACAGCTTCTTGATCTCGTCGCCGAAGTTGTCGCTGGCAAATACCGACTGCCGCGCATTCATCCAGCTCACGTTGCCGCGAATGGTGTTGATTTCCCCGTTGTGACAGATATAGCGGTAGGGATGCGCCAGTTTCCAGCTGGGGAACGTGTTGGTGGAAAAGCGCTGGTGCACCAGGCACAGCGCGGTCTTGGTCAACGGGCTGGCGAGGTCGAGGTAAAACTTCTCAATCTGCGGCGCCAGCATCAGCCCCTTGTACACGATCGTCCGGCAGGAGAACGACGGCAGATAAAAATCGCCCTTGTCCTCGATCTCCGAATCCTGTACCTCGTTGTAACTGCGGCGCCGGACGATATAGAGCTTCCGCTCGAACGCGTCCTCGTCCATGCCCTTCGGCCGCTTGACGAAGAACTGCTCGATATAAGGCTGTGAGGCACGCGCCTCACGCCCGATCGCATCGACATTCAGCGGGGTATCGCGCCACCCGAGTACCGTTAGGCCCTCCTCGCGCGAGACCCGCTCCAGCACGCCCTCGCACTTCAGGCGGCTGTGCTTGTCCACCGGCAGAAAGACCATCGCCACGGCATAGCTGCCGGGCTCCCCCAGCTTCATGCCCAGCTTCCCGCACTCCTCCACAAAAAACTCATGCGGCACCTGGATCAGGATGCCGGCGCCGTCGCCTGTCTCCGGATCGCAGCCCGCGGCGCCGCGGTGCGTCAGGTTGATCAGCACCTCCAGGCCCTTGCGCACAATGTCGTGGGTCTTCTCGCCGCGGATGCTCGCGACAAAGCCCATTCCACAGGCATCATGCTCATTCCGCGGGTGATACAGCCCCTGAGGTTCGGGGATGCGGCGGCGGTAGTCGGATGAGTTCATGGGCAAACCTTCCGTTCAGATATTCCGTCTCAGCGGAAAAGACACTTGCGGCGTCTGCGGTCTCCGCTCCAGAAACGACTCCGGTGCTTCATCGACACGCCCGCCAGTGCGGGCTGCGCAGCGTCAGGTAAAAAGCTGAACAATTGGATACTTGCAAGTATATAAGGAAAGCCTCTCGATTGGACAGAGAGTTTCTTTCCCGGCGCGCTCGCCCCTGACGGCGCACCTCTCTATTATGCAACCAAATGCACTCGTCGGGCTACTCTGTCTGCCATCGAACGGTGGATTTCGTGCCCCCAATTCCCAAGGCTACCGTTTCCCGCACCGGCGTGGTCTGATGGTTGCAGTGCGCCGAGCATCTCCGTACCGGTCTCTGCCGCTGCTCGTCCTGCTCGCGGCCACGCCGAACCTCCGTGCGCAGCCGCCCCAGCCATTGACGCTCGATAACGTAGTGGCAAAGCTGCAGGCCAACCTCGATGAATACGAAGCGTCCATCCCCAGCTTTCTCGCCGATGAGCACATGGATTCCACCATGCGCCAGTTCGTCATGCGAGGCGCATCCGCTGCCAACTACGAGACCATCGCCGAATCCGTCTTCCGCCTGAAGCGCGACATCGATTCCACAGCCCACACCCAGTCTCTTGACGAATCGCGCGAAATCAAAACCATTGACGGCAAGCCCGCCAATGGCCGCCAAATCGATGCGCCAACCATGTTGAGCGGCGCCTTTTCAGGCGGCCTCGCCATAGTGTCCAAGGATGAGCAGCGGTGCATGCAATACACCCTCGATCCGGTCAAACCGCGCAAACCTATCGTTGTCCGCTTTGTCTCGCTGCCGGCCGACCAGCGGCCGAAAGACTGCATCCTCAGAGAGGATGGGACCGGACGCGTCGTGATCGATCCGCGCTCGATGCAGATTACACGCCTCCAGGTCGCGGTCCCGCGCCACCTCATCACACCGCTGCTCAACGGCGGCAGAAGCGGTGCGCCAACTTTCACTCGCTGGCGGGTGCAGGTGGACTATAAGCCTGTCGTGCTCGACGCGCGCACCTTCTGGTTGCCTTCGAAAATTACCTCCAGCATGAGCAACGAGCAGACCGCGTGGTCCTTCCTCGCTACCTATCGCAACTACCACAAACTGGAGGTCCGGTCGCGCGTCATCATACCCGGCGATGCGCCGCGGCAATAGCGCCCGCGCGTAGAATGGTCGCGATGGCTCCCTCCTCCGAACTCAACGTCAAGCTCGATTTGCTGCGCGAGTCGCTGCGCGCGCTGGAGTCGTTGCTGGTGGCCTATTCCGGCGGAACGGACTCGGCGTTCCTTGCTTATACCGCCCACCAGGTCCTCGGAAATCGCGTGCTCGCCATCATCGCCGACTCGCCCTCGCTGCCCCGCAAAGAGCTCGCCGATGCACTGGCGTTCGCCGCAAACCACGGCATCCCCACGGAAATTCTCCATACCCGCGAGCTCCACTCGCCCGACTACGCGCGCAACGATGCCAATCGCTGCTTTCATTGCAAAGATGAACTCTTCACTCGAATGGAGGCTGCGCGCCAGCGGCTGGAGTTTGCGCACATCGCCTACGGCATGAACCTCGACGACCGTGGCGACCATCGCCCCGGCCAGCGCGCCGCGGCCGGTCACGGTGTGCTCGCGCCGCTGGTCGACGCCGGACTCAGCAAAGCTGAGGTGCGCATGCTCGCCCGCGATGCCGGCCTCGCATTGGCAGACAAGCCTTCCAGCGCATGCCTCTCCTCGCGCATCGAATACGGCCGCGCCGTGACTGCCGAAAACCTCAGCCAGGTAGAGCGCGCCGAAGAGGCGTTGCACGCGCTCGGCTTCGCGCAGGTCCGTGTGCGACACCATGGCAACCTGGCACGGATCGAGATCGCTCGCCCAGACCTGCCCCGGGCTCTTTCCCTCGACACCCTTGACCGCATCACCGCCGCCCTTCGGCCCCTCGGCTTCACTTACATTACGCTGGACACGCAGGGCTACCGCTCCGGCTCCATGAACGACGTGCTGCCCGTTCATGCCATCGCAACCGCAACCTGAGCTTTGAAGGGGCGCGGCTTCAGCCGTGAGGCGACCGATCATTCGTGCGGCTTAGCCACTGAGGGCTGTGAGGCTCTTCCCTACCAGGATTCTTTATGCGCATTGCCTATCTCGACTGCTACGCCGGAATCGCCGGTGACATGTTTCTCGGTGCGCTGCTCGATGCCGGTGTTTCCGCTGAGGTGCTGCACCAGGCGGCAACATCTCTGAATCTCAATGCTTCTCTCCGCATCGAGAAGGTCGACCGCAGCGGCATCACCTCCACCAAGGTCCACGTGCTCGAAGGGGACCACATTGCCGAGGCCGCGCATCCGCACACTCACGCTCATCAATCGGAAACGCAGCCCACGCACCAAGCCGGCCATGCCCACACTCACAGTCACAGCCATGCGCACGAACCACACGAGCACAGCCACTCGCACGCGGGAAAAGGCCACGAGCATCCCCACGTTCATGGCCGCTCGCTGACCGAGATCCGCGCCCTCATCGTTTCAGCGCTCCTTCCCTCTCCTGTGAAGGACTTCGCCGTGCGCGCGTTTGAACTGCTCGGGCACGCCGAGGCCCGTATCCACAACGTCCCGGTGGACGATATCCACTTCCACGAGGTCGGCGCGGTTGACGCCATCGTCGATATCGTCGCCGCTGCTGCCGGCATCCACTCCCTCGGTATCGATGCATGGCACTGCTCGCCGATCAACGTCGGCGGCGGCACCATCGACTGCGCGCACGGCACCTTTCCCGTTCCCGCGCCGGCCACTGCCGACCTGCTGCGCGGCATGCCCACCTACTCCGCGCACATTGAGAAGGAACTCGTCACTCCAACCGGAGCGGCCCTCATCCGCGCGCTTAGCCCTCTGTTCGGCCCGCAGCCCGCGATGCGCATAGACCAGATCGGCTATGGCGCCGGATCCCGAAACCCCGCCGGCTTCGCGAATGCGCTCCGCCTCAGCATCGGCGAGTCCGGAACCGTGCCCGCCGCAACCGACCAGCCCGGCACGAACACCGATCCAGCAGAATCCGTCATTGTGCTCGAAACCGCGCTCGACGACCTCTCACCGCAGCTCGTGGCTCACGCCGCTGAAGCTGCGCTTGCCTCCGGCGCACTCGACGTGATGCTCACGCCGGTCACCATGAAAAAGGGACGGCCCGGCACTCTCTTCACTGTCCTGTGCAATCCAGCAGACTCACCAAGATTGCAACAGCTTCTCCTGCGCGAAACATCTACCCTCGGCATCCGCATTCGCCACGATCGCCGCATTTGCCTCAGCCGCACACACACAACCGTGTCCACATCCTACGGCAACATCCGAATCAAACTCGGTTTGCTCAACGGCGAGACCCTGAACATCGCGCCGGAATTCGAAGACTGCCGCGCTGCCGCTGCCCGTTGCAGTGTCGCCGTGAAACTCGTACAGCAGGCCGCAATTTCTGCTTACAATCAGGCGCACAAACGATGACCCGCGATTCCCTGCTCCAGCTCCTCGCCGAGGTCGAGCGCGGCGCCGTAACTCCCACCGCGGCAGCCGAACGCCTCGCGGGCATGCCTTACGAGGACCTGGGCCACGCGCGCGTCGACCACCACCGCAGCCTGCGCTCCGGACTCCCAGAGGTCATCTTCGGTGCGGGCAAAACTACCGGGCAGGTGCTCGCCATCTTCTCTTCACTCATCGCGGATGGCGTCGACGTTCTCGCCACCAGGGTCGATCCCGCAACTGCCGCCGCTCTGCTCGCGCAGCATCCTACGGCGAGCCACAATCCTGTTGCGCGCACGGTAGCGCTTCGCCAGACCGCGCAAGTCGACCTGCCAGGCGGTCACATCGCAGTCGTCTGCGCCGGCACCAGCGATATTCCCGCTGCTGAAGAGGCCGCCGTCACGGCCGAGACTTTCGGTGCCTCGGTCACACGCCTGTTTGATGTCGGCGTCGCCGGGCTGCATCGCCTGCTTTCTGTGCACAAGGAACTCCGCTCCGCGCAAGCCGTCATCGTCTGCGCCGGCATGGAAGGCGCATTGCCTTCCGTCGTCGGCGGCCTCGTCGGCGTTCCCGTTATTGCTGTGCCCACATCCGTCGGCTACGGCGCTTCGTTCGCAGGAGCTGCCGCGCTGCTCGGCATGCTGAATTCCTGCAGCCCCAACGTCGTGGTGGTCAACATCGACAATGGTTTCGGCGCTGCTTACACCGCTGTGCTGGTTGCTCGCGCGTCATCGCGTTCAGCTACTCCATGAACGCACACCATCGCCCCGCCTTACACTTGAAGCAGGACTCCCGTCAAAGCAGCAGGAACAATCCAGCGCTGCTTCGCATCGACCAAACTGGATGAGCACGCCCCAACAACCACCTCGCATCGGCATCGGCTCGCGCCCGCAATGGCCTCTGCCCGTTCGCGCACTGCTTGGAATGGCCATCGGAGCTCTTGCCGTCGCGCTCACCGACTGGATCGTTCCGCTGCACTCGTTCCCGCTGCTGCTCGCCTTTCCCGTCGTCCTGCTGGTCTGCTGGTACCTCGGAATGGCATCCGGGACGGTCTGCGCTCTTACCGAGACAGCGCTGGTCGATATCTTCCTTACCAGGACACGGTTCCATCTCTCCGTCGGCTCCGCCCGCGAGGAGGCTCGGCTCGCCATGTTCCTCGCGGTCTCGGTCCTGCTGGGCTGGGCCATGCGCCGCCTTGCGCAGCAACGGGCGCAACTCGCGACTCAAGGACTCGAGCGGGAGCTTCAGAGCGCGCACGCAGAGCGGGAACTTGCTGAGGAGCGTGTCCGGGCCGCCGTGGTCCTGCGCGAGCGCGACGATCTGTTGCAAATCGCATTGCGCGCCAATGGCATGGGCCTTTGGGCATGGGACCTCGTGACCGGTACGGTGCAATGGTCCGATGAGGTCTATCGTATTGCCGGACTCAAACCCGGTGACATCCGAGCTTCCATCGACGACTGGGTGGACTTAATTCATCCCGACGATGCGGCACGTGTCCGTACGGCCGTCGAACGGACCCACACCACCGGCGCCGAATACCGTCAGCAATACCGCGTCCGGCTGCGCGACGGCTCGGAACGCTGGGTGGAATCGCAAGGCCGCTGCCAACGCGACAGCCAGGGACATCCCAGGCGCGTCGTTGGCGTCATGGCAGACATCACCGGCCGCAAGCGCGCCGAGGAAGCAATGCTGCGCGCCGAGAAACTCGCCGTCGCAGGACGACTGGCTGCATCCATCGCGCATGAGATCAACAACCCGCTGGAGGCCATCGCCAATCTCCTCTACCTGATCGCCACCGACAAACCGGAAGCCGATAAGGGCCATCTTGCGCAACAGGCGCTCGACGAGGTGATGCGCGTCTCGCTGATCACCCAGCAAACGCTCAAATTCCATCGCCAGACCGGTCCTCGCAAAAGCACTCAACTGGCGGAAATCTTGCAGACCGTTCTCGCGCTCTTCCGGGGCCGCCTGCAGGGTTCCGGGATCGAAGTGGATTTGCGTGCGCCGGAAACGCTTCAGATCAGTTGTATGCCGGGCGAAGTCCAGCAGGTATTCGCCAATCTCGTTTCCAACGCCATCGACGCCATGGCAAAGGGCGGAAGGCTCATCATCCGCCTGCGTTTCTCTCGGGATTGGCGCGATTACTCCACCCCCGGCGTTCGCGCAACATTTGTCGACAACGGTTGCGGTATGGACGATGTCACGCGTCACCGCATCTTCGAGCCTTTCTTCACCACGAAGGCAGATACTGGAACCGGCCTCGGAATGTGGGTCGTCGCGCAACTGGTCGAACAGCATGGAGGCTCAATCCACGTCTGGAGCAGGCAGAGAAGCGAATCGGGGATCACCGCAATCTCCGTCTTTTTGCCGTCCGGCGCAAACCCGCAGACAGCAGCGCTCGCCACGAACGAAATGCAAGCTCAGCTTCATTGAGACACCGTCACCCAATGCCTTCCGCCAAACGCAGCTCGCCAGCCACCGCTAGGAAGCCACCCGCGCCGAGTGCGCCGGTCGAAGTGGTCGATCCGCGCTGGCTGCTGAAGGCGCTGGCGCTCAGCCTCGGGCTGGCGGTGGTATGCGCCTATCTCACTGCGTGCCTGCTCTTCTATCAAGGCCTCTGGCAATTGGTATTGCACCCTTCTCTCACGCTGGACCGGACTCCGGAAAACATCGGCCTCGCATTCACGCCTGCGCGCTTCGGGGACTTCGATACCGGCGAGCCGCATCTTTCGGCTTGGTGGGTGCCCTCCAGCGATACTCCAGATTCTCGTCCCGCTCCTCTCGACGCCTCTTCCGGTTCCGTGACGTCCAGCTTCACCATTCTCTATCTCCATGGCGGATCCGGCTCGCTCTCCGACACTCTCCCCACGCTCGCGCTTTTGCATCGCGCCGGCTTCAACGTCTTTGCCATCGACTACCGCGGTTTCGGCGCGAGCGATCCGGCGGTGCATCCCAACGCTGACCGTATGCAGCAGGATGCCGATGCGGCGCTCGATTATCTCGTCACCACTCGCCACGTTCCTCTCGCCTCCATTCTTCCCATGGGTTCAGGACTTGGCGCGCCGCTTGCCGTCCAGCTGGCTCGCGATCATTCCGAACTGGCCGGCGTGATTCTGGACAACCCCGATCCAGATCCTGCGGCAACCGCGGCGGCGGAGTCCTCGCGACTGATTCCTGTCCGCCTGCTCTTCGGGAGCCGCTTCGCCATCGCCAAACCACTCAACGCGCTATCCCGGCCGAAGCTGCTGCTCGTGGGGCGACAACCGCTATCGCCGGCGAACGAGGCTGGTATCGAGACGCTGTATCGAAACGCTGCCAGCCCGAAATATGTGGTGGTGCTTCCGCTTCACGGAGCCGATTCGGCCTGTGAAGATGCGCTTCGCCGATTCCTCGACGACCTGCACATGCGTTGAGCGAGGCGCATCGAGCCTTTCTTCTCCAGCCGGTAAAATCATCGAGCGGAGGTATTGCGTTTTCATGTCCAGGTGGCTCAATCGATTTCAGCCGTGGGGTCTTCTGTTCCTGCGTGTCGTCCTCGGCGCGTCGATGCTCTACCACGGCTGGGAAAAGGTGATTCCAGAGAACTTTCCTCACGGCAGCCTCCTCTCCGCGTTGCATCACTCTGCACGTTTCGCCGCGAGTCTTGGCCTTCCGGCGTGGCTCGGCTATGTCTCGGCACTTACAGAGTTCGTTGGCGGCATCTGCCTGATTCTCGGTCTCTTCACGCGATTCTTTGCCGCGCTTGTCGCCGTCAATATGCTGGTAGCCATCTTCGCGTTCACCATCCACCACGGCTACGGCGCCTCCGAACTGCCGCTCGCTATGCTGGCGATCACGTTGATGGTGCTGTTCAGCGGCCCAGGGAAAGCTGCCCTGGATCGTCGAACGGGACTTGCATGATAGAGGTACCCCCTCCCCCCCCAAAAATGCAAAATCTTCTTTTCAAAAGGCTTAGCCACCCGGTATGCAGCTAAAATATTGAAAATACGTCAACATTTCCGGCAAAATCTTCAAAAATAAGGGTTTATTGGACAGGTAGAAGATGCACAACCCTGATGAAGCGGGTTCGGCACTCTGCTGCCTGATCTGTTTATTTTACCGCACGTGTCAAGTTTTCTGACGCGCGGTTAAAGGCGTGAGGCCTCCGATGTTCTGGAGGCCTACATAAAGGTGGGGAGGGGTCTTGCGGATTGGGGAAGCCAGGACCGTGGGAGTTGCTGTCCCGACTATCTGTTTGCTACACCCAGTATGACGCAATCTGGAAGCAAAAGTTGCTCAATAATTCTGCAAAACATATTTTTCCAGATTCAGGATTCCGAAAATAGAAGTTCCCGCACCCGCCCCCCGAGCGTATGTAGTTGATTCTTTGAGATTGTGGGCCCGAGCGGAATTGCTATGTTTATCCGTTGGATAACCATTCACTGCAAAGAGCTGCGTCGCAACCCTCCCACGTGAAAGCTGAAACCTAGACATTCAGCTATGAGTCGGACAAGCAAAACAGGGATGTCCGCGATTTTTGATGAACGGTGATCTGGTGGAAAATGGGAAGGATCAAACGGTGGAAAGGCGACGCATCAGGACGGCGTCGTCTTCTGGATCGTGGTAGTAGCCGGGCCTGCGGGCGGCCTCCGCGAAGCCCATCTCCCGGTAGAACGCGATCGCCCCAGCACTCGCCGCCCTTACCTCCAGCGTTATCTCTGTCGCGCCTTCTTCTCTGCTCCACGCGATCATGGCTTCGCCGAGCGCACGGCCCACACCGCTGCGGCGGGTGCGCGCTGCGACAGCGATGCTCTCCCATTCCGCGGAATCGCCCTGTATCCCTGCTGCCGCAAAGCCAACCAGGCGGAATGGCATCGTCGCATCGCCTGCATCGCACAACCCGGCGATGAGGAGGACTCTACGCACGGGAGACTCGCCCTGCTGCACCATTTCCCGATAAGCAGCCCGTGGCCAGTGAGGCGCGGAAGCGGTTGCGCGTTCGAGTGCAAGGATGGCCTCCAGATCGGCGGGCTGAGCTTTGCGCACGCGGATTGGGTCGACTTTGTGGCTCGCGGCCAAAGTCATGGTCTCCCCGCCAATGCGGCTTGCGCCCTCACCTTGGCGAAGATCTCCAGGTCCGTCCGGCGGAGGTAGTTCGCATCCGCGGAGACAACATCATCAAAAGAGCTGCGGCGAATACGTTCCAGGACCAGGGGCAGCGAGGATACTGCGGAGGGCTCGGCGACCATCCGCGGCGCAAATTCGCTGAGCGCTCCTGCAACGCTCTCTTCGCATACCATCAGCGCGCGATTCGCCGCGCGGAGGATGCGGCTGCGAAGCTCATCATGAGGCACCAGCGCTTCATCCAGCCTGGCGCCACCCAGGTACTCGCCCACATAGAATTCCTGGCGCCCGGCATCGAGCACTGCAAATGCATGCGTTTCCGGCCCCGCGGCCGATGCCGATGCCAGCACCGCGAGCCGCGAAATCAGAATAAGCGGCACGTTCAGAGCCTCGCAGAATCCCTTCGCAGCACTGAGCCCCACCCGGACGCCGGTAAACGATCCCGGGCCGTTAACGATGGCAATCGCGCCAAGTTCGCGGAGTTCAATCCCGCTCTCTCGCGCCAATTCCCGCACTGCTGCAACCAGCTTCTCCGACGCGCTGCGGCCTGGAAGTGTCGTGCTGACAGTGTCCGCCGGATCGCAGCCAGCATCCGCGATCGCGACACTGCCCTCCGTGCCGCAGGTGTCGATCAGCAGGAGCTTCATTGGCTGTCGGCTCCCGCATTTGCATCGCCGACGATCTCCACCAGGACGCCGCCTGCACTGGCCGGATGGACGAAGAAATACCGGTGGCCGCCGGCGCCGACGCGAATGCGGTCGCTGGCGAGCCGTGCGCCCTGCTTCTGAAGGCGCTCAAATACTGCATCCACGTCATCCATGCGGATGGCGATATGGTGGAGTCCCTCGCCACGCTTTGCGACGAATTTTGCAATGGTCGAATCGTCCGCAATCGCCTCCAGCAGTTCGAGACGAGTCTCGCCCAGTGGCAGCATGGCTGTCTTCACCCGCTCGTGGTCCACCGTCTCTTCGGCGCTGACTTGCAGCCCCAACGCCTCATAAAGCAGGCGCGCGGACGCGATGCTTTTTACCGCGATGCCGATGTGATCGAGCTTTGGGGCCACGACAGTGATGATAGCGCGCGTGAATTGCGTGAATAGATTTCGCGGCAGATTTGTCGATTCATAAGACTGACCTCAGCGGCTAAAGCCGCCCCGTTTTTGTCCTTAGCGGAGCGACTAAAGTCGCGCCCTTTCAAAGCAGGGCCTCTTTCAGCAGCCTCTAAAGCGCGCTGCTACTCCGGAAAACACTACTGCGAATTTTCAGCAGCATCTAAAGCCACGCCCTTTCCAAGCAGAATTCAAAACTGATCCACTACCCGCTCCTCCGACAGCGTGACGTTTCCGCCGCGAATCAGTATCGTTAAAAGAGGCATATACGACGCATGAAACCCCGCGCGATGATCGCGCATAACCGAATGAGCACCACCGAAAACCGGGCATCCGACATGGCTACGAAGACACAAGTACCTGAAGTTTCCGAATTCGCCTCCGAGAAGGCGGAATGGATTGAAGCATTCGACGACGTGGTCGCCGGCAACTGGGAGAACGCCGCCGAGCTATTGCAGGCCTTGCGCCAGCGGGCGCGCGAGGCGGGCGTCGCGATTCCCAACGAGTTTGCCTCACCCTTCCGCAATACCATTCCCAAGCACGACGAAGTTCCCTATCCCGGCGACCGCGCGATGGAGCGGCGCATTGAAGCGCTGATCCGCTGGAACGCGATGGCGATGGTCCACGGCCAGAACAAGAAGGACCCGGGTATCGGCGGCCACATCTCGACGTATTCTTCGCAAGCCACGCTGCAGGAGGTGGGGTACAACCACTTCTTCCGCGCGAAATACATCGCCGAGGACGGCTCCGAGCAGCCGGGCGACTTCATCTATCACCAGGGCCATGCCTCACCCGGAGTCTATGCGCGGGCCTATTTGCTCGACCGCCTGAACGACGATCACCTGAAGAACTTCCGCCACGAACTGCGCGACAAGCCCGGCCTCCCCAGCTATCCGCATCCCTGGCTGATGCCAGACTTCTGGAACTTCCCCACCGTGTCGATGGGCATCGGGCCGCTGAACGCCATTTATCAGGCGCGCTTCATGCGCTATCTGGAAAATCGCGGCCTGCTGAAGCCCGTGCCGCGCAAGATCTGGGCCTTCCTCGGTGACGGCGAGACGGATGAGGTCGATACACTCGGCGCAGTCTCGCTGGGGGCACGTGAAAAGCTCGACAACCTGATCTTCGTGGTCAACTGCAATTTGCAGCGGCTGGACGGGCCGGTGCGCGGCAACAAACGCATCATCGACGAGTTGGAGGGCGTGTTCCTCGGCGCCGGCTGGAACGTCATTAAGGTGATCTGGGGCTCGGACTGGGATGAGCTGTTCGCGCGCGACCACTCCGGCCTGCTGCTGCGGCGGATGGAAGAATGCGTCGACGGCGACTTCCAGACGTATAAGGCAAAAGATGGCGCGTATCTGCGCAAGCACTTCTTCGGGAAGTATCCCGAACTGCTGGAGCTGGTGAAGGACTACACCGACGATCAACTGATCCACCTGCGCCGCGGCGGCCACGACCCGGTGAAGGTGTACAACGCTTACAAACGCGCGGTGGAGCACAAGGGCAGCCCAACCGTCGTGCTGGCGATGACGGTGAAAGGCTTCGGCCTCGGCTCCGCGCAGGCGCGCAATGCGACACATTCCGAGAAGAAGCTGACGGACGAGGCGCTTTCCGCGTTCGTGAAAGCGTTCGACATCCCGATCCCCGAGTCGGCAGCGAAGCAGGGCGTTCCGTATCGGCCCGCGCAGGACTCGCCGGAGATTGTCTATATGCAGCAGCATCGCGAAGCGCTGGGGGGCTACCTGCCGGCGCGCTTCAATCCGAAGCTGGACATCAAGACGCCGGATCTAAATTTCTTCAAGGAATGGACGGCGGGCTCCAGCGGTCGAGCGGTGTCGACGACGATGGGCTTCGTCTCAATCCTTCGCGCGCTGATGAAGGACCCGTCGATCGGCAAGCTCGTGGTGCCGATTACGCCGGACGAGGGGCGCACCTTCGGCCTGGAGTCGGCCATCCGCCAGGTGGGCATCTACTCGCCTGAAGGGCAGCGCTACACACCGCATGACAAGGACATGCTGCTGTTTTATCGCGAGGAGCAGGACGGGCAGATTCTTGAGGAAGGCATCACGGAGGCGGGCTCCATGGCCTCGTTCACCGCAGCCGGCCAGGCGTATTCCACCTACAAAGTGCCCACGATTCCCTTCTACATGTACTACTCGATGTTCGGCTTCCAGCGCATCGGTGACATGGCGTGGGCTTTCGCGGACGCGCGCGGCAAAGGCTTCCTGATGGGGGGCACTGCGGGCAGGACGACGATGCTCGGGGAGGGATTGCAGCACCAGGACGGCCACAGTCACGTGCTCGCCAGCACCATCCCAACCTGCGTGACGTACGACCCGGCCTACGTGTTCGAGCTCGCCGTCATTCTGCAGGACGGCATGAAGCGCATGTATGAGAAGGGCGAGGCCTGCTTCTACTACATCACGATGTACAACGAGGACTACGCCATGCCCGCGATGCCGGAGGGCGCGGTCGAGGGCATTCTGAAGGGCATTTATAAGTTCCGCGCGGCAGAGACAGCCGGAGTGAAGGGCAAGGCGGCGGTGCAACTGTTCGGTTCCGGGCCGATTCTGAACGAAGTGCTGCGCGCGCAGGAGATGCTGGCGAAGGACCATCAGATCGCGGCGGACGTGTGGAGCGTGACAAGCTACACGGAGTTGCGGCGCGAGGCGATCGCAACGGAACGATGGAACCGCCTGCATCCGGCTGAACCGGCGCGAAAGACCCACATCGAGACGGCGCTGGAAGGTGCGGATGGGCCCATCATCGCGGCGAGCGACTATATGAAGTCGCTGCCCGACGTGCTGGCGCCGTGGCTGCAGTTGAACGGCAAGAACCGTCTTGTGACCCTGGGCACTGACGGGTTCGGGCGGTCGGACAATCGCGCGCATCTGCGGCGGCACTTCGAGGTCGATGCTGAATCTATCGTTGCGGCCACGCTCTCGCGGCTGGCACGCGACGGAGCGATGGACGCAAAGAAGGCGCAGGCCGCGATCGCGAAGCTCGGCCTCAACCCGGACGCACCCGACCCCGCGCACGCATGAGTCCGAAGAAGGCCGCGTACGAAAACCCGCTGATTCCCAATGCCCGATTGAAGCAGATGTATCGTGCGATTCTGCGGGCGCGTCTGCTTGGCCAGGCATTGCCTCCAAGACAACGCGCGCTCACAGCTGGACGTGAAGCCGCGCTGGTCAGCACGTCGCTTGACCTGACTGCGCGTGACTTCGTCAGCGATGCGTTCTCCAGTCCGGTCGTCGATTTCGTCGGAGGAATGCGACTTCGTGACGCGGTTCGGCCGCACAGGCACTTCGCGGGCGGAATGATCGCGGGCCCGAATTGTCCTTGCCGCATTCCCGCAATGTCAGGGCAGCCGCTCACAGCGATTGGAATTGCGTTCCAGGGCAAGGCCGTCTGCGAGAACGCAAAACGCCAGGCGAAGAACTCTGAATCGTCCAATTCTGATTCTTCCGTCGCGGTCACCTATTCCACTCCAGGTCAACTCTCGGCTGCTGACTGGAAATCTGCGCTGGAGTTCGCCGGGCTGCATGATCTGCCTGTCCTCTTTGTTGTCCTTCCCGCGGCCACCGGGAAAAAGCCGAAATTCGATCTCCGGGCCATCGCCCATCGCGCACGCGTGCCGGCGATGCCAGTCGACGCTGCCGATCCGGTCGCGCTCTATCGCGCGGCACAGGAATCCATCGGTCACGCGCGCATTGGCGGCGGCCCTGCGGTGATCGAGTGCGTTGCCTTCCCTGCGGAGACCAGGAACTCTGCCAGTGCGCATAACACCGCCATCGCGCACCTTGAGCAATATTTGATTTCGCGGGGCATCGCCACGCGGGCGTGGCTGGACCGTGATGCATCTTCCTTTGCATCGCAGATTCGCAGTGTGAAATCCGCATCCAAATAACATAACGATGCAACCTCCATCAGCGTTCGACTCAGCGCTGTCCCGGCCGCTTTCCGTGCGCCGCGCCGGTACACTGGAACGAGTGATGTCCTCCGGTTACAAATTGCGCCCGCTCGGAACGCTGTTATCGCTCCTCCTGGCGATCGCGGCGCCTGTGTACGCATCGGCGGCAGCGGCGCAATCGGCAGCCTCGCAGAATTCGCCGGCGGCGCCTGCGCCGACGCCGACGGACACCAACTCCGTGCCTGCGCTCCCCGCCTATCGGCACTCCCAGCCGCAAGAGCCGCCGCAGGCAGACCAGGCCGCTCCGCCGGCAGCGCCAAAGGCAACACCAGCGCCCACGCAGCCGGGCAGCATCACGCCGACTGCCCCTGCAACTCCGCAATCGATACCAGCTCCAGCTCCGGCTCCTCCGCCTGTCGTTACCACTGCGCCGCCCACGGCGCAAACGCCGTTCACCGCGATGCCCGCCTATGGGACGGTCGAAACGGCGCAGCATCCCGGCCGCGTTCCGCTCGATGCCCTGGGCAGTTCCTACATACCCGTGGATAGCTGGGTGTATCCGGCGATGCTGCGACTCTATTCCATGGGCTACCTGGACACGATGTATCTCGCCGCGCGACCGTATACACGGCGCAGCGCGCTGCACATCCTGCAGCGGTCCGAAGATGCGATTCTTTCGAGCGACGATACACAGGCGCAGGACATCCTCTCCGCGCTGCTCAACGAGCTTTCTGAGGAAGGAATCACCGATCACTCGATCACCGGCGGCGCGCGCGGGTCGGTCTATGGCGTGCAGTCGGTCTACACACGCCTGCAGGGCATCTCCGGCACGATCCTTCAGGACAGCTTCCATCTTGGCCAGACGTTCTTCAACGACTACGGCCGCCCCCACCAGCCCGGCTTCAACAACATTACCGGCTTCTCCACCCTGACCGAGCGGGGCCGCTGGTCGCTCCACATCCGTGGAGAGTATCAGCATGCTCCCGCGGCTGCCGGCTACTCGCAGGCGCTTGCCACACTGCTCTCGCAGGGTGATCCTCTGCACTTCACCGGCGGCGATCAGATTCCTTACAGCGGTTACAACGTCCCACAGGACACGATTCCCGCTGGCCCCATCGCCGCGCAAAATCCTTTCCGACTGGTGGAAGCCACGCTGTCTTTTCATCTGCTCGGGCATGAGATTTCCGGCGGCAAGTCCGATGCATGGCTCGGCCCCACGCAGGGCGGCGCAATGGCGTGGTCCAACAACGCCGAGAACATCTATTCCTTCCGCATTAACCGGGTCGAGCCGCTGCGCGTCAAGTACCTCTCACGCCTGCTCGGTCCCGTGCGCTATGACTTCTTCTACGGCAGCCTGAAAGGCCACACCTATCCCAACGACGACTACACCCACTCGGAGATCGTCGCCTTCTCGCCCACGCGGAACTTCCAGTTTTCGCTGCAGCGCACCATCGTCTTCGGCGGCAAAGGCCATGAGCCGGTCACGCTGCATACCTTCCTCAAAGGATTTTTCGACACCAACGACACCAACGCCGGCGAGAAGTACTCACGCCACGATCCCGGCGCGCGGTTCTCGGACTTCTCGTTCTCCTATCGGCTGCCATTCGTGCGCAACTATCTCACGCTTTACGCCGACTCGGAGACCCACGACGACGTCTTCCCCATCTCCGCCCCCCGGCGCGCGGGCTATCGGCCCGGCATCTATCTTTCACAGTTCCCTGGCGCCACACATCTCGATCTGCGCGTCGAAGGCGTCTCCACTGACTGCGTGACGTCGGTTTGCCAGGGCGGCCAAAATGAATACTACGAAACCATCCAGCGGCAGGCTTACACCAACAAGGGTTATATCTTTGGCGACTGGATCGGCCGCGAAGGCAAAGGCGGGCAGGCATGGCTCACCTATCACCTCTCCGGCAACGAATGGGTGCAGGCTTCCTACCTGCACAAGAAAAACGCCAAGGACTTTATCCCGGGCGGCACCACGCAGAACCAGTTTGCGATCGACGTCGTCAAGCGCCTGCGACCGGACATAGAACTCCACGCTTCTTACCAGCACGAAGCATGGAAGGCGCCGATCTACAAAGCCGGAGCGCAGAGCGACAACAGCTTTACCTTCCAGCTCACATTTTTCCCCAAACTCAAATCCACCGCACCCTGACTCTCCTTAGTTTCCGATTAGCCAGTTAGTCATTAGTAGAGTTGGTGAAATTCGTTCTTTTCTTGCTAGGGAGGTCGCGCTATTCCGTTCGGTCCTCACGAGGTGCCAGACATTGCGCCTCCGCTAAGGCAGTAGTCTTGTAAGCCGGGTGGCCGTGCGAGCGTCAGTCTGTAATATTTACTGCATCGCGGCCCAGCCATGCCGAATCTCTCACTCAGAGCGCAGTTCAGGGAGCTTTAGTCCGCAGAACGCACGAGGTATCCTGCCATGCTCGTTTCCGCGCGAAACACGTTTCTTGCGCTCGCGGTGCTTGTCTGCCCCGCGCTTCTCGCCCAGGACACCGGCGTCGAGTCCAACCTTCCCGGCGCCGGCTTCGGCCCCGATAACACTTCGCAGTCCAGCACTCCCGTCCCGACGCTTCATGTCTTCACCCGCGAAACCCTCGTCGACATCACGATCACCGACGCAAATGGCAAGCCCGTCCGCGGCCTGAAGCAATCCGACTTCACCGTCCTTGAAGATAAACAGCTGCAGTCCATTCGCAGCTTTCATGAGTTCGACGCAAACACCGTCGAAGCTCCAACGCCCTCACCTCAGCTTCCTCCCAACGTCTACACGAACCTTAAGCCCGCATCCGGTCCGCTCAACGTCTTTCTGTTCGACGACATCAATGGCGGCGATGGCATCCGGGCGCGATCGGGTTTAGAAGCGTTCATCAAGAAGATGGAGCCCGGCACGCAGGTTGCTCTGTTGGGAATCGGCGACCACCTCACCGTCTTGCATGGGCCAACAAGCGACCAGGCCTCGCTGCTTCAGGTTGCTGAAGCTGCTGTCAAGCCCTTTGCCATTGAAGCAACGGGATGCACTGCACGTATCTTTATGGACTGGGCTACGCTTGACCAGTTGCGTGAACTCGCCACCTATCTGTCTGGTATCGAGGGAAAGAAGAATGTCATCTGGGTTGGAAAGGGCATTGCTGAGATGGTCTTTTTGGGAGGTTGCCAGGACTGGGCGCTACCTCTGCAGCAAACGTACGATCTGCTGGAGGACGCGCAAGCAACGCTGTACCCGCTCGATCCTGGCGGGGTTGGTCCCTTGGGGCGGAAGCAACTTGCGATGGAGGCCGTCGCCGAGGCCACAGGCGGCTCCGCCTACTATGAACGCAACGACCTCGATTACCTCATGTCCGAGGCTGTCGACGCTGGTTCAGCCTACTACTCTCTTTCCTATGCGCCGCGCACCACCGCCTACGATGGCCGCTATCACAACATCTCCATCACCGTCGATCGCCTGGCCTACGGCTCGTCTACCGCAAAGGCTACAGCTCCGAAGATCCCGCGCGCATAACGCATCCGCCGGAAACCCTCTTCGGCTTCGTAACGAAAGACCCTCTGGCCCACCCCAACACCGTCGTTGATCCGCTTGCCGCCGCCATGGCGCCAGTCGCGCCACCAGCAACGAAGCTTCTCTTTGATGTGCGCGTGCAACCGGACCACACTCCGCCCGTTCCGACTGATCCTCCAATCATCGGTGTACTCGACCCCAAACTCCATAAGGCCCCACTCGCGCGTTACGGCTTGCTCTACATGCTGCCGCAGGATCGGATTGCCTTCTCCGTGGCCGGAAATGGCTCGTACACCGGCGCCCTGGAGTTCGACATCACTGCCTTCGATTCCAATGGCACGCTCGTTACGTCCCGTAGTCAGACGCTCAATATCTCGCTCACAAGTGACGAGTACAAGCAGTTCATCCAGAAACCGTTTCAATTCTTGCAGCAGATCGATCTGCCGCCCGGGCAGCTCCGCGTCCGCGCCGGTGTGCGGGATACAGTCTCCAACAAAGTTGGCACAATAGATGTCCCGCTTGAAATTGCCAAAGCCATACCCTCGAAGAACACTGCCTCCGCAAAATAGCTAAATCGTAGATGCCACTCTACTCGCGGTCCTGGCGGCCGCGCTGTTGGCCCCAGACGGCGTTGAGCCCAACCTTCCCGGCGCCGGCTTCGGCCCGGCAATGCCAGGCGTCCAGAACACCTGCGCCCACACTTGACAACTGACTTACACGGATGTCGGCCATTCGGAAGCCGAGCCGCCGTGAGCTAAGTTTTCGCCTTCCCCCGCGCCACGCATCCCTTGAAGTAATCCAGCGACTTCTCCAGGCCTTCACGGAGCGGCACCTGCGGCTCCCACCCGAGCAGCGCCTTGGCCTTCGTGATGTCGGAACGGCATTATCGCCAGAGTACAATTGCGGCGTCGGCGGAAGGTACTATGCACATTCGCAGGTTCCTGGGTCTGGCTTCGGTTTTTTGTTCTCTGGCGTGCGGAATGTGGGGACAGCAGGCCGCAAATCCCTTGCCGGCCTTCGACGCCGCGAGCGTAAGGCCATTCACGCTGCCGGCAGGCGGCTGGGCATGGGGTAAGCCGGACATGGACCCCCAGTATTTCCGGATCAAAGGCGCGCCGCTGCGTTACATCATTCTTACTGCCTACGGCCTTGACGATTTTCAGCTCACCGGCCTGCCCGACTGGGCCGCGCACGAGTTTTTCACCATCAACGCGACCACCGATGCGCCCGCATCCCCGGACCAGATGCTGCTGATGCTGCGGCGGCTGTTGACAGAACGCTTCCACTTGCAAGTGGAGGAGAGCGAAAAGGAACAGCCCGTATGGGCGATCGTGGCCGCCCCTGGAGGTCCGAAGATGACGCCGCGCGCGGACGATGAGAAGTGCCCACGCGGCATCTCGGGTGACGATATGAAGGCCGCGGGCGCCCCGCGCAACTCGATGAGCGGCTTCAACGGTTGCACCATGGACGATCTGGTGAGAGCGTTCAACCGGCCCGGCAATGCGCAACAGCTTGGCCGTCCCGTCATCGACAAATCCGGGTTGACGGGCCGCTACCACATGCTGGTCTGGACTGAGACGGAGATTGATGACACATATACCGGACCAGGCCGGCGGTTCTCATACGTCGAGCCCTTTCGCGAGGCCGTAGAGAAGGAGCTCGGGCTGAAGCTGGTGGAAGACAAACAGAAGCTGCACTTCATCCATGTCGTGAACGTAACGCGGCCCGACCCGAACTGATCAGCCGGCGCCGCCTTGCGGCGGGTCGCACAGGGAAACCGCGCGGGTAATTGTTAGAGCGACGTGCGCGCCACGCACTCTCTGAAGTATTCGAGCGACCGCTCCAGGCCTTCGCGCAGCGGCACCTTCGGCTGCCAGCCAAGCAGCGTCTTTGCCTTGGTGATGTCGGGACGGCGGCGTGTTGGGTCGTCCTTGGGCAGCGGCATGTGAGTAATCTCAGACTTCGATCCGGTCACCGCCAGCACCTCGCGTGCGCATTCCAGCATGGTGAACTCCCCGGGATTTCCGATGTTCACCGGCCCGTGCTCCTCTGATGCCGCGAGCCGCACGATGCCGTCGATCAGGTCCGACACATAGCAGAAGCTGCGCGTCTGCAATCCATCGCCATAGATCGTCAGCGGTTCGCCGCGCAGCGCCTGCATCATGAAGTTGGAAATCACGCGGCCGTCGTTCGCTTGCAACCTGGGCCCGTAGGTATTGAAGATGCGCACCATGTGCGTGTCCACGCCGTAGTAGCGCTGCCATGCGGTAACCGCCGCTTCGCTGAACCGCTTGGCCTCGTCGTACACACTGCGTGGGCCGATGGGATTCACACGCCCCCAGTAGCTCTCTACCTGGGGATGCACCTCGGGGTCGCCGTAGCACTCCGAAGTGGAGGCCTGCAGAAAACCGGCGCCGTGCTTCCGCGCCACGTTCAGCATGTTCACTGTCCCAGCAGACCCAACGAGCAGCGTCTCCGGTCCGAGCCGCGCATAATCGACTGGGCTGGCCGGGGATGCAAAGTTGAAGATGAAGTCGACCGGGCCCGGATCAAACTCGCGGCAGATGTCCTGCTCGCGAAACTCGAACCTTGGTTCATTCTTCAGGTGCGCCAGGTTGGCCAGGTTCCCGGTTGCGAGGTTATCGATACCGACAACGCTGTGTCCCTGCGCCAGCAGGGCATCCGTCAGGTGGGAGCCGAGGAATCCCGCGGCCCCTGTTACCAGAATCTTTTTGCCCATCGTCTCTCGCGAGACGCCGGATAGCTCTTGACTCATGCGGTCGCCGAAGCTGCGAGATCCAGCTCCCTCGCCGGATTCGCTGATGGCCTGCCGATGCTGATATACGTGAAGCCGTGCTCCAACATCGTCTTCGGCTCAAAAAGATTGCGCCCATCGACGATGATGGGATAGCGCATCGCCTCGCGCAGCCTCTTCAGGTCCAACTGCGCGAATTCGCGCCAGTCGGTCAGAATCATCACTGCATCCGCGTCATCCGCCGCCGCATAGGCGTTATCCACATACCTTAGATGGGCACCGGCCGGCAGTTCCTGCGCTGCGCGCTGCATCGCCGCGGGGTCGTATGCCGCGACGGAGCAGCCCTCGTTCAGCAGCATTTCCACCAGATCGATGGCCGGCGATTCGCGGATGTCGTCAGTCTCCCCCTTGAAGGCCAGTCCCAGCACACCCAGTCTTTTGCCCCGCAGCGTCCACAGGGCCGACCGCACCTTCGCGAGGAAGCGCTTCTTTTGCTGCGCATTGATCTTTTCGACTTCGCTCAGGAGGCTGAATTCGATCCCCATTTGCTCCGCGACAGAGCGAAATGCCGCGACATCCTTGGGGAAACATGACCCGCCATAACCGATCCCCGGGCGCAGGAACTTCGGCCCGATGCGGCTGTCCAGACCGATCCCGCGCGCTACCTGCTCGATATCGGCGCCCGCCGTCTCGCACAGATTCGATACCGCGTTGATGAACGAAATCTTCATCGCCAGAAACGCGTTCGACGCATGCTTGATAATCTCTGCCGACTTGGTCGATGTGTTCAGCAGCGGCGGCGGCTCTTTTGCTGAGCAGCGGCCCTGGATTGCGCCTGCGCGCTTGTAATACTGGCCGGTGGTCAGCGGAGCGTAGATGGCCTCCAGCAGTTCACCCGCAGCTGGGCTGTCCGCACCGACGACGATGCGGTCTGGATGCAGGAAATCCTCAACCGCGGTTCCTTCGCGCAGAAACTCGGGGTTGGATACCACATCGAACAGCTTCCGCGGCGCGCCATTCCGCTCCATCGCCAGGCGGATCCACTCGTTCGTGTATACCGGGACCGTGCTTTTTTCCACGACCACCCGATAGCCGTTCAACGATCGCGCGATTTCGCACGCCACCGCC
>Ga0134125_10000686_pt1 | contig 44398 bp, 46 predicted proteins | sample KB31751_FD_96464 | JGI IMG/M metagenome (GOLD analysis project Ga0134125, IMG submission 96464) | Terrestrial soil microbial communities with excess Nitrogen fertilizer from Kellogg Biological Station, Michigan, USA - KB3-175-1 | ecosystem: Environmental > Terrestrial > Soil > Unclassified ...
ACCTCGCGGCTCATCAGCCAGCGGGAGGCCTGGAAGTCGAGCATCGAGAGCATCGCCTCCAGCAGCGAGGTGTGCACCCACTTCCCCTGCCCGGTGGACTCGCGCTCGATCAGGGCCACCAGGATGCCCTGCGCGAGCAGGATGCCCGAGCAGAGATCCGCGATGGGAATGCCCACGCGCACCGGCCCCTGCCCCGGCAGCCCGGTGATCGACATGAGCCCGCCCATGCCCTGGGCGATCTGGTCCACCCCGGGGCGGTCGCGATAGGGCCCGCTCTGGCCGAAGCCCGAGATGCTGCCGTAGATCAGCCGCGGGTTGACCGCGCGCAGGTCCTCGTAGTCGATGCCGAGCCGGCGCTTGACGTCGGGCCGGTAGTTCTCGACCACGATGTCGGCCTTCTCGGCCAGCCGCTTGAAGATCGCCACGCCCTCCGGCTCGCGCAGGTTGAGGGTCAGCGCCTCCTTCCCGCGGTGGAGGTTCTGGAAGTCGAAGCCGTGACGCGCCCCGCCCATGCCGTCGCCGGCGCGGCCGCCGGGCATCTCGATCTTGATCGCGCGGGCGCCCCAGTCCACGAGCTGGCGCACGCACGTCGGGCCCGCCCGCGCCCGGGTGAGGTCGAGCACGGTGTACCGCGCGAGGGGGAGCGCGCCGGCGGCGGGCATGCGAGCGTCACCGCTCCCGGGCCGGCCAGTACACGAAGCCGCAGCCGGTCTGGGTGCAGTGGGCCGCGGTGTAGTCCACCACGGTGGCCGGGCGGTTCATGGCCGCGGCGAGGCTGATCCAGGCCCGCACCTCGCCGGTGCCGGAGCGCATCGCGTCGGAGTCGAAGGTGAACAGGTGCTCGAGCGCGGCCAGGTCGTTGCGCTCCAGGCGCTCCAGGATCCAGCGGTCGAGCGGCTGATCGATCCAGCCCGCGTTGAACATGCCCGGGAAGTGGGAGAGACCGCCCGAGGCGTACATCGCGATGCGCTCCGGCCGCTCGTTCAGGATCTGCCCGATGGCCTGCCCCAGCTGGGCGCAGCGCTGGGCGCTCGGCAGCGGCGGGAAATACTCGTTCAAGAACACGCACACCAGCGGGATGCGCAGCTCCGGGTCCACCTCCGGCACCAGGTTCGACACCATGTGCGAGACGCCCCGGGTGGGGTTGCCGCGCGGGTCGAACTTGCCCACGTTGGCCACGTCGAAGCCGCGCTTGATCAGGCCCTTCAAGAGGTGGCGCGACAGCTCGGCGTGCTGCGGGAACGTGATCCTGGTCCGCTCCTGCGGCGGCGTCGTCATCGGATCGCGCGCGCTCCGCCCCCAGATCGGCTCGTCCCCGGTATAGATCGAGAAGGTCGGGTTGTTGGCGTCGTCGAACATGTCGCCCTGGTCGTCGCCGATCATGACCAGCACGTCCGGCCGGTAGGCCTTCACCTGCTCGCGCAGCACCGCGAAGGCGGCCTCGATCTTCTGGATGTGGCCCTCGATGATGCTGGGGGTCGCGATCTCCACCCGGGCGCTCTGCGGGAGGTGCTCGCGGGCCACCTTGGGGATGCGGTCCACGACCTTGGGCCAGTACTGCGCCTTCTGGAACATCATGGGGGCGTGCGACGAGGCCAGACCCAGTCCGAGCATGTGAAGTCCTCCCGCCAGGAAATCTAGCACGCCCGCGGGCCTATGCAATCGGCTAGGATTCCCGCGGGAGGCACGACCCATGATCCTCGAGCGCTTCAAGGTGCCGGAGAAGGACCAGGTCCGGGTGTCCGATTCCGCCCTCCGTGAGACCGTGACCCGGATCTTCGAGAAGCTCGGCGTCACCCCGGAGGACGCGGCCGACGCCGCCGACGTGCTGGTGATGACCGACCTGCGCGGGGTGGAGACCCACGGGGTCTCCAACATGCTGCGCGCCTACGTTCGCGACTACCGGGCCGGCAAGCTCGACCCGAGCCCGGGCTGGCGGATCGAGCGCGAGGCGCCCGCCACCGCGGTGGTCGACGCGGGCAAGCGCCTCGGCATCATCGTGGGGTCCCGGGCGATGCGCCTGGCCATGGACAAGGCCCGCCGCGGCGGGGTCGGGGTGGTGACGGTGCACAACAGCGGCCACTTCGGCGCCATCGGCCACTTCGCGATGCAGGCCGCGCGCGAGGACATGGTGGGCGTCTGCTTCACCGCGGCGGGCCTCCACGTGGTGCCGACCTTCGGGGCTCGTCCCCTGCTCGGCACCAACCCCATCGCGCTGGCCGCTCCCGCGGGCCGCGAGGCGCCGATGCTGTTCGACGCGGCCACCTCGGCCATCGCGGGCAACAAGATCCGGCTCGCGATGCGGATCGGCTCGCCGCTCCTGGCCGGCTGGGTCACCGACAAGGCCGGCACGCCGATCATGGAGGAGAAGCCGATCTTCGATCGCGAGGACGTCTACCAGGCGCCGCTCGGGGGCACTCGCGAGCAGGGCTCCCACAAGGGCTACGGCTTCGCGATGATGGCCGAGGTGCTCTCCACCCTGCTGGCCGGCGCGCTGCCCACGATGCTGGACCCGGCGAGCGGCTCCAAGAACCAGTTCGCGGCGTACGACATCAAGGCCTTCACCGACGTCGACCGCTTCAAGCGCACGATGGACGACATGCTGCGCACCCTGCGCACCAGCGCCCCCGCCCCCGGGCAGGAGCGGGTGCTCTATCCGGGTCTCTCCGAGGCCGAGGAGCTCGAGCACCGGCGCGCCCACGGGATCCCCCTCCACAAGGAGGTCATCGAGTGGTTCGGGGAGTGCACCCGGGAGATGGGCCTGCCGCCGCTGCCCGTCATGCCCTGAAGTCCTGGCCGGAGAGCGCTTCACGCCGGGACTCCCGCGGGGTCTCACCCGTGACGCCCGGGAGGGGCGGCCTGATGGCGACGATCCGGAAAGAGCTGCACCTGGAAGCGCGGGCGGACGATGTCTGGGACGCGGTGCGTGACTTTGGATCCGTGCACGAGCGCCTGGGCCCCGGCTTCCTGCTGGACGCGCGCTGGGACGGTGACGCCCGCGTCGTCACCTTCTTCAATGGAATGGTCGTGCGCGAGCCGCTCGTGACCCTCGACGATCTCGAGCGCCGGCTGGTCTACAGCGCGACCGGCGGCATGAGCCGCCACTACAACGCGGTGATGGAGGTCTTCCCCGACGGCGACGACCGCTGCCGCCTGGTGTGGACGATCGACCTGCTGCCCAACGAGCTCGCGCCGACCGTCGACGGGCTGGCCGAGAAGGCCTGCGAGACGATGAAGCGGACGCTGGAGGGCCGGATCATCGCCTGATCCCTGGGCGACCGAGCGGCCGGGCAGCCGCCCGGCCGACGCCTCGGCCGCCGTGGCATACTCGTAGGCCATGGCGGCGCGCGACGCGGACATCCCCCTCCTCTACGGTCGCGGCCACGTGCCGGTGCGCCCGCCGGCCGGCTGCGTCCCCACCGTGATCGAGAAGCGCGCGATGCCGGTGCTCCCCGACGCATCCGCCACGGTCGCGCAGGCCCTCGCCGCACACGTCGGCGTCCCACCGCTCCGCGAGGCCGCGCGCGGCAAGCGCTCCGCCTGCATCCTGATCTGCGACGTCACCCGCCCGGTGCCGAACGGGCTCTTCCTGGGCCCGCTCGTCCGCACCCTGCTGGATGCCGGCCTCCCGCGCGCCGGCATCACGGTGCTCGTCGCCACCGGGCTACACCGCGCCAACGAGGGCGAGGAGCTCCGCGAGCTGGTCGGCGACCCGTGGGTGCTCGACACGGTCACGGTGGCGAACCACGACGCGACCGTCGATCGCGACCACGTGCTGCTCGGGCGCACGCCCGGCCGCGGCACCGTGGTGCGCCTCGACCGCCGCCTGGTGGAGGCGGAGCTGCGCATCGCCACCGGCCTGGTGGAGCCGCACTTCATGGCCGGCTGGTCGGGCGGGCGCAAGGTCATCGCCCCCGGCGTCGCGCACGCCGAGACCATCACCACCTTCCACAACTCCGCGTTCATGGCGCACCCGCGCGCGGCCAACTGCGTGCTGGACGGCAACCCGCTCCACGAGGAGCAGCTCGCGATCGTGGACATGCTGGGCGGCGCGCTGGGGCTGAACACCGTGATCGACGACCGGCGGCGGCTGGCCTTCGTGAACTTCGGCGAGGTGGTGACGAGCCATCGGCAGGCGGTGGACTTCGCGCGCGACTACTCGGAGGTGCGGGTGCCGCGCCGCTTCCGCACCGTGGTCACGAGCGCGGCCGGCTACCCGCTCGACAAGACCTACTACCAGACCGTGAAGGGCATGGTGGGCCCGCTCGACATCCTCGAGCCGGGGGGCGAGCTGATCGTGGCCTCCGCGTGCTCGGAGGGGCTCGGCTCGAAGCACTACGTGGAGGCGCAGCGCCGCCTGGTCGACCTGGGCCCGGACGGCTTCGCGGCCAGCATCGCGGGCAAGGCGCACGCGGACATCGACGAGTGGCAGACCCAGATGCAGCTCAAGCCCATGCGCGTCGGGCGGGTGCGGCTCTACACCGACGGGCTCGACACGACCGCGGCGGGGCTGACCGGGGTGGAGCAGGTCGCCGACCTCTCGGCCGCGGTGGCGGAGAGCATGGCGCGGCAGGGCGATCCCCACGTGGCGTTCGTGCCCGAGGGGCCGTACGTGGTGCCGGTGCACGAGGAGGGGTGATGCTGGACGCGGTGATCGTGGGCGCCGGCTTCGCCGGCATGTACATGCTCCACAAGCTGCGCGCGCTCGGCCTGACCGCGCGGGTCTTCGAGGCGGGCACGGGCGTGGGCGGCACGTGGTACTGGAACCGCTACCCCGGCGCGCGCTGCGACGTGGAGAGCATGGACTACTCCTACTCGTTCTCCGAGGAGCTGCAGCAGGAGTGGCGCTGGACCGAGCGCTACGCGGCCCAGCCCGAGATCTTGAAGTACGCCAACCACGTGGCCGATCGCTTCGACCTGCGGCGCGACATCCAGTTCGAGACCCGCGTGACGCGCGCGGTCTTCGACGAGACCACGTCTCGCTGGGACGTGGAGACCGATCGCGGCGACCGGGTCTCGGCCCGCTTCTGCGTGATGGCCACCGGGTGCCTCTCGGACGCGCAGGTGCCCGACTTCGAGGGCCTCGACTCCTTCGAGGGCAAGTGGTACCACACCGGCCGCTGGCCGCATCAGGGCGTCGACTTCACGGGCCGGCGGGTCGGGGTCATCGGCACCGGGTCCTCCGCGATCCAGTCGATCCCGATCATCGCCAGGCAGGCGCGGCACCTCTACGTCTTCCAGCGCACGCCCAACTACAGCATGCCCGCCCAGAACGCCCCCCTCGACGCCGAGTACGAGCGGCGCGTGAAGGCGGCCTACGCCGACTTCCGGCGGCAGGCTCGCGAGTCGCGGGTGGGCTTCGTGACCGAGCGCAGCGGCGACTCCGCCCTCGCGGTGCCGGCCGCGGAGCGGGAGCGCGAGTACGAGAAGCGCTGGAGCCGCGGCGGCCTCGGCTTCTCGGCGGCCTACGCGGACCTGCTCATGAGCAAGGACGCCAACGACACCGCGGCCGACTTCTTCCGGGCCAAGATCCGCGCCATCGTGCGCGATCCCACGGTCGCCGACCTCCTCTGTCCGACGAGCTACCCGCTCGGCACCAAGCGGCTCTGCGTCGACACCGGGTACTACGCCACCTTCAACCGCGACAACGTCACCCTGGTCGACGTGCGCACGCAGCCCATCGGGGCGATCACCCCGAAGGGAGTGCGCACCGGCGGGGTGGAGTACGCGGTGGACGACCTCGTCTTCGCCACCGGCTTCGACGCGATGACCGGCGCGCTGCTCAACGTCGACATCCGCGGCCGCGGGGGCCGGCGGCTCGACGCGGAGTGGGCCGGTGGCCCGCGGACCTACCTGGGCCTCACCGTCGAGGGCTTCCCGAATCTCTTCCTGATCACCGGGCCGGGCAGCCCCTCGGTGCTCAGCAACATGATCGTGTCGATCGAGCAGCACGTGGACTGGATCGCGGACTGCGTGAGCCACCTGCGCGACCGCGACCTCGCCACCATCGAGGCCACGCCCGAGGCGCAGGAGGCGTGGGTGCGGCACGTCAACGAGGTGGGCCACATGACGCTCTACCCGCTCGCGCCGTCCTGGTACATGGGCGCCAACATCCCGGGCAAGCCGCGGGTGTTCATGCCCTACATCGGCGGGGTCGGCGTCTACCGCCAGAAGTGCGACGAGGTGGCCGCGAAGGGATACGAGGGCTTCGCGCTCCGCTGACTCCGTCGCGGAAACTCGATCGTGGTAGGATCGTCGGAGATCGTCGAATCCGGGAGGCGCGAGCGCGAGCCGAGCGGGAGCCGGGGAGGGTGGCCAGGAAGGGATGCTACAAGCGCCAGGTCCGCCTCCGGGCGGATGACGAGGCAGGGGCCGATCGAAGCATTCGGCGGATGGCCCCTCGGCGGGCACAGTCGTGATGGGTGGAGCAAACCAGCGCGGTGACGCGCTGACAAAGACCACCCAGCGTGCCGGCGGGTTGCTGCAGCCCGCGAGCTGAAATCCCCTTCTCTTCCCCGTCGTCACCCTCGACGCTCGCGGTCCGTCGTCTCTCCGCCATCGGAGAAAGGGAGCGAGCCATGTGCGGAATCTTCGGCTACGTGGGAGGCGGGAGGAGCAGCGCGGACGCGGCGGGCATCGTGCTGCGCGGCCTCAAGAAGCTCGAGTATCGCGGCTACGACTCCTGGGGGGTCGCGGTCGCGCACGACGGCACCGTGAAGCTGGAGCGGCGCGTCGGCAAGATCGGCGAGGCCAGCGTGGGGTTGCCGCCCGGTCTCGTCGGGATCGGGCACACCCGCTGGGCCACGCACGGCGGGGTCACCGAGCCGAACGCGCACCCGCACCTCGACTGCCGCGGGCGCCTGGCTCTCATCCACAACGGGATCGTCTCCAACTACCGGGAGCTCCGCGACACCCTCGACCTCTCGCGCCACCCGCTCCGGTCCGAGACCGACACCGAGGTGATCGTGCACCTGCTGGAGGAGCGGCTGGCGCGCACCCCCGAAGCGCCCGAGCAGCTCGTGAGGGCCCTGGTCTCGGTCTTCCGCGAGCTCGAAGGGCTGAACGCGGTGGCGGTGCTGGACGTGCGGTCCGGGCAGCTGGCGGTGGCCAAGAGCGGCTCGCCCATCGTCCTCGGCTGGGGGACCGGGGAGAGCTTCCTCGCTTCGGACTACAGCGCGCTGCTCGAGCACACCCGGCGGGTCACCTTCCTGGACGACGGTCAGGCCGCGCTGATCGAGGGCCGCGGGATCCGGGTGTTCGACGTGGCCACCGGCTCCGAGATCGCGCCCGCGGTCGAGGAGGTCGAGTGGGAGGCGGCGGCGACCGAGCTCTCCGGCTACCCGGACTACCTGAGCAAGGAGATCCACGAGCAGCCGGCGGTGCTCCGGCGCCTCGGCGCCGAGTGGGCCGCGCACGTCCGCGGGCTCGCCGGCATGCTGCGCGAGGCGCGCGACGTCTTCGCGGTGGGCTGCGGCACCGCCGGCCACGCCGCGCTCGCGGCTCAGTACCTCCTCGCCCGGATCGCCGGGCGCCGGCTCACCTTCGCCACCGGCTCGGAGTTCAGCTACCTCAAGGACTTCGTCGGGGACGGCGCGCTGGTGATGGCCTTCTCCCAGAGCGGCGAGACCATCGACGTCATCGACGCGGTGCGGGACGCGAAGCGGCGGAAGGCGAAGGTCGCCGCGATCGTCAACGTCGAGGGCTCGTCGCTCTGGCGGCTCGCCGACCGGGCGTTCCCCATCGGCGCCGGCCCCGAGCGGTGCGTGCTGTCGACCAAGAGCTTCACCGGCAAGCTCGCCATTCTGATGATGACCGCGCACGAGATGATCGGCCGCTCCGACGTGGGCGCCTCGCTCGTGCAGGCCGCCGCGGAGGAGACCGAGCGGCTGCTCCGCGACGAGCGGCGCACCCTCATCCGGCAGATCGCGGACCAGATCCACCGGCACGAGCACATGTTCGTGATCGGCCGCGGGCCCAGCTACCCGCTGGCGCTCGAGGCCGCGCTCAAGATCAAGGAGGTCAGCTACATCCACGCGGAGGGCTTCGCGGGCGGCGAGCTCAAGCACGGGGTGATCGCGCTGATCGAGCCGGGCACCCCGGCCCTGGTGCTGGCCCCGCGGGACGAGACCTACGACGACGTGATGTCCGGGGCGCTCCAGATGAAGGCGCGGGGCGCGATGATCATCGGCGTCTCGCCCGAGCCCCACGAGGCCTTCGACGCCCACATCCCGGTGGCGGATCTGGGGCCGGCGACCGCCATCATCAACGCGGTGCCGGCGCAGCTGCTCGGCTACTACCTCTGCCTGCTGCGCGGCCACGATCCCGACAAGCCGCGGAATCTGGCCAAGAGCGTGACCGTGAAGTAGCGGGCGGGCGCCGGCCGTCCTGGCCGACCGGCTCAGCTGGAGGCGGAAGCGGTGGCCGCGCGCCAGATGCGACGCGCGTCCTTGTCGATGTGGAGCGCGACCACTGCCGCGACCGCCAGCAGCCCGCACGCCATCGTGAAGGCCGCGCCGTAGCCGCCGGTCACCTCGAACAGCGCGCCGGCCAGCCACGAGCCCAGCGCGGAGCCGGTCTGGTGGACGAGGAAGATGAGCCCGAAGATCGAGCTGACCGAGAAGCGCCCGTAGATGTCGGCGGTGAGCGCGGAGGTCATCGAGCCGGTGCCGGCCAGCGTGATCCCGCCCAGCATCGCGACCACCATCAGGGCGGTGGCGTTGTCGCGGATGAGGAACAGGCCGGAGAAGATCGCGATGCGGCCCGCGTAGATGCCGGACAGCACCGGGCGCCGGCCGAAGCGGTCGGAGAGCGCGCCCAGCATCACCGTGAACACGATGCTCGAGCCGCCCAGCACCCCGAGGGCCCACGAGGCCACCATCGGGGTGTAGCCGTGGTCGGTCAGCATCGGGATGCCGTGCGCGGAGATCAGGCTCATCGAGAAGCCGCAGGTGAAGAAGGAGCCCGCCAGCTGCCAGAACGCGAGCGTCTTGAGCGCCTCGTTGGCGCTGACCCGCTCGATCTTGGCCGCGGCCACGCCCGGCCGCGGCGGGGCGCCGTCGGCGGTGAGGCCGACCGACTCCGGCGAGTCCCGCAGCACCCACAGGCAGAGCGGCAGCGAGACGAGCAGGATCAGCCCCGCGATCACCACGTACGTCGCGCGCCAGCCGTGGCTGAGCACGAGCCAGGTCACCGCGGGCACCAGCAGGCTCATGCCGGTCATCGACGCGCTGCCGAGCACCGAGAGCGCGGTGCCGCGTCGTCGGCTGAACCAGCGCGCCACCACCCCGGAGGCGATCACCGGTCCGGTGCCCGCGAGGCCGAGCGGCACCAGGACGCCGTAGACCGCGGCGAACTCCCACACGTTGCGCACCATCGCGGTCAGGATCAGCGAGGCGACCAGCAGCAGCGTGCCCGCGGAGGTGACGACCCGGACGCTGAAGCGGTCGAGGGCCATCCCGGCCAGCGGCATGAACACGCCGTAGAGGAAGAGGCTCAGCGCGATGACGGCCGAGAAGCTGGCCCGGTCGAGGTTGAGGTCGGCCACGATTGGCTTGAGGAACGGGCCCACCGCGTGGCGCACGCCGGTCGACATGAAGGTGGTGACCGAGAACGCTCCCACGACCCACCAGCCGTAGAAGATGCCCTGGCCCCGCGCTCCGTCGCGCATCGCCCCTCGACTATAGCGCATCCGTCGACGGGACGAGCCTAGAAGCTCGGCTTGGTGGAGAACGGCGTAAGCTGCAAATCGTGCGTCCAGCAGGAGCGGTCCTGGGTGTGCAGGTACCAGAACGCCTCCGCGATCTTCATCGGGTTCATCACGACCTCGGGCTGCTTCTGGGCCCGCGGCAGGGCGCGGGTGCCCGGCGAGTCGATGAGCCCGTCGATGATCACGTTGGCCACGTGCACGCCGTGCTCGGAGTACTCCTCGGTGAGCACCTGGGCCAGCGTGCGCATCATCACCCGCGGGTAGTAGAGCGATTGCCCGGTCATCCGCTTGCGTCCCCGGATGGACGACGCGTTGTTCGAGATCAGGAACGAGCCGGCCCCACGCTTGCGCATGGCGGGCAGCACCTCCTTGGCCACCAGGAAGGGGCCGCGGCTCGAGATGTGCTGCGCGACGTCGAAGATCTCGTTCGGCACGTGCTCCAGCAGCTCCTTGTCGGGCGGCAGGTCGCGGCCCTCGAGGTAGCCCGCGTTGTAGACCAGGACGTCGGGCTCGCCCCACGTGTCGCGGACGGTCGCGAAGGCCTTCTTGATCGACGCCTCCGAGACCAGGTCCAGCTCGACGACGCTGCTGGCGCCGCCCTGCGTCCGGATCGCCTCGTCCAGCGCCCTGGCGTTGGCGGTGGTGCGCGTGGTCAGCACGGCGTGGAAGCCCTCCTTCGCGAACTTCTGAGCCACCGCCCCGCCCACGCCCCAGCGGATTCCCACCGGCACGTCGCGATCGTCGAGCGCCTTGCCGTGGGCCAGCTTGGTGTTGCGGCCATCCGCCTGCCACTTGGACGTGGCGCCCACCACCACCGCGACCGGTCGACGGCTCGTGCTCATCTCCACTCCTCCTCTAGGCTGGGCCGCCGCCGAAGAACTCGAGCAGCAGCCGGTTGACCTCGGGCGCGTTCTCGTAGGCCGACCAGTGGCCGGCCTTCGGGATGCGGTGCAGATCGAGATCGGGGACCGCGGACTGGATCTCGCCGATCAGCAGGTGCGCGGGCCGGAACGCGGAGTCGTCGCGCTCGCCCCACAGCAGGCGGATCTTCCCGCCCCGGCGCGCGACCTCGGCCAGGTCGCCCAGCAGCGTGCCGCCCGCGCTGACTTTTCTGCTATCGAAGCGCGTCCGGCGCACGCACTCCACCTGGATGTCGAGCGTCTCCTCGGTCACGCTGGCCTCGTCGCTCAGCATGTTCACCAGCAGGTTGTGCCGGCAGATCTCGCGGAAGAGGCGGTCGTCGCCGCCCGCCTCCTTGTAGCTGCGGATCGGGCGCTCCCCGAACTTTCGGGCCGGGAAGCCGCCGGGCGAGACGAGCGCGAGGTGGCTCACCCGCGGGCCGAGCCGGCGCGCCATGCGGGAGGCGATGGCCGCGCCGAAGGAGAATCCGGCCAGGCGCAGGGGCGCCTCGCCGGGGACGACCTCCCGCAGCAGCGCGTGCACGAGGTCGAGGTACTGCGGACCGGTGGTCTCCCGGGGCACCGACGCGGACTCGCCGTAGGAGGGATGGTCGAGCGCGTGCACCGTGAAGCGCTCCGACAGCGGCCCCACGTTGCGGATCCAGTGCTTCCACGAGCCCATGCCGCCGTGGAAGAGCACGAGGTCGGGCCCGTGACCGGACCGGTGCACGGCCATGCGGGGCGCGGGATCGGGGCTCACGCGGGGTCAGGCGCAGCGGGGGCGGACACGCTCGGCGAAGGCGACCATCTGGGCGTCGAGCTCGGGGCCGTCCGCGGCGAGCAGCTCCAGGACCAGCTCCTCCACCCCGCACGCGGCCAGCTCCGCGATCTGATCCACGACCGCCGCGGGCTCGCCCGCGATCACGCGACCGGCGTGGGCGGAGGCCGGGGCCGTCTCGCCCGCGCGCAGGATGCGCACATCGTTGCGGAGGGTGAGCGCGGGCGGGGTCGCGCGGCCGCGGGCCCGCGAGAGACGCGCGAGCTCGGCGACGCCGGCGCGCAGCTCCCCGGGCGCGCGATTGATCGGATGCCACGCCGCGCCCAGCTCGACGGTCCGCCGCAGGGCCGCCTTGCTGTGGCCGCCCACCAAGATGGGCGGGTGCGGCGCCTGGATCGGCCGGGGCTCGAAGTGCAGATCGCGGAACTGCACGTACTTGCCGGAGAACGAGGGCGCGGGGCTCGTCCACAGCTCCTGCATCGCGCGCAGGTACTCGTCGGTCATCGGGCCGCGCTCCGCGAACGGCACCCCCAGCATCGCGCTCTCCGCGGCCACCCACCCCGCGCCCACGCCCACGATCACGCGGCCGTCGCTCAGGGCGTCCAGCGAGGCGATCATCTTGGCGGCGACCACCGCGTGGCGGTAGGGCACGATCAGCACCGTGGTGCCGAGCCGCACCCGGCGGGTCGCGCCCGCGACCACCCCGAGGGTGACGAGCGGATCGAAGATGGTGGTGCCGAAGTTGGCGACGTTGGCGCGCGGCACCACCACGTGGTCGCTCACCCAGACCGAGTCGTAGCCGAGGGCCTCCGCGCGCACCGCCGCGGTCCGGATGATCTTCGGCGTGGCGAGATGCCGGCAGGTGGGCAGCCAGATCCCGAAGCGCATCAGCGGTTCAAGTAGCGGAGCGGCAGGCCCGGGCGCGGCCACTCGAAGGACACCAGGGCGCCGCCCATCGAGAGCGTGGCGTACGCGGTGCGCAGGTCCTTGCCGCCGAAGCACACGTTGGTGACCATCATGTCGGGCAGCGTGTACTGGTCGACGCGGCTGCCGTCGGGCCAGATGTCGCTCACCGCGCCGGTGATGAGGGTGGCCACGCACACGTGGCCCTCGCCGTCCACCGCGAGGGAGTCGAACATCTGATAGCCGCCGAGCCCGGTGATCACGGTGCCCTTCTCGCCCCGGTAGGGGCCGTTCGCGGACTCGATCTGGCCGGGGGCGGAGACGTTGAAGGCCCAGCAGCGCGCGGTGGGCGTCTCCACCACGTAGAGGGTCTGCTCGTCCGGAGAGAGCCCGATGCCGTTCGGCCGGTCCAGCGGGAAGATCGCCTCGCGGATCATCGAGCCGTCGGCCTTCGCGTAGTAGACCGTGCCCCGATCCATGTCGCGCTCGCGCGTCTTGCCCAGGTCGGTGAACCAGAAGCCGCCCGCCCCGTCGAAGACGAGATCGTTGGGTCCGCGCAGGCGCTGGCCGTCGCAGCGATCGTAGAGGGTCTCGAACTTGCCGGTCTCGGGATCCACGATCTGGATCGAGCCGGTCAGGTAGTCGTCGGCCTGGGCCACCGGGAAGAGCTTGCCCGGCCGCTCCACGAACTTCAGCCCCCCGTTGTTGGTCACGTAGATCTTGCCGTCGGGCCCCATCGCGGCGCCGTTGGGGCCGCCGCCGAGGATGGCGATCACGCGGACCTTGCCGTCCGGGGTCACGCGCGAGAGCGAGCGCCGCTCGATCTCGACCAGGATCACCGAGCCGTCCGGCATGGCCACCGGGCCCTCGGGGAATCGGAGGCCGGAGGCGATCTGCTTGATGGCGGGCGTGTGGGCGGCCATCGCTAGCGGGCCTGGCGCATGAGGGTCGCGCAGCGGTCGAGCACGGGCAGCACCTCGTCGGCCTTCGCGGGCGGGAGATTGAAGAGCAGGCGGGCCACGCCCGCGTCGCGGTAGCGCTTGATGAGGTCGCCGTCCTCGGCGACCCCGAACACGGTGATCGGCAGCGCGGCCGGATCGCGCCCCGCCGCGCGCGCGAGCGCGGCGAACTCGGGCAGCTTGCCGAGCACGTCGCCGTAGGCGGGACGGCGCGCGTGCGGCACCCAGCCGTCGCCGTAGGCGATGGCGCGGCGCGCCCCGTAGGGAAACGCCCCGCCCACCAGCAGGGGCGGGCCCGGCTTCTGTAGCGGCTTGGGCCAGGTCATCATGGGCGGGAACTTCACGAACTGACCCGCGTACTCCGGCTTCGACCTGGACCAGATCGCGCGCATGGCCTCGACTCGCTCACGCATGACCTCGAAACGAGACGCGAACTCGGTGCCGTGGTCGGCCATCTCCTCCGCGTTCCAGCCCGCTCCGATCCCGAACAGGAAGCGGCCGCCCGACACCTGGTCGAGGGTCGCCACCGCCTTCGCGGTCTGGATCGGATCGCGCTGCACCACCAGGCACACCCCCGTGGCGACCCGCAGGGTCGTGGTCGCGGCGGCGGCGGCCGCGAGCGTCACGAACGGGTCCATCACGTCGTAGTACTTCTTGGGCAGATCGCCCCCCTGCGGGAACGCGGACGCGCGCGACAGCGGGATGTGCGAGTGCTCGGGGGCCCAGAGCGACTCGAAGCCGCGCTCCTCCAGGGCCCGGCCGAGCGCGGCGGGGCCGATCGAGTAGTCGGTGAAGAAGATCGCGGCGCCGAAATCCATGAGGTCTCCTCGCGGCCCGAGCGTGGGGCGGCCGCGGCCGAATCTACCGCCGTGGGGCGGGCGGGTCAACCGTGCTACGATTCCCCGCGACGTGCGACCCCTCGAGGAGGAATTCATGGCGACGACGCTCGTGGTTCGGCTGGTGGTGACGACGATGATCGCGCTGGGCGCGCTGGCGTGGTGGCCGGCGGGCGTGACGGCCCAGGAGACGATCCGCATCGGCTGCCCCACCAAGACCTACTTCCCCACCATCCTCGCAACCGTGGCCAAGGAGAAGGGCCTCTTCGAGAAGGAGGGCCTCCGTCCCGAGATCACCATCTACCGCGGCGGCGGCGAGACCTTCGAGGCGATCGCGGCCAACTCGGCCGACCTGGGCCCGGTGGCGGTCCCGCTGGTGGCCACGTCCCGGAAGCGGGGCGTGCTCACGAAGATCGTGGGCGGCAACGGCGACGAGTGGTCGGGCTGGATCCTCGGGGTGAAGACCGGTTCGGCGATCAAGTCGGCCAAGGAGCTCGACGGCAAGAAGGTCGGCATCACCTCCGCCGGCTCCGGCACGGACACGCTCGCCCTCTGGGCCCAGAGCGAGGCCAGGGCCACCTTCCAGAGAGTCGGCGTGGGCGGCGGCGGACTGGTGCCGAACCTGCTCAACGACAACCTGGCCGCGGCGGTCATCTACTCCCCGCTGTCGTACCAGGTGGTCTCGGAGGGCAAGGTCCGGGTGCTGATCGACTTCGCCACCGCGATGCCGCCGAACCTCATCGGCGGCTGGGCCGCCACCGAGAAGAATCTGAACGAGCGCCGGCCCTTCATCCTGAAGGGGCTGAACGCGCTCTACGGCGCGCTCGAGTACATGCGGAACAATCCGGACTACGCGATCAAGACCATCGCCAGCAACAACGAGCTGCCGATGGAGATCGCCAAGATGGAATACGAGAAGACCTTCCTGCGCCTCTCCCGCGACGGCAAGATCACCCAGGCCTCGGTGGAGAAGGCGATGGAGCTGGCCGCCGCGAGCGGGGTGAAGGACATGGCGCCGGCCGCCGAGGTCTTCATGAACGTGCCGATCACCCCCACCAAGCCCTAGGGGCCATGCGGCGGCACGAGCGGCTGATCGTCGCCGCCGCGATCCTCGCGCTCTTCGCGCTGTGGGAGGGGCTGGCCCGCCTGGGCCTCGTCGACCCGAGCCTCGCGCCCGCCCCCAGCGTGGTCGCCGCCGCGCTGGTGCGGCTGGCCGGCCGGCCCGAGGTGCTGGCGAGCCTGGGCGTCACCGCGTGGGAGGTGGCGGCCGCCTTCCTGCTGGCCACCCCGCTCGGCCTGGGCCTGGGCTTCCTGCTCGCGGAGGTGCCGGCCCTCGGCGCGCTCTTCCGTCCGCTCGTCAACTTCCTCTTCGGGGTACCCAAGTCGATCTTCCTGCCCGTGTTCATCCTGGTGTTCGGGGTGAGCATCCCCCAGAAGATCGCCTTCGGGGTGTTCACCACGATCTTCGTGCTGATCGTGGGCGGCATCGCGGCGGTGCAGTCGGTGCCGCCGGAGCTGATCACGGTGAGCCGGGCCTACGGGGCGAGCCGCGCCCAGATCGCGCGCGAGATCTACCTGCCCGCGATGGCGCCGATCCTGCTCGAGTCGGCGCGCCTCGGCATGGTGTTCAACATCACCGCGGTGCTGCTCTGCGAGATCTACGGCGCGCGCGACGGCATCGGCTACCGCATCGCCTCGTGGGGCGAGAACCTCCAGATGCCACAGCTCTACGCGGCGCTGGTGATCGTGGCCGCCGCCGCGGTGGCGGTGAACGAGGCGCTGCGCGCGGTGGAGTCGCGCCTCGGCGCCTGGCGGGAGCGCGCGTGAGCCGGGCCCTCGTCGCGATCCGCGGCGTCTCGCAGCGCTTCGGGACCGACGGCGCCGGCGTCGCCGCGCTCGACGGCATCGACCTCGAGATCCCGGACGGCCAGTTCGCGGCGGTGGTGGGCCCGAGCGGCTGCGGCAAGTCCACCCTGCTCTCGCTGGTGGCGGGCCTGCGCCAGCCCTCGCGCGGCACCGTGCTGTGCGACGGCGAGCCCATCACCGCGCCCATGCCCCGCAAGGTCGGCATGATCTTCCAGGAGGCGAACCTCCTGCCCTGGCTCTCCGCGCTCGACAACGTGGCGTTCCCGCTCAAGCTCCGCCGCGTGGCCAGGGCGGAGCGGCTGCCCGCGGCGCGGCGCATGCTGGCCCTCACCGGGCTCTCCGGCTTCGAGGACCGGCTGCCGCACCAGCTCTCGGGCGGCATGAAGCAGCGGGTGGCGATCGCGCGGGGCCTGGTCCAGGACCCCGCGGTGCTCCTGATGGACGAGCCCTTCGCCTCCCTGGACGAGCAGACCCGCATGGTGCTGGGCGACGAGCTCTTGCGCATCTGGTCGGAGACGCGCAAGACCGTGCTCTTCGTCACCCACAGCCTGAACGAGGCGGTCTACCTCGCGGACCGGGTCATCGTGCTGAGCGCGCGACCCGGCCGCATCGTGGACGACGTCGCGGTCGACCTGCCCCGTCCGCGGACCTTCACGATGAGCGCGGGCGAGCGCTTCGGCGCGCTCAAGGACCGCATCTGGCAGCACATCAAGCACGCGGAGCGGCCGTGACCGCGACCGGGCGCCGGCTGGGCCAGGCCTCGCTCTATCTCGGCATCCTCGCCGCGTGGGAGATCCTGCCGCGCGCGGGCGTGATCCCGCGCCTGTTCGTGCCGCCGCTCAGCGAGGCGCTGACCACCCTGGTGGCCGACCGCCGTGAGTACCTCGGCAGCCTGCCCACCACCTTCGGGGAGATCGCGGTCTCCTACCTGATCGTCTGCGGCGGCGGCATCCTGCTGGGCCAGCTCATCGGCTCGTCGGCAGGCGCCCGCCGAATGATCCTGCCGGTGCTCCGCAGCGCCTACGCGGTGCCGCTGGTCGTGCTCTACCCGGTGATGATGGTGTGGTTCGGCCTCGGGTCCGAGTCGAAGATCGCCTTCGCCTCGATCTACGCCTTCATCCCGACCCTGCTCACCGCGGTGGCCGGGGTCACCGCGCTGAGCCCGGCCCTGGCCGAGACCGCGCGCGCCTTCGGGGCCACGCGGCTGCAGCAGATCCTCTACATCGCGCTGCCCGCGAGCCTGCCCTCGATCGTGGCCGCCCTGCGCCTGGGCGGCGCGCTGGTCATCGTGGGCGTGATCGTGGCCCAGATGCTGGGCGCGGCCGAGGGGCTCGGCTTCCTCATCACCCGGCACCGGACGCTCTTGAACAGCCCCGGGGTCTACGCCGGCATCGTGCTCGTGCTGCTGATCACCGGCCTGCACGAGGTCCTGCTGCGCGGCCTGGAGCGCCGGGTGGCCGCCTACCGTCAAGGAGGCTGAACGTCATGACCCTCCCCGTGCTGCCGACCACCGTGGTGGGAAGCTACCCGCAGCCCGACTGGCTCGTCGATCGCGCGCTGCTCTCGAGAGGCGTGCCGCGGGTTCGGCAGCAGGCGATCTGGCGCATCCCCGAGCCCCTGCTCGAGCAGGCGCAAGACGACGCCACCATCGTGGCCATCCGCGAGATCGAGCGCGCCGGCATCGACATCGTGAGCGACGGGGAGATCCGCCGCGAGAGCTATTCGAATCGTTTCGCCACCGCGCTCGACGGAGTGGACATCGCGCAGCCCGCCCTGATCACCGATCGCTACGGCAACCAGACCGCGGTGCCGCGCGTCGTGGGGCGCGTGCGCCGGACGCGGCCGGTGGAGCTGCGCGACATGCAGTTCCTCCGCCGCCACACCGACCACCCGGCCAAGATCACCCTGCCCGGGCCCTTCACCATGACCCAGCAGGCGCGCAACGAGTTCTACCGCGACGTGGAGTCGCTGGCCATGGACTTCGCGGCGGCGGTGAACGCGGAGGCGCGCGAGCTGGAGGCGGCCGGCGCGGACCTGATCCAGCTCGACGAGCCGTGGCTGCGCAACGATCCGGAGGGCGCCAAGCGCTACGCGGTGCCCGCGATCAACCGGGCGCTCGAGGGCCTCCGCGTCCCCACCGCGCTCCACCTCTGCTTCGGCTACGCGGCGGTGGTGAAGCACCAGAAGCCGACCGGCTACTCGTTCCTCCCCCAGCTGGCCGCGACCACCGCGCAGCAGATCTCCATCGAGGCCGCGCAGCCCAGGCTCGACCTGGGGGTGCTGAGCGACCTGGCCGGCAAGACCATCATCCTGGGCGTGATCGATCTGGGCGACCCCGCGATCGAGACGGTGGACCAGGTGGCCGAGCGGATCCGGGCCGGACTCGCCCGGGTGCCCGCCGAGCGGCTGGTGGCCGCGCCCGACTGCGGGATGAAGTACCTGCCGCGCGAGACCGCCTTCGGCAAGCTGCGCGCGCTGGTCGACGGCGCCCGCGCGGTGCGCGCCCAGATCGCCTGACGCGGCCGCGGCTCAGCTGAGCTGGCTGCGGAAGCGCCAGGCGCTCACCGCGACGAGCCCGGTGGCCAGCACCGCCAGGGCCAGCAGCTGCGGCCACACCACATCGACCCCGGCGCCCTTCACGAGCACCGCGCGCGCCACGCTCGCGAAGTGGGCGATCGGGTTCAGGAGGGTCACCGGCTGGACCCAGTGGGGCATCGCCTCGATGGGCGTGAGCGCCCCGGAGAGCATCGCGAGCGGCGGGTTCACGAAGAAGCCGATGAGCTGGGTCTGGTTGGCGGAGCGGGAGACGGTGGAGAGGAACGTGCCGATCCCGATCCCGGTGAGCACGCAGAAGCCGCAGGCCACCACCACCAGGAGGAGGCTGCCGCGGAACGGGACGTGGAAGACCACGCGGGCCAGCGTCAGCACGAGCCCCACCATGCCCATCAGCAGCACGAAGAGCGGGATGATCTTGGCCGCCACCACCTCGAGCGCGCTGGCCGGCGTCATCAGGAGCTGCTCGACGGTGCCGCGCTCCTTCTCCCGGATCATGGTCGCGCCCGCCACCAGCGAGCCGTTCAGGATGATGAGGGTGCCGAACACCCCGGTGACGATGAACCAGGTGTTGACCAGCCCCGGGTTGTAGAGGAAGGTGGGCCGTACCTCCACCCGCGCCCGCATCATCCCCGGCGGCTCGACGACCTCGCCGCCGGTCCCCGCCTCCGGCGTCGGGCTCGGCGCGGCGTCCGGCGTCCGCGCGTTGAGCCACGCCACCGCGCCCTCCACGTAGCCCTCGGAGATCTGCGCGGTGTTGGCGTTGGCCGCGTTCAGCAGCACCTGCACCGTCACCGGCCGGCCGCGCGCTTGCCGGCGGGCGAAGTCGTAGGGCACCACCACCCCCACGTCGAGCCGGCCCACGGCGAGAGCGCGCTCCAGCTCGTTGGAGGTGTCGTAGGTGCCGGCAAGGCGGAAGGTCTGGTTCTCGGTGATGGCCGAGATGAGCTCCCGGCTCTCGTAGGTCCGGCTGTCGTCCACCACCCCCAGGCGCAGATCGCGCACGTGGGAGTCGAGCGCGAAGCCGAAGAGCAGCACCTGGAGCATGGGCGGCACCACCAGGGACATGGCGAGGCGCCGGTCGCGGCGGATCTGCCGGAGCTCCTTGCGGGTCAGCGCCCAGAAGCGTCCCCCGAAGAGCCGGCCGAGCCGCTCCCTCACGCCTTCACCTGCATGCGCCGCATGGCGAGCCAGGCGAACGCGTAGTAGACCGCGCCGATCACCCCGATCATGCTCACCGCCCACCACACCGCGGGCCAGCCCCCGCCCTGCAGGAACGCGTCGCGCACGATGACGATGTAGTAGCGGGCCTGCACCAGGCTCGAGATCCACGAGAGCGATGGCGGGATGTTCTCGATGGGGAAGATGAGACCGGAGAGCAGGAACGCGAGCAGGAATCCGCCGAGCGAGACCCCCTGCACCGCGGCGGCCTGATTGGGGATGGCTCCGCCCACGAGCGTGCCGAACGTCACCACGCAGAACAGGAAGAGCAGGCTGCCCGCCACCAGCGGGGTGGGATCGCCGGCCAGGCGCAGGCCGAACAGCGTGAACATGAGCCCGCTCACCAGCAGCCACTGGGCGATGCCGATGACCACCCCGGCCAGGATCTTGCCCAGCAGGAACTCGTGGACCGAGATGCTGGAGACGTAGACCTGCAGGATCGTCTGCTGCTCGCCCTCCCGCGACATCGCCAGCGCGGCCAGCACGGTCGGGAAGATCGAGAGCGCCAGCACCAGCATGCCGGGGCCGTAGAACTTCCGCGGCTCCCGGCCGGGATTGAACCAGAGCCGGGTGGCGGTGCGGATCGCGCCGGTGTCGCCCGCGCCGGAGAGCTGACGGCTGAAGGCGCGCGTGATCTGCCCGGCCCCGCCCCGCACCAGCAGCGCGGTGTTGGTGTCGGTGCCGTCGACCAGCAGCTGGGCCTCGGCCACCCGCCCCCGCTGGATCTCGCGCGCGAAGTGCTCGGGCAGGATCACGGCCCCGCGGGCCCTCCCGCTCGCGATCGCGGCTTCGGGCGAGGTCGCGATCGGCAGGCTCACGACCCGAAACGTCAGCGAGCTGCGATAGGCGTCGACGTAGCGGCGCGAGAGCGGGGTCTGGTCGAGGTCCTGCACCACCAGCGGGATGTCGGTCACGGTCAGCGAGATCGACGTCCCGAGCAGCGCGGTGAGGACCACCGGCAGCACCGCCGCCAGGGCCAGGGCGAGCCGGTCGCGCAGCAGCTGGGTCACGTCCTTGCGCGCCTGGGCGAGGATGCGTCGCACGGCCGGCCGGCGGCGGGCGCGGTCAGGCCGCGGCCCGCGTCCCCTTGGCCCGCCCGTTGCGGGCCACGATCAGGATGAAGACGTCCTCCAGCGAGTAGTCCTCGTCGGTGATCCCGCGCACGTGCAGGCCCTCGCGCTCGAGACGGGCGGAGAGCCGGCGGCGCGTCTCGGCGGAGTCGCCGTCCACGATCACGTGGATGCGGTCGCCGAAGAGCGAGACCCGCCAGTGCTCCATCTCGCTCTTCAGCAGGGCCATCGCGCGCGGGGAATCGTCCACGCGCACCTCGAGCACCCGCCCGCCCTGCGCGGCCTTGACCCCGCTCGGGGTGCCCTCCGCCACCAGCTCGCCGCCCACCATGAAGCCGAGGCGATTGCACTGCTCGGCCTCCTCCAGGTAGTGCGTGGTCACCAGCACCGCGGTGCCGGCGTCGGCGAGCCGGTTGATCATCGCCCAGAAGGCCCGGCGCGCGATCGGGTCCACGCCCGAGGTCGGCTCGTCGAGGAAGAGCACGCGCGGCTCGTGCATGATCGCGGCCCCGAAGGCCACCCGCTGCTTCCAGCCGCCCGGCAGCGAGCCGGTGAGCTGGCCGCCCCGCCCGGCGAGGCCCGCGAAGTCGAGGACCCAGCGCTTCCGCTCCTCTCGACGCGCGGGCTCCACCTGGTAGACGCCGGCGAAGAAGTCGAGGTTCTCGTCGATGGTGAGATCGTCGTAGAGTGAGAACCTCTGCGACATGTAGCCCACCTGCTGGCGCACCGCTTCCGAGCGCAGCGTGCCGCGCTCGCCGGCGAGCTCGACCTCGCCGACGCTCGGCTCGAGCAGCCCGCACAGCATCTTGATGGTGGTGGTCTTGCCCGCCCCGTTGGCGCCGAGGAGCCCGTAGACCTCGCCGGGCCGCACCTCCAGGTTCACGTCGCTCACCGCGTGGAACGCGCCGAAGCTCTTGCCCAGCCCGCGCGCGCCGATGGCGATCGCGCCGGGCGACGACGCCTCGTGCCGGGCGCCCGGAAACGGGGGCACGTGCTGCTCGCCCTGGAGCGACTGGAGGATCGACACGAACGCGTTCTCCAGCGTGGGCGCCCCGGCCCGCACCGATTCGAGCCGCCGGCCCGCCGCGGCCATCGCCTCGCGGACCGCCCGCTCGCCCGCGGCCACGTCGCGCACCATGACGTCGAGGCGATCGCCGAAGCGCTGCACGTCCGCGATACCCTGGTGCCCGGAGAGCACGGTCTCCACCGCGGGCAGGTCGGGGCCCCGTACCTCCAGGCGCGACAGCCCGAGGCCCTCGCGCACCTCCGCGGGCGTACCGGTCTTGAGGATGCGCCCCTCGTGCATGAGGGCCACCCGGTGGCACCGCTCGGCCTCGTCGAGATACGGCGTGGCCACCAGCACCGTCATCCCCCGGCCGGAGAGCCCGACCAGCGCGTCCCAGAACTCGCGTCGCGAGACGGGGTCGACGCCGGTGGTCGGCTCGTCGAGCAGCAGCACCTTCGGCTCCGCCACCAGCGCGCAGGCCAGCGCGAGCTTCTGCTTCATGCCGCCGCTCAGGCGTGAGGCCAGGCGGTCGCGGAAGCGGTCCAGGTCGAACATCTCGAGGTAGCGGTGGCCGCGCCGCTCGATCTCCGGGCGCGGCACCAGCCGCAGCTCGCCCACGTAGCGGAGGTTCTCCTCCACGCTGAGGTCCGGGTAGAGGCTGAAGACCTGCGTGAGGTAGCCCACGTAGGAGCGCGCCTGCCGCGCGGGGCGGCCCAGGAGCTCGGCCTCGCCCCCGGTGGCCTCCATCACGCCGCCCAGCACCTGGAAGGTCGACGTCTTGCCCGCGCCGTCGGGGCCGATGAGCCCGAAGATCTCGCCCGCCTCCACGGTCAGGTCGATGCCGCGCACCGCCTCGACTCCGCCGTAGCGCTTGGTGAGTGAGGCGACGCGGATGGCGGGGGCGGCGGCCTCCGGGCTCACCGCCGCGTCCCGTGCGCGGGCCACGATCCGTCGACCAGGATCTCGCCGTCGGCGGGCATGCCGGGCTTGGCGTAGCCGAGGGCGCCGTGGATCAGGAGCTTCACGCCCACCACCTGCTTCACGCGGTCCTCGCGGAAGTAGGTGTTCTCGGGCGTGAACGAGGCCTCGGGATCGATGCGGATCACCGCGGCCTCGATCGGGGTCGTGGGCGCGGAGTCGAGGTACACCCGCGCGGGCTGCCCGATCTTCACGCGCCCGATCTGACCGCCGGGGACGAACGCGCGCAGGTAGACCTGGCCGAGGTTGACCATGGTCACGATCGGGGTGCCCGCGGTCACCACCTCGCCCGGCTCCGCGGTGCGGGTGGCCACCGTGCCCGAGAACGGCGCGATGACGTGGAGGTCGGCGCGGTTGGCGCGCGCCTCGTCCAGCATGGCCTGGGCACGCTCGGCGTCGGCCTCCGCCGCCGCGATGTCCGCCTCGGCCTGGAGGATCTGCCCCTGCACCGCGGCGACCTGGGAGGAGCGGATGGCGGGGTTGGTCAGGTTGGCCCGCGCGGTCGTGAGCGCGCCGCGGGAGGCCTCGACCTGCTTGCGGTTGGCGGACACCACCGCGGCCTGGGCCTCCTCGGTGTACCGCTTCTGCACCGCGTCCTGCTCGGCCACGTAGCCCTTCTGGACCAGGCGCGTGTAGGCGTCGCGCTCCCACTTGGCCTGCGCGTGCGAGGCCTCGGCCTGGGCCAGCTGGGCCTCGGCGGCGGCCAGCCGCGCCTCCGCCTCGCTCACGCGGCCCTGCGCATCGGCGCGCGACTGCTCCACGCCCAGCTCGCTCTGCTTGAGCTGCTCGCTCAGCACCGCGATCTGGTGCTTCGAGATGCGCACACGCGCCTGGGCCTGGCGCACCGCGGCCTCGGACTGCTGCTCGCGGGCGCGGATCTGGGCGTCGTCGAGCACCGCGATGACCTGGCCGGCCTCCACGTGATCGCCCTCGCGCACCGTGATCTCGCGGATGCGCCCGGAGATCTTGGCGCCCACCGCCGCGTCGTCGCCCTCGACGCGCCCGCTCACCGGGATCACCCCGGGCGATCCGCCGGAGTGGGCGAGCAGGTACCAGGCGCCGCCGCCCAGCGCGAGCACCAGGATCACGGCCACCAGCAGCAGCGGGCGGCGCCGGCGCGGAGCGGGGCTGGCCGGCGCGGGCGGCGCCGGGGTCGGCGGGGTCGGCGTGGGCGTGCTCATGACCGGCGCGCTCCGCGCGGCGCCGCGGGCCCGCGCACCGCCAGCCCCTCGATGATCAGGTCCTGGAGGTGCCGCACGTAGGTGTCGCCGTCCGGCGGATCACGATGGAGGCCGTCGCGCAGGATCCGCTGGCGGAATCGCATGGTGGCGAAGAAGAAGACCAGGCTGCCGACCAGGCTCAGGTGGGTCAGGAGCGGGTCGACCGGCCGGAAGGCGCCCTCACGCACCCCGCGGCTGACGATGCGCTCCACCGCGGCCAGGACCCGCACCGGCTGGGCCAGCGCGGTGGTCTCGAGGCGCGGACCGCCGGTGAGCACCTCGCGCAGCATCATCGTGCAGAAGTGCGGGTGCCGGTGCGTGGCGGCCTCGCCGATGGTGGCGATGACCTGGCGCAGGACGTCGGGGGCGGGCGCGGTGGAGGCGGCGATGCGCTCCACGTCGGCCACGATCTCCTCGAAGGTGGCGGCCAGGATCGCCAGGTAGAGCTCGCGCTTGCCCCCGAAGTGATAGCTGATCATCGCGGGGTTCACGCCCGCCTTCCGGGCGATGTCCGAGACCGAGGCGCCGTCGAAGCCGAGGGCGGCGAACAGCTCGGTCCCGGCGGCCAGAAGGGCCTCGCGCGAGCCGGCCGCGTTCCGGGGCCGGCCCGGGCGGCGCCGGCCCGCCGCCGCCTTCCGCCCTGCTCTCGACATCCCGAGCTGTCTGGCCATGACTTAATCAAATGTTTAATTAATTTATCGGTCGATGTCAAGCCCTCGTTCCGACCCCCTGATTGATGAGCCGGCGGCGCGCGCGCATGCTTGCCGCCATGACCACCTCCGTGCTCGTGCTCGACGACCCGCTCCCCGGCGTGCGGCGGCTCACCCTCAACCGGCCGGAGAAGCGCAACGCGCTCAACAACGAGCTGCGCGGCGCGATCCTCGCCGCCCTGCGCGCCGCGGACGCGGATCCCGCGGTGAAGGTGTCGGTCCTGCGCGGCGCGGGGCCGAGCTTCTCCTCCGGCTACGACCTCTCGGCCGACAACTCCAGGGATCAGCCCTTCTACTCCCCCGGCGGGGCGGGCCAGTGGGCGCGCCACGTGGTGGAGGGATGGTTCACCATCTGGGACCTCGGCAAGCCGGTGATCGCGCAGGTGCACGGCTACTGCCTGGCCGGCGGCAGCGAGCTGGCCGCGTGCTGCGACCTGGTCTACGTGGCGGAGGACGCGCGCATCGGCTACCCGCCCACCCGGCTCATGAGCCCGCCCGACAACCAGTTCCACCCGTTCCTGATGGGCATGCGCGCGGCGATGGAGATGTACCTCACCGGGGATGCGCTGACCGGCACCGAGGCCGCCGCGCGCGGCTTCGCCAACCGGGCGGTGCCCGCGGCGGAGCTGGAGAAGACCGTGCTGGGCGTGGCCGAGCGCATCGCGCTGGTGCCCACCGAGCTGACCCAGATCAACAAGCGCGCGGTGCACCGGGCGATGGAGGTGATGGGCCTGCGCGCGGCCATCCGCGCGGGCACCGAACTGCAGGCGCTCGCCTTCTCCACCGCGGCGAGCCAGGCCTACCGCGCCCAGTTCAAGCGCGACGGCGCCAGCGTCCGCGACCTGCTGAGCCAGCGCGACGCGGCCTTCGGCGACTACCGGGAGAGGCCGCAGTAGGCGGAGGAGCGGGCGGGGCGGGGGCGGCCGTTGTCCCGCCCTTGTTCGGTGAACCACTCACCGGGCGGGGCCCCGGCCGCCCCCCGCCCCGCCCGCTCCTCCGTCGTTGTGCTTCGCCAACGCTACGGACCGCAACCACCGCGGGGGGGAGGGCGACGATGGATGGCCTCAGGCAGATTGCAGTCGTCACGCAGGGTGACTCGTGGCATCTGGTCGGACTCGACGATCAGGGGCACGTCTGGTTCGGGACAACGCGCCGAACCGCCAAGGGACGAGCCGTCACCTGGGCCCTGATGGATGAAGCCGCCGAGGACACTGGGCCACTGCCAGCGCCGGGCACCCAGCCTCCGGAAGGAGGACCTGGGCACGGGCGGTGGCCAGCTCGACCTCGGGTGAAGTGAGCGGATCGGATCAGGCGGGGCCGACGAAGCCGATGTAGGCGCCGCCGGTGTGCGGCGGCGTGACCAGCATGGCGTGCTCTCCGGTGTTGCGCACGCCGCGCTCCGGCGCGGGCAGGCCCTCCGCGGCCATCCACGAGGTCGCCGCATCCATGCTGCGCGTGCGGTAGAGCACCTGGAACGGGCCCGGGCCGCGGCGCGCGAGCGCCTCCGCGGCGGGGCCGGGCTCGGCGGGCTGGGCCACGGTGAGCCCCGTCGGTCCCAGGGCGAAGACGGCCATGTCCGCCTTGATCACCGCGCCGCGCTGGATCTTGGGCTCGGGCAGGCCCAGCACGCGGGCGTAGTGGCGCCGGCTCGCGGCCACGTCCGGCACCGTGATGTAGACGCGCTCCACGCGCAGGATCCCGTTCGGGTGGTCGCCCGCCTTCGGCACTTGCCGGCGCCGCTCCTCGAGCGGGGTCAGGTGCTGGATGATGAAGATCGGCAGCGCCTCGTCGCCGCCGAGGAACGCGGCGCGCCAGCGCAGCTCCTGCCCGGCCGGGGTGCGCCGGCCCCCGTCGCGGATCTCCCCCACCTCCACCCCGCGCCTGCGCATCGCGGCCACGTCGGCGCCGAGATCGTCGCTCTGCAGCGCGACGACGCGGAAGCCGCCGCCCTCGGCCAGATAGCGCGCGAGGCTCTCGTCGGCGCTGCCCGGCGCCACCGGCACCCCGGGGCGCAGGCTCAGCACCTCGATGTACTCCTCGCCGGTGAAGGCGATCGCGTTGTGGCTCGCGCGCCCGGTGTGCGCGCCCCCCGGATAGATGTTGAAGCCGAGCCGCCGGTAGGCCGCGATGCCCGCGTCCAGATCGGGCACGCAGATCATCACGTGATCGACGCGCGTCAGCACGAGCGGCTCGGGCCCGGCCAGGTCAGCACGCGCGGCCCGGCTAGCGCGGCCGCGTCCACGCGGGCTCGGCCGGCGGATCCTCGGCGGCCATCCGCGCGAACTGGCGCTTCATGGCGTTGACGCGCGCCAGGTAGGCGCCCGCGTCGTGGTCGCCGCAGCGCTGCCCGGGCGGCAGACGGAAGCCGCGCCGGGCGAAGTCGTCGCCGGCTCCCGCTCCGCACAGGTGCACCAGGGCGGCCAGGTCCTGCTTCTGGCGGGGCGTGACGGCCACGATGCGGCGCCGCTCCAGGATGCGCGCCACGTCCCGGTCGAGCAGGGCCGAGGTCATCTCCACCGCGTGGCTCGGAAGCACCCGGGTGTAGAGGCTCCGGAACCAGCACCCGTCCTCCAGCACCACGTGGTCGCGCACGCAGTAGCGCCGCGCCTCCTGGAAGGTCGGATCGGTGATCTGGTACATCCCGACCGCGCTCGAGGCGGGGCGGTAGACGTCGAAGGGGTTCCACGCCACCTGCCAGCGCCAGTAGGTGCGCGCCACCGGATCGCCCGAGCCCTCCACCTGGGCCAGGGCCGCCAGCAGCTCGGGGGAGACGGTGGCGGTCGAGTGCCGGCGGAAGAGCGGCGCGTACTGGCGCCACGTCTCGGGGGGCGCCTTGGCCAGCGTGCCGCTCACCGGGAAGAACAGCTCGGTGGGCTTGCGGATCACGTGGTAGGTCCAGTTCGCCGCCGACCACAGCAGCACCAGCAGGGCCAGGCCGAGCACGAGACGGATGGCGAGCGGGGCCGCCCACAGACGCCGCGCGGCACGCCGGACGCGCGGCGAGCGGAGCCAGCGCAGCGCGCGCCGGACTCGGCCGGCGCGGGCGCGACGCGGGAGGGATCGGGCCACGCGGGTCGCCATGGGGATCCCTCCAACTCTAGCGTTACTTGAGCCCGACCGCCTCCCGGAACCGCCGCAGGGTCTGGACGTGGTCCCCCGGGCTCTTGAGCCCCATCCCGGCGGTGTGCACGCAGAGGTGGGTGATGCCGCGCATCGCCTGCCAGGCCTCCAGCTCCCGACCCCAGTCCGACGGCGGGATCTGGGGCAGCGCCATGCGCCCCTCGATGCCGAAGACCTTCGGGTCGCGGCCGCCCTCGCGCACCATCGCGTGCATGCGGTCGACGATCTCCTGCGAGGCCGGCCCGGGGCGGAAGTGCGGCATCCAGCCGTCGGCGACGCGGGCCATGCGCCGCTGGACGACCTCGCTCTCGCCGCCCATCCAGACCGGAATGGGCCGCTGCACCGGCAGCGGGTTCAGCCCCGCGTCCGGGATGCGGTGATACGCGCCGGTGAACGTGACCAGCTCCTTGGTCCAGAGCGCCCGCATCACCTGCACCTGCTCCTCGACCCGACGGCCGCGGGTATGGAAGTCCTCGCCGAGCGCCTCGAACTCCACCGGGTTCCAGCCCACCCCGACGCCCAGGCGCAGCCGGCCGCCCGACAGCACGTCGACCGCGGCGGCCTGCTTGGCCACCAGCGCGGTCTGCCGCTGCGGCAGGATCACGATGCCGGTCACGAGGCCGACTCGACGCGTGGCCGCGGCGAGGAAGCCGAAGAGCACGAACGGCTCGTGGAAGGCGTGCCGGTACGTGTAGGGCCCCTTCCAGCCGCCCGGCCGCTCCGGATTGGCGCCCAGCACGTGGTCGAAGACCAGGATGTGGGTGAAGCCCATCTCCTCCACCGCCTCCGCGTAGGCCTTGATGGCCCCGGGGTCGTTCCCGATCTCGGTCTGGGGCAGCACGACGCCGATCTTCATGGAGTCCTCCTGGTCGGGCGGGTCAGCGACCGCCGGGCACGGTGCCGGCGGGCAGCGACTCGACGTGGGCGCAGATGTCGCGCGGGCGCGTGATCCACACCCGGTCGCGGTGGCCGAGGATGTGCTGGAGCGCCCGGCGCAGCCGGCGAATCCGGTAGGGCCGGCCGAACACGAACGGATGGAGCGAGATCGGGCACACCAGGGGCTGGCGCTCGGACTGGGCCAGCATCTCGTCGAACTGATCGGTGATCATGTCCGCGAACTCCTGCGAGGTGTGGTGGTACCAGATGATGCCACGGGTGTCGTTCACCTCGATCGGGTACGGGATCGAGAGGATGCGGCCCTTGCGCGTCTTGAGCCAGACCGGCTGGTCGTCCATGGTCCAGTCCATCACGTAGCGGTAGCCCGCCTCCTGCAGGAGGTCCATGGTCACCGCGCTGTTGGAGAGCCACGGGCTCATCCAGCCCACCGGCCGCCGGCCCTCGTGTCGCTCGATGATCGACGTCGCTTCCGTGATCAGCGCGCGTTCGCGCGCTTCGTTCAGGTGGCCCTGCTCGTCGGAATTGGTGAGGCCGTGGCCCAGGATCTCGTCGCCCCGCGCGCGCAGGCGCGCCGGGATGTCGGGCGCCGCCTCGTAGATCGCGGTGTTCATCTGGGCCTCGGCGGGCAGCCCCAGCTCGTCGAGCAGCTCGAAGAGCCGCCAGATCCCGACGCGATTGCCGTAGTCGCGCCAGGAGTAGACGCTGTGGCTCTGCGCCTGGTCGGGGGGCGCGATCGCGGCGCCCTTCCCCACCCCGAAGCCGAAGGCCTCGATGTTGAGCGCCAGGTACACCGCGAGGCGCCGGCCGCCCGGCCACGAGTAGTCGGGCCGGGTGGTGATGTTGGAGTACTCGTAGCGTCCGTGCGTCGGCAGCATCGGCGATGCCTCCCCGGTTTCCGGCGGTTGACCTTCCCGGCCCCGCAGAATACGGTATGCGCCATGCCAACCGCTACGGCTCAGCTGAGGACCACATGAAGCGTCAGAACATCCAGCCCGGGTCGCTCAGCAAGCGTGTGGTCGGGGGCCACGTGCTCTACTCCCACGTGGTGGTCGTCGAGGGCAAGAAGACGATCTTCGTCTCCGGCCAGCTGGCCCGCGGGCCCGCCGGCGAGGTGGTCGGCGCGGGCGACATGCGCGCCCAGCTCCGCCAGGTGGGCGAGAACATCAAGGCCGCGCTGGAGGCGGCGGGCGCGACCCTGGCCGACATCGTGAAGACCAATACCTACGTCACCGACATCGACGAGTTCTTCAAGCACGTCGACGTCCGCATGGAGTACTTCGGGGCGCTCCCCACCAGCACCACGGTGGAGGTGCGCAAGCTCGCCCACCCCGACCTGGTGGTGGAGGTGGAGGCGATCGCGGTCGTCGACTGACCGGCGCGCGCGCCGCGGCGGCTCAGGCCCCCGCGGGGCCGGGCCGCCGCGCGATGGCCGCCGCGATCTCCCGCCCGCGGGCCGCGCCCCGCTCCGCGAGCTCGCGGCAGAGCCCGGTGTAGCGGGCGGGATCGAGCAGCGCTTCCATCTGCGACGGGGTGAGCCCGGCGCTCACGTGCGGGTCGAGGGCGAGCATCTCGCGGAACGGGCGCGCCTGGGTGACCGAGGCCTGGGCCGCCTCGTAGACCGCGTCGTGGGCGCGCTGGCGACCGATCTGACGGCCCAGCTCCAGCATCAGGGCCTCGGACATGATGAGCCCGCCCGAGAGGTCGAGGTTCTCGCGCATCCGGTCCGGGAACACCTGCAGGCCGTCCATCAGCACCGCGAGGCGCTCCAGCATGTCCCCGGTCAGCTCGCAGGCCTGCACCACCGCGCGGCTCATCATGATGCTGGTGGTGCGGTCGGCCTCGTGCTCGGTCTGCATCGCCTCGAGGGCCAGCGGGACCAGCGCGCGGATCTGGGCCGCCGCCGCGATGATGTCCTGGGAGAGCTTGGGGTTCCGCTTCTGGGGCATGGTGCTGCTGCCCACCGTGCCCGGCGGCACCGGCTCCTCGACCTCGCCGAACTCCTGCTTCATGAGGGTGTAGATCTCGCGGCCGATCTTGCTGCAGGTGGCGGCGAGCATGCCCAGCAGCGTGACGTACTCCGCCTGATGGTCGCCGATGGTGCGCGCGGGCAGCGGCATCGGGGCCATCCCGAGGTGGGCCGCCATCCGCTCCTGGGTCGCGAGCCCGAGCTCGCCCAGCGAGGCCAGGGTTCCCGCCCCGCCGCCCAGCATGGCCACGAACACCCGCCCCTCGCAGGCCTGCAGGCGCTCCACGTGCCGTCCCAGCTCGTCGATCCACACCGCGACCTTGAACCCGAAGGTGGCGGGCACCGCGTGCTGGCCGTGGGTGCGACCGGGCAGCAGCACGTCGCGGGTGCGCTCGGCCAGGTGGGCGAGCGTGGTCAGGATGGTCGCGAGCTGGCGGAGGAATATCTCGTGGGCCCGACGCACCTGGAGGAGCTGGCCGGTCTGGGTGACGTTCTGGGTGGTCGCGCCCCAGTGCACGTAGCCGCCCGCGTCGCCCTCGCAGGCGCGGTCGAGCTCCCACACCAGCGGCACCAGCGGGTGGCCGGTGCGCGCGAGCCCCTCTCGCACCGCGGCCAGGTCGAGGAGCGGCAGGTGCGCCTTGCGCACGATCTCGCGCGCGGCCCCCTCGGGGATGATGCCGAGCTCGGCCTGCGCGCGGGCGAGCGCCGCCTCCACGTCCAGCCAGCTCTGGAAGCGCGCCGGCTCGGTGAAGAGCGCGCGCACGCCGGGATCGTCGATTCGGAGGGAGGTGGGCTCCTCGAGCATGGCCGATTCTCTCGCACGGCGGGCGGCGCGTTGTCAAACGCCGCGGGTCGTGCGAGAGGGTCGACCGCCGGGCTAGCGGCGCGAGCGGGCCCGGGTGCGGGCCGCCTTCCGGGCCGCGGCGCGACGGCGGCGAGGGCCCTTGGTCCGCACCGCGCGCGACGCGGACGCGGAGCGTGCCCGTCTCCCCCGCCGGCGCGCGGTGGTGCGCGCCTGGCGCGCCAGGGCCTCGCGCGACGCGGCGCCGCGGCCCTCGCGGCGTAGCGCGCCGAGGGTCCCGCGCGATCGCCGGGCCGAGGTCTTCCGCCTCGATCCCCCGCGCCGCAGGGCCGACTGGGCGCTGCGCCGGGTCCGATTCGACGCCTTGCCCTTGGCCGGCGCGCGGAGGCCCACTCCGGCCCGCCGAGCCTTGGAGAGCCCGATGGCGATCGCCTGCTTGGTGGACCGGGCCCCGTGCTTGCCCGCCCGGATGTGATCCATCTCCTCCCGCACGAACTCCCCCGCCTGGGTCGACGGGGACTTGCCCGCTCGCCTGTCCGCCTGCGCCCGCTCCAGCGTGGCCTTCTCCGGCATCGTCTCCTCCTCTCAGTCGTCCTCGTCGAGGCCGGTGCGCGCCCGGGCCTTGAACGACCGCACCGGGCCCTGACCGGCCCGGGAGACCTCGAGGCTCTCCTGGCACCGCACGCACGTGGTGGCCTCGGGGATCGCGAGCAGCCGCTTGGGCGCGATCTCCTCCCCGCACACCGCGCAGGTGCCGTAGGAGCCGTCATCGAGCCGGTCCATCGCCTCGACGATGCGGTCCAGACGATCGGTCAGTCGCTCGCGGGAGTCGAGGTGCCGCTCACGGCTCTCGGTGTGCTCGATGCGGTCGAACGGATCTCCGGTCATGCCCTCGGCGGCCGTCTCGCCCACCGTGCTCGGATCGAGCGGCCAGCCCTGGTCGTGCAGGCGCGACTTCATGATGCGAAGCTCTTGCTCCAGCCGTCGACGGAACTCGTTGGTCTTCATGGCGGGCGGAGGATTGCATCGGGTGTGCCAGCGAGCACGCGCGGGGGAATCGGCCGTGCGATCGCGTTCGGCCGGCGCGCCGGCCGCGCGCCGCGACGCTCTTACCGTGTCACGACGACCGGGCCGGTGCCCGGACACCGCACTGCAGCGCGAGGCGCGCATTGCGTTTAAGCTCTGCCCCATGGAGGAATCACGGACCGCGGTCGTGGCGGCCTTGCTGGGCAACGCGTCGCTCGCGCTGCTGAAAGGCATCGCCGCGGCCGTCACCGGCAGCGCCGCGATGCTCGCCGAGACGTTCCATTCCATCGCCGACACCGGCAACCAGGTCCTCCTGCTGGTGGGGATGCGGTGGGCGCGCCAGCCCGCCAACGCCACCCACCCCTTCGGCCACGGCAAGAACGTCTACTTCTGGAGCTTCGTGGTCGCGATGCTGCTCTTCACCATCGGGGGCGCGTTCTCGATCTGGGAAGCGGTGCGGCACTGGCTCCATCCCGGGGTGAGGACCACCCCCGCCCTCTGGGCGTATGGCGTCCTCGTGGGCAGCTTCGTGTTCGAGTCCATCTCGCTCGGGGTCGGGGTGCACGGCCTCCGGCGGGCGGCCGGATCCCGGTCCCTCCGGGAGTACTGGCGGGAGAACCGCGACCCGACCCTGATCACGGTGCTCCTCGAGGACAGCGCGGCCCTGGTCTCGCTCCTGATCGCGGCCGCCGGCATCTGGCTGGCCCAGGTCACCGGCCGGGGGGGATGGGACGCGGCGGCCTCGGCGCTGATCGGCACCCTGCTGCTCGTGGTCGCCATCGTGCTGGCCGCGGAGAGCCACTCCCTGCTGCTGGGCGAGCGCGCGCCGGCGTGGGTGGAGCGCGCGATCCGCGAGGTGGTGACGGCGGACCCGGAGGTGCGGGGCGTCGCGGAGCTCCACACGATGAGCCTCGGTCCTCGCAGCGTCCTGGTGGTGATCGGCGTCACGTTCGCGCGCGACCTGCCCGCGCCCGGCGTCGCGACGGCGGTCGAGCGCCTGCAGCAGCGCGTGATCGAGCGGCTCGACGGGATGACCGATCGCCGTCGGGTCGTGATCGAGACCGCGGAAGAGGCCGACCCCGCGCGCTGAGCGGCCTCGTACTGGCACGACCATTGCCGCTCCTCGTGCAGGAGGGCTTCCCATGGACAGCTCACCCATGATCAATCAGTGCTTCCGGCATCAGCACCCGGAGGCATATGGCAGCCTGGAGGTCTCCGAGCCCAGCGTTCCCGCCGGGTTGCGCTACGGGCGAGACCGGCTACCCGAGGCCTCGCAGGAGTACCTGGTGGAAGAGCTGCTGGGGTATTCGGACGTCCGACCGATCGCCGACTGAAAGTTCTTCCCGCCTCCAGCGCCTGGAACCGGCGCGGCGCCACCGGGGATTGCCGCCCACGCGGGCCCGCCTGCGACGGGCTTACTGGGTAGCTTTTCCCGCCGCGCTGGCGTGCGCGATCACGTCACCCCGGCCGCGTGAGCCACCGCGGCGCGAGAGTCGCGCTCGAAGTCCCGATCGGGTGCGCGAGCGCCAGGGTCATCCCGGTGGCACAAGCGATGCTCGATGAAAGCGCATGGACACATCTGCCGACCTCACCTTCCGCAACACCGTTGCGCAGCCGGACATCGAGGCGCTGGTGCAACACGAGGCGGCCAAGCTCGAGCGGTACGGCCGGCGGCTCGTGTCGTGCCGGGTCGCGATCGAGGAGCCCCAGAGACACCAGCGCGCGGGCAATCGGTACCGGGTCCGCCTGGAGATCGGCGCCGGGCTCGCCCGGCCGATCGTGGTCACCCGCGAGCCGGGTGACACGGAGATGCACCGCGAGCTCCGCACCATCGTGCGGGACGCCTTCCGGGCCGCGCGGCGGCAGCTGCAGGCGGCCCGCGAGCGGGTCCGGGGTGACGAGCGCGCGCCGGCGGAGCCGCGAGGACTGGTCGAGCGGCTCGTCCCGGCGGAGGATCCGGACGCGGCCTACGGATTCTTGCGGGCCCTCGACGGCCGCACGATCTATTTCCACCGGCACAGCGTGCTCAACGACGCCTTCGAGAGGCTCGCCATCGGGACCGAGGTGCGCTTCGAGGAGGAGGAGGGCGACGAGGGACCGCAGGCCAGCACCGTGGCGATCGTGAGCAAGCCCGGCGTGAACTCGCGCCGGGCCGGAGGAGCATCGGTATGAGAGCACGTTCGGTGACGCGAGATCCGAGGGCGTGGGCCGCGACCGGGGCCCTGACGGTGGTGGCGGTGGCGGCGGGCGCCGCGTGGGTGGCCTCGCGAAACCCGCGATGGAGCCACGACGGCCGGCGGCGCGTCGACATGCCGGCGCTGGCCACCGGCCGCGGCGCGCGCGTGGAGCGCACCGTGACCATCCTGCGCTCGCCCGACGAGCTCTACGCGCGCTGGCACGACCTGGCCCGCCTGCCCGAGCTGATGGCCCACCTCGAGTCGGTGACCCCGCTCGACGAGAAGCGCTCCCGCTGGGTGGCGCGCGGGCCGGGCGGCACCCGTGTCATGTGGGAGGCCGAGATCACCGCGGACGAGCCTGGCCGCCTCATCGCCTGGCGCTCGGTGGCCGGCTCGGACATCGAGAACGCGGGCTCGGTGCGCTTCACCCCGGCTCCGGGCGGGCGCGGCACCGAGGTGAAGGTGCTGCTGAGCTACGAGCTGCCCGCGGGTCGGCTCGGCGAGGCGGCGGTGACCCTGCTGGGGGAGAGCGGCGACCATGAGGTGCGCGAGGACCTGCGCCGCTTCAAGCAGCGGATGGAGACCGGGGAGGTCGCGACCGCCGCGCGGCGCGTCGAGGATTCGCGATGATGCGCGCGGTGTGCTGGCACGGGCCGCGGGACGTGCGGGTCGACACGGTCCCGGAGCCCGAGATCCTCAACCCTCGCGACGCGATCGTGCGGGTGACGTCGACCGCCATCTGCGGCTCGGACCTCCATCTCTTCAACGGGATCATCCCCACCATGGAGTCCGGCGACGTGCTGGGGCACGAGTTCATGGGGGAGGTGCTGGCGGTGGGCCCCGGATGCCGGACCCTGGCCGCGGGCGACCGGGTGGTCGTCCCCTTCGCCATCGCGTGCGGGGACTGCTTCTTCTGCCGCGAGCGCCTCACCTCGCTCTGCGACAACAGCAACCCCAACGCCAGCATGGCCGAGGCCCTCTACGGCTTCTCGGGCGCGGGACTCTTCGGCTACTCGCACCTCTACGGCGGGTACGCGGGCGGCCAGGCCGAGTACGTGCGCGTACCGTATGCGGATGTCGGCGCGTTCAAGGTGCCGGCCTCCGTGCGCGACGAGCAGGCGCTGTTCCTGTCCGACATCCTCCCCACCGGCTACATGGCGGCGGAGAACTGCGGGATCCGGCCCGGCGACGTCGTCGCGGTGTGGGGCGCGGGGCCGGTCGGCCTGCTCGCGATCGAGAGCGCGTACCTGCTGGGCGCGGACCGGGTCATCGCCATCGATCGGTGGCCGGCGCGCCTGCGCCTCGCCGAATCGCACGGCAAGGCCGAGACCCTGAACTACGAGGAGCTGCCCGACGTGGTGGAGGAGCTCAAGCAGCGCACCGGCGGCCGGGGACCCGACGCCTGCATCGACGCGGTGGGCACCGAGGCCCACGGCACGAGCCTCGACGCGCTCTACGACCGCGCGAAATACGCGGTGGGGCTCGGGACCGACCGCTCCCACGTCCTGCGCCAGGCCATCCAGGCCTGCCGCAAGGGCGGGACGGTCTCGATCCCGGGCGTGTACGGGGGGCTGCTCGACAAGGTGCCGTTCGGGGCCGCCTTCGCCAAGGCCCTGACCTTCAAGATGGGACAGACCCACGTGCACCGGTACATGGCGCCGCTGCTCGCGCACATCGAGGCCGGTCGCCTCGACCCGAGCTTCATCATCAGCCACGACCGGTGGCCGCTGTCGGCGGCGCCCGAGGCCTACCGCATGTTCCGGGACAAGACCGACGACTGCGTGAAGGTGGTGATGGACCCATGGCGATGAGGCCCGCACGGTCGCGCGCTCGATCCACTGCCCTGGCCGCGGTGCCGCTGGCCGCTCTGGGCCTCCTGGCGGCCCGGCGGCTCTGGCGCCACCGGCGACGGTGGGACCTGCGCGGTCGTACGGTGCTGATCACCGGCGGCTCCCGCGGGCTCGGCCTCCTGATCGCGCGCGAGCTGGTGGCCGAGGGCGCTCGGGTGGCCGTGGGCGCGCGCGACGAGGAAACGCTCGACCGGGCGCGCCGGGATCTGACGCAGCGGGGCGGGCCGGTCGCGGCCATCTCGTGCGACGTGACCGACCCGGTCGCGGTGGAGCGGCTGGTGCGAGCCACCACCGACCGGCTGGGACCGATCGACGCGCTGGTGAACTGCGCGGGCACCATCACGGTCGGACCCGCGCGGGAGATGTGCCTGGAGGACTTCCATCGCTCGATGGACACCAACTTCTGGGGCGCGCTGCACGCGACCCTGGCCGTGCTGCCCGCGATGCGCGCCCGCGGCGCGGGACGGATCGTCAACGTGGCATCGATCGGCGGCCGCGTGAGCGTGCCCCATCTCCTGCCCTACAGCGCCAGCAAGTTCGCGCTGGTCGGCCTGTCGGAGGGGCTGCGGGCGGAGCTGGCCGCGGACGGCGTCCAGGTGACCACCGTCTGTCCGGGCCTCATGCGCACCGGGAGCCCCCGCCACGCCTGGTTCAAGGGGCAGCACCGCGCCGAGTACGCGTGGTTCAGCATCGCCGATGCGCTGCCCCTCGTGTCGATGGACGCGACCAGTGCGGCTCGCCAGGTGGTCGACGCGCTCCGCCACGGCGATCCGGATCGTGTGCTCTCCCTGCCCGCGAAGGTCGCCGCGACCGTGCACGGGCTCATGCCGGGAGCGACCGGCGGGCTCATGGCGCTTGCGAACCGGCTGCTGCCGGGCCCCGACGGTCGGGCGGACCGCGCGCCGGTCGAGGGCGTGGCGAGCGAGTCGTCCGCCTCGCCGTCCGTGCTCACCTCGCTGGGCGACCGCGCGGCGGCCCTGAACAATCAAATAGAGAGCGGGCAGATAGAGAGCGGGCAGATAGAGAGCGGGCCGAGGGCCGGCGGCGAGATCAGGACCGGCCGGTGAGCCGGGCCAGCCGCCAGCGGAGCCGGTCGAGCCCGGGCGCGGGCGGCGGGTCGATGACGAGCGAGAGGCTGCCCGCCGCGTGCAGCGAGCACGCGTACTGGAACCGTCCGGGCCTGCGGAACGGGATGCGGTAGGTCTGCCGCGAGCCCAGCACGATGGGCCCCAGCTGGTGGGTCACCTCGTCGTCGTTGGTGAGCACCAGCACGTCGCGCACGCCCACCGTGAGATGGATCGGCGACGGCAGCACCGTGACCGGCTCTCCGGCGCGCAGGCGGGCCGCGGTCCCGGGCGGGATCACGAACGTCAGCGTGTGCGCCCCGGCCGGAAGCGGGGCCAGGGCGGCCCAGGCGAGCGCGGCCGCGACGAGCCCGAGCGCCGCGAGGCCGGCCAGGGTGACGGGCCGGCGCCTCACCGCACCTCGGCGCGCGTGGTCAGACGCCCCGCCCGCTCGAACTGCAGCGTGAGGGTGACCGTCTGCCCCGGCGTGAGCGCCCGCCTGAGCCCGATCAGCATGAGGTGGTACGAGCCGGGCTTGAGCTCCACGCGCCCGCCCGGCGCCAGATCCACCTTCTCGACCGGCTCCATCATCATCCCTGACATGTTGCGCGTCTGGTGCAGCTCCACGCGCGCCGCCGCGTCGGCGCTCGCCGCCACCAGGGCGTCGCGCTCCGACCCGCGGTTGACCAGCGTGACGTAGCCGGCCGCGGTGCTCTCCGCGCCGGGCCTGGCGTCCGGCATCAGCGGCGCCCGGCGCACCCACGGCTTCTCCAGCCGGATGGCGAAGTCCTGGGCCAGCGCGGCGGGGGCGACCAGCAGCAGACCGGTGAGGACGAGCGCGAGCGATCGGCGCATCGAGGTCACTCCTCCAGCAAGACGCGGATGTCGTGCACGACGTCGTCCACCGGGGTGCCGAAGGGCGCCATCACCCGGAGGCGGCCCGCGGGGTCGATCAGGAACACCGACGCGGAGTGGTGCAGCAGGTACATCGGCGGCCGGGTGCCGGGCAGGTCGCGCCGCACCACCGAGACCCCGTAGGCCTTCCACACCGCGGCCAGCTGCTCCGCGGTGCCGGTGAGGCCCACGAAGGTCCTGTCGAACTGCCCGGTGTAGGCGCGCAGCCGCGCGGGGCTGTCGCGGTCCGGATCCACCGTCACGTAGGCCACCTGCACCCGGCGCGCCGCGCCGCCCAGGCGCACGCGCACCTGGGCCAGCTCGGCGAGCACGGTGGGGCAGATGTCGGGGCAGCTCGTGTAGCCGAAGGTGAGCGCGATCACCTTGCCCTGCTGCCGGCTCAGCCGGAACTCTCCGCCGGTGGTGGCGGGCAGCGCGAGCTCCGGCGCCGGTCGCGCCGGCTCGAAGGCCCCGCTGCGGAGCGCGCCGCCACGTGCGGCCTCGCCGGGCGGGGCAGGGGCGAGCGCGCAGAGGGCCAGGGCGACGAGGGCCAGCGCCCGGCGCCGGATCACGACCGGGCCTCCGTCTCCGCGGTGTCGACCCCGAGCTCGCGCAGGATCGAGGCCTTGAGGGCGAGCAGCGCGGGATCGGTCGTCGAGCGCGGCCGCGGCAGCTCGACCGGGACGACGCGCTGCAGCCGCGCCGGGCGCGCGGACAGCACCAGCACCCGGTCGGCCAGGTGCAGCGCCTCCTCCACGTCGTGGGTCACCAGCAGCACGGTGTGGCGCTCGCGGGAGAGGATCCGGAGCAGCTCGGCGCGCATGCGCAGTCGGGTCAGCGCGTCCAGCGCGCCGAAGGGCTCGTCCAGGTACAGGATCTCGGGCTTCACCATCAGCGCGCGCGCCAGCTCGGCGCGCTGCTGCATGCCGCCCGAGAGCTCGCGCGGGAACGCGCGCTCGAACCCCTGCAGGCCGACCAGGGCGATGTAGTGCGCCACCAGGCGCCGGCGCTCCTCCGGCGCCTCGCCGTTCAGGCCCAAGACCAGATTACGCTCCAGGTCGAGCCAGGGGAAGAGCGACGGCTGCTGGAAGATGAACATGCCCGTCCGCCGGGGCTCGCGCACCGGCTCGCCGTCGACGCGCACCTCGCCCTGATCGGGCCGCTCGAAGCCGGCCAGGATGCCGAGCAGCGTCGACTTGCCGCAGCCGGAGGGGCCGATGACGGCCACGAACTCGCCGTCGGCCACCTGGAAGGTCAGGTCGTCGAGCACCGGGAGCGGGCCGCCCTGGGTCGGGAACGTCTTGGAGAGGGACTGCACCGTGATCTTGGGATTCACGGCTCGCTTAGATCTCGTAGCGCCAGCGGACCTCGTCGAGCCGCTCGAGCCCGCGCATGAGGCTGTCCAGGAGGAAGCCCACCACGCCGATCACCACCATGCCGGCCACCACCAGATCGTAGCGGTTGCCCGCGTTGCGCGAGTCGATGATCAGGTAGCCGAGCCCCGAGCTCACCGCGATCATCTCCGCCGCCACCACCACCAGCCACGCCACGCCCAGCCCGATGCGCATGCCGGTCACGATCTGGGGCAGCGCGGCGGGCAGGATGACGCGACGGAAGAGCCGCAGCCCGGAGTACTCGAAGTTGCGCGCGGCCCGGAGGTACTTGCGGTCGATGGTCAGCACCCCGGCGGTGGTGCCGACCACCATCGGGAAGAACGAGGACAGGAAGATGAGGAAGATCGGCGAGAGGTCCCCCACCCCGAACCACAGGATGGCGAGGGGGATCCACGCGATGGGGGAGATCGGCCGGAGCCCCTGCACCAGCGGGTTGAGGAACGCGTGCGCGGGCGCGAACCAGCCCATCAGCATGCCGACCGGGATCGCGAGGGCCGCGGCCAGGAGGTAGCCGACGGTGACCCGGAAGAGCGAGGCCACCACGTGCTTGAGCAGGAGCCCGCGCCGGGCCAGGTCCGCGAGGCCCACCGCCACCTGCCACGGGGTGGGAAAGATGGTGCTGCCGCTCAGCACCACCGCCGCGTGCCACACCACCACCAGGGCCGCCACCGGCGCCAGCAGCGGCAGCCACCCCCGCCTAGCGCTCCACACGGATATCCACGGGACGCGCCGCGCGCTGGAAGCTGTCGTCGACGTACCGCTCGTACGGGATCCGCTCGCGAATGATGCCGGCCTCCAGCGCGGCCTCCATCAGCTCGTCCAGCTCGGACCGGACCAGGCGCAGGTCGGCGTAGGTCACCCGGTCCCGCGGATTGCTCAGCACGTGCCGGATGATGCCGGGACTCTGGTTGAAGAGGTCGGGCGCCGCCACCAGCTCCGCCGCGCGATCGCGGTTGGCCTGGCCGGCTTCGAGCCAGACTCCCGCGGAGAGGACGTGGTCGACCAGCTGCTGCACCTGGGGCCGGTTGCGGTCGATCAGCTCCTGGCGGACCGTCAGCACGCAGCAGACGTAGCTCGGCCACTTGTCGCGCGTCATGTAGAGAATACGCGCGTAGCCGCCCACCTCCGCCACCGCCCCGAACGGCTCGCCGGTCGCGTAGGCGTCGACCTGGCGCGCGTAGAGCGCGGCCGGCATGTCGGGAGGCGCCATCTCCACCAGCTCCACGTCGCGGACGGTCATGCCGCTCTCCTTCAGCATGCGCCGGACGAACAGGTGGTCGACCGCGAAGCGGCTGGGGATCGCGATGCGCTTGCCGCGCAGGTCGCGAAAAGTCCGCGCGGGCGAGTCATTCCGCACCATGATGACCGCGCCCGAGCGATGGCCGAGGGAGACGATCTTGGCGTCCACCCCGCTCTCCACCAGGTCCATCACCATGGGAGCGAGCAGGTAGGCCGCCTTCACCTGCCCGGCCATGAACGACTCCTTCAGCTCGGGCCAGCCGCTGTACTTGCTGTACTCGGCGGGCGAGTCGGCCAGGGTCACGTCCACCACCGAGCGGCCCTCCGCGTCCCGCGACATCGCCAGACTGGCGATCGGCAAGGTGAGGTTTCACGTGACGGGCAGGCCGCCCACCTGAACCGGACGCGCCTCGGCGCGGGTGACCACGGCGCCGCGATGATTGACGAACACGTGGAGCGCGGACACGCACAGAAGCCACACTCCGGCCCCGACCAGCACGCCCCGGATGCTCGGGCGCAGACGGATGTGCCACGTCGGGAGAGATCTCACGGGGTCTCAGTCAACCACAGTTCGGGCCGCACATCCAATCGCGAGCGGGCGCCCCGATCCGGGGACCAAGGCAGGACGCCCCGGTAGGCCGGCCTCGACCTGATCGCGACCGTCGGCGCCTTCGTGATCCTGGCCGGCCTCCTGGTCTACGTGGCCGGCCTGGCGTGGATCGCGGCCGCGGTGCCCAGCGCCACCACCCACAGGAGCCGGTAGCCGAACTCGGCCTAGTCGTCCCCGCCCGATGCGGCCGACGGTCCCGACGTCTCGTGGATCGTCGGGTCCCCGGGCTTGGGCACACCCTTCAAGGCCTCGAACTCCTTCGCGAGGCCGGACAGCTCGTCCTCGGTCTGATCCTCCAGACGGACCAGGCCGGTCCGCGCGTTCTTCACCCCGCGAAGCAGCTCGTCCAGCTTGAGGTGGATGGCCTTGGCGTCGCGGTTCTGGGTGTTCTGCATCAGAAACACCATGAGGAACGTGACGATGGTCGTGCCGGTGTTGATCACGAGCTGCCAGGTGTCCGAATAGTGGAAGAAGTGCCCCGCCGCCGCCCAGACCACGACGATCGCGGCGGCGCCCGCGAAGGCCCAGGCCGAGCCCATGAAATCGGCCATGCGCTTGGCGAAGGCGCGGAAGAACTCGGAGACGGTGATGGTGGCGCGCGGATCCGGCATCGTTCGATTGGCCCCCCTGCCATTCAAGCGACGTGCCGGCCTCACGGCCGGGCACAGGTCTTGCCTTACTGAGGTCGCGGCCGGCCGTCGCCGCTGACACTTCACACCAAGCCCAGAGGGGGCCCAGAACATGAAGCGGGAACAACTGACCGAGCTGCTGTACCAGGGACTCGAGACGGAGATGGGCGGCGTGCTCGTCTACGAGACGGCCCTGCGATGCGCCCAGAACGACAACCTGAAGGAGGAGTGGGAGAAGTACCTCGACCAGACGAAGAATCACGTCGAGGTCATGCACCGCGTCCTCTCGGCCTTCGAGCTCGATCCCGAGGAGATGACCCCCGGGCGCGCCGTCGTCCGTCATATCGGCCAATCACTCGTCAAAGCAATGGAAATGGCGCTCCAGGGCGGGCCCCCGGAGGCCGCCGAACTCGTCGCCTGCGAGTGCGTCGTGGAGGCGGAGACCAAGGACCATCTCAACTGGGAGCTGATCGAGATTGCGTCGAAGGCACTCAAAGGAGATGAGGCGAAGGCCCTCCGGGACGCCTACGAGGAGGTCGAGGAGGAGGAGGACGAGCATCTCTATCACACGACCGGGTGGTGCCGCGAGCTGTGGATCCAGTCGCTGGGCCTCCCCGCGGTCCTTCCGCCCCCCGAAGAGGAGAAAGAGGTCAAGACGGCGATCGGAGCCGCCCGCGCGAAGCAGGCCCGCAAGGCGATGCTCTAGCTGGCCTCCACCGGCTCGCGGGCCGGCCCGCCTGTCAGGGCTTACCGGGTCATCGCTTCCCGGCCAGAACCACAGGAGCGCCGGCCTGTCGAGCCGCGAGCGGGCCGATCGCTCGGGCCATGGCCCCGCCACCGGCCGAGCATGAGCGCCGACCACGCAGCGCTGCGGTCCCCCGACGGGTACTGCCAGCTGTGGAGGGAAGAGTCGCGGAAGCTCCAACGCACTGATCGCGGCGTGAGTGCGCGGCACGTGTCTTGCTGCGTCCGATCGCCATGGCGATCCTGCAGGCTTTGATCGCATTCATCACGCGCTCCTTCGGCCGGATCCTGAGCGCGCTGTTCGACTGGGCCGTCGTCGCCATCTTCGGATACACGACCGGCACGCAGAAGATCTTCCTCTCCGCGCTGCTCGCCGCCGCCGGCGCGTGGCCGCTGCTGCTGCTGGGCATCGCCGCGCCGCGCTTCGCGGCGTACGTGCTGGCCTTCGTCCCCATTCCCGCGTGGGTGCCGGCGCCGGTCATTCGCGCGGTGTGGATCGGAATAAGCCTGGTGATCCCCCTCGCGGTCGGCGCCGCGATGGCGCTGCGCCAGCCGGAGGACCAGCCGCGGCGATCGTGGCCGGCGCGGCTCCTGCGCGGCTTCCCGATCACGATCGGCCTCTCGACCGCGCTGCTCATCTCGATGGTCACCGTACCGGCGCTGCGGCTGGTCTCGGCCGTGCGTCGCCGCAAGGACGTCCAGGTGCCGCTGGTGACCGACGCCACCTCCTACCGGCAGGTCGCGGAGCGGATCCTGGCGCTGCATCGGGAGCACCGCCGTCCGGTACGGCGAGTGCCTCCCCCCTGGTGGCTGACCGCTCCCCTCCGCGTGCTGACCGCGGTCGACCGCGAGGCGTTCCGGAATCGCATCCCGAGCGACCTGGCCTACTTCGAAGGGTCCGACCTGGTCCTCGCGCTGTATCCGAGCGGCCTCCTGATCCGGGGGCGGCCGACCGCGCTCGCGGTGGCCCAGGGCCTGATCGTCGAGGGCGTCAGTGATCTCGAGGTCTGGCAGACGTCCGACTCGCGCGCGCAGGCGATCGAGGGACGCATCGCGCGGGCCTGGCCGGCCCCTGGCTCGAGGACGGACGGGTGGGACCCCGCGCGAATCGGGACGCTTCGCGAGATCACGGGCGCGATCGCGGTGCTGCCGGTGGAATACGACGACTGGCAGATCGTCTACCGCAAGGCGCTCCAGCTCGGGCGCGCCCTCCACGGCCAGCCCCAGCTGCTGGCCGGCCTCGTGCGACGCGAGCTGTCGGCTCCTCCGCGGGTGAACGGG
>Ga0134125_10000687_pt1 | contig 44388 bp, 47 predicted proteins | sample KB31751_FD_96464 | JGI IMG/M metagenome (GOLD analysis project Ga0134125, IMG submission 96464) | Terrestrial soil microbial communities with excess Nitrogen fertilizer from Kellogg Biological Station, Michigan, USA - KB3-175-1 | ecosystem: Environmental > Terrestrial > Soil > Unclassified ...
AATAATAATTATGGAAATTCACGTATACGATACATACGTAGAGGCAAAGGACGGCCATACGATGCATTTTGACGTCATTACAAGCCAGAAGGATCACCAAAAGGCAATCCAGTATGCAAAAGAATGGCTCAATACCATCGGAGAGGCCGAATCAAAGGTTTCAACCGAGGAATGCCAGTTCTGCCACTCACAAGGTGCACCAGAACCCATTGCCAACGAGATTCAAAAGAAAGGCTATTTCATCCAAAAGATGGAAGGCTGTCCATAAATACGACGTCTCAATTTTTTATCCCAACTATATTATTTTTAAATAGGAAAAAATAGGAAAATTTCATTCATTTCATGCCTGTGGCATTAATTACCTCCCAAGGACAAGTCCAATATTTCCAAGTAATTGCACACGCTTCAGAAGAAATTATGGATCAAGTTAATGAGGCAGTTTTGCTTTCTCATTCATAGTTATGTTTGGCAAGAAAAAAGAGCCAGAATATACCTTTGACCGCACTCAATTTGACGAAGATGAACTGTCAGAGATTGATAGAATAAAGAACATGTTAGATGCAGCAGAGACAATCAAGGTAGTAGCAAGACAAAGCAAGATTATGCCAGGTGGAAAATTGATAACCCCAAAGACGTTATTTGCAACAGACAAACGCCTTTTAATCAGAGATCCCAATTCACTGGGATTGCGCTCAGGCGTAGATGCTATACCATACACTCAGATAAACAATGTAAAACTTGAGAATGGAGTTTTCACTTCTAAAATAATCATATCGTCAGGATACTTTAACAATGATCAGCAAGGGTTTATCGATGCAATACCAAAAGAAAAAGCTGCAAAGATTGTTGCAATAGTCAATGAAGGAATAAGACGCTCACAAACTCATACAACCGAAGTCATACAGCCAAAATCAATCGATGATGATCCATTGACCATATTAAAGAGACGATATGTCAAGGGTGAGATTACAAAAGAACAATTTGAAGAAATGAGAAACACACTAGAATAGAAAATCTACATTATTTGTGCGGTATGTATCTTTACAACAACTTTGTTCTTTTCTATCAGTATGCTGATGTTATCAAAAATGGCCTTGTATTTTGTAACTCGCTTTCCATCATGTGTAGTATCATATCCTTGAGGAATCAGAATTCCATCAGATATTAGCGCATTTATTTTTCTATATCCAGAGGTTTTAGGGGTTATACTGATATCAAGTATTTCAGAAATTGTATGTGGTTTGTCAATTACTGCATTTATGATACTTTTCTTGTCTTCATCTCCTACAGATTTTAATATAATCGCAATTAGTTGCGAGTCTTCTAGAGTAACCCAGTGTTTTTCAACCTGTTTTAGAGTATCCAGTTTTTGCATTCTCAATATAGAATTTTTTTCTGCTTGCACTTTAAAAAGTCAATAGATGGACACTTTATAAAATTATGTAGTGATATGATTTTTTCAAAACTTTTTTAGCGTGATGCATGTGGTATAATTTCATGGCAAAGAAAAGCGACTATAACAGACGTACAGTAGAGGGAGACATACAAACAAAGTGGATATGTGGCTGTTTTGAGACAGTGGATGGTTTTTTCAAGTTTTGTTCAAAACACAACGAGTCCATGAAGCAGACCATAATAGCTCAGATAGACAAGATGGATATGACAACAATAGTTGAAGAAAAGTAACAACTAGTGTCTTTTTGCATATGGCTTGAATGTCCATCCTGCAAGCCCTCGCCTTACCAACTTGTTAAATTTTCTACCATGACTCAGATATGGAAAACGCATGTGGATCAATTCATGTACAATTGTATTTTCAAGTATTTTCTCATCAGGCATCTTGCGGACATTTATGAAGACCACATTATCCTGAATATATGACACTCCAAGATACTTGTATGCAGATGTCCTTCTGCCCTCAGTCACTTCTTTTGGCATCTCAAGAACCTCTTTTGTGGTACAAAGTATCTTTGGTTCTGAAATACTAAATCTTGCAGAGTAGACTCCCACTTTCTCAAGTATCTTAAACCGTAGATCAGAGTCAAGCTTCACATAATCAAAGACTAGAATTTCTGGTTTAATTCATTTTGTCAAAATTCGTATTTACAATGGTGGAATTTTTTGTTTTAACCACTAAAGTTGTAAGTAGGGTCGGAAAATATTTAGTTTAATCACAAATCATACAGCCACCGTCTCCTCATTCCCCACTCAAACCATTAAACTCATTATGGATTTAGCCTTATTTCTTACCTCCTCTGTCACCTGCACCAGTACCAGCCCTTCATTTGGCTGACCATACAAGATTACAGAATTATCAGGAGCATGGACAGCAACAGGAAGAACAAGCAAATCCTCTTCTCCAGATACAATTATTCTTACAGGGGCAGACATGGTAAACGCCTGCTTAATAGTAGAGATACTCTGCTCTGTTATCTCTGCAGCAGGGTTTGCACACTCTAATATCGTCTTGACATACCCACCTGGCAAGTCTCGCTTGTTTCTTTTTTCAAGTGAATCAACAATCTGAAGTGACGGACTGAGACCAAACGATATCATCTTTTCAGTTGTAGCATCACCAACCGTAATTACAAATGCATTCTTTGGAATCTTGCTTGAAACACTGGATCGCGTCACTTCATAATCAGGTATCAAGATACCAAGAGGTTTTTTTAATAAAGACCGAAGGTTTTCAGGAAGATGCACAATTTACCTTTGTTTTGAACTATTTTTGAGTTGCGACCTCAGCTTTGATTTCTTCACTTAGCTGAGATGCAAGTACACTACATCTTGCGGCAACGTTTTTTGCCACAACCATAAATGCGTGAGACAGTGGTGAGTTGGGGTCTGTTACAAGTACTGGCCTTCCAGTGTCAGAGCCCTCCATTATACCAGGATTGAGTGGAATCTCTCCCAAGAATGCAAGTTCGTGTTTTTCACTCATTCTTTTTGCACCCTCTTTTCCAAAGACATAGTGCTTGGTAGTACAATTAGGACAAATGAAATAACTCATGTTTTCAATCACTCCCATAATCGGTATGTTCAGTTTTTGGAACATTCCAAATGCCTTGACTGCAATGTTGCTTGCAACTTCTTGTGGAGTTGTAACAACAACTATACCAGTAATTGGAATGGTCTGTGCAAGTGTCAAAGGAATGTCACCTGTTCCAGGTGGAAGGTCCACAATAAGATAATCAAGATCAGACCAGTTGGTATCAACAAGAAATTGTTTTAGTATTCCAGAAATTATTGGTCCACGGTATATTGCAGCCTGGTGAGATTGCTCTGCAAAGAAACCAAATGATACAACCTTTAGTCCATGGGACTCTGCTGGCTGTAATTTATTATTGTCAACTTCCATTGCAGATTTTCCCATTCCAAGCATCAATGGAACACTTGGACCGTAGATATCTGCATCAAGCAATCCAACCTTTGCACCAGTCTGTGCCAATGCAAGTGCCAAGTTTACAGAGACTGTAGTCTTTCCGACTCCACCCTTTCCACTTGCTACACCAATAATGTTCTTTACTGTTGGCAGCATTTCATCCATGCTAAGGGATCTTCCCTCCATGACTTTGGCAGTAACTTTGAGATCAAATTTTGATACCTCCTTTATCTTTGCAATTGCGTCTCTCACATCTTGTTCTATTTCGTCATTAAACGGGCAAGCTGGAGTGGTAAGCTCTAGTGTAAACTTCAAATCTCCTCCGTTTATCTCAATGTCTTTTATCATCCCCATTGAGACAATGTCTTTTTTTAGATCTGGATCGATTACTGTAGATAACGTAGAAAGTACTTGATCAACTGAAACCATAAAGTAAAAAATCCTGAATACGATATTTAAACATAGGCAAAAATAATATTCTAATTATCCAAAGATTCATAAATTCAAATTTTATGTCGATTTATGGATGTTTTCTATATCGACACTTACTGATGTAGTTAGAATACCTCCTAAACTATTCGGAGAGTCCCTCAAAAAGGCTGCAATCACAATCCTTCGTGAAAAGTACGAGAGCATGATAAACCCAGAGCTTGGCTATGTCATCATGATACTAGAGACCAAGGTCGAAAAGATGGGCAAGGTGATTGCAGGAGACGGAGGAACATACCACAGAGTAGAATTTACAGCATTAACATTTTCACCAAAACTCCAGGAAATTGTCCGTGGAGAAATTGTCGAGATTACAGACTTTGGAGCATTTGTCAGAATTGGTGCAACAGATGCATTGCTACACTTGTCACAAATCATGGATGACTATCTCAAGAGCGATGTCAAGTCTGGCATGATCCTTGCAAACCAGAGTGGAAGAACAATGAAGATTGGAACAACACTCCGTGCAAGAATTACTGCAGTATCAATTGGCAAGACAGCAGCTATGAAAGTTGGAATCACATGCAGACAACCATTCTTGGGCGCAGACGAATGGATTGAAGAAGAAATTAAAAAATCTAAAAATCCAGCTGCCGCAGCTGCTGCCGAAGTCAAGAAACCAAAATCACCTCCGTCTGGTGCAGCTGAAAAAGTAAAGCACGCGGAGGCCAAGTGATAAGATATGGTAAGAGAATTGGCTTGTCGCAAATGCAAATTTGTCACAGTAGGAAAAGTTTGTCCAATATGCAAATCATCTGATCTAAGTCCAGACTGGAGTAGTTCAGTTCTTGTTGTAGACCCAACAAATTCTCTAGTTGCCAAATCTCTAGGAATAAAAGAGAAAGGCAAGTATGCACTCAAGGTAACATAGGTTGCAACCAAGTGCAAAAAAACAGCTAGAAAGATTTCTTGCCGAAGATATCAAAAGTGGAGACATTACAAGCAAACTACTCACAAGGAAAAAAATTACTGCAAATATAATATCTCGTGAAAATGGCATTGTTGCTGGCGTATCATATGCCAAAGAGATTTTTACATCAAAAAATTGCAAGGTAACAGTACATAGAAGAGACGGACAGACAGTTGCCCCAAACCAAAAGATACTAACAGTCACAGGAGATACATATTCAGTACTATCCCGTGAGAGGACTGCGCTAAATTTAATGTCAAGAATGAGCGGCATTGCAACTCAGACAAGTGAATATGTGAAAAAAATCCGTGCCGCAAATCCCAAGGTCGGACTCTATTCCACAAGAAAGACAGCACCTGGTTTGAGAATCTTTGACAAGGATGCGGTAGAGATTGGAGGAGGCCACAAACACAGAATGTCACTTGACCAGATGATTATGATAAAAGACAATCACATTGCTGCATCAGACTCTTTTTTGGGTTTGATAAGACGTGCAAAACAAAAACACAAGAAAATCGAGGTTGAAGTAGAGAACCTCAATGATGCAATCATTGCTGCAAACGAAGGTGTAGAGATAATCATGCTTGACAACATGTCACCGCCAATTATCAAAAAAGTAATTTTTGATCTCAAGCGACTGAACTTGCGAAATAAAGTAAGGATAGAGGCATCAGGTGGGATAAATCACTCAAACGTGGTACAGTATGCAAGATCAGGTGTAGACATGATATCTATTGGAAGACTGACAAGCTCAGTTGTAGGGTTAGACCTTAGCTTGGAAGTTAGTTGATTGCAAGCATACGTTCTATTGCAAGATGAGCCTTTTCTGCAATATTTCTTGGAACTTTAACTTGGTACTTGTTTTCTTGCAAAGATGCATACACCTTGTCAAGTGTAATCATCTTCATGTATTTGCATATGGCATTCTCAGACATGGGGATGAATTTTTTGTCGGGGTTTTGTTTTTGCATCCGGTATAGAATACCAGTCTCTGTTGCCACAACAAATTCCTTTGATGAAGAATTTTTGGCATGAGTCATCATTCCTTCTGTTGACAAGACTTGGACTTGTCTTGAACCATAATCTCCTGATGCAATATCATACATTACTGAAGAGGTGCAGCTGCATTCAGGATGGACCAAGAATTCAGCATTTGCGTGCTCTCTTAGCTTTTCCTGGACATCTTGGGATCGAATACCGGCATGGACGTGGCACTCACCTGCCCAGATGAACATGTTATTTCTGTTTGTCATCTTGGCAACATAAGAGCCCAAGAACATATCTGGCAAGAAAAGAACTTCTCTGTCTTTTGGAATAGAATTTACAACATTTACAGCATTAGATGAAGTACAGCAATAATCAAGTTCTGCCTTTACTTCAGCAGATGTATTGACATATCCTACAGTGATTGCTTTTGGATGCTCTGACTTCCATTTTTTTAATTCTTCAGCATTGATGGTATCAGCAAGCGAACATCCTGCACCAAGGTCTGGGATTAATACGGTTTTATCAGGACATGTTATTGCAGCAGTCTCTGCCATAAAGTGAACACCACAGAAAAGAATTGTTTTTTGTTTGGTCTTGGCAGCCTGTCTTGATAACCCTAGCGAGTCCCCTACATAGTCTGCCACATCCTGTACATCTGGAAGCTGGTAATTGTGAGCAAGAATTAGCACATCTTTTTCTTTTTTGATTTTGAGTATCTCTGACTTGATATCCATATACGAGATATCTAGCAAGAAGTCATCTTTAAAGCGTCATGATGTTGACAAATTTATCGGCAATAATCGATCCAGACGGCAAAATTTACCATCAGGTGCCTATATTCATCGAAGTTCCACAAATCTTTTTGAGGCATTCTATTGCAGCAAGTGTTGCAAGCCTGCTTGTTTTGGGGTTGCTTGGACTGGGCACATTTTCTACCTTTATTGAAAACTTGCCAAATTTTCCTTCAGCCTGGATTTCATGAGTATTCTTGTCAGTGTGAGGGTCGGCAACTATCTTTACCCGAGTCTTTTCACTGCCAATTCCTGCAAGGCTTAACAGTGCTGCAACATTGATGTTTGCAGGAAATAACTTTACTGCCTCTTGTGCGCTTCCCTCATAGATTGTAGTAGGTTGTATGATTTTATCAGGATCAATAGATGACGTCTCAAAGAACTTGGCACCTTTCAGTGCTTTTGGATTTTTTGTTGTCACAAGTGTTACGGTATCCAGTTCATCCTGTACTGCTCGTATTCCATCAAGGCCAATTATTGCACCAGACGGGAGGTAGACTCGCTTGTTAAAATCCTTGCAACCGTCCATGACGATATCAAATATGGATTCATCAAGCAGTGCACCTACACTCATTATCATTACATCTTTTCGATTTTGCAATATGCTTAGAATATCATCACGTACTGCATCTTGTGATGCTGCCTCTATTATCATATCAACTGGAGATGCTGCAAGTAATCCCACATTTTCTGTTATGACAGGTTTATTTTGTAACTTGGCTGCAAGTTTTGCAGAATTGTCTTTAGAGAAATCATAAATGTGTGTAAGCTTGGCAGAAATTTTTCCAGAATCTATTGCAAATGCAATCTCTGATCCTATTGCTCCGCATCCAAGTAATCCCACTCGTTTCAATCTAAATTTCTAAGATTCATCCTTGTTAAATCTGTTATCAGGTTTTAACAAAATATTGAATTATCTAAAGCGACCATAGTATCATGGAGACAAGAAAATTGGAAAAACACGAGTCTACATTGATTGAGAAGGTTCTGTTCAAGATAGCAAAACAGTGGATAGCAGGAGATACAATGGAAGAGGCACTCAAGTCAGCAAGAAACGCAAATACAAACGGCATGAATGCCATACTCAACAAGTTGGGCGAACACATGACATCAAAGGCCCAAGTAAGCCAGACAGTCGAAGACTATCTAATACTTGTCTCAAATTTACGAAGATCAAAGATAACTGGAGGGCTATCCATAAAACCGACCCAAGTAGGACTTGCCATCAGCACAAAAGAGTGTCTTTCAAACCTTGATGTTATCATAGAAAAAGCACTAGAGTTCCAGTCTTTTGTCTGGATAGACATGGAGTCATCAGAGTATACCGATGACACATTCAAGATATACCAAACCCTGTTTGAAAAATATGAAAGGCTTGGTGTAGTGGTGCAGGCAAACCTCAAACGCACCGAAAATGATCTTTGCATGTTGTTAAAAAATGGCTCCAAGATTCGTCTTGTCAAGGGAGCGTATCATGAAACCCCAAAGAACGCATACAAGACAAGACATGAAGTAGATGAAAATTATAAAAAATTAATGAATGTTTTATTTGAGCAGGGAAACGAGTTTGCAATAGCAACACATGATTCCAAGTTAATTGACCTTGCAATGGAACTATCAAAAAAACACGAGAAAAAATTTGAGTTTCAAATGTTAAAGGGAATACGTGATGAACTAAAACCCATTTTGGTCAAGAGTGGATTTGAGGTTTCAGAGTATATTCCATATGGAACCAACTGGCTCCCATACTCAATAAGAAGACTGAAAGAGAGAAAACGAAACATACTGCTTCTTGGAAGTTCCTTTATTCATGCGCATCGCGTCTGAGTCTGCTCTCGCAAGAATTGTAAAAGATAGTATGCCCCTCCGGCACCCTTTCCAGAGATTCCAGAGTCCTTCCAGCCCACGAATGGCTGTGCTCCAACCATTGCACCAGTAGTGGCACTTGCTGCCCGGTTTGCATAGGTTACCCCAGCCTCAATTTTTTCAAAAAACTTTTCTATCTCATTTTTATCTTGACTGAAAACTCCAGCAGTCAGACCATAATTACTCTTGTTTGCCATGGCAAGTGCATCATCAAAGTTTTCAAATTCTTCAACGCAGAGAAATGGCAAAAATAATTCTTCTCGTATCAATTCATGATCTTTTGGAAGACTGGTTACAATTGTAGGTGTAACAAAGTTTCCATCTTTATGAGATTCATCAGAGACAACGGAACCACCGTATAGTATCTTGCCATCTTTTTTTGCCAAGTCAGATGCTTTTTGGAATTTTTTTACAGCAGACTCATTTATGACCGGTCCAATGTAGGTATCTTTCTCCCAAGGCTTGCCAATCTTTAATGCGCTAGTCTTTGCAACAAGTCTTTCCAAAAACTTGGGCACAATTGATTTTTGAACATAGACACGCGAGCAGGCACTACACTTTTGTCCACTATAGCCAAATGCCGCACGTAGTACACCATCTGTTGCTTTTTCAATGTCAGTTGATGCAGAAATTATTGCAGGATTCTTACCTCCCATCTCAGAGATAAATGGCCTAGGCCTCTTTGTTTCAAATTCAGAATATCCAGTCATTCCAACTTCTTTTGAGCCTGTAAATGCAATGCCATCAACGAGAGTACTTTCAAGTATTGTTTTTCCAACGATACTGCCTGCACCTGTTACAAAGTTTATGGCAGCTGGCGGTAGCTTGTGGTAGATTGCTTCAACAAACTTGAATGCAGATATCGGTGCATCACTTGATGGTTTTAGGACTACAGTGTTTCCTGTTATCAATGCGCCAGAGGTCATTCCTATTGCGATTGCAGACGGAAAGTTGAACGGAGAGATTATTCCCCAGACACCATATGGTTTGAGAATACTTGCAGTTCTCTCGTTGCGAGATGCACTTTTTGTCTCTTTTGAAAATCCTTCGTTTATCTCAAATTGTTCAGCATAAAATCTCATAAAGTCTATTGACTCGTCCAAGTCTCCCATTGCCTCAAGTCGGTTTTTTCCGTTTTCAAAGCTAAGAATGGCAGCCAGACTGAATTTATCATGTGAAAAAATATCAGCAACCTCTCTGAATATCTGCACTCTTTTGTCATATGGTACAAGAGACCATTTGTAAAATGAGTCCTTGGCAGTCTCAATTGCATGTAATGTATTTTCTTTTGTAGCGGTAGGAAAATTCCCTAGTATCAAATTTTTGTCTGCGGGGGATCTGACTTGAAAATTATCATTAGAAAAGATCTCTTTTCCACCAATGATTATTGGATAGTTTTTTCCAAAGTCTTTTTGCACTTGAGCTACTGCAGAATCAAATTTTTTGTGAAATTCATCAGTCGAATTGCTTTCTACGAACCTGTTCCAAGTCCTTTCATTCTCGAACATATAGTATTATTCGTAGTCTCTATTAATTAGTTAGACGGGTGTTGATTTTGTATCAACTTTAGGATAAACATATTTCAAACGAGAAACATTTTATCTCTGCAGGCAAAGGTGTTTTATGCTCAATACGGTTTATCGCGATGCAATAAAGAAACGTGATGAGGCAAGATCTATCTTCAAGGGCGAGAAGTTCGACCAGATAATCAAGACAGCCAGAGAAAACTGGATAGAGTATATCCCTCAGAAAAAAGATGCCGAGATTGCAGGAATAGACAGTAGTTACAATAGCACCAAGTTTCAGGGTCTAGAACTATGGGTAGTAACTGGCGTATCTATAAAATCAGACGGTCAGATAATAACTGAGAGCCATAACCAAGGATTAGGCCAGCCAGCACCTGAACTTGAGACACAGGCAAGCAAGATGGAGGTAGACGCATGCATCAACTCAGTGGACAAGGCAGACTTGGTGATATTGGATGGCTCGCTTTATTCACAGTTTCTTACAAGACAGACATCGCTTGGGAATTCTATCACAACTGCAATAAAAAAAAGAAACAATGTAATTTTCATATCAAAGACATCATCAGCAAGAAAACAATTTGAGAAACTAGGCTCCATGGCAGGAGATATTTTTTATTACAATCATGCAGTCAAGACACCCGGATTTAGTAAGATATTTGTCGACAATAGTCTTGGACCTGGCAAAGTAGTGTCATATGTTTATGCAAGATTAAGAGACTCGACTCCATTAATCAAAATAGAATTATTAGGATCAAATCACACCGAAGATGAAATAAAATCGCTTCTTGACATGATAACAAAGAACAGCGTAGGCGGATATCCATATTCATTAAAGCTTGCACATGAAAACTGTAAAATATCCAACTCAGATCTTGCAAGACTTGTTAGTCTATATGGACTAGGAAATGAGATTGGTTCAAGAGAGGTATTGAGTTGACAATTGGTGTAGTAATCGGAGAGTCAAGGCCTACTGATGTTACGGCACAATCATCAAAGCCGCTTTCAGTTGGAGAATATGTCATAATTGATTCTCAAGATGGACAGATTTTGGGCCTTGTTGAAAAGTCAATCATCTCAAGTGAGGCGTTGACAGATGTTAGAAATTTTGATGAAGCTGTAGAAAGCAAGGAAGTTGCAGATATCAACTCACGCGATAAAAATTACAAGGTAAAGATAGGAATACTTGGTTTTTTGGACAAGTTACAAAAAGGCCAAATGATCTTGCCAGCAGTACCGCCTCTTCCAGGCACTTCAATTCTAGAGGCAACACAAAAAGATCTTGGCGTGATATTTGGTCCAACAACAGAAGAGTGGGTAAGAATCGGCTCTCTCCTGAGAAATTCAACTATTGAAGCCAAGATAAACATCAACAAAATAGTATCACGACATCTGGCCATACTTGCAATGACAGGCATGGGAAAAAGCAACCTCGTATCTTTGATTGCAAGACATGTTGCATCACTAAACGGCACCCTGATTATTTTTGATTATCATAACGATTACGAAAATCTTGATGTTCCAAAGATGAATTACATGTTAGCAAAGATAAATCCAAGACTGCTACCTGCTGACAAACTAGCCGAAGTCATAGAGCTGCGAGAAAATGCAGACAAACAGCAAAGGGCGTTGCGGGAATCATTTACAGAATCTGTTAAACAATCAAAAGATTTTTGGCAAGCCTTAGAGGACAGCGCTGCATCATTTGGCCGCACAACCAAGGGTTATGCAGACAGTGCAAGTAGAGTTTTAGATAAAATAGATGATGCAAAGCACAGGTTCTCGGACATATTGGATCCAGATTGCGGAGACCCAGTAGACCTCATCAAGGAAGGTAGGGTTAACGTATTGAACATATCAGAACTCAGCGAGAGACAAGCAAATGCAGGACTAGCGTATTACTTGCAAGAATTATTGCAGCATAGAAAAGACGCGGTCTGGGAGAGAAAGGGCAAGTCATCAAAAAGAGGCAACAAGTTTCTTACACCAATATTTGTCATAATAGAAGAAGCCCACGTCTTTATTCCAAAAGGAGAACATACTGATACAAAATACTGGGCATCAAAGGTAGCAAGGGAGGGACGTAAATTTGGAATTGGTCTTGGAGTAGTATCACAAAGACCAAGAAATATTGATCCAAATGTACTAAGCCAAATGGGCTCACTTGCAATAATGAAGATAGTCCAAGATGATGATCAACAACAGATTGCATCTGCTGCAGAATCACTAAGCAAGGATCTGCTATCACAACTTTCATCTTTGAACATTGGTGACGCAGTATTGATTGGGCAGTGGGTCAACTTGCCATCAATAGTGCATGTAGACGAAGTCAAGAGCAAGAAATCAGGTTCTGACCTGAATGCGGTATCAGAATGGAACCAGACTGACAAGTTCAAGTCAGTTGCAAGTGAATCTACAAAATCAATGATTCAAAAAGACCTGCTATTAGATTGAGATGATCTTTTCACATATTTCTGATACACATCTTGGCTTTGTGCAATACCATTCAGAGGAACGTGAAAATGATGTATACCAGGCATTTGACGAAGCAATTGACACCTCGATAAAAGACCACGTTGATTTTGTCATACTGGCAGGAGACATATTTCATGTTCCAAATCCAAGCGGAAAGGCAATCATTGTTCTAGCAAATGCCTTGAAGCGCCTGAAGAAAAGCAACATAGATTCCTTTTTTGTTCTCGGGGACCATGACATCAGCCGAATCAGGGCAACCCCGGTCCCTTGGGTATACCACAATCTAGATTTTTCCAAGTATATTGGAAATGGCAAGCCATTTGTTTACAAGGATATTCTAATCACCGGATTTGACAAGCGTAGAAAATCAGAGACAGAATCATTTGAAAATGACTTTGTCCAAGTTGATGCAGAGGCCAAAAGACACCAAGGACACAAGATACTTGTCTTACATCAAGGAATTGCAGAGATAAACAAGTTTGCAGCAGAGCTAAATTCTACTGATCTTCCAAAGAATTTCACATATTATGCAATGGGTCATCTTCATGACCAAGATTTGAAGCGATTCTCTCATCTTGGAGGCCCGCTTGCATATCCTGGATCCATTGAACTTACATCAAGTGAGGGAATAAAAGAAACACAAAAGGGATTTTACCAAGTAGATATTTCAAGGTCAGAGGCTGTTCCAACATGGATAAAGCTTGACACCAGACCACAGTTTTCCATCAAGACATCCATTGAGAACATCTCAAGTGAAGTGGACACAATAGCAGACAAGATAAAATCACTTGCAAGAAAACCCATAGTAGAACTAAAGATTACAGGTGAAGGTTATGAGCCCGGATTAGTTCAAGCCCAAATTTCTAAACTACTGGATTTAACATTACGTTGCTTTTGGAGACATGTTTCAAAAGAACAGAACGGTTCTGTATTTATCAACAAGCCATTGAAAATAGAAGACGAGATGCACAGAATTGCAACAGAGATACTTGGTTCTACAGACATGGCAAATTTTGCAATAAACGAACTCTTGCCGTTATTATCAAAAGGCAATACAGACGAGGCAAGTCAGGCAATAATTGACAATTTTGAGAGATTCAAAAAAGGAGTGAAAAATGCTACAATCAGTTGAACTGGAAAACTTCCTGTCGCATAGAAATACAAAACTAACATTTGAAAAAGGTGTAACAGTATTTGTTGGACAAAATGGTGCTGGAAAATCAAGCATCATTGACGCAATAACATTTGCATTGTTTGGAGAGCACCTAAGAAAATCTACAAAGGGACTCTTGCGAAGAGGAAATAACCAAGCATATGCCAAAGTAGAGTTTTCCATAGGAAACAGGCAGTTTGAGGCAGTACGCAAGATTGATTCCAAGGGAACAGTTGGAGCAGTCCTTCAGGAAAAGATCAATGGTGAACTGGTCCCACTTGCAGCAGGAGAGCGAAAACAGTTTGGCGAATCCATGACAAAGACAATAGAATCTCTAATTGGACTAGATTTTGAGAAACTCAAGGTTGCATCAATTGTACAGCAGGGAGAACTCCAGGCCATAATTGAGGCAGATCCTAGAAAATTCAAAGAACTGATCAATGCAGTAATCGGAATAGACAAGCTTGACATTGCATACGAATCCATGAAAAAAACAATTGACAGTTTTAGAGGTACAATAAGGACCAAACTAAATTATGATGACACCAATATCGATATGCTCCAAACCAGAGTTGATACACTGTTAAAAGATATAGCATTACTTGAGCCACAGAAAAAGAAACTCGAAGATGACAAGATAATGCAAGAGCAAGAATTTGCCAAGCTAGAACAGACCATTGAAACCGAGATGCCAAAAGAAATCAAGATAAAAGAGATAGAGAACAAAAAGGAAGATCTTCTCAAATACATACGAGATTCTATTGTCAAGATGAAACGAGACTTGGTAGAAAAGGAAAAAAAACTTGCCGAGTGCTCAAATAGCTTATCAATCACATCATTCAAGATTCAAGTAGAATTAGATGTAAAACAGGCGCAGTTAGACATTGACAAGATCAATACAGAATTAAAACAAGTTGGAGAAAAGATAGCAGTAATAAAAAGTCAACAAGACATTGCAAACAGACTACATCTTGTAGATGGCAAATGTCCGGTTTGCGATTCTAGTGTGGAGAAGCTAAATCCCTTATTCGATGAAAAATACATTACATCAGAACTGGAGACATTAAAAAAGAAGATAGAATTTTTTACAAAAGAAAATACCACAATTCAGAATAAAAAAAGAGACCTTGATCTAAAACTGCAACAAGTCATAAAAGCAGAAGGAATACTGTCTTCAAACAACATCAAAGGCCAAGATGACTTGGTCAAGATTCAAGAAGAAATATCAAAATTACAGGTAAATACAAGAGAATTGCCTCATGAGATAAGCGTTGCAAACCTCATGCAGTATGCAATTGACGAGTATTCAACGGATGTAATAACATCAATAACCAAGCTAGTAGACGAGACTCGAGATTTTAACATCAACAATTTCAGAGATTTGAAATTAAGACTGGAACAGCAAAGAAAAATTCTTGGCACACTAGACCAAAACATTGTTGCAGTGAATACAAAATTAAAGATGCATCAAGATGACCATGAGAAGATCTCCAAAACATTGTTAGAATTACATGAAGTGAAACAGTATGTTTCAAGCCTTGAGACAATACGAAGCCAAATTTACAACAGAGACGGGCCTGTTGCCACAAGCCTTCGGTCTTGGGCACTCAACATGATATCACAAAAAGCTTCAGAATATCTTTCAACGTTTAATGTAAAAATTCAAAGAATTGCATTAGGAGAAAAATCAAGAGATATTGGCATCACATGTTATGCCGGAAACTTGGAGCTTGATCTAGAATCATTGAGTGGTGGAGAAAAAGTAAGTGTAGCACTTGCACTGCGTTTTGGTATGGCTCACCTTATGGGAACGTCAAACTTGAATTTCATAATTCTTGACGAGCCAACTACTCACTTGGACCAAGAAAGAAGAAAATCACTTGTGAGTGTACTTTCCCAGGCATTTGAATCAAACATTGATGCAATCTCCCAGTTTATCATAATTACACATGACTCTGAAATATTTGAAAATTCAAACATTGATGCAATCTATGATTTCAAGTCAACGCCAGAAGGAACTGTAGTTACACCAATCTAGCCGCCAGTCATCTTGGCAAATTTTTCATTCTTGCTAAGGCTTTCCATGAATTTCAAGTTGGATAATGCGACCACGGCAGAGTCTCTTACTTGTTCACTCGAGTCTTCAAGTGCTCTCTGTAGTGTTTCCTTTGCATCTTGAGACCCAATCACTCCTAGTGCAACAGCTGCCTCGTGTCTTACAAATAGGCTAGGGTCATTTCGTGTTGCATCCTCTAGCGGTTTTATGCCACTTCGTAGGCACATCTGTCCTAAAGAGAATGCCGCCTCGTGTCTTACCAATTCGTTAGAGTCATTTTTTAAAACACTTGCAACATGTGGAACGACATCTTCTCCGCCCATATCCACAAGAATACAGACTGCCCTGCATCGTATAACAAAATCTTGGTCATTTAACAATCCAACAAAGTATTCCTTGTCTTTTTTTTCATATTTTTCTTCCATCTCAGACAAGAGTTCAAGACGTCCTGTTGGTATGACTTCCATGAAATTGATTTCTACCATCAATATTTAGTCGTTATTGACGTTTATCACAAGTAATAGTTTACCATGATTCTTGTTTCGTAGCGTCACAAAACAATGGTGTTACAAAGACAGGTTCTTCTTTTCCACTCTAGAATGTAAATGCATGTTGCTTTTTGCAAAGTGCTTTTGGATTACATCTTCTGATACAAGCAACTTGTCAGTGTACAGGTAAACATTTCCAGTAAACTGGAATTCTGACAAATCAAGTGATTTTTTGGCTCCTGTTTCATTCCCTACACTTGCCTCGACTGTTTTTTGTAGCTCTGCCAAAAATTTCTCTACCAGGTCAGGAAGCTGTACATACTCGTTACTCAGATCAGGTATTATCACTCCAATATGCTGATGTTTTTTAGCAGCATCGTGGATTGCCATTATTCTGAATTTCTTGTTATTTTTTACCTCGCCTGTCTTTTTGTCAGTTAGAACAAACTCCCAATCTGCATGAATTCTAGAACATTGTGGAAACTCACTTTCTATCTTTGTGGTCATGATACCAAAGACATCCATCTTTTTAGAGTGCATCTAGGAACAATAAGAAAAACTGGCTCTTTATGTCTAATGCTAGATTTGAAAAAATTTGAGAGTTACTTGTTGACTGCATACTGTTCTGGCAGGTCAACTAGAATCAATTCCGTTGGTGCCTCGGCCCTAATTACCACATTGCCTTCTTTAGATATCATTGCAGCATCCCTTGTCTGCATGGTGTCATTTCCTAGTTTTATTTTACCATCTATTACAAACAAGTATGATTTTCTGCCAGGTCCCAACTTGTGTTCCACTTGACCCTGTGGAGTAAGTGTTGCCAAGTAAAAGGAGGCATCTTGGTGTATGTGTAATGCATCAGGATTTGGACTATTTTCAGATACCACCACTGGTACGAGTTTGTTTGTCCTATCTTTTTTTGTAAACTTTTTTTGTTCCCAAGATGGTGCAAGTCCTTTTTTATTTGCAAATACCCACATTTGCAAAAGCCGCAATGGTTTTTCTTTTGAATGGTTTGATTCTGCATGCATTATTCCAGAGCCTGCAGTCATCCTTTGGACCTCTCCTGGATATATCACACCTTGATTTCCTTGGTCGTCTTTGTGTTCTAGTTCACCATCTATGACATAAGTTATGATCTCCATGTCCCGATGAGGATGAAAGTCAAATCCAGTACCAGGTTGTATTTCATCATCATTGAATACTCGCAGCGGTCCAAAGTTCATCTTCTCAAGATTCTGGTACTCGGCAAATGAGAAATGATGGAACGTTGTAAGCCAATCAGTCTCGTTGCGATAGTGCTCGTCTGCCCGTATTATTTTGGTACTCATTTTGTTTCCAAGTCCATTTTCTTTTTGAACACCCTGGACACATTGCGTATCGTCACAGTGCTTATACCTGATGCCTTGGCAATCTTGTCCTGCGTAGCGCTCTCACCATTCATCATCCCTGATAGAAATAGTGCAGCAGATGCAAGTGACACAGGGTTTTTTCCATCTGCAATGCCTTTTTTCTTGGCCATCTCAACGATATCAAGTGCATCTCTTTGTGCCTTTTCACTGAGGCCTACAGAGGTGCCAATCTTGGACACTAGTTCAGATGGGTTCAACGAATCCACCTGTAACTCAAGTGCCTTGACAAATACCCTATAGTGCCTTGAGAGATTCTTGAAGGATATGTTTCCAGCACTTGATACATCCTGTAAAGTTCTTGGTACGCCTGATTCCCTGCATGCAATATACAGTGCAGAAAGTATCATGCCAGAAATTGTTCTTCCACGAATTATATTTTTGGTCAGTGCTTTTCTATACAAATATGCCGCGCGTTCAACTATTGCATCAGAGACATCAAGTTTTGGTTGGATTGCACCCATGATGACAAATGCAGAGCGCAGATTTCTTTCAGCAGAGCTTGACTTGCTTCTATTGTCCCAAGTTCTCAGCCTGTTGAATGTATACTTCATGTATGTCGATATTGAATTTCCAGATGCATCACGATCAGTATTTCCAATTACAGTTGACAAACCCTTGTCATGAATTGACAGTGCGGAGCCAAGCCCAGTTCGTGTGCTGTTATTGTAATCTTCTGCGGAAAGTGATTTCTGATCTGGTCCAGAGTCCTCTACCTTGTCTGCAAGAATCATTCCACATCTTGCACATACAATCTCGCCGCGAATGTTATCAGTCACAAATGGTCCATGTGACTCACCTTCGTGCAAGTATGTCTTGTTTTTTTCAAATACTAGTTTCTGTTGTTTAGTAGATATCATTTGTATATCTAATATACACAAGATAGTATTTAAAATGTAAAGTGAAGATATGGATATCAGATTAACTTTTGTAAAGTCATTTTCAGGTTTTTAATTAATAGACAGGCAGGATTCATACCGCCTCGATAGGCTTGGAATAGATCTCTTTTAAGACTCGCGGTTTTCCGTCCTTGAATACATCCTTGGAACAATACTGCATTGAAAAGGTAGCCATGGATTCAAGCACGGGGTTTAGCGCTAGCCCCTTTTTTGTGATGACGTACTCTATCTTGACTGGTGTTCCAGCATAGATTCGCTTCTCAATTATGCCGTTTTTTTCCATTTCCCGCAATCGTGCAGACAAGGTCTTGGGGTTTATCCCTTCTACAGAATCCAGGAACTGGTTGAATCTACTCTGCCCAAGCTTTGTCATGTTGCGTAAAATGTGTACCGTGAATTTTTTTCCAATAATTTTAAAAGTATTATCAATAGGACATGCCTTTAACGAGTCAAGCAAAACTTTGCATTCTTCTTCTTTCAACTTACCATACACTCACTTGATAACTGTATTATCACTTTCTAATTTATAAGCTTACCTTTGTATATCTAATATAAGAAATAACATGACATCCCATACACAACACAAACACCAATGGACGGTCAGATCAAACCATTGGCAATGCGATACATGCGGAAAGACATACGGATAACCTTTCCCACTTTTTTATTCAAGCGGTCTTGACTTGTAACAGTCAGAACAAATCTCAACTGTCTTACCGTGCTTTTTTGAATAATGTGCACCAAGTTCTCGATGTAAACGACATAGAAAACAGAGTCCAAAATTCATGTAATGGTATTGATATCGTTCGTAATAGATTTTTTGTATGATGTTATATTTTGAGTCTGTTTGTAAAAGCAAACATGGTAATAACTAGAACAAGCGACACTCCAAACATTGGCATTGCAATAGGACCAAATTCAGGAACTGTTGCAGTCACGGTCTTTGTTTGTGTCACAACAAAACCATTAATTTTGGTACTTGCAACTATGTTAAAATCTCCAGATGTGGCGGTTGATGGAATCTTGAAGGACAGTGCAAAATTGCCATTTTGATCAGACTGGACAGTCCTGATTAATATCAGGTTTCCAGACGAGTCTTTTATCTGCAAAGCAACCAATGCATTTGACTGTCCTGTTACGGTGCCACTCAATTGAACCGTATCTCCAGGCAGGTAATTTGCCTTGTTTGTGGCAAGTACAATTGACTGTTCCTCCTGAGCAAACGAGTCCAAGACTCCAGACAGTGCAAGTAATAGCACTGCGCCAAGAAGCAGAAATCTGTCCATGTTTTTTCTATGAGAGACCGACAAAGTATGATTGTTCATGGGATTGCGATGTTCCACCCTTTGTTGGCCAATCACTAAATACATTTGCATATACACTAGCAAGTCCAGTTCCAGACTGGGATGGAACATAATATGGAAGAACCACTTCAGATTGTCCCGGACTTAGCGTATACTGTGCAGATGCAGTGCCAAGGCTGCTTACATCTGAATCAAAGATGTTCACTGTAACAAGAGATTGTGTGTGTACATCAGATGCAAGTACTACTTTGACATACCCCATCTGTCCCCTCTGGATTAGAGATACTGGGTTTCCTTGTTGGTCAGTTGGTTGTACTGATAAGATTGCCACTCCATTTACTCCAGTAGAATTATTTTCAATGTCAGAAATACATGGGTTTACTCCATTTACAACAGTGAGTTGTCCCTTGATGTCAAAGCAAGACTGGATTCTACTGTCCGCAAGTCCAGATGCAACATTTAGTTCATTATTTAGGCTTACCATCTGTCCGTGGTTTATCGTAGCATACTTGTAAAATGTTGCAAGCGCTTGGCCTAGGCTCCCACCATTGTCAATGACAGAACGCATTGCAGTATTTGCAACTGTAACTCTTTGTTTCATGAAATTAAATTCACTTTGGAATACAGAATGAGTTCTGTTATCATCTACGGTTGTAAGAAAGTTGGAATATGCTACATCTGGTGTGGTAGACGTACTTGCCGCTGCAAGTGTAGTAAGGTCTTGCTTGAGTTGATTTGCTGCTGACTGTCTTTGTTGTAGAACTAACTGTTGGTCAAGTTTTGCTGCAGTCTGGTTTCCTATTATGTTTGCAACCTGTCTCTTTGATACCTCAATCTCTTGCAAGATTTTCATTGCTAGTGGGTTGTTTTGAAGGTCAGGTCCTGCCAAGGTTGTAAATTGGCTAGGATCAATTTTGGTTGCATTTACCTGAGTTCCAGTACTTTTTCCAGCAGCATCAAGACTGGCAAGATCTACATTTACCAAGCCTACTGATTTTGTATTCGCATTCTGTCCAGTGCTGTTTTCATAAGCAAGTGCCAAAAGATGAGCTTGTGTAGGACTCATGAATAACATGGAATCATTTTGTATCACAACACCAAGTGTGACTTGGGCCTTATCATTTGTCATTGCAGTGGATGAAATACCTCCAATTCCAGTTAGTCCACTGGATGTACTACTGCAGCTGTGTGGTTGTGGTGGCACATATGATGCTGGAAGTACAGTCATGTCTTGAAGGTCTGCTGCAAGACAAGATTCTGCAGTAAGCGGCGTTCCACCAGCATTTGGCCAGTCTGAATATACATCAGTGTAAACATTTGCCAATCCCACTTGAACATTTGATGGAATGAAAAATGACAGAGTCATTTGAGATGTTCCAGAATTTACAATTGACTTGATCGAGGTTGTTCCAAGGCTACTTTGGTTTGCGTCAAAGAGATTAAGTGTCAAGAGTGCAGGCATCTTCTCTCCAGATGAGATTGAAACTTTGACAAATCCATTCTGACCTTTTGGCAAAATTGAGACAGGGTTTCCCTGCTGGTTTGTAATTTGTACAGAATCAATAGAAACACCATGTGATTTTATTACATTAAATTCAGTTGAGTTGGTATAATTTTTACCATAAACATTTGCAGTTATAATATCTTGGTAGACGCCAGTCTGATACGTATTAGGTATCTTGAATTGCATCAAGCCAGTTCCATTTTCGTCGGTAGTTATTGTTCTTGAAATTATATTATCACCACTTGGATTTGACACCCCTACAGCAACGCTCTGTAGACTCAGGCCTGGCAAATTAACTGAAAGTGTAACTACGTCACCATATGCATAGTATGACTGGTCTGTATTCAAAGAAAGTGAAGATGGAAGTGCAATTACAGTAGATGTTGAGGTTCCAGAGCTTATCGAGTGAGAACTATCCCCTCCATATGTTGCAGTAATTGTAACTGCATTAGTAGAACCTGTAGGTGCAGTATAGTATACTGAACATGTGTCAGATGACAGGGTACAAGAAGCTTGATCGAATGCGCCACCAGCATTACCATCACTCCAAGATACATACCCAGTTACAACTGAAGCAATGGAAGAATCAGCAAGTGTTGCAGTAAGCTGCACTTTTGACCCTTGAACCATTGTAACAGCGTTTGGTGTCACAGTTGTTGTAGTGTTATGTTGAGATGCTATCGCCAGGTCAGATGCACCAGTACTGCCAGAATAATCATTATTTGGAGCAAATGTAGCAGTAATTGTTACCAAGTTCGGAGTATGTGCAGATGGATAGTATGTCACAACACAGCTACCAGATGAAAGCGTACAAGAAGACGGGCTAAATGCTCCACCAACGTTTCCATCACCCCAGGTTACAATTCCAGCAGGAATTGTTTGAGAGTTTGTTGTAGTTACAGTGGCAGTAAATTGTGTTGGAGACCCGATAGTCACTTTTGCAGGATTGGGAGAGACAATTGTACTAGTGTTTGGCAAAAGGTTTGCCATTAGGGTGAATGTTCCATCACTTTTTGAAAATGGCCAGTCGCTGTTATAGTGTGCATTTACAGATATGCTACCTGCATAGTTGGCAGGCGAAGTATATGTCACAGCACATGTGGCAGATGAAAGTGTACAAGTGTTTGGATTGAATGTGCCACCAATATTTCCATCACTCCAGGATATGGTTCCCGTGGGAGTAAGTGGAGAACTAAAAGTATCTGCAAGTGTTGCTGTTAATTGTACCTGAGATCCTTGTTTCACAGATGATGCACTTGATGTTACTGTAGTTGCAATATTGTGAAATACTGTAGATGTCAGACTAGCTGTTGCAGAGCTGCTAGTGTGCGTACTATCTCCGCCATAGCTGCCAGTTATTGTTATGATTCCGCTGTAATCTGTAGGAGGAGTGTATGATACGGTACAGCTACCAGATGAAAGAGCACAAGAAGATACACTAAAAGTACCACCGTTGTTGCCATCGCTCCAGGTTACAAGTCCAGTCGGAATGGTTCCCAAGTTTGATGTGTCTGTTACTTTGATGGCATAGGTTGCATGCGAGCCTTGATTTGTGGTATCAGTACTTGAGGTAATTGAACTTGAAGTCGTATCCAGTATGATTGTTTTTGGTGTAGTTGAATTTGAATCACCAAAGACTAGGTTGGTATCATTTGTAGGTTCGATTGAAAAAGCATATTGTGGAAAGACCATCATTGCGGCAACTGACAGAAAGAGAAAGATCCTTAGGTCCATTTTGTCTGATCACCAGTATTGAACAAATAAAGAATTATCAAACATTGTTCAGGAACAATGTTACCTATTGTATAACCAGATACCCTAATTGAGACATGTTGGACCATCCGTAAAGTGTACGGTTTCACCCGAGTTTAAAAGACTGACGCATCTTTTCTACTAGTTTGAAACCAGTCTAAGATCATTTCATTCGCACTTCAACGTGTTCCCCATCAAGAGCCATCTGAAGGTTAGAATACGGATATGCGGTCATGTCATATTTTGACAGATCCTCATCAAATGTCATCATTGTTTTGGAATCATTGTAGACTTGGTACAATTTTTTGCCTCTTTCAAGGTCTATCAAAAGATGCGGGTCTGCCACTAGCAATATTTTGTCAGTCTTTATTTGATTGAACAATATGAAAGCATAGTCATTTGGAATGTTTTCCTTGTGAAACACATAATGCAATATCCACGAATAGGTAGGATTTGCAAGAACTGTAGTGTCTGAATCATTTACATTTTGTAAAACAAATGATTCTGCTTGGAATTGTGCACTAGTCACATTGACGCTAACAATTAGAATGGTACTCACCAGTCCAAATATTGCAATACCAGAAATTATCATTAGAGGCAACATATTACGTAATTTTTCCTTGTTTATCTTCTCAAGTAGATTTACGATAAACATTGCAGAAGATATACAAAACACTGGAAGAACTGGAATCCAGTAAAAGTATTGATTATATCCAATCAAGAGCAAAAATATTACAAACGGTACAAACCAAAACAAGATGACATAGTTTCTTTTCATGATTGCATAGACGGTTCCGGTAATTCCAAGAATAAACAGCACAGGGTCAAGATCAAGGAAAATCTTTGAAATGTATTGTAGACCAAAACTTGGTCTCTGGGTTTGACTAATCACATCTTTTAGCCACATACCAAACTGATGTGTGCTTGCTGCTTGGAGTGGCCAGATGAGAGGTATCAGAATTACTGGAAGCAGCCAGAGAATGACATGTTTTGGATTTTTTCCAGTTCCAAAATATACAAGGCCGCCAATCAATGGAATCATAGTAAAGACTGGAATCTTTGTAAATATTGCAATACCAAGACAAACACCTGAAAGAAATATCACAGCATACTTGTTTTTGAAATTATTTGCCTTGAGTGCAAGCAGTATGGAAGTCAGTAGAAACGGCAATAGGATTGAATCTAAAAGTATTCGTCGCAGTACCCATGTAAACGGCATTACTGCAAACAAGACGGCTGATGCTAGCGCTATCTTTTTTCCATATTTTGTATCAGCAATCAGATAAACAAGTAGTGTATCAACTACTGCCAGTAATCCCATTATCACCCGCGGCAAAACATAAAGTGACGAGATGGAAGCTGCGTCCGTAGAAGAATGTGACGAGCCTGGAAATCCTGTCAGTGCAAACAAGCCAGCAAGAAATACTTGTCCAAAGAAAGGATGATCATGAAAATATCTATCTTGCACACCAAGGCCTGTTAACACATGCATTGCCCTTTCCAAGTACACCCCCTCATCATAGAAGATGTCTGGAAATCCCACAACATTCCACAAGTGAGTAAAACCAGACAAGACAAGTATTGCGGCCAAAATGTAGACAGGTTTTATTTGTTGTAACATGTTGATGCTCAATCTGCTTCCAGTGATTCGTATTTTCAAATTTGATTAAAAGTTGTACGTATAGCAGTCATACGTTACACCGTAGTTTGTGTCTAGTAAGGCTCATTAACGGTGAGAATACATCGATTGACTAGAACATGAGCCGCTTGAGATATTGGAAACTCACAGTAGACGACGTCAGAAAGGCAGAGTATGATCCAAAAAAAGTATTGATTTGGGAGATAAAGTGTCCAAAAGACGACCAGGGCGCAGTTTTTGGAGTGTATTCATACAGAAACGGAACTCCTTGGGACTATGAATCCATCAAGGGAATTGTATTTTATCACAACATGATTGAACAAGAAGAGGTAGAGAGGATAACAAAATTCCTAAAGGAGAAATTTGGTGGAGAGCCCGCAGAAAAAAGTTCAAGAATATTCCTAAAAGGCTCACGTGAAATCTATTCACCAAAGGAGATCTCAGACTTGGCAGTCCAGCTAGGTGACAACTTTGAGGTCAGCACCGAACTTACAATAGAGTTAGAAAACTTTAGCGTGCCAGAGCAAGAAAAAAGCAACCTGCCCGCAGGCAAGATACTTCCAATCCCAGGCTTATAGACGCATATCCTAGAAAAAACACTATTAATACAGACAAGCCCATTTTATAATCTGCAATGGAAAAACGCATGACCATTAGCCAGCACCTAGACGATTTGAGAAAAAGAGTATTCAGATCAGTCCTTGCAATAGGAGCAATCTCGTTCTTCATACTGAGTTGTCACCTTACACCTTTCATGTATAATGGAATCAAGTTGTACTATCCAACATTTAGTCCGTTTGACAACATGGCAGCACAGGTAACAGTATCAATGAAACACCACTTGCTGCCATCAACAGTACAACTAATCCAGACTGCTCCAGGTCAGGCATTTTTCTCCCAGTTTTACATTGCAGTATTACTTGGAATGGCATTTGCAATGCCAATCATTGTCAGAGAGTTTGTTGGATTTTTAGCACCGGCATTACACAGAAAAGAGATCCAGATAATTAGAAACATAACAATTCCCGCCATTGTTCTTTTTACAGTAGGAGGTCTATTTTCATATTTTTTCGTTACTCCATACATACTTGACTTTCTTTACAAATATGGCCAATCTGCAGAACTGCTAACATTTTTGAATATAATGGATTTTATCACATTTGTACTCCAGTTCATTCTTGCATTTGGAGTATCATTCCAATTGCCCTTGATAATGTATGCACTCACTGCATCTGGTTTAATTGATCCAAAATTCTGGAGAAATAACATAAGATATGCAATAATTGCAATGGTCATACTTGGAGCAGCAATAACTCCGGACGGTAGCGGGGTTACAATGTGGTTTGTTGCAGGCCCAATGATTGTACTATATCTAATAGGCATGGCAGTATCAGAAAAACAATCAAAAAATATTGCAACACTTAAATCTTGATCTGCCGCATTTAAGGCACTAATGGCATATGAAAATGTAATAATTGCAGTAGTGATAGTCGGGGTTTTGATATTTGGCGCAAAAAAGATCCCAGAGCTAGCAAGAACATTTGGAAAGGCAAAAGGCGAGTTTGAGAAAGGCAAAATAGAATCAGAAAAAGAACTCAAAGATTTCAAAGACAAGGAAGACCTCAAGTAGTTTTTTCAATTCACAATATCATTTACAAACCTCAAATCAGTTCCAACATAGCCTAACCATACTAGTGAGAAAACCAAGTTTGCTTTAGATAACGCTTTTTTACCCAAGTAAAATAGATACGGCGTGATAAAAAAATCTGAAATTATTGAGATTGTAGACAAGTATTCAGAGCCAACCATTGGCGTGCTTGGAAGCCATTCCGCACTAGAGGTAATGGATGGTGCAAAAGATGAAAATTTCAAGACACTGGTTGTTTGCCAAAGAGGAAGAGAGATTCCTTACAAGAGATTTTCAAGATTGGCAGATGATATCATCATAGTAAAAAAATTCAAAGACATGCTATCTCCCAAGATTCAAGCAAGGCTAAGAGATGCTAGTACCATAGTTGTTCCACACCGTGCATTAACTGCATATCTTGGATATGAAGGGGTTGAGAACAAGTTCAAGGTGCCATTATTTGGAAATAGAGCCCTGTTCCAGGCAGAAGAGAGGGCAAACAAGAAAAATCAATATTATTTATTACAAAAAGCAAAGATACGATTCCCAAGACTGTTCAAGAGTCCAAAGGATATCGACAGACCAGTCATAGTCAAAGTCCAGGAAAAAAAACGTAAACTTGAGCGAGCCTTTTTCAACGTATCATCATACGCAGAATACAAGGACAAGACAGAGACCAAGATTAGACAAGGGTTGATCTCAAGAGATGCACTCAAGACTGCAAGCATCGAAGAGTTTGTCATAGGAACTTATTTCAATTTCAACTATTTCCATACACCAATATCAAAAGAAGTAGATTTTCTCGGAATAGAAAGAAGACTGCAAACAAATCTTCATGACTTTGTTTCACTTCCTGCAAAACAACAGCTTGAGACAAATATAGAATTACAAAATATCGAGGTCGGTCACACACCTGCAAGCATTAGAGAATCTCTTCTTGAGAAAGTCATTGACATCGGAGACAAGTTTGTAAATGCAGTGAAAAAAGAATATGCCCCAGGAATCATCGGTCCATTTTCCCTGCAGAGCGTGATAACTCGAGACTTGGATATTGTGGTATACGATGTATCATTGCGAGTTCCAGGAAACCCAATTCTTGCAACAACCAGTCCGTATACAAAATACAAGTATGGTGAAACTTTTGGAGTGGGGCGCAGGATTGCAATGGAAATCAAGATAGCACAGCAAGAAGGAAAGTTAGACCAAGTGTTGACCTAGGCTTCCATTTTTTCCTTCAAAAGATTTTTCCTGACAAGAATTGGAATATTGTAAAACGTTGCAAGTGCTATTGAATCAGATGCACGATAATTACGCATGACAAGGTCATGCTTTCCAGTAAAATAGACATTGGCACGCAAGACACTGCCGCTTTCATACACCTTTATTTTTACAAGGACAAGTTCGTTGAGCTCTGCAATCTCTTCTACCATGTTGTAAATAGTAGGAATTGCCCCCCTTTGTCCCTCTATGAAATTAGAGATATGCCTTGCAACCTCGCCTGAAAAGGCACGCATATGAAATTCCTTGCCGTCATTTGCTCTTAATATTAAAAGTCCTTCAACTCCATACGGGTCTACAAAACCCACGTAGGTTATCTTGGTCTCTGCATAATCAGAATCCTGAGGCTCGTCGATCTTCACGACTAGATCAAGATACACGTTTACCCAAGATAAACACTTTGGAGAAAATATGAGATAGAATTTAATGTCAGGGCAAGAATTTTTTACAAGTGGAAAAACAAATTACTTCCAGTCGTTCACACCTTGCGCTCATACTGGTCGGTTTTCTAGCTATTGCGGTATCATTTTTTGCATATGCCAAAAATAACAACTTGATAATTACACCTGCAGCAATGCCTGCCTTGCAGAATCTTGCAGTTGCAACATATCTTGTACTTCTTGCATCGTTTGCGGCAATTGGTTGGGGGTTATACAAAATGTACAAAATAAAGATTACATCAACAGACTCGACTATATCATCAATCATTGCAAATGCCATACACAACAAGAGATCAAAACAGATTTTTGTCATCAGTGCAATAGGATATGGATTATTTTTTGCACTGACATCAGGAATAATAATTTACAAACCAGATATCAATGCAACAGATTATGGATTTCCAAAACCGCCACACATTGAACTTTCTCCATGCTGTGACTTGCCAGGATACATGCCAATGATCTTTGCATTTTTCACAGAACATGTGGGACTGCAGATAATCCCAGTGAATCTACTGCTACTTGTCACAGTATCATTCTTGGTGGGCTTGAATTTTGCAATATCTGCAACTGTATTTTCTATTGCAAAGAGTGGAGGTAAACTAGGTGCAGTCGGAGCAGTGACAGGATTATTTGTTGGATGTCCTACATGTGCTGGCACCATCTTTACCATGCTTTTTGGTTTCGGGGCAGGTGCCACAACATTTACGTTGTTTCTGACAAGTTTTGAGGCTCAGATCCAGACAATATTTATCGCAATATCAATTCCAGTTCTTCTTGTGACCCCAATCATAATGGCCAAAAAGATAAAGTCTCAAAATGAGAGCTGTGCGGTAAAACCCTAAACAGTCTTAATTACACGCGGTCTTTTCCAGTCGCCAATATCAAAACCATCTTGTCTGAGATATTTCAGTGTAAGTTTGTACACCAATTCATCGTGTTCAGCAGATTCCAAGATTTCAGTCCACTCAACCTGCCCTGTTTGGTGTATCTTTTCTTCTAGTTTAGAAGATAGTGTCTTTGCAATATCTCTGCATTGATCAAATGTCTTTCCGTTTTTGTACGCCCTTGTACGTGAATCGCATTTTTCCACACTACAAATCATTTCAAGTCAAATAAAAAGATCAGGTATTTTGAAGAGTTGTCATGAATTCTTTTGCGGTTGTCATTATAAGTAAAAATCGAACACAAAAAATGAAGACAGTGTTTGATTTTACTAAAAAATAACTCAAGAACAACGACATGGGTAAAAGTCCAACCTACGGCAACAAGTTAGGTGATGGGTATTTTTTATCAGATATTTCAAGTGAAAAAATCACGAGCGAACAATTAATCCAGTGAGTCTTAATAGACCCAAGTGAGCGGATTATCTCATATTGAATAATCCAAATCCAATGGATGTTATTTTGTGGACACTGCGACGTGGGGAAGGAGATGTTGTAAATCTGTACAATTATCTTTCAGGACTAATGCAGGTTTCAACTGGAGGAAATTTTCTCAATTTTGGATACTGGACCGATTCTACAAAAAATCCAGTTGATGCCCAGACAAACCTTTGTAACATGGTAAGCGACATGGCAGAGATCAATAAAACAAAACATGTTCTGGACGTAGGCAGTGGTTTTTCAGAGCCTGCATTTCTTTGGAAAAAGTCCCATCCGGATGTAACAATCACATGTCTGAACATAAACCAAAATCAACTCAAGTCAGCAAACAAGCATTACACCAATGGAGTAAATTTGTTAAATTCAACTGCTGTAAAAATTCCAATCGCAGATGAATCATGTGACAGAGTAATAGCTCTAGAGTCGGCACAACACTTTAGGCCACTTCAAGATTTCATATCGGAAGCAAAGCGAGTACTCAAGAAAGATGGTGCAATCATACTTGCAATACCTGTTCTCTCAAGGCAATCTAAGATGAGCATCTTCAAGATAGGGATATTGAAGTTTACATGGTCTTCGGAGCATTATGATATTGAGACAATCAAAAAGGCAATCCAAAAGGCAGGCCTCAAAACTAGTGAAAGCAGACTCGTTGGATCAAATGTATACATGCCCTTGGCAGAATATTATATACAGAATCGCCAATCCCTGCGTCAAGAGATCCTAAAAAGATACCCATCATACGTAGAAAACATATTGTTCAAGTCAATGTTAAAGATGAAACAAGCTGCAAAGAGTCATACCATTGAATATATTCTGATAAAATGCACAAAGTAAAGCCTTATCAATATAATAAATGCACAACTTTTCATAGCATACCAATTTCCGTCTGGTATTCTATTCTGCGTAGGTTCTCTCTACGCAGAGCCTTCTTAATTTTAATAAACACTCAGAAAGTTTTTCCGTAAGAAATATTATCTCAAATTAGATAATCTGGGGCATGGGGCTTTTCAAGAAAAAAGAAGAAGCAATAGGAACAAAATGCAAAGAGTGTGGTCTTGAACTACATGATCCAGTTAGACTTGATAGGCACATGAAAAAAGCACACAAACATGTATCACAGAAAAACTTTGACGAGCCTGGAACCAGTAGCGGCGGAATGTGGTAAAGGTACAAGACTTGCAACAAAAAAATGAGGCATATTGACAAATGGTTGCTCTAGACATCATCAGTAATTTAGCAAATTTTGTAATTCAAACAATATCAAATGCAGGATATCTTGGAATATTCTTTCTAATGGTAGCAGAGAGCGCACTGATACCAATTCCAAGTGAGATAATCATGCCGTTTTCAGGATATTTGGCATCCACTGGAAAACTCAACCCAGTCTTGATAATACTTGCCGGTTCAATAGGAAACCTAGTTGGCTCTCTTATCGCATATTTTGTAGGAGTAAAACTCGGCAGAGAGTTCATTGTCAAGTATGGCAAGTATGTTCTCTTGAAAAAATCCCACCTAGACTGGACCGAGTCATACTTTAAGAAATATGGAGACAGGTCCACATTTGTGAGTAGACTTTTGCCTGCCATTCGAACGTACATTTCACTACCAGCAGGTGTTGCAAAGATGAATTTGAAAAAATTTTCAATCTATACCTTTGTTGGATCCATCATATGGAGTGCCATGCTAACCTATGTTGGAATAGCATTAGGAGACCAGTGGACTACAATAAGACACTACTCAGATTACATCGATGGTGCAGTCATAGTAGGAATAATTATCATAATAGTAATCATAGCCAAAAAAAGAATCGGCAAGCAAGAAAGCAGTTAACGTTCTTTGTACTTGCTTAATTCTTCCAAAATTATCCTAAACATCGTTTCGCTGTCAAGCAATACACACCTGATATCATTTTCTTTGCATGCATTTCCAATCTCCACATCTTCGGTTACAACAATCATCCCATTTTCATGGGCATATTTTATCACAGAATAGTCACTTGATAGTTTTTTGCCTTCAGCAATTAGTTTTTTTACGCTAAATGCATCATAACCAAACTCTTTTAGCTTGGTATCAAATCCATCATACATCTCATCAACTAACACCTTCATTGCAAGTACTCCGTTTGAGACTCATATTATTATGTTGGCATACCAATGAATATGAAATCTAAATTATTACACAATAAAAATACGTTAATCATTTAGTTTCAAACTTTTCAACTTATACATCGTGGAAAAACATTAGGCAAATTTTTGTTAACGAATAAGTGTATATAAGTCCAAATTTTTCTCTAAGGCATGATAAAGGCAATAAATGCCGCAGGTATGCAAAATGATGGAGTACCGTTCAAGAAACCAACAGTGGACTTGTCCGAACTTGCTGAGATTACATCGTCAGGACGTCTTACATGGATTGAATGTGTTGTAGACAGTATCATTGATGAAGCACCCAAAATTTTAGAAAAATGCGGCATCACCATGGATGCATCGTTGCTATTATCAGGATACGTATCAAGCTATGAAGACAGGGGCGAGACACTCGGATTAATGATCCCGTTTGTGGTGCCAGGAAACAACAAGGCACAGACTGCCCCCATTTTGATCTTTATGAAAAAAGATCTCATTTTAACAATTCATGACGATTATGGCGGAAAGATAACAAGACTATACAATTATGCTCCAACGCTTTTGCGCAAACTTCCAAAAGATGTCGACACTTGGGCAGATAGACAAACTATACTTTTGGCAAGAATTATTGATGAGATATGTGAAGCCAATTTTTCTATATTACGACTCATAGTGGAAAGGGCAGAGCAGTTTGAGATCGACATTGCAGGCTCTAGACAGATCACACGAGACATTTCACTTGAACTATCAGACATGAAAACATCACTTTTGACTTTTTTGAATGCCATATGGGCAAGCTATGACACAGTACACAACCTAAAGTACGGAGACGCAGAGATGATCTCAGATGACGAAGTAATCCTTGGCAAGTTTGAGGTAATCCTAGGAAGACTGGATAGACAAATACAGATGGCAGAAAACGTCATGCAGATGGTTGCAACAGGAGTCAACGTAGTTCAAGCAGAGGTGACAAACAAGGTTACAATATTTATCATCTGGTGGACAGTGGCAGGAACTGCAGCGCTTGTGCCAAACACCCTTGCAACAGTCTTTGGATTATATCCAAACCACGAACAATTGTTTGGTCCAATATCATATATGTTGATTTTGTCCGCAATACTTTCAACAGCATTTGCATACTATTACGTCAAGAAATTCTTCGGAAAATCCCTAGGAATAGAAAAACTCAAACGATTTCGTAAAAAATCAACCTAGTTTGATACCATAGGCATTTTTTAGCTAGCATCTAAACTACCTCAATTATTCACAAAATTCACATATTTGGGCAAAAATTTGCCAGAATACATCATAAACCAAAAAAACTGCGATCAACGGCACAAAGTAAAAGATTCATAAATCGAGTTTACCAATGTCGAAGAATTATAGCTTATGAAAGAATTCGGCACCCTCGAATATGTTCTAGATACATATTCAAAAAACTGGACTTGGAAACTGACCGGCCCCAGAGCAGTAAGCATGGTGGCACGCGTCATACCCCATGCATGGTATGGTAACGGTCCAGAGGAAGCCATTGTACCAGATACGGTCCAGAACGTAGAGAAGATAAAATGGATTATGGACAGGTATCCACTTGAAATTAGATCAAAATCAATATGGCATAGAAAAGTTCGTAAAGTCATTGTCCCACAAAAAAAATGGACAAGAATAGAAAAACTCCGCAAGGCAAGCCCCGGTCCACAGTTCCGCGGCAATCTACTTGATTTTCAAAGAGAGGGACTTGACTTTTTACTAAAATCATATGGTAATGCATTGCTTGCAGATGAGATGGGCCTAGGTAAAACAGTCCAGACCCTGGCATATCTTGCAACAGAGAAACAAACATTTCCAGTACTAATTGTAGCTCCACTTGTAACGCTTAACAACTGGCAAAGAGAAACTCAGAAATTCCTCAAGAAACGTAGTCGCAATGGAAAAATTGTAGAGAATGAGTATCCATCATCAGTTCTCATAAGAACAGGCAAAGCCCAAGAACTTGGGAAATATGACGTCTATATCATAAATTATGATTTATTGCACAAAAGAATGGACGATATAGCAAAACTAAACATCAAGACACTTGTCTGTGATGAAGTACAGCATCTCAGATCAAAGACTACTAAAAAATACACAGCGGTGAAAAAACTTGCCGCACTTGATTCTGTAAAATATCGAGTGGGATTATCCGGAACACCAATTTACAATAGGGGTTCAGAGATATGGCCAATCGTAGACATACTAAGACCAGGTCTTCTTGGAACATTTGAAGAATTTTGTGAATATTTCTGTTATGTAAATGAAAAAGGAAAAGCAATTGTTCTTGAAAACAAGCGTGCAAGTTTGGGAGAAGAGTTACGAAAGCATGTCATGCTGAGACGGAAAAAATCTGATGTTCTAAAAGAGCTAAAAGACAAGGTGAGATACAAGGAGCTCATCGATTCTGATATCAATTATTACCAAACAGAGCTTGGAAAAATTTGGGAAAGATTGGAAGAAGAACAAAAAAGTGCAACAAGTGCCTTTGACAAGTTCTCTTCATACAAGAGAGCAATACAAAGTGAAAGACAGGCAGCAGGTGTTGCAAAGGTTCCCCATGTCATAGAATTTGTCAAAAACATCATGGAGATTGAAGAGAGTGTCGTAGTATTTTGCCATCACAAGGCAATTCATGAATTGCTCCACCGAAGTCTTTCAGAGTACTCTCCAGCATCAATCATAGGCGGACAAAGTGACAAGGAAAGACAAAATGGAATAGACAGATTCCAAAATGGTGAAACCAAGTTAATCATTGCAGGCCTTCGAGCTGGAAATGTTGGCATAAACTTGAGCAAGGCACGTTATGTAATATTTGCAGAACTTGACTGGAGTCCTGCAATACACCGACAGGCAGAAGATAGGCTACACCGAATCGGACAAAAGAATACTGTATTTGCGTACTATCTAATGGGTAATGGAACTCTTGATGACCATGTTGCAAATGTTTTGGTTGACAAGAGTTATGAAATTGATGCAATCATGGATGAAAAGGCAGAGACATTTGAGAACAAGGAAAAGGCAGAACTTATTCTAGCACAGATTCATGACAAATTAACTCATAGCATATCAAGATAGGCCCTAGGTTTCTCGCACTTTGTACTGATCAAAGAAATCCTGACCCTCACCTAGTTTTTCAGTCAGAAAGGATTCTAGTTTTTTTATGACGTCTGTTCTTGACATCCTTCCCTCTATGGTGTCATAGTAAGGCGCACTAGACTCGCGGAATTTTTTATAACTCATTGCCTTCATGATATAAAACAACACATACTAGCACAAGTAGTTTTGTTTTGTTTTGTTTTATTATACCACTAGAGAATTGATTCTTAGAATCTGGTTGCTATGACAAGTGTCGTGGTTGCATGAACATTTGGAATCTTACGGATCTTGTTTTCAATGATTTCCTTGATGGATTCCACCGTATTTGATTCAACGATTGCCAAGATATCATGTGGACCTGTTGTTCTAACGCATTCTTTTACGCCCGGTATATCGCGTATTTCATCAATGACGCTTACCTCAGAACCTGATTCACAATTAATCATTACACATGTAGTTTCAGTGTTTCTATCTAGCTGTGATGTCTGGAGCATAAATAGTATCAACGTAATTTTTGCATATTATACATACTCAACAACATAGCTGATTTATCATAATACTAGCTTAATCGATCAAGTCAGATCATGTGTTTTCTAGAAAAATGTCATTGCGTAGAATTTTTTAAACAACATGTGTATAAAATTTCGTCCCAAGAATCAAATTGAAAAATAAAACCAAGTAAAAAAATGTCAAATCAAACACTAGGTGAACTTGTAAAAATAGCTGACAAGATAACAATTGATGAGATCAAGGGCAAAAAAGTAACCATGAAAATAAGCTGGTTTGATCTAAAAGGAGTAAGAAAATCAAAAAAGTTTCTACTTACTGAAAAAGACAAGATTGAGTTTTAAATAGAACAAACTTGTTTTGCGTACAAAATCCAAACTCTCTTTTTATATTTTGAAATTTTATTACAGTGACAGATCTTTTGTATCAGAAAGATCAGAATCTTCAAAGAATTCTCTCAAGTCATCGTGATCTTCGAATTCAAACTTGTCAAGATCATCAATATCGGTCTCAATTACATCAAGTTTTTTGTAAATTGGATTCATGGTATCACACTATTTAATTCAGGACCGGTTTTGTTGCAGGGATGTGATTTTGAATTGTCATGTCAAAGTTATTCTTAGTACCATCAACTGTGACAAACATGTTACCAAGTACGGTACCGTTACTTGCCTTTACAACTTTGAAGATATAGTCTCCCACTTGCATTGACCAGAAATAACCTTCACCGTGTATGTTAACTGGAGATTCGGATAGTTTGTTTCCTTGGTCATCATACATTTGAACTGCGTATGTTTGTCCATTGGAAGGCAAGATTTTGGTTTGATTGTATACTTTGACGGTGATGAGATTTTCAATCATAGAATGCCAAGGCGCAACCAGTTTGATTTTATTAATACTTTCAGGCTGTAATGTTATAGGATCAGATGAGAAAGTCAGATGGTTGTTTATCTTTACATTAATGATGTAGTAATTACCATCAACATTTGTGGATGGAAGTGAAAACCTAGTTGCAGACCCATCAGAATCAGTAACTCCGGTTGCTCGTGTTTTATTATCTTGAGATCTTATGGATACGCTAGCGCCCGAAATTGGTGTTTGGCCATCACTGAAATATGCAGAAACAAGTATAGTTCCGCCCCATGGAATATTGACATCAGTGTTTTGGTTTTCGTTATCAAGTGTAACCAAATTCACACTTGAAAGCATGCTGTTAACAAATGTCTGTATCTTGTATTGATGATACATTGGAAGTGTTACGGTGTAAGGGTTTTCAGATACAGATGATATTTCCATGTAGGGTTTAGCATCAAAATCGCGGTAGATTTTCATTGACAGCATGCGAGCATTGGCAGGATCAGCACTAGGATATTGTACATTCATTGTCAGTGAGCCATTTGGCTCTACATATTTTACAACTCGCGGTTGATCTGTAGAGTCTACGGAGTTAGAAACATCAACGTCAGATGACGGTTTTGAAATAGTGGCATCTACAGGTTTTGGAGTAGTTGCAACAGTTTTTACAACCGGTGAGACACTTACACGATCAAGTCCTGCAATTTCAGAAATTGTAGATGTGTGGATGTGTTTTGACTTGACATAGTCGATTATACTCGCAAGTTCGTCAAGATGTGTTGTATCAACAGTGTTGACGTATTGACCATTTACAAGTGCTGCAAAATTCTGTGGATGTATTAAAAATACATCATATCCATATTTTGTGATGTGTGAATTAATACTATCAATTACTCTATCTTTTGGAATGTTTGTCCAATATGTCTCATTTCCAGTATCAGATTGAAATTCAGTCATGGATGGAATGTGGTAGAGTCCTAGTGAATCTTTATTTGCAGTTATTTTTCCCGTGGCTAAAACAAATTTGTCCTCACTCCATATGCTAGAGCTGATTACGTTCATTTTTAGTTGGTTTATTGCCTTTAGAGTATCATTATCATACATGCCATATGGTACAAAAAACGCATTTGGCTTTTTGCCAAACATCTTGTTTAATTCTTGATTGGTTTTATTCATCAAGGTGATCTGTTGTGATAGACCCAACGTAGCAAAGTCCTCTTGTCTCCAACCATGGTTTGCCACCTCGATAGTCGTATGTCCTGGTTTGAGATTGTTTTGTAGATATGAGACTAGTTTACCATCTTGGGTGAGATTATAACCAGTAATTCCAATACTGAGACTTGCATTTTTCTTTTGAAAGACATCCATGATCTTCATTTGAATGTCAGACAAGTATGATCCTTGTACACCATCCAACCTGAACACGATGCAAGGACATGTGTTTTTGCTGGAAACAGTATTTGTTGTAGACACATTATTCACTGTCACAGGCTTGGATAGAACAGGAGATGTTGTTACTACGGGCTTGGTATTTGCATTAACACCGCCATTCCCAGGTGAAATTGCCAATGCAGGTTGCATTACAGAGAATACTAGGAGTAATGTGAAAATAGAAAATACAAATAAGGATTTATTGTATATTCTACCATAGTTAGCTTGATTCATCTCGTTATTTTTTTTATTTTAAAGAATGATTGATAGGCATTTGGAGGCTAGTTGTGTCAGATGGTGTCAAAACTAAAGTACCGTACTTTGTGAATCAGATTTTTTTACACATGCAAGATACGCCAATTTTTTAAACTATGAAATGAATTATCATTATTTGAGAGCGCTATTTTCAATAATCATTATTTTTACAATATCAATCATCATACCCAACATCTTTGGGCAGAATGAGACAGACGACTTGCGTGATCTAGTCCCAAAATGGCTCACGGCCAAGAGTCCACTGGAACAATATAACTCAGGAATTTCTGCAAACATGGTTGTTTGCCAAGAAAATCTTCATCTAGTCATTAAAACTAGAGATAATTCTCCAGCATGTGTAAAACCTGAAACAGTGGATGTATTGCTTGAGCGCGGATGGGCGAAAAATACGATATCAGTACTTAGTGGGTTTTTAGAACAAAATTACCGCAATGCCACATATAGAAACGGAACTGTGATTGACTCTCACGACATTGATGTAAAGTCATACCCCGTTGGAGAGGGATCAAACATACTTGTTCAGGTTTTCTTTGCTAATGGGACGCTCTACAAGACCGACAGCATACCAGTTACGAACATGCAACATGATGGTTACTATAGATATCACACAGATACGAAATCAAATAATTACACAAGCCAAGGATTCAAGGCCAATATCAGTTACAATAACGACTCGATCATGATCTACATCCCACCTGTAAATGAATCCGATGATGTTTTTGGTGTCAAGGAGATCTATCCAACAAAAAAAGATGGTCCTCAATGGTACATGAATTCAAGTGATCCATTAAATGACACGATGTTTTACACAGGTCCTGATTCAAACGCAAGTTGTGACGATCCAACAACATGTATGCAACTTTACAAAAACCCTACAGATGATTCATGGTACGCAAAAAGAATTGATGTGCCAGAGAATGAGGGAGTGAGACTAGTAGTGAATGCACCACCGAATACACTTTGGTTGAACACAGAAATGACAGGGTACTATAGATTGCAGAACAGTACTCATTATCCTCAAGAGTTTACCCATGTAACAAGAAGTGGCAGTCCGCACGTCTCAATTTGTCATGGGTATTCATATTATTCAAGCATAACATACAATGGAAATGCAGAAGTTCAAAAATCACTCTACCATGCAGGAGACAAATCAAGCTATTCAAAAACATTTACCACTACAGGAGTTACAACCCCATTGGCCGATCGTTGGATTGGAATGAAGACAATGACATACAATATCAAAAACAACACTGCAGTAAAATTTGAAATTTGGATAGATGATCAAGACAACAATAACTGGCACAAGATATTCGAACAAATAGATTCCGGATGGCCAGTCCCAGGCGACCCTGCAAAATACGGATGTAAAAACATCACAACGGGAGATTCAATGAGTAATGATGACATAATATCATGGGGTGGTACAGAACAACAATTTAGAGCAGACAATGCAGAATTTGATTTTAAAAAATTAAGCATAAGAGAGATCAATCCCCCAATTTCCTGATTTTTATATCATGATTTGGATACAAAATATTTGTTTTGTGTGACTGAGAACCCAATAACTAACAATATTGATACTACCAAAACGATGATCTCCGTTCCAGAAAATTCAGGAGCTAGTTGTACATAAGATGAAGTAGATATTTGTGGTTCGATTACATTTGCAAATGTTGTAATTCTCAGATGCTCCGATTTTATCTGGTACATTAAGAGTGATAAATCTTTAATTTCATTTTCATCCACAGTGTCAACAAATACGTTGTTTTCCATCTTTGCAAAATTCTGGGGATGTAGTAAAACCACTGCATAACCATATCTGTTTACGCCATCATCCACATCATTCAAGATTGTTTGTATAGGAACTTTTATCCACGTACCATTTCCATTGTCATCTTTGAAACTAGTCATAGCTGGAAGATGATATAGTACAGGATTAGACCTGCCTTCATCAATTCCATTTGCTACAAAATACGGATTTTTATCAGCAGAGGTATCGGAACTAAATATTCTAACTCCGACAGATTGTAAAACTCCAATGGTATCACCATTGAACTTGTTATATGGAGGTATGAAAACTTGCGAGCGCTGACCAAAGATCGTATTAATTTTGTCACTAGCTTGCTGTAATGTTCCAAGCTGTTCTTCTTTGCTCAATTGTGAATAATCAACATGGTCCCAACCATGAAGATCCAATTCAAACAAGCCCTTTTGTTTGCCTTCTTCAACTTTTTCAACCACTGGAGATGCTGGATCTATTCTATGCATTATGAGTCCTAGTGAGATGCTTTGATTTTGTGAAATGAATTGATCCATCACATTCAACTGTACTTTTGTTAAAAAGTCACTGTTTACATCATCTAATCTAAAGATTACACACTTACATGGACCAGGTGTACTGGGATATGCACCAGGTCCTACAATATTTTCCACTTGTGCGTTGGCACTAATTGAGACCAAATAAGAGCCACAATTAAACAGTAATAGAAAAATTGCAAAAAACGTTAAGAGCCTCACACTGATTTTAATTTGCATATTTTTAAGTTTAAATTTATCAATAGCCATTTGTACGTGTGGATATAATCAACACATTCACACCCAAGAATAGTTTTAATTCGTCAATTTAGTACCTTGTGTAACTTTGTTCAGTTACGAAAATGAACAAGTCTTAAATAAGTACAATCAAACAGTTCGGTTTTGATTTATTTGAATACAGTAGGCGATGTAATAATTTTCTTGTCAATCAAGTAATTGACATTAGATAAAACCTGCTTGTCAGAGATTATCCCTTTTTCATTTAACATGAAAACATTATTCAACCAACCAGGATAGTGTTTGCTCTGCATGTTAGATGGAATTTGATCCATAGTTACTATTTTTATACCACTTTTTTTGATGCTGTCAATGAGCAGTCCAAGATTTTTAATTTGAGTTGCATTCACATCATTTGTATAATGAGAATGTAGTCTTTGTGCAAATTCAGGAGGATGCAATATCACCATAGAATATCCATACTTGTGTATATCAGACATTATTTTTACAAGAACATGTTGATTATCATAATGACGCCAGATGTTATCATTACCAGTTAGGTTGCTTATCTGCGCAGTTCCAGGAACATGATAAACTTGGACACTTTTTGTAAAAGTAGATGAGTTATCCTGAGATACGTCTGCTGAAATATACTTGAAGTTATTTTCAAAAAATGCAATCATGGTATCAGAATTGATAGTATCAAAAGGCGGAATAAATGCAGAAGGTGTAACCCCAAACAGAGTGGATATTTTGCCATTGGTATTTTTCATTAATACACCCTGTTGATCTCTGCTAAATTGAGTAAAATCTTCATGATTCCAACCATGGTTTGCTATTTCTAATGCGGGAGTTTTTCCTAGTTTCGTTTTTACATCATGTACTAGTTTGAAATCCTGTCCTATATGATTCCCAATTATCCCAATTGTCAGACTGACATTTTTTTGATGGAATGTATCAATTATTTTTGTTTGAACACTATCTAACCAATAATCTTGGATATCATCCAGTCTGAACGAAACACATTGACATGACGTTTTGGAATATGCCAAAACAGGATATGCGGGTATAAAGATCATTGATACTACAAGAAATAAAAATAATTTCGCAAATTTCATTTTATGTTATCTACACCCTGCTTTCCAAATTCCATTGTCGCAAAAATTTTTCATTTGGATATTTCCTTTTGTGCCAGAATTTCATTAATGTGCAAAGTAATTGACCCTGTAGAATCATCATTAACTCTTATCTGAACTCTATTTATTGTTGATATGTCTGGTGTACCGCTAACAGCAAATTGTTTTGGATCAATTGAAATCTTTGTCCATTCTCCAGACTTGACATGGTTTGAAATTGGAATCTTGTAAGTAAACCAAGATGATTTCAAACCATCACTTGAGAGATATATCCAAAATTCTTTTACTTTGGAAGAATTGTCTACCTTAATCCAAGCACCTGTAACATAATGACTCAAGTCAAAAGCGTGTGAGAAAATATTACTATGTGTTACAATAGGAGAGCCATTTCCAGCAGTAACAAGTTTCATACTTTGTGAGCCATTTATGAAATCTGTATTATCATAGGACTGATTTCCACTAGATGATTGCTTTATCCAGCCAGTTGCAGCCTGGAAATTCGATAATATTATTGTACGAGGTAATGCGGTAGACGCATGCGTGGATTTAATTTGTGAAGAATTTGTTATTGCTTTTGACATGTCTATCCCTGTAAGAGTAGCATTTGCCAAATTAGCCCCCACTAGAATTGTTCCAGTTAGATCATCACCTGACAGATTTGCTCCAGATAGGTTAGCACCAGACAAATTGGCATTGGTCAAGTTAGAGTCTTTTATCACTGCGTTGCGCAAATCACTGTGAGAAAGATCCACATCAATTAGATTTGCTCTGACAAGATTGGCTTTCCACAATACCGCCTTTGTCAGATCGGATCCTTGCAGTGTAGTGTCTGTTAGATTTTTCAATCCAAGGTTTATTCCAGATAAAATTGCATAATCCAGATGTGCACCACGAAGATTTGCGCCAGCAAAGTCCTTTCCTGTCAAATCAACTCCAGTTAGATTAGCATTGACTAGATTAGATCCCGCAAGAGTTGTTCCGGTTAGATCTTTGTCTGCAAGAGTTACACCAGGAAGAACCGCATCACGTAGGTCTGCACCAACTAGTTCTGTTCCAGTTAAATTATTACCAGATAAATCTGCATTACGAAGTTTTGCGTTATTGAGATTGGTTCCAATCAATATTGTCTTTCGCAAGTTATCGCCCGATAGGTCTGCATTAGCTAGATCAGCATTTTGCAAGTTAGTTCTAAACAGAAATGCACCCGTTAGGTTTTTGCCCGTTAGATCAATACCACTAAGATTTGCATAAGCTAGATTAGACCTCATAAGGACTGCACCAGTTAGATCTTTGTCTGCCAGATAGACCCCTTTGAGACTAGTACCAGTTAGATTTTTTCCTGCCAGATCAACACCATGAAGATTCGTATAATCCAAGTTAGCCCCTGAAAGAATTGTTCCATAGAAATCCAAGTCTGACAAGTTATCACCACTAAGATTTGTTCCAGTGAGATCTTTTTCTGTCAAATCAACTCCAGTTAGATTAGCATTGACTAGATTAGCCCCCACTAGAATTGTTCCAGTTAGATCTTTGTTTGAAAGATTAACCCCACTAAGGTTTGTTCCAGTAAGATCCTTGTCTGTGAGGTCAACGTCTGTAAGATCAGCATTTGTCAAATCAGCTCCAGTTAGGATTGTACCAGTCAGATCCTGTCCAGCTAAATCCAGATTATGCATGTATGCATGACCAAGATTTGCATTCTCTAGAATGGTATCGGTTACATTTGCTCCATACAAATTAGAGCCTATTAGAATGGTCCCAGTCATATTTTTACCAGATAAATCCACAGACCTCAAGTCCGCATAAGAGAGATCTTTGTAACTCAGATTTTCTGCACTGGTATCAACAGTTTTCATATTTGTAAAAGACTGTAACTCGCCTAGAACAATTTTTGCGATATCATCACTGTAAATTACTACTTTTGGGTTTTGTGCAACATGTTGTGCATCAGCCCATATATTCAGAGTAACATACTTGTCGTGTAGATCATACAATTTTAGATTATTATCAGTGGCAAACTTTCCTAGTGCAGCCAAGAATGTGTGTATGCCACTATCTCCTACAGCGTTGAGATAACTTTGAGAAAACGGTGGTACAAATAATATCACGTCGATATTATTTTTCTTGAATGTTGATACCATTTCATTTAATTTTGTTAGTTCATTGTTCATGTCATCTGGACATACATGAACTGTATAGTCAAGCGGTTTGTTTATTTCATCGAGACTCTTGATGTCAACAAAGATGGGTTCTCTTTTTTCAAAGAGGTTTTGATTTACTGTGTCTTGTGTAGAATTATTTCCAGCAGATACAGCACCTACTTCAGTGTTAGATGTAATATTTTCTTCAAAATATGATTTTAGCAGATCAACTGTGACGTGTTTTGGATCAGCAAGATTTGAAAAGTAATCCACCTTTACAGGAATTATCTTTTGCAAGTATGATGCAGCATCTTGAACTGATGGAGTACTAAATGATGTATTTGTAGTGTTACCTTCAAGAGGTGTAGTGGATCCTCCAGGGGCACAACTTGGGGCATTATTTGTATACGGCTTGTATCCCAATTCACGAAAACCCAACCCATAGACGATAACTGTAGGATGAGATGAAACCATGGGTTCCAGATACTGGATCTGTTGTGAAGGGTTACCAGCACCATTTTTTGCTATATTATAGACCTGGAATTGCTGCAAGCCATTGTCTGAGAGGTATTGTTTGATGTAAGTTGAGTTCAAACGCTCAACATAGCTAGAGCCCAAGAGGAAGACTCTTTTTTCTCCCGAGTCGGCTCCTGCAAAAGAAAACTTCTGATTGCTGACATCAACAGGATTTGCCGCACCATATGTAATATATGCAAAGAGCATTGTAAAGGATACAATCAGGGCAATGGACGCGGCGATACTTGTTTTTATTGTATTGTTCATATCATAATCTCCTAGAATCTGAAATAGATGAAATCCTCCGGTTTCCCATCATAAAGAATTAAAATTGAAAATGTAATTGCGACAAGAAACATTACCCAGTATCGTAATTTCA
>Ga0134125_10000688_pt1 | contig 44328 bp, 37 predicted proteins | sample KB31751_FD_96464 | JGI IMG/M metagenome (GOLD analysis project Ga0134125, IMG submission 96464) | Terrestrial soil microbial communities with excess Nitrogen fertilizer from Kellogg Biological Station, Michigan, USA - KB3-175-1 | ecosystem: Environmental > Terrestrial > Soil > Unclassified ...
GCCTGCGCCCGTGCGCGAAGAGCGCCCGGCCGGCGCCGTTGAGCTTGATCTTGACGTTCCCCTTGCGTCCGGCCTTCAGTTGGAACGCCGCGGTCCCGTAGCTGACCGTCCTCGCCCTCCGCGCCGCGGCGGCGCCGGCCGGCCCGCGGTTGGCGAGGCTCAGCACGCCTCGGCATTCGGCCACCAGGCACTGGACGGGGAAGGTCGCGGTGTTGCCACGCAGCGGCACCCCCGCGGGCAGCGTCAGGCGGGGAGTCGCGGCCGGAGCGGTCGGAGGGGTGGGCGCCGGACCGGCCGGCGGCCCGGTCGGTCCACCGCCTCCCCCGGTCTGCAGGTCCGCGCTCATCGCCACTTGCCCGTAGAAGAAGTCGATCGACTGGAAGACGGGGTTCGGGCTCGGAGCGGGGGTCCCGGCTTCGGTGACCGCGGGGTAGAAGCCGGAGTCGCCGCTCGAGTGATCGACGATCACCGGGATCGGCACTTCGGGGCTGAGCACCGACAGCGCCAGGAAGTCCCCGGCGGCGTTGGTCGTGAAGTCTTCAGGCGGCGGCACCGGTTCCTCGGTCATCGGCAGGTCGACCGGCTCGCTCGTGACGGCGTTCGCGGCGGGCGTGAAGACGGGGCCGTAGCGCTCGACGAAGCAGCACGCGAAGTACGGGTGGCCCGGATCGCCGGCTTTGTTCTGGTAGAGCGAGCGCATCACGAGCACCTGCATCGGCCCGGTCACGGGCCCGACCCGGACCCGCACCGCCGTCACCGTGCCGCTGAGCGGCGCGTAGAACGACGGCCCCGGGGCGCCCGAGAAGTACGTGCAGCTCGGATAGAAGGCGAAGAAGGGTTCGTACCCCTGCCCGCACGTGACCGTGTCCGAAGGTTACGCCCACCAGCGCTCCGCCGACAGCCGCGGGGGCCGCCAAAACGACGTACCGCCGCTCAGCGGGGGGACGACTCGAGCGAGGCCGGACGGGCCTCCTCGAGCAGCGGCGCGCCGCAATGCCAGCAGAAGGCGGCGCCGCGGCTGTGGACCGCGCCGCAGGAGCGGCACTGCCCGTGGATCCCGGCCTCGGCCCCGGCGAGCAGCCGCTGGACCTCGTCGAGCTCGGCGTCGACCTGCTGCAGCTCGGCCGCTTTGCGCGCGATCACGTCGAGGCGGTAGTGGTCGCGGATCGCCATCTCGTAGGCGAGCCCGCCGAGGTCCCAGGTCAGCTCGGCGACGCGCTGGGCGAGCTCGCCGCGACGGCGGCGCAGCTCGCGCATCGAGCCGCCCGGGCCCTGCTCGGCGCCGAGGCCGCCGACGGGCAGCAGCGTCGCGCCCGGAGCCGCGGGAGCGCCCCCGCCGCCCGTGTCATGCGCGCCCGCCACCGTCAGCCCGTTTCGATCGGTTCGGCGCCGAGCGCGTTGATTTCTTCCTGATGCTTTTTGCCCTTGCTCTGGGTCAGTTTGTTGATCTTGTCTTTCGTCACTTTTTTCGGCGCCGGTGGAGGCGCTTTTTCTTTGGCCGTTTCGTGCGCCCCTTCGGCGGCTTCCTTCGCTTCCTGCTTGGCCGAGGTTTTCGACGCGCCGGTTTCGGCGGCGCCCGTTTCCGAGCCGCCGGGGCTCGTGCCGGCGGCCGCGCCGCCCGCCGCGAGGCCGCCGAGCCCTTCTACCTTGATCGTCGTGTTGCCAGGCGTCTTGCTCTGGCTGACCCAGTGGCCGATCAGCAGGCCCGCGAGCAGGAACAACCCGAGGATCGCGACCAGTCCGAGCAGGCCGGAGTTGCGGCGCAGCCACGGGTTCGCGCCGCGCTGGGACTGAACGGCCACGTAGTTGGCGGGGCCGACCTCGATCGTGCCGGGCGGGGCCCAGGCTGCGGGCGCCGTGCCCGCCGGCGGCGCGGGGCTCGCCGGCGCGAGCACGTCGAGGAAGGCGAGCCTGACGGGCGAGACGGGCTGCCCGCAGCTGAGGCAGTAGCGCTGGTCTGCGACGAGCTGGGCGCCGCAGTTGGCGCAGGTTGCGTCGGGCTGCTCGGATGGCACGGGCGAGAGGCTCATCGGGCTCCGATCAGCCGAAGGCTCCGCCCACGTAGTCGCGGGTGCGACTCGCGCGGGGAGCCTCGAAGACCTGCTCGGTCGGCCCGTACTCGATCAGGTCGCCGAGGTACATGAAGGCGACCTTGTCGGCGATCCGGTGAGCCTGAGCGAGGTTGTGGGTGACGACGACCACCGCCAGGTCGCGCCGCAGCTCGCCGATCAGCTTCTCGATCGTCGCGGTCGAGATCGGGTCCAGGGCGCTACAGGGCTCGTCCATCAACAGCACCTCGGGCCGGGGCGCGATCGCCCGCGCGATGCAGAGGCGCTGCTGCTGGCCGCCGGAGAGGCGCAGCGCGGGACCGTCGAGGTTGTCCTTGACCTCGTCGTAGAGACCCGCGCGGCGCAGCGCGTCGACGACGAGCGGCTCGAGCGCGCGCCGGCCGGGCCGCTTGCGCGACTGTTCGCGCAAGCCGAAGGCGACGTTGTCGAAGATCGACATCGGGAAGGGGTTGGGCTGCTGGAAGACCATCGCGACGCGGGCCCGCAGCTTCGTGTCGGGCAGGTCGTGGATGTCCTCGCCGTCGAGCAGGATCCGCCCCGCCCGGCGCGCCGTCGGCGTCAGCTCCGTGAGGCGGTTGAGCGTGCGAAGGAGCGTCGTCTTGCCGCAGCCCGACGGTCCGATCAGCGCGAGCACCTCGCCCTGGTGGATCGACAGGGACACCGACTTGACGGCCTGCTTGGCCCCGTAGTCGATCGAGACGTCGTCGAGGCGCAGCCGTTCGGGACCGGCGCCGCCGAGCTCGGGCCGCACCGCGACGCGCTCGCTCGGCGGGGGCGCCGGGACCGGCGCCCGGTCGAGCACGATCGTCCGCACGGGCGGCACGGCGGCGGCGGCCGAGGCGGCCCTATCCGGCACCGGCGCGATGCGGGGCTGCGTGGGTGCGTCGTCGCCTTCGATCGCGAGGTGCGGCGGGTCCAAGACCATCTCCTCAGGGCTCATCGCGGAGCTTCTCCATCGACCGTATCGGCCATTCTGTCTATCGTCTTGATTATATTCATCAGCTTACTGAGATATACACGGTAGCGAGTACGCGGAAGCTTGTAAAGGCTTAGCCCGATCTCGTCCTCAGACGACGGCGCCCGCGGCGGTCAACCCCGTCTCGTCCGCGCTCGAGCGCCCGAAGCGGCTGACCAGCAGATTCAGGCCCAGGACAAGCAGCATCAGCACGAACGCGGCGGCGTAGGCCTTCTGCGGCGCGCCGCCTTCGCCGGCCGGAGAGTTGTCGTACACGTAGCTGGTCAGCGTCGGGCCGGTGCCTTTGAAGAGGCTGAGGACCGGGCCGCCGGAGCCCGATTCCACGCGCAGCGAGTCGACGAGGACGACGATGATCGCGGTGTCGCCGATGATCCGGCTCACGCCGAGCGTCACGCCGGCGGCGATGTTCGACCTCACGCTCGGCAGCAGTACGCTGCGGATCGTCGCGATTTTCGTCTTGCCGAGCGCATAGGCGGCCTCGCGCATGTGCGACGGAACGGACAGCAGACCGTCGCGGGTCGCGGCGAACAGAGGCGGCAGCGCGATCAGCGACAGCATCGCGCCGGCGGCGATGAACGAGCGGCCGAAGACGCCGCCGCCCTGCGCCTTCAGCGAGAAGACCGACATGAACGGAAGCTGGAAGAGCGCGAGGCCGAACACGGCGAGGACGATGTCGGGGGTGCCGGCGACGATCTCGATCGCCGATTCGACGATCCTCGCGAGCCAGTTCGGACGCCCGTACTCCACCACCCACAGCGCCGTGCAGACGGCGAGCGGGAACACGAACGCGAGTCCGATCAGCGTCAGCAGCGCGGTTCCCTCAATCGGGTCGAGGAAGCCGCCCGATTCGGCTTGGGAGATGCTCGGGTTGGTGTGTTCGACGAGCATCGCGGGACGCAGGTACTGCACGCCTCGGAAGGCCATGTAGATGACGATCGCCCCCGCGATCACGCACAGCAGCAGCCCGGTGCCCCAGGCAGCCGCGAGCGCGAGCCGGTCGCTCCAGCGCCATTCTCCGGGCGAGGAGCGCCGACCGCGCGCGCCGCGCAGCGGGTCCCGCGAACCGCGCCGGTAGGGGGCGTAGGTGCTCACGCGCGCACCCTCCGGGACGGGCGCCGAGCGCTCATCCCGCGCACCTTCCACTGGAGGCGCGAAGCGCTCATCCACGAACCTGGTACTTGCGCATCGGCAGCTTGATGAGGTAGCCGCCGACGGACAGGACGAAGGCGGAGAAGAGGAGCAGCAGCGCGAGCGTGTAGAGGGCGGACTTGAGCGCTGGCGCGCCGATCCCTTCGTGGTAGTCGACGATCGCCGCGGCGACGGAGCGGAAGGGCTCTAGGAAGAAGGTCAGGCCGTCCGAGATGCGCGGCGCGAAGTTGGTCGCTCCGCCGACCATCGAGACCATGATCGCCTCACCGAGCGCGCGGGCGGTCGCGAGCACGGCGGCCGCGACGATCGCCGGGCGCGCGGCCCGTACGGTCACGGCGAGCATCGCCCGGACGGGATTGCATCCGAGCGCGATCGCGCCCTCGCGCCAGGAGTTCGGCACCGCGAGCAGCGCCTCGCAGATCAGCGCGATCATGATCGGCGTGATCATGATCGTGAGGATCACGATCGTCACGCCGACGCCGGTGCCGTTCAGGAGGACCGTGTCCTGCAGCGCCACCTTGTCGGAGTCGCTGATCACGTGCTCGAGCACGAACGGCACGACCACGAGGATTCCGACGAGCCCGTAGATGACCGACGGAACGGACGCGAGCAGCCGGACGACGGGGATCACGACGCGGCGCAACCGAACCGGCGCGAGCTCGACGATGAAGATCGAGGAGAGGACGGCCACGACGATCCCGAGCAGCACCGCCGGGGCGGTGACGATCAGCGTGCCCCAGATCAGCGGCCACGCGCGGAAGTGGTAGGCGGAGGCCGGCGGGTGGGGACCGGCGTTCTGCATCGTTTCGAACTGTTCCTTCAGATCCCCGCCCGACCCGAAGAAGCTCAGCCCGTTGTGCCGGAGCGTCGGCCACGCCTGCACGGCGACGAACGCGATCATCGCCACCACGGCGACGCCGACGAGCAACGACACCGCGCCGAGCGTGAGCTCGGCGCGGCGGTCGCTCCAGGGGGCTCTCAGTCGTTCGAGCACCGCTCGATCAGCTGATCGGGACCCACTGGGTCGAGATGATCTTCTTGGCGGCGGCCGATTTCTCGATCCAGCCGATGAACGCCGACGCGGCCCCCGTCGCCTTGCCTTTGGTGACCTCGTAGAAGCGGGCCGTGCCCGTGTAGCTCCCGTTGGTGACCGTGGCGCGGTTGCAAGCCGTGCCGTTCAGACCCACCGCGTGAACGGTGTTTTTATCGGACTGGTAGTTGGAGACGAAGCCGATCGCCGCGGGGTCGTTTTCGACCTGCTGGCGCATCAGACCCTCGGAGGGCTCTTCGGCGGCCAGCGAGGAGACCTTCTTGCCTTCCAGCAGGATCGTCTGGAAGTTGGTCAGCACCCCCGCCACCGAAGTACGGCTGACGAGGTCGATCGTGCCGGTCTGGCTCGCTCCGGGGATGCCCGCCCAGCTGCGCGTCTTACCGGTGAAGATCGCGATCGCCTGGGCGGTCGTGAGGCTCGTCACCGGGTTCGCTTTGTTGGTGATGACGCAGATCCCGTAGCGGGCTACGGGGTAGAAGACCAGGCCCGCCGGGTCGGTCGAGAGCGGGTCGCGCGAGACGTCGCCGATCGAGACGCGGCCGGCGGCCACGTCGTTGATGCCGATCTGCGCACCCCCCTGAGTGATCCTGAACTTGACTTTGTGCGGGTGCACTTTGTTGTACTTGGCCGCCAGCAGCGTGACCAGCGGGTAGGAGGCCGTGGCCCCGCTGATCGTGATGGTCGTGAGGGCCGAGGCCGCCGCAGGCGCCGCGACACCGAGCACGCCGGCCACCAGCAAGGCAGCGGTTACACGGCGGATGCGTGTCATCGAGGAGTAGCTCCGTTCGGTGGGTTGACGAATGGTTGACACCAGGTCGGGACGAACATACCATAATTCCGATAGATTCGATCCAGATAGGCTGGTTTATCGAAAAACACTTCTTTCCGACGGAAGTTGTGTCGAGGGGCCAGGAGATTCCCGAGCCGCACGAGAGATCAGAGATGGACGAGACGACCCACACACCCGAGCACGAGCAGGCAGGCACCCCGGCCGGACCGGCCGTCCCTTCACGCCCCGTGCGGCTGCCGCGCCCGCGCTGGATGGCCGCGATCGCCGCCTCGACGCTCGCCGTGGGGATCGCGATCGGCGCGGCGATCGGACCGGCGCCGGCAGCGTCGCTCGCCGGCGACGTCCCCGACCTCGCCAAGGCGATCCCGCTCCTGATCGCCCAGCTCGAGTCCCGCCACCGCGCCTCGACCGCGACGACGCCCGCCGCCCAGCCGCCTGCGAGCACGCCCGAAGCGACGCCCGCCGCGACGACGACACAAGCAGCGACACCCGCGAGCACGACGACGACCACGGCGAGCGAAGAAACGACCACCACGACGACGAAAGAAACGAAGCCGGCCTCCTCCGGCAGGAAGCTGCCGGCGATCACGAACGTGTGGCTGATCGAGCTCGACGGCGGGACGCTCGAAGCGGCGCTCGCGCAGAAGACGGCGGCGCCCTACATCAACGGCTCGCTCGCGCCGACCGCGACGCTCCTCACCGGCTGGTCGGCGCCGCAGGCGACGGCCTTCGCAAGCGAGGCGGTCCTGGCCGAACCTCCCGCCGCGGGGGCCGTGCCGCCGCTGCTGCACGCAATCGTCCAGCCTCCGTGCCCCGAAGGCAACGCCGCCTGCGCGCCGGAAACGCCGGGGCAGCTTACGGCCGCCGACGATTTCCTGAAAGCGGCCCTGACGACGATCACGGCCCTCTCGACCTACAAGGAAGGAGGCCTGATCGTGATCACGTTCGCGAGCGTCGGGATCGCGACGCAGAGCGAACTGCCCGCGGGCGCGTCGACCGCGACGCTCGCCTACCAGCCGCCGGGCGGGGTCGCCCTGCTCTCGCCCTTCGCGAAAGCGGGGAGCTCCTCGGTGGCTTTCAACCCGACTTCCCCCAGGCAGAGCCTCGAAAAGCTCCTGCGCTGAGGAAGAGACCAACCCGAAACGAACGGAGATACCCGTTGCACGCAACCCCCACAGCCCACCGTAAGGCACGCCTGTGGCTGCTGGCCGCGATCGTGGGCTGCCTCGCCCTGACGCTCGCGGTTCCGGCCACCGGCCTCGCCGAAGAATCCAACCCCAACAACCTGAACTGCATCGGCGGCGTCGCCAAGGGCGAACCGGAAGAAGGCAGCGAAGACCAGCAGGTTGCGTACCACTTCTACTGCGACGGGCCGATCACCGGGTACCAGCTGCAGTCCCAGGTGCCGGTCTCCGGCATCGGCTCCTCGGTCACCGTCAACGGCCTCGAAACGGGCGCCAAGCCGGGGCCTGCGCTGAAGGACGTCTTCTCCTGCGGCGGCGAACTGCCGGGCTACGCGCTCAACTGCGTCGGGCTCGCGAAAGGCGCCTACGAGTACGTCTCAGGTCAGTTCGCGATCGAAAAGAAGCTGTGCGTCGAGCCCCGCGTCGACCCCCTGCTGACCGTCACCTACGCGTACCTCGAAAAAGGCGTCGTCACGCAGGCGATCTCGGGTCCGTTCGACCTCGGACGCCCGAGTGGGTGCAAGCCGGACGCCTACTCGGGGAGCACGCGCCTGAACCCGAAGCCGCCGATCAAGAAGCACAAGAAGGCGAAGAAGAAGTCGAGCGCCAAGAAGTCGGCCCACAGGGCGACCCACCGCTAGACCCGGCCCCGAGCAGACCCGCGAGCCGTCCGCCCCGATCCTGCGGGCGGGCGGCTCGCCGCCCCCGGGCCCCCTCTAGGCTTGGGGAGTGCGCCTCCCCGCCGTCGTCCCACGCAGCCGGCTGCTGGCGGCGGCCGCGCTGTCCGCCTACGCGATGCTCGTCTGCAGCACGTGCGGGGCGACGCCCTCCTCGCGCCCCGCCGCCCGTGACTCGACGACGACACGGGCCTTCACCGCCGTCGGCGGCGCACCCGCCGCGACCGCGCCCACGGCCCCGACTGCGGCCGAAGGTCCGGCGAGCTGCGCGGAAACCGTCGCGGCGACGCTCGGCGAGATCGCGCAGCGGATCTACCGGGAGGCCGGGAGCGGGGGCAACGTCGAACAGGCAGTCCACCGCCTGCAGAGCTCTACGTCGCTGCGCGCCGCGGCCTCCGCCGGCGACGCCCGCGCGACGGCGGCCGCGCTGCGCTCGCTGCTGGCGGGGCAGATCGCGAGAGTGCAGGTGCTGCGCGGCGGACGGGTCCTCGCGAGCGCCGGAAGCGGCACCGCGATCGCACCTGTCACCGGCTCCCTGCCGGGCACGGGCGGCGCTCGCTTCGTCCTCTCGGTGCAGTCCGATCGGACCTACCTGCAGGTCACCAAGCAGGTCACCGGCGCCGAGGTGCTGCTGCTCTCGGGCACCCGCCGCCTCGCCGGCACGATCGCCGCGCCGAGTGGCACGACGATCCCCGCGAGCGGCTCCCTGAAGGTCGGCCCGCGCGAGTTCCAGGTCGCGTCGGTCGGCGGGGCGGCCTATCCCTCGGGAGCGCTGCGGATCGTGCTGCTCGTACCCGCCGGCGAGATCCCCGCGTGTCCGAGCGGGATCGCCCAGACGCGCGCCGCCGTGCTCGGCCGGGTCGGCGAACGGATCTATGAAGAGGAGGCCCACAGCCCCTACGTGGCAGCGACGGTTCGCCACATGGAAGCCGACGGCGCGTTCCGCGCCGCCGTCGCCGCCCGCGACCCGGCGGCGACGCGCCGCGCGATCATCGGGTTCTTCGCGGCCCACATCCACGTTGTTCGGGTTCGGGTGACCGTCGGCGGGAAGCTCCTCTACGACCTCGGCGGCCCGCACGTGCTGGCCCCGGTCGCAGGCACGCTGCGCCAGGGCGGGCGTGTGATCGGGCGCTTCCTGATGGCGATTCAGGACGACGCGGGCTATCTGAAGCTCGCTCACCTGTTCACGGGCGGGCAGGTGTTGATGCGGACCGGCGCGACCCAGGTGGCCGGGACGCTCAGCCCGGGCCCCGCGAGCGTCCCGGACCGCGGCACGGTCTCCTACCGCGGCCGCAGCTACCAGGCGTACTCCTTCACGGGCACCGCGTTCCCGTCGGGGGCGCTGCGGATCTCGCTGCTGTTCTGAAGAGGACCTAGAGCATGCTGGTTGTCATGCGTTCGACCTCGGCGATCGAGGTCAGGCCGTCGCGCACCTTGTGCATCCCGTCGTCGCGCAGCCGCTTCATGCCTTCTTCGGCCGCCACGGCGACCATGTCGTCGACCGAGGCGCGCTCGAGGATCATCATCCTGATCCGCTCGCTGACCGTCATCACCTCGTAGATGCCGATCCGGCCGCGGTACCCGGACCCCGCGCAGCGCGAGCAGCCGACGGCCTCGTACGGCTCGGCCCCCTCCAGGCCCAGCTCGGCGAGCACCGAGTCGGGGACCTTCTGGCGCTGCTTGCAGTGCGGGCAGAGGGCGCGCACGAGTCGCTGGGCGACGATGCAGTCGACGGCCGAGGAGACCAGGAAGGGCTCGATGCCCATGTCGATCAGGCGCCCGAGCGCGCTCGGCGCGTCGCGGGTGTGCAGCGTGGAGAGAACGAGGTGGCCGGTCAGGGCCGCCTCGACCGCGATGTGGGCGGTCTCGCGGTCGCGGATCTCGCCGACCATGATCACGTCGGGGTCGGCGCGCAGCATCGAGCGCAGGCCCACGTCGAAGGTGACCCCGGCCTTGGGGGCGATCTGCATCTGCTTGATGCCGTGGATGCGCTGCTCGACTGGGTCCTCGATCGTCAGCACGCTGCGCTCGCCGTCGTTGACGACGTGCAGGGCGGCGTAGAGGGTCGTCGACTTGCCGGAGCCGGTCGGGCCGGTGACGAGCACGGCCCCGTTGGGGCGCTGCACCGCGGCGCGGAAGCGCGCGAGCTCCTCGTCCTGCATGCCGAGCGACTCGAGGCCGTCGACGACGAACGACCTGTCGAGGATGCGCAGCACCGCGCCCTCGCCGTAGACGAGCGGAAGCGTGACGACGCGGATGTCGACGCGGCGTCCGTCGACGGTCAGAGCGAAGCGGCCGTCCTGCGGGACCCGCCGCTCGGAGATGTCGAGGTCGGCGAGGATCTTGATCCGCGAGACGACGCCGGCCGCCATCTTGCGCTTGACCGTCGCGGCCGGCGCGAGCACGCCGTCGACGCGGAACAGCACCCGCGTGTCGCCCTCCTCGGGGTTGAAGTGGATGTCCGAGGCGCCCTGCTGGATCGCCTGGGCGACGATCGAGTGCACGAGCTTGATGATCGGGGCGTCGCTGTCGGCCTCGTCGACGAGCACGCTGCCCGCGTCCTCGCCCTCCTCGTGTTCCTCCTCGGAGAGCGCCTCGATCGACTCGTCCATGCTCGTCAGGCGGGCGAGCAGCAGGTTGAGGTCCTCGACGGAGGCAGCGGCGGGGCGGATCCGCCGGCCGGTCATCATCCCGATGTCGTCGATCGTGAGGACGTTCGTGGGGTTTGCCATCGCCAGGACGAGGGCGCCGTCGTCGGTGTATCCGACGGGCACGGCCTGATAGCGCTTGGCGGCGGGGACGCTGATCAGGTTGACCGCGCCCATGTCGAGGTCGTAGACCGAGAGATCGACGAAGTCCAGACCGAAGCGCTCGGCGACGACGCGGGCCAGCTGGTCGTGGCGCAGGATCCCGCGCTCGACGAGCACGAGCCCCGTCGGGCGGCCCTGCGCACGTGCAGCTTGAACGGCGTCCTCGACCGTCTCGAGGTCCGCGAAGCCGAGGTCCACGGCGACCTCGCCGATCATCCGCGTCGAGCGGCCCGGGTTCTTGGGCGGATAGAGCCCCGTCTCGCCCCGTTTCGAGGGGCGCGGCGCGTCACGCCGCTCGTCCTCGGGCGGCCTGCCGGAGTCGCCGCCGGCGGGGGCGGGCGCGGCAGACTGGGCGGAGACGTGCTCGAGGTCGCTGGAGGTGCCCGGGCCGTGCTCTTCCGTCGCGTCGGCGGCGCCGGCGCGCTGCGAGGCAATCGTTGGCATGGCGCTGTCGCCCATCATCGGTTCCTATCGGCATCGCCGCGATCCGTCTTGACCGACGAGGGCTGTCAGCGGGGTGACCGCGCGAGGCCCTGCTCGACCGCGCCCTTGACCCCGGCGTCGAGCGCGTTGAGACGGTGGAGGGCGACCGCCTCGGCCGAGGCGAAGCGCCCGCCGGAGGCGTGCTCTGCGCCGTGGTGGCAGAGCACGCAGTGTTCGAGCTCCAGGCGCCGCTCGGGGTCGAGCGACGCCGGCGCGTGCGCAGCGACGATGCGCAGGCCGAGCTCGACGTGGCCGAGCATCGTCCCCTCGCGGCTGCGCTCGATCTCCGCGCCGTAGGTGAACTCGCGAGTCCTGCCGAGGTCGTGCACGATCGCCGCGGCGATCAGCAGGTCCCGGTCGATCCGGGGGTGAAGCGTGCACAGCTCGATCGCCATCGTCGCGACCGCCACCGTGTGCTCCAAGAGGCCGCCGAGGTAGGCGTGGTGGGCGCCCGCCGCGGGGCGGCCGTTCGGCGGCGCGGGCAGCGCGCAGGGGGCGCGGCGCAGCTCGGCGCGCAGCGCCCCGTCGCCCATCACCGCGTCGAGCAGACCGCGCAGGCCGGGGTCGTACACCTCCCTGACGAGATGTTCGAGGAAGCCCTCGAGCTCCTCGAGGTCGCGGTAGGAGCTCGGCAGGAAGCGGGCCGGGTCCGCGCCCTCGGCGCGCGCGATCGTGTCGATCTCGATCTGCAGCTGCTCGCGGAAGCGCTGCACGCGGCCGGCCACCCGCACCAGCTCGCCGCGCTCGAAGCGCCCCGCGAGCAGGTCCGCGTCGCGGAAGGCCCGCCCGACGATCGAGCCGGTGCTGTCGCGCAGCTCCAGAGTCAGAAACGGAGCGCCGCTGCGACTGATCTGCCGCTCCTTGCGCGTGCACGCGTAGACGGCGTCGACCTGCTCGGAGGCGCGCAGCGTCGCGACCGTCTGGGCGGGCTCGGGCGTCGTGGAGGCGGCGGAGGCCATCAGCCCATGATGTACGGTGATTCGGATGCAACCGCTCATCTGGGAGGAGCGTCCCGACGGCCTCCGGGCACCGGCGATGGTGTGCGCGTTCCGGGGCTGGAACGACGCCGGAGACGCCGCGTCGAGCGCCGTCTCGTTCCTGGCCGGCGCGCTCGGCGCCAAGCGCTTCGCGCGGATCGACTCCGAGGAGTTCTACGACTTCCAGGCCAACCGCCCGACGATCAAGCTCGACGGGCGCGAGCAGCGCGAGATCGTCTGGCCGGGGGTCGAGATCCTCGAGGCGAGGGCGCCCCGCGCGCCGCGCGACCTCGTGCTCGTGCAGGGCGTCGAGCCGTCGATGCGCTGGCGATCCTTCTCGGCCGGGATCGTCGATCTCGCCGACGCGCTCGGCGTGCAGATCGTCGTCTCGATGGGGGCGCTGCTCGGCGACGTCCCCCACACCAGGCCGGTCGCGATGACCGGGCACGCGTCGGACCCGTCGCTGCTCGAACGCCTCGGCGTCGGCTCGTCGGTCTACGAGGGGCCGACGGGGATCGTCGGGGTGCTGCACGCGGCCTGCGCGAACGCGGGCCTGCCCGCCGCGAGCCTGTGGGCGGCCGTCCCCCACTACGTGGCCGCCGCGACCAACCCCAAGGCCGCGCTCGCGCTGCTGCGGCGCGTCGAAGTGCTGATCGGCGTCTCCGTCGACGTCTCCGAGCTCGAGTCGGCCGCCGCCGACTACGAGCGCCAAGTCGGGCTCGCGGTGCAGAGCGACCCGGACATCCAGGCCTTCGTCGAGCGCCTCGAGCAGGCCGCCGAGAGCGACGAGCAGGAGTCGCCGGCGGAGGTCCCCTCGGGGGACGCGATCGCGCGGGAATTCCAGAGGTTCCTGCGCCAGCGAGGCCCCGAAGGCTAGCCGCGGACCCGCGGACGGTTGGCTCCCGGTCAGAGCGCGCGGATCGTGAGACCGACTAAGTCTCGGCCGCGGCCGGGCAGACGATCCGGTAGTCGCAGATCGAGCAGGCGCGCGGAGAGGGTGTCGGCTCGAAGTCCTGGGCCATGATGCCCTCGCCGACCTGCAGGACGACGTCGCGGACGGCGTCGGTGTCGCGCTCGTCGCGGGGGACGGGCACGCGGAGGTCGTCGAGCACGTAGTAGTAGGCCTGCCTGGAGGACTCGAGCTGCCAGTCCTCCTTGGCGGCGAGCGCGTAGAGGGAGAGCTGCACGTCGTCGCGGAGCTGCTCGGTGCTCTTCGGGCGCGAGGTCTTGTAGTCGATCAGCTCGTAGGCCGGGCCGTCCTCGCCGGCGAGGCGGTCGACGCGGTCGACGCGGCCCCGCAGGTGGTGGGGCCCGAGGCGGAACGAGAAGCCGCGCTCGAACCAGACCGGTTCGGAGTCCTGGCCGTGCAGACGCCCGTGATAGGTGCTCAGCGCCGCGCGGGCCTTGGCGTACAGCTCCCCCTCGGCGTCGTCGCGGCCGAGGCCGGCGCGCCGCCAGGAGGTGTCGAGCAGCTCGAGCAGCCCTTCGAGCGTCGTGCCGCCGTCGGAGTGGTAGCGCTCGAGCGCCTGGTGGACGACGATCCCAAAGCGCTGGTGGATCGTCTGCTCGGTCGGGATCCGCAGGACGCGGGCGAACTTGTAGCGCAGCGGACAGCTGCGGTAGGTCTCGATGTCGGAGGCCGACATCGCCAGGCCCGTGCCCCGGCGGGGTAGGAACGCGCGCAGCGAATGCTCCTCGCGGAAGCCGATCGGCTGAGTCGGCGCGTCGCCTCGCTCGCCCGCGAGCAGGCTCTCGTCGAGCGTCGAGGTCTGAAGGATCTCGCGCTGCAGCGGCGTGACCGCCGCCAGCAGTCGCGCGTTGACGTCCGAGAGGGCCTCCTCCAGATCCTGGCCCTCGGGCCGCTGCATCAGCGCCGAGACCTTCAGGAGCTCCAGGTAGCGGACGATCCCGTGGGAGATGTCGAGGTCGGTGTCCAGGCGCAGCTCCCCGAGCCGCCCGCCGATCCTGGCGACGCTCTCGGAGAGCTCGTCGCGGAGCTGCGCGAGCGCCGTCTCGAGGTGATCGGTCTCCGGTTCGTCCGCCGGCTCGCCCGGGCCCTCCGCCTGGGGAAGCGTCGTGGCGAGGTGCCTCGCCAGCTCCCGTACGCCGACGGCGCCGCCCGCGGCCGCGAACTCCGCCGCCATCGCGACGAGGCGCCGCATGCACTCCTCCTGCTCGGCGGCCTCCTCCGGTGACAGCAGCGAGGACCTGAGCCCGCCCGCCCCGCCGAGCCGCTCGATCAGTCGCGCGAGGAACACGTCGGGGGCGACGGCGCCGAGTTCGGCCGCCGAGCTGCGGTGAAGCTCGACGAAGCGCCCGATCCGCTCGCGCGCCTCGGGGGGGACCTGCGGGGACTCGGTGGCTGCGGCGAGGCCACCGACGAGGTCGAGCTTGCGCCTGCGGGCGACCTGGATCACGCGGGCGAGGTCCACCTGGCGCAGCCCGACCGGCGGCCTCGAGAGAGCCCGGACGACGGCGGCCGCGTCCTGGGGCTCGACGAGCAGGCGCAGCCAGGCGAGAACGTCTCGGACCTCGGGGCGCTTGAGGAAGGCGGCCCCCGCCCCGTCCGCGGCCGTCGATCCCGTCGAGGGCGGCGCGGCGATTCTCGGGGAAGACACCAGTCAAGGATACGCGGGCGCGGCGGGCGCACACGGCTACGCTCTGAAGGTGGACACGATCGATTGGGGAACGGCCCAGCGGATCGGTGAGCTGATCGGCGGATCGCCGCCCTACGGGGGCCTGCGCGCCGAGACGATCGAGCCTCGCGCGCACGAGTTCGCGAGCCGCGTGAGCAGCTACAGCGAGCTGCCCCTGACCGCCGAGCTGCCGCCCCTGGAGATGGTCGACCGGCCGACGTGGATCGCCGCGAACCTGCAGACGATGCGTCCGCTGCTCACGCCGCTGAGCGAGAAGCTCGGCGAGCAGCGGGGAGCGTTCGGCGGCGCGCTCGGATCGGTCTCGGGTCTGATGCTGGGCGCCCAGGTGGGGGCGCTGACGGGCATGCTCTCGCAGCGGGTCCTCGGCCAGTACGACCTGGCGCTGCTCGACGCGGGCGTGCCGCCGAGGTTGCTGCTGATCTCGCCGAATCTCGCCCAGGCGGCGTCGAACCTCGGCGTCGACCGCGACGAGCTCGTCCTGTGGGTGACGATCCACGAGATCACCCACGCCGTCCAGTTCACGGGCGCGCCCTGGTTGCGCGAGCACATCGGCGGGATGCTCAGAGAGCTGCTCGAGGGGCTCCAGGTCTCGCTCGCGGACAGCGAAGGCCGCAGCCGCGGGTTCTCGCTCCCCAAGCTGCCGAGCACGGGCGAGCTGCGGGACATGGTCGCCCGTGCCCGCAGCGGGCAGCTGCTGCGGCTCACGCTAGGCGAGGACCGCTGGCAGCTGGTCGAGCGGATGCAGTCGGCGATGTCGCTGATCGAGGGACACGCCGAGCACACGATGGACGCCGTCGGCGCCGAGGTGCTCCCGTCGCTACCGCGCATGCGCGCCGCGATGACGAGGCGCAGGACGCAGAAAGGGCTGCCCTGGCGGGTGCTCGAGAAGCTGCTCGGGCTCGAGCTGAAGATGCGCCAGTACGAGACCGGACGGCGCTTCTGCGACGCGGTGGTCGCGGAAGGCGGGCCCTCGCTGCTCGCCCGCGTCTGGTCCGGCCCGGAGGCGCTTCCGAGCGCCGAGGAGCTCGAGCAGCCGGCCCTCTGGAGCGCCCGGATCGCCCCCCTGGCGGCCTGAGCGCCGGACGTCAGAAACATTTATCTGCCGGGTCGGGCGCGCCCGGCGGATCGCCGTCGATCGCTCACACGTTCGTGTTGACGGGCTCTCGCGAGAGCTCTGTGACAACCGTCACACCCCCGAACGCGCGTTCCATGTGTCACAAAGTCCGGCTTGGAAAGGCCCGTGGTTACAGGCCGTTCACGGAATGGTAGGATGTTCCTGTAACGATCTTCCCCGAGCGGTTTACAAACAGGTGTTCGCTCTTCCGGCCAAGAGGGTAGAGGCGAACATCAACTTGAAAAACCGTCCCTCGCATCCAGGCGAGGAGGAACCAGGAGATCTCACCCAAGATGCCCACCGCCACCACAAAAACCAAAGCTCCCAAAGCGGCCCGTAAACCGGCCGCCCGCAAACCGGCCAAAGCCGCCGTCCGCACGACGAGCGCGAGCAAGGCGAAAGCGACTCAGGCGAAGGCTGCCCGCACGCGTGCTGTGCACCAGACCGAGGCCGCCGCTCGCTCGACCGAGAAAGCCGCCGCGCAGAGCCTCGGCGTCGTCGGCGACTACGCGGAGCGCGCCGTCCTGATCCCGGTCGGCGCCGCCCTGATCGCCCGCGAACGCGTCGTCTCCTCAGTCAGCGACACGATTTCCAACTACTCCTCGAGCACCAAGGCCCAGGCCCAGGTGCGCAAGTTCGAGCGTCGCGGCGCGACGGCCCGCAAAAGGCTCGAGCGTGAGGTCCGCAAAGCCCGCGTGCGCGTCGAGCGCGACCTGCGCCAGCGCCGCAAAGCGATCGAGACGTCGTTCAACGGCACGATCAACGAGTTCGAGAACCGCCGCGAGCGGATCACGAAGAACGGCACGGAGCTCGCGAACCGCGTGCCCGAGTTCGCGGGCGAGGTTCAGGAGCGGATCCTGAGCCTGGTCTAGGCGACCCCCTTACCCCGCCCGGTCGGAGAGGCCGGTAGCGGGAGAGTCTGCCGGCCTCATATCCCGCCGGCAGTAGTAGCACCCTCTCCTCCCTCGACCCCCGGGCGGCCCCCACCGCCCGGGGGTCTTTTTTTAATAGGAGGATGGATCCATGTTCCTTCTCGTCCAGCTCGCCGGATCCGCGCTCGTGCTCGTCGCCTTCATCGCGGCGCAGGCCGACCGCCTGGCTCCACATTCGCTCGCCTATCTCGCGCTGAACCTCGTCGGCTCGCTCGCCCTCGCCGCGAGCGCGATCGCGGAAGCGCAGTGGGGCTTCCTAGTGCTCGAGGCGGCGTGGTCTGCGGCCTCGCTCGCGGGACTGCGTCGAAGCTTGCGGCGCGCGGGATCGCGCGGACCTGACGCGGACGCGTGAGCCCCTAGAATGCGGACCGTGGTCTCCCACGAGGAAATCCGCAAGGCTCTGGAGGTCGTGATCGACCCCGAGCTGCACCGCTCGATCGTCGAGCTCGACATGGTGCGCTCGATCGAGACGAGCCCCAACGGGGTCGTCGACGTGACCGTCTCGCTGACGACGCCCGGATGCCCGATCAAGGGCCACTTCCAGACCTCCGTCGCGGACGCCGTCTCGAAGCTCGAGGGCGTCACGCACGTCAACGTCTACTTCGACGTCCTCAGCGACGAGCAGAAGTCGGCCCTGCAGCAGAAGCTGGGCCGCGGCGGCCCGCTGCCGGCCGGATCGCTGGCCCAGGTCGCGAACGTGATCTGCGTCGGCTCGGGCAAGGGCGGGGTCGGCAAGTCGACCCTGACGGCAAATCTCGCCGCGGCGCTCTCCGCCGAGGGCAAGCGCGTCGGGATCCTCGACGCTGACGTCTGGGGCTACTCGATCCCGCGCATGTACGGCCTCGGCTCGACGCGCCCGGCGGTCTCGCCGCAGCGCAAGATCCTGCCGCTCGAGTCCCACGGCGTGAAGGTCATGTCGATCGGCTTCTTCGTCGAGGAGGACGCGGCGGTCGTCTGGCGCGGCCCGATGCTCCACAAGGCCCTCACCCAGTTCCTGCAGGACGTCGAATGGGGAGCGCTGGACTACCTGCTCGTCGACCTGCCCCCGGGCACCGGCGACGTCTCGATGACGCTCGCCCAGCTGCTCCCGCAGGCCCGCTTCCTGATCGTCACGACCCCGCAGGCGACGGCCCAGAAGGTCGCCCGGCGCGCGGCCCAGATGGCCGACAAGGTGTCGCTTGAGATCTGCGGCGTGGTCGAGAACATGTCCGGCTTCACGACCCCCTCGGGGGAGCGCTTCGCGATCTTCGGCGAGGGCGGCGGCGACGAGCTCGCCGAGGAGCTGGACGTGCCGATGCTCGGCCGGGTCCCGCTGACGATGCCGCTGCGCGCCCAGGCCGACGCCGGCACGCCGCTCGTGATCGAGGACCCCGACGACCCCGCCGCGCAGGCGATCCGCCACGCCGCGCGGGGGCTCGTCGCGCTCTCCCCCGTGCAGCTGCCCACGCTGCCGCTGGTCACCGTCGACGCTCCCGCCGCTCCCGCTCCGCCGGAGAGCCGCAAACCCGTGGGCATGTCGCTGCCGATGGCCTGACCGGCCGGCACCGCTCGCGACATGCCCGCTCCCTCCCGCCGGACCTGACGGTCCGCGCACGCCCGCGTCCGCGTGACCGCCCCGTGCGGCCGCTTGACAAGAACCAGCCAACTAAAGGATCGTTTTTCGAGATGTCCACATCCGAGCAGCAAGAGAGAGAGGACCCGGCAGAGCCGGACGACGCCGCCGCGGAGAACGGCTCCGCGCCCGTCGCCGAGGACGGGGGCGCGGAGGGAGTCGTCGAATTCGACGAACGCCGCGCCAAGATGGAACGGATGCGGGAGGAAGGGATCGACCCTTACCCGCCCGTGACGCTGTGGGGCAGGCGCAGGCGCGTCGCGGAGATCTCCGCCGCCCACGACCCGGCCGAGCTCGAGCAGGGAGCCCACGAGGAGATGCGTTATCTCGTCGCCGGCCGGCTGATCTCGCGCCGCGGCCACGGCAAGACGGCGTTCCTCGATCTGCGCGACCTATCGGCCTCGATCCAGGTCGTCGTCCGGGTCGACTCGCTCGGCCAGGAGGCCTACGACCGGATCCTCAACCTCGACATCGGCGACATCGTCTCTGTCGAGGGGTGCGTCTACGTCACCCAGCGCGGCCAGCTCGCGCTCGAGGCTGCCGAGGTGACGCTGCTGACGAAGTCGCTGCGCCCGCCGCCGGACAAGCACCACGGGCTGGGGGACACGGGGACCCGCTACCGCTACCGAGAGCTGGACCTGATCGCCAACCAGGAGACGCGGGACCTGTTCGTCACGCGCAACAAGATCGTCCTCGCGATCCGCGAATGGCTCGCCGAGCGCGACTTCGTCGAGGTCGAAACGCCGGCCCTGCAGTCGCTCGCGGGCGGGGCGGGGTCGCGGCCGTTCACGACCCACCACAACGCGCTCGACCGCGACCTGTACCTGCGCATCTCGGTCGAGCTGTTTCTCAACCGCCTGATTGTCGGGGGCATGGAGAACGTCTACGACATGGGCAAGGTCTTCCGCAACGAGGGGATCTCGCACAAGCACTCACCCGAGTTCACGATCATCGAGTTCATGTGCGCGTACTCCGACTACAACGACGTCGCGACGGTGACCGAAGAAATGTTCCGCGACGTCGCCCAGAAGGCGCTCGGCCGCACCGTGATCAAACGAAACGGCGAGGAGATCGACCTCGCGAAGCCCTGGAAGCGGATCACGATGCGGGAGCTGATCCTCGAGCGCTTCGGCCTGGACTTCATGGAGTCCACGCGCGAGCAGCTCGCGGAGGTGCTCGACGAGCCGATGGACCCGCAGGCGACCTGGGCCGAGGTCGTCGCCGACATCTACTCGGAGAAGATCGAGTCGACGATCAACCAGCCGACGCACGTCTTCGACTTCCCGCTGGAGCCGTTCCCGATCACGCGGCCGCACCCCGAGCACCCGGAGCTGGCCGAACACTTCGACGCCGTGATCGGGGGGATCGAGCTCGTCTCCGGCGACACCGAGCTCAACGACCCGGTCGACCAGTGGCAGCGCTTCGTCGACCAGCGCAAGCGGCGCATGATCGACGACGCCGACGTGCCCCACCCGAACGACGAGGAGTACGCGCGGGCGATCGAGTACGGCTACTCCCCGACCGCCGGCGGCGGCATGGGCGTCGACCGCCTCGTCATGATCCTGACTGAACGGGACACGCTGCGCGAGGTCATTCCCTTCCCGATCGTCAGGGAGCTGCGATGAGCGAGAACGGGAGCGCCGGCGAGCAGCGCGTGAAGTCCAAGCTCGGCCTCGACCCGGGCGTGATCGCGGCCTGCCGCGAGGCGGCGCGGCGGATCGCCGACGACGTGGGCGAGCAGATCGCCGGCAAGACGACGGTCTCGGTCGAGCGCAGCATCGCGCGCCTGCTCGGCGTCGACGGCGCGGACGAGCTCGAGGTGCCGCTGCCGAACGTGCTCGTCGACCACGTCCACGAGCGCGGCGGCCTCGAGCGGGGGATCGCCCACTGGGTGGGCAACGCGATGGTGACCGACGGGCGCACCCCCCAGCAGATCGCCGAGGCGGTCAGCGCCGGGGAGCTCGACCTGATGGGCCTCGAGCAGGCGGAGGAGGGACAGATCCGCGAGCGCGTGCTGGCCGAGACGCGAAGCCGGATCGACGGGATCTCGGCGCGCTTTGGAGAGCGCGCGGCTATGCGCCGCCGTCTCGGCGACCGCGACGGGACGCTCCGCTACGTGCTGACGGCGACGGGGGACGTGTACGAGGACGTGGTCCACGCCAAGGCGGTCGCGCAGGCCGGCGGGGACATCATCGCGGTGATCCGCTCGACCGCCCAGAGCCTGCTCGACTACGTCCCCTACGGGCCGACGACGGAGGGCTACGGCGGCACGTTCGCCACGCAGGCGAACTTTCGGATCATGCGCGAGGCGATGGACGAGTGGTCCGAGCAGCACGGCCGCTACGTGCGCCTGTCGAGCTTCTGCTCGGGACTGTGCATGTCGGAGATCGCCTCGATGGGGGCGCTCGAGGGCTTCGACAACATGGTCAACGACGCCCTCTACGGGATCCTCTACCGCGACATCAACATCGTCCGCGGGCTGATCGACCAGCGCGTCTCGCGGATGATCAACGGGTTCTTCGGCGTGACGATCAACACCGGGGAGGACAACTACCTGCGCACCGCCGACGGCGTCGAGGCGGCCCCCTCGGTCACGGCCTCGCAGTTCATCAACCACCAGCTCGCGCTCGACTCGGGCGTGCCCGACGCCCAGATCGGCCTCGGCGACGCGTTCGAGATCGACGTCCCGGTCACGAACGGCTTTCTGCTCGAGCTCGCCCAGGCGCAGCTCACCCGTGAGCTGTTCCCGGACTGTCCCGTCAAGTACATGCCGCCGACGCGCCACATGGACGGGAACCTGTTCCGCACCCACGCGGCCGACACGCTGTTCAACCTCGTCACGATCGCGACCGGCCAGGGGATCCAGACGATCGGCGTGCCGACCGAGGGGATCTTCACGCCCCACATCCATGACCGCGTCCTCGGGCTGCAGAACGTCGAGTACGTCTTCAACTCCGCGCGCGACCTCGGCGAGGAGATCGAGTTCAAGCCCGGCGGGATCATCCAGTCGCGGGCCCAGGAGGTCCTGGCCGGCGCCCACCAGCTGCTCGAGCGGATCGCAGGGCAGGGGCTGTTCGCGGCGATCGAGCAGGCGACGTTCGGCGACGTCAGCCGGCGGGTCGACGAGGGCCGGGGGATCGAGGGGATCGTGAGCGCCGGGGAGGGCTACATGAACCCGCTCGTCGAGCTGATGAGGGAGCCCGCCCATGCCTAGAGAGGTCGACCTGAAGGCGGTGCGCCCATACGCCGACCACCTCGGCGACGGGCTCGTGCAGATGAGCTTCACGCTGCCGGTGCCGTACTCGCTCGCCGCGCGCAAGGCGGCGCTGGAACTGGCGGGAGGGATGGGCTTCGAGGAGCCCGAGGTCGTCCACTACGAGGAGCTGACCGAGGGCTACACGTACTTCGTCATGTACGGGCGCTGCGTCGCCACCGTCGACTTCGCGTCGCTGCAGGGCGAGGGGTTCGACATCGAGTACATGTCCGAGGACGAGATCGAGCGCTTCGCCGAGAAGACGGTGGGCCGCAAGATCGTCGTCGTCGGCGCCTCGACCGGCTCGGACACGCACAGCGTCGGGATCGACGCGATGCTCAACCTGAAGGGCTACCACGGCCACCACGGCCTCGAGGGCTACCACTCCTTCGAGACCCACAACCTCGGCAGCCAGGTTCCCAACAGCGTGCTGCTGAGCAAGGCGATCGAGGTCAACGCAGACGCGATCCTCGTCTCGCAGACTGTCACGCAGCAGAACCTCCACGTCCAGAACCTGACCGAGCTCGTCGAGATGGTCGAGGCCGAGGGCCGGCGGGGGAGCCTGATCCTGGCGTGCGGAGGCCCCCGTGTCTCCAACGAGCTCGCCAAGGAGCTCGGCTACGACGCGGGGTTCTCGAAGGGGACCTACCCGCACCACCTCGCGACGTTCATCGTCCGGGAGCTCGCCGCGCGGGAATCCGGCGACCGCGTGCCGGCCGCGGGCTGAGCCGCCCGTGACGCTCGCCGAGCTGACCGCCGGGGCGCCACGCGTGGCGCTGGTCGGCCTAGCGAAGAACACCGGCAAGACCGTGGCGCTGGCGGCGCTGCTGGCCGAGTGCGGGGCCGCCGGGCGGACCGTCGGCGCGACGTCGATCGGTCGTGACGGGGAGGCCCACGACGTGATCGACTTCCGCATCGAGAAGCCGCCCGTGCGGCTCGACGCGGGGGCGCTCGTGGCGACGACCGACGAGCTGCTGCGCGCGAGCGGGGTCCCGCACGAGCTGGTCGAGCGGACGGGCATGCGCACCCCGCTCGGCGAGGTCCTGATCGCGCGTCTGCGGGGCGCGGGCACGATCGAGGTGGCCGGGCCCTCCGCGGCCGCCGACGCGCGCCGGGTGGCCGACGCGATGCTCGCCGCCGGGGCCGAGCAGGTCCTGATAGACGGCGCGATCGACCGCCGCGCGGCGTCCTCGCCGGAGGTCTCGGACGGCCTGCTGATGTCGACCGGCGCGGTCCTCAGCGAGGAGATCGAGGAGGTCGTGCAGCGGACGGCTGACGCGGTCGAGCTGGTCCGGCTGCCGGGCCTCGGCGACGGGACGCCTGAGGAGCGGCGGCTGCGCGAGCTGCTCGACGCCCACCCGGAGCAGAACATGCTGCTCGGCGAGGACCTCGAGGTGGCGCCGCTGGCGCCGCGCTTCGTCCTGACCGCCGAGGGGCCCGCGATCGCCGAGCTCTTCCGCAACGTCGTGGAGCCGCGCTGGCTCATCGTCTCCGGCGCCGTTCCCGAGGCGTTCCTGCAACAGCTGATCGCGCCGGTGCGTCGCGGGCGGCGCCCGCTGAAAGTCCTCGCGCAGGACCCCACGCGCGTCTTCCTCTCCGGCAGGGGCCCCGAGTTCTACGCACGCGCCGGGATCGAGCTGCTGGTACGGCGACCGATCGGCCTGCTGGCGCTGACGGTCAACCCGGTCGCGCCGCAGTCACACGCGTTCGACTCCGCGCGCCTGCGCGCGATGCTCGCGGAGAAGGTCGCGGGCGTGCCGATCTTCGACGTGATGCACCCCTCCTACGCCGGCGCTCCCCCGCAGATGGCGCGGCGCGCGGGTCGCATGCCGCTGCCGGGCGCGGCCTCCTGAGCTCGGCCTCCTAGCGCAGCGCGCGCTCGGGACGCTCGCGGGCGGCCGACCGCTGCGCCCTGGTGGAGCGAATCCGCGGAGCGGGCCGCACGCCGGGCCGCGCGTGGACATCCGCCCTCGGCGCGGCCGGCGCGTCGGCGTCGCCGGCCGGGCCCGGCCCGTCGCCGCGCTGCGCGGAGGCGAAGTGCGCAGGCGGGACGGACTCGAGCTCGGCCGCACGCCGGCCGAACAACATCGACAGACGCCACCTCGGGCGCTTTGAAGCCCGCAGGTCGCGCTGGTGCTCGGCGACGAGCGCTCTGACTATGTCGTGGCTTCTGATCATGGAACCGATTCTGCATGCTCCGAATCGGGGCGCTAACACATTTAGACTGGACTAAATGGTTCGTGACAGAAAAGCAACACGGCGATGATCTCCGTAGAGCAGAGATGATCCTCGCCCGCTTCCACACCGAGGCCCTCACCCGGGTCCGCTTCGCGATCTCGCCGATGTTCGAGATGACGCGCAGCATCAAGGTGCTGCAGGACCCGGCGAGCGCGGCACTTCACCTGCCGTGGGTCGAGCAGGCGCTGCCCGCCGTGGCGGACCTCGACCTCGCGACGCTGTTCGCGTTGCAGTCGGCCCCGGTGTACAACCCGGACTTCGTCAACCCGCCGCCAAGCAGCCCCCTGGTCGAGTTCGAGGACGAGCTGGCCGTGATGGTCGCCACGCCTCCGCGTCAGATCGCTGCGGAGGTCCGCTACGCCTACGAGGGCGTCGAGCTCCCGGCGGTGCTCGAGCCGTTCGTGACGCGTCCAAAGCGAGCGATCGAAGGCCTCGCCGAGCTGATGCGCGAGTACTGGGCCCGCACGCACGAGGCGCACTGGCCGCGCCTGCGGTCGCTGCTCGAGCACGACGTCCTCTACCGCTCGCGCCAGATCGCCGACGGCGGCACGGCGCGGCTGTTCTGCGACCTCGACCCGGGCGTGAGCTGGTCCGAGGGCGTGCTGCGGATCGAATGCGGCGTGTGCGAGTCCGACCTGAACCTCGACGAGCGCGGCCTGCTGCTCGTGCCGAGCGTGTTCGTCTGGCCGAAAGTGACGATCCTTACGCTCGAGCCCTGGCAGCCGACGCTCGCCTATCCGGCGCGGGGAATCGGGATGCTGTGGAGCCCCGATGACGCGAGCGCGCCGCCGGACGCCCTCGAGCGGCTCGTCGGGCGGACCCGTGCGACGCTGCTGACCGCCCTGGACTCGCCCCGCTCGACGACCGAACTGGCGGGCGAGCTGGGCCTCACCCCGGGCGGGGTCTCTCAGCACCTCGGGGTGCTGAGAGACGCGGGGCTCGTGTGCGGGCGGCGCGTGGCGCGGTCGGTGCTCTATCTGCGCTCGGCGGAGGGGGATGTGCTCGTCGAGGCTTCGGGCACGGCCGAGCCCGCCGCAGCCTGATGACGCCGCGCGCGAAGGAGAGGTCGCTGACGGCGTCGAAGCTCGTAGGAGCATGTCTGCTCGCAGAGCGATAGTAATCGAAGCATCACAACTAATGTGATGCAATCATCACTTCCGATGTGATGGATAGATCACACGAGCTCCATGCGCGCAAGAGACGTCATACGCATCGCCCGCGACCGCGCGGGGCTGACCCAGCAACAGCTTGCTGTGCGCAGCGGACGTCCCCGTGAGTCGATAGTGCGCTGGGAGGCCGGCGCCCAGACTCCCTCACTCGAAGTCGTGTCAGAGCTAGTCGCCGCATGCGAGCTCGACCTGGTTCTCAGGCTCACCAATCGGGACACCTCCCTCTCAGAGAGCGTCGAGGAGCAACTCGCGAAAAGCCCGCTCAAACGCCTAGCGCGACTGCTGCCGGCAAACGAGCTTCGAGAGGCGAAGGCCTCGCTTCGTTGGCTCGCCCACGCACAGACGCAGACTGTTGTGATCGGCCACGTCGGCGCCGCGCTGCTCGGAGCTCCGCAGAGACCCGACGGGCCGTGCGTCGAGTTCGTGGCATCCGACCGCATCGCGGTCTCGCGGGAGCTCGAAGCCTCCAGCTACGTTCCGGTCGATGCTCCCGAGCGCTGGCGAGACCCCGACCCTCGCGAGCCTTGGACATCGGCTCGGGGGGGCACCGTCGCGATAGCCCACGATGTCCCCGGTACCGGCGACTTCCGGGATCTTCATCGCAGCGCCCAGTCGGTCGTCCTCGAGAAAGGCGCGGCGGTCGTCGTCGCGCACCCGAGAGATCTGCTCCGCATCGCGGATGCCTCGCCGCGCGAATCAGAACGGGCCCGGGCGCCCGGGCTCCAAGCTCTGCTGGAGGAGACCGCGACGTGACACTCGCCAACGATCAGCTACGGCTGCTCGACGCGCTCTCCCGACACGGCGCGAAGTTCGTGGTGGTTGGCGGTGTCGCCGCGCAGCTTCGCGGCTGGTCCGGGACGACTGCCGATCTCGACATCGCCGTCGACGCGAGCGATGAGAACGCGACGCGGATCAATCGGGCGCTCGCCGACGCAGGCGTGATGAGCTCTGCGGTCGGAGGATTCGGGACGACCTTCGAGACGCGTTACGGCCGACTCGAGATCGTGCGCCGCGCGGACGGCATCGGCAAATACGAGGACTGGATGCGACGGGCGAGCGAGATCGAGTTCGACCACCTCACGATCCTCGTCGCCGCCTCCGAGGACATCGTCACGTCGAAGGAGGCCGCGGGCCGGCACAAGGACCTCGCAGCACTGCCGACGTTGCGCGACGACCTCGGACTCGGAAGCTGAGCCGCCTCCTGCCTACCCAGCCGCGGCCGCCCCGCCGCCCTGCGCGAAGTAGTCGGCGTTGATCTGGGTGTACTTCTGCCACTCGTCCGGGAGCTGGTCCTCGGCGAAGCAGGCGTCGACCGGGCACGCCTCGACGCAGGCGTCGCAGTCGATGCACTCCTCCGGGTCGATGTAGAGCATCTCGGCCGCGTCGTATCCGGGCTCGTCGGGCGTCGGGTGGATGCAATCCACGGGGCACACCTCGACACAGGAGTTGTCCTTGGTGCCGATGCACGGCTCGGCGATTACGTAGGCCATTCGCTTCTTTCTGAGTCGGTTGCGGTGGGGCTCGGCCGCGGGGAAGCGGCGAGAGGGGCATATTGTACGAATCATGCTGCTCTTGACCGGTGCGACCGGCCTGGTGGGGTCGAATCTACTCGGCCGTCTGCTCGCCGAAGGGGCCCAGGTGAGGTGCCTGGTGCGCGATCCGCGGCGCCTCGGGACCCAGCGCGTGCGCGTCCAGATCGCGCTCGGAGACCTTACGGACCCGCCCTCGTTCCGCAACGCACTGCGCGGGGTGGACACGGTCGTCCACCTGGCGGCGGCGATCCGCGACCAGCCCAAGGGCTCGATCGAGGAGCTCGACGGCATCGCCACCTGGCGGATGGTCGAGGCGGCCGAGCGCCAGGGCGTCGAGCGGTTCGTGTTCTTCTCGGCGCTGGGGGCCTCGACCCACCACCGCACGCGCTGCCTGCGAGCCAAGGCGCTCGCCGAGCAGGCCGTCGCGGAGGCGGACCTGTCGTCGGTGGTCTTCGCGCCGTCGATCGTCTACGCGCCGGGCGATCCGTGGCTGACGCTTCTGGAGCGGATGGCGCTGCTGCCGGTGATGCCGATGTCGGGACGCGGGCAGGCCCGGTTCCAGCCGATCTGGGCAGAGGACGTGGCGGACTGCGTCGTGGCCGCGCTGCGCGACTCAGGCGGCGAGCGGCGCCGCCGCTACGAGCTCGCTGGGCCCGAGACCCTGAGCCACGCGGAGATGATCAGGACCGTGCTTGCGGCTCAGGGAAGGGGTCGACCGGTCGTTCCGATTCCCACGCCGGTCGTCTCACGAACTCTCCGGCTGCTCGAGCGGGCGATGGGACCGCGGGCGGTCGCGACGTGGGATGAGGCCGAGCTGATGGAGGTCTCGATGCTCTCCGCGCGGGGCAGCGCCGACGTCGAGGCGCTCGGGGTGACGCCGCAGCGGATGTCGGCGGTGCTGGGTGCGGCCTGAGCGGCCTACGACCGATGCTCCGGTACGGGCACGGCGATGACTTGGAGGTCGTCGATGCCGCGGAAGTCATCGGGGTTGCACGTGTAGAGCGGCATGTCGTTGGCGAGAGCTGTCGCAGCGATCATCGCGTCGTAGCTTCGCGCGCTGCGCTTGCGCCCCGAGCGGCGCAGAGAGGCCGCTACGCGGCCGAACGCACGAGCTGCGTCCGCATCGAACGGAAGTGGTTCGAAGTCAGCCTCAGCTTGCTGCAGGTGCGCCTGACGTGCAGCACGCTCACGGCGATCACCGGCGACGAGCGGGCCAACCGACAGCTCGGCAAGTGTCACTGCCGTGATCAGCGGCTCCGCCGGCAGCACCGTCGGATCATCGAGACGCCCGAGCAGAATCAAGGTCGAGGTGTCAAGGATGCCCCGGTCGTGCCGCGTCGTAATGCTCACAGGCCCGCGTCGAGAAGCCGGTCGACGTCTCTGCGAAGAGCCACGGGCTCCATTGCGGGCAGCGCCTGCCAGCGATGGAGCAGGCTGGCCGCCGGCAACGGCGGCTTGGCAAGCGCTCGCAGCTCCGCCACAGCGCGACCCGACCGGGTGATCGTGATCAGCTCGCCGCGCGCCGCCCGGTCGACCACCTCGCCACCGTGATTGCGCAGGTCACGGATGCTCACGTTGCTCATGCTGGGGAGTGTATCACGCGTGATACACAGGACCCGCCCCTCCGACGCTCGGGCGCCGGTCGGCCCACGGCTGCGCGGCTTCCAGCTGGGAAGCCAGGGCCAGCAGCCGCTCCTCTCCGGCGGGCGCGCCGATGATCTGCACGCCGGTCGGCAGGCCGTCCTCGCCCTGGTAGAGAGGAAGTGAGATCCCCGGCTGGCCGGTCGCGTTGAAGACCGGCGTGTAGGGGGTGAAGAGGCCCGAGCGGGTGAACGTCGACATCGGGTTCTCGGCCGCCGTGTCGAGCGTGCCGAGCGGCAGCGGGCGCTCGGCGAGCGCGGGCGTGAGCAGCGCGTCGTACTGCGAGAGCCAGGCGACCAGCTGGCGCGCGTATGCCTGAAGCCTCACGACCGCGGCCTGCTGCTCGAGCGTGCCGAGTTTGCCGATCATCGAGAAGATCGCCCAGCTCATCGGCTCCATGTCCTGGGCCTCCGGCAGAGCCTTGCCGGCGACGTGGGCGGAGTAGCCGATCGAGAGCGCGATCAGCGAGGAGAAGACGACCCCGAAGAGCTCGGAGAGCCCGTCGTGGCGCCACGGCGGGTCGGCCTCGATCACCTCGTGGCCGAGCGAGCGCAGAAGCTCGGCGGCGTCTTCGGCGGCGCGGGCGCAGACCGGGTCGAGCGCGGCGTCGGGGCTGGGGGTCTGCTTGCTGTAGACGATCCGCATCCGGCCCGGGTCGGCCGTCGCCGCCTCCGCGAAGGGGCGGGCGGGCGGGGGCGCCCAGGTCGCGTCGCCGGGCTCGTAGCCGGCGAGCACGTCGAGGATCGCGGCGGTGTCGGCGACGGTGCGGGTCAGCATCCCGTCGATGCCCAGCGAGGAGTCGCCGAGTTCGGGCGCGACCGAGATGCGCCCGCGCGAGGGCTTCAGCCCGACGAGCCCGCAGCAGGCGGCGGGGATGCGGATCGAGCCGCCGCCGTCGTTGCCGTGGGCGACGGGAACGAGGCCCGCCGCGACGGCCGCGGCGGCGCCGCCGGAGGAGCCGCCGGGGGTCCGTCCGAGATCCCACGGGTTGCGCGTGGGGCCGAAGATCCGGGCCTCCGAGACGGGCAGGATCCCGTACTCGGGCAGCGTCGTGGTGCCGACGATCACGAACCCCGCCTCGCGCAGACGCCGGGTCACGTTGTGGTCGTAGTCGCAGCGGTAGTCCTCCATCAGGCCGCAGCCGTAGGTCAGGCGCAGGCCGGCGACGGGCCGGTTGTTCTTGACGGCGACCGGGACCCCGGCGAAGGGCCGCTCATCGCCCGGGGAGATCCGCTCCGCGGTCTCCAGGGCACGCTCGGCGTCGACCTCGACGAAGGCGTTCAGGGCGGGGTTCAGCTCCTCGATCCGCTGCAGCGAGATCTCCACGAGCTCGCGCGCCGCGACCTCTCCCGAGCGGACCATGCCGGCCAGCTCGACGGCGCTTCGGAACATCAGGTCGCTGTCCGGCATCGGACCTCCTCGACGGGGTTTGAAGGGCTCCTCCCGGCCGTCCGCTGAGGACCGCGCGGTCGCACTGGAGCCTACTCGCGCGGACATTCCTGCGACGATATGGCCCTGCCCACAAGGCAGCGTCCACGTCGGAGCATCCAGCCCAGAAAGCGAGTGCCATGAGCGCGGTTCAGTCACCGGAGGTCCAGTCTGGCCTTGAAGGCGTCGTCGCCTTCGCAACCGAGATAGCGGAGCCAGACAAAGAGGGTGGCGCGCTGCGCTACCGCGGCGTCGACATCGAGAACCTCGTCGGCGCGGTCCCCTACGAGCAGGTCTGGGGTCTCCTGGTGGACGGGAAGTTCCGGCCCGGGCTGCCTCCCGCCGAACCGCACGCGCTGACGGTCCGCTCCGGGGATCACCGCGTCGACGTCCAGTCGGCGCTCGCGATGCTCGCGCCCGAGTGGGGCTTCGGCCAGCTGATCGACATCACCGACGAGGAGGCGCGGGACAACCTCGCGCGGGCCTCGGTGATGGCGCTCTCGTTCGTCGCCCAGTCCGCCCGCGGCGCGGGGCAGCCGCCGGTCCCACAGCCCGAGATCGACCAGGGCTCCACGATCCCCGAGCGCTTCCTGATCCGCTGGCGGGGCGAGGCCAACCCCGACCACGCCAAGGCGATCGACGCCTACTGGATCTCGGCTGCCGAGCACGGCATGAACGCCTCGACGTTCACCGCCAGGGTGATCGCCTCGACCGGCGCGGACGTAGCCGCCGCGATGTCCGGCGCGGTCGGCGCACTCTCGGGGCCGCTGCACGGCGGGGCCCCCTCCCGCGTCCTGAAGATGCTCGAGGAAGTCGAACAGATGGGCGACGCGGAGAAGTGGGTCTCCGACGCGCTCGACCGGGGCGAGCGGTTGATGGGCTTCGGCCACCGCGTCTACCGCGCGGAAGACCCCCGCGCGCGGGTATTGCGCAGGACCTGCCGCGAACTGGGCTCACCCCGCTTCCAGGCCGCGGAGGCGCTCGAGAAGGCGGCGCTCGCCGAGCTGCAGGCACGTCGCCCGGACCGCGTGCTGGCAACGAACGTGGAGTTCTGGTCGGCGGTGGTTCTGGACCTGGCGGAAGTTCCGGCCGATCTCTTCACTCCGATGTTCACCTGCGCGAGAGTGGCGGGCTGGTCAGCCCACATCCTCGAGCAGAAGCGCGAGGCGAAGCTGATCCGCCCTACAGCCAGCTACGTAGGCGAGAGGCCTAGAACGGTGGCGGAGGTGGAATAGGGCACACGCCTGGACGGGGCACGCTTCCCCCCTACTCACCGGGGCGCTCGGCCCGCGGCCCGGTGGTCAGCTGAAACTCGCCGGGCTTTCCGGCGTGCGAGGTCCTCGGTACTGCTTGCATTTCTGAATCACGTAACCAGTACTGCAACTGGTTCTCTCGATCCACTTCGTCCTCCATCGCTCGATAAACGCGGCCAGTGCCTGCTGATCCCGAACCCGGCTCAGCCGCAGGCCGAGCCCACCTCTCACCTCGGCCAGCGACCGATACCTTCCAGGCTCGATCTTCATCACCTTGAACACCACGTAGTCCACCCGCACCCGCACCGGCCCGGTGACCACGCCCGGCCGTGCCGAGAAGATCGCATGTTCACGCGGTCCCGTTTCCAACTCGTCTTTGCGAATAGCCGGGCTCAGGTGACGAGGCGGGCTCGTTCGTTCGATCCAATATCGCTTGGCAAGGAGCGCTACTTTCCTCCGCGCGGACCATGCGCGCCTCACAGCCACTGCCGCAGCGGCGCTTTTCCTGTTTGTGATCTCAACTTCGCGTCGTTCCGGCATCCAGAACTGCCGTCTGTGTCGCGTGTAGTAGCTTGAGAGCTCTGCGCTACTGATCCTCGGCTGACGCGCGGTCACCATCTCACGCAACCTGGCCAACGCTGTATTCACCTCGGCTTCGAAGTTCGCATCTGCCTGCGTCCGCCCACTAGCCTTGACTACTTCTTCGTATTCCGATTTTCCTCCTGGAAACGCAGCTAGCTTCTGCTTGATGAACGCTCTCGCGACATCTCGCGGACGCCCCATCAACCTCCGCTCCCTCGCCTCCCCCACAAGCCATTGCGCCGAGAACAAATAGCTAAGCGCCTCCTTCCGCACCGCCGCGCGCTCGGCCCCGCCGTTCGCAAACCTTCGTCCAGATCCCATGACCTCCACCCAATGATCGAGCGTGGCCCGCGAGATCGTGACACCCTCAACTCTCGCCACCGTGCTCCCGTCGCCCCCTCCGCAGCCCGCAACCGCCCCGAGATACACCAGTGTCACGGCAAGCGTCAAAGCACCGTAAAAGGCTCGCGCTGCATAGAAGTACGCAGTACGGTGCTCCAACTTTGCGGCGGACATGTCCGCTACGCGCCCCGACTAGGGGCGGAAGTGCCTTTGTTGAAACCGTGGGACGTCGCCGGCTGCCATCGCCCGATTTCTTGGATCAGCGCCGCTGGCGCCGGACCGGGAGCGCGGTCGACTCCTTTGTACTCGCTGCAACGATAGATGATGTATCCCGGATAGCAGATCGTCGCGCCGACCCACTTTGCGTTAACTCGAGCGATCGCTTGAGCACTCGCCTTCCTCGCGGTAAACATATGACTGAGCTTTTCCTGTATCAAGTCCAGCTTGATAATGAACCTCTCGTCCGAGAGCGACCAGCGACGCTTTGCGAGGTACGCCCGTAGCCCGCCTTCCGCAGCGATTTCCTTACTGTCCGCTAGCATGAGACGCTGATCGATTTCGCCGTTCGTCACCGTTACCCCTTGTTCAGCAGCCAGGCCAAGCTCGACCTGCGCGTACAGCAGAAACCGCTCAGCCTGTTCTTGGACGCCGCGATGCAGCTGCTGGCATTTCTCGACGAGAACCGCCGCAGACGGCCTAGCGCCTCCAACCGGCGCTATCGCCTCCAGTTTTGCAAGACACGCGGGAAAATCCGCCGGCTCGGAGACGAATCCCAAAGGGGCGCGCTGACTCGTGATTTTGTAGTAGTCGCCGCCCAACATCGTCGCCATCCAATGAGTCAACGCAGCGGTGCTTATCGCGCTCTGCCCGACGCGTGCGACGACGCCGTGGCGTGACCCGCCACCGCACGCGGCCAGTCCCGCGACGGCGATGAGCACGAGCGATCCGAGCACGCCGACCCGGCAGAGCCTTCCGAAACAGCGAAACCTTGACATTCGAGACCCCATGGGCCTGCCTCTCCTCCCTTGACGAAGTGTGGTTTTGGTTAGGTCAGTCAGTTGGAGTGCGCGCCAAGCCCCACGCCGAACGTCGCAGAGATGCTCGGAGCGACGTTCCGTCGGGCCGTTGCCACGGCGTTGCGCGCCTACACGCCTCATCACCGTGGAGCGCGGTGGTACGCGTCGGCGACTGCCGTCGCGTACCACCGCAAGCTCAGACTTCCGCTTCTAACCTAGCCCATCACTTCCACCGCGGCGCTGGAAGTTGTTTCCATGTTGCCTTCGATGCCGCCTTCTTCAGAGGCGCCACCGTTTTTAGACTCTTTCATGATGCATTTTTCTTCTTTGCCTGCAGAGTTCCAGTACGTCTGCTCCGACTGTTTACCGCTGGTCTCTTTAAACACCAAGTGATTCACCGTGACAGCGGAGTTGATTTTTTCAACTAAGCCGAGGACACAGCTTTTTTCGACTAAGATTAACACTAAGATGAAACCTAAACACTCGATGTGCACCGGTTCCAGTAACAGTGCGATCCCGACACCTAACGGCGATAAGCTATCGAAGACTAGGTGCGATTCGCCTAACGATAAGATTACTTCGGACGCGTCGCCTAAGCTCTCGCAAGCTTCGTTAAGTGGGCCTTTGCATCCGGTGTAATGTACGTGAAACTGTTCGTTGAGCTTCAGGTTGACTTTTAATAGCGAGCCTGCCGAACACGTAATCTGAAGGCCTTCAGCGTTCGCGAGTTTCCCCGGCGCTGTCAGTTTTCCTTCTACCGTCGCGGTTTCGGGTAACAGGCTTACAAACGCAGATGCCGTGGACGCCGCAAACGCCGCGGTCGCCGACAGAACGAACAGCGCTAGAAACACCACGTGTATTCGCTTCATTGCTTGTCCCTTTCGATGATGAGATTTCACGCTCAGGACGCCTAACCCCATCACAAGACGGCGCCTCCGGCGTGCTTAACAGCGGCTTCCGTAGTTTCTGGTAAACCGAACTGCGGTCGCATAATCGCAGTCTCTGCCATCGTGCGTCAAGCATCGTTTCCTACCACCTCGGCCACACCAAGTCTCGGCTGCCCCCATCGGACAGCCGCTGCCGGACAGGACCCGCCGCCTGGAAGGCGCGCCGGTGGCCGGGGCCTTACGTAGACAAAGGGGCCAGCGCGGCTACATCGCAGACCCCCGCGTCCTCTCCCTAGTTCTTCCGCCCGCTGCCCTTCTTAGCGGATGACGTTTTTGAGCCTGCTTTATTCTTACGTTTCGCGCACCCTGCCACGAAGATTTTAGTCGCGTAGCGTTGTTCGGCGCCGTCCTGCGCGACAAACGAAGTCGGCATCACGAGCTTCGTCTTACAGAGATTGCCGTTTGCCGCCAACACTGAGTGTGGCCCTTTCGGCAGGCTGAGTTCGAAGGTCGTGAACGGCACGTCGGGCGCTGCCGAGAAGGTCGTGCTGGTGATCCCCTTCCTGATGCGTGTGGTCCCGACGAGTTCGACGCGCACGCCGTAGCCCTGCAGAACCATGACCAGGCTCGGGAACGCTTCTCCACCATGAGACACAAGGTACGCGGGTCCCACCAGCGGCACCGGGAGAAGCGGGGTGGTCACTCTAGCCTGCCCCACGATTGCGGCAGCGGCACAACTCGACGGGTCTGCTTCGAATACCGCTGCAGGACATGCCTTTTGCAGCGTCGCCAGGCGTGACGGCAACCGTCGCGGAAGGACGACGTGCACCTTCGCGATGTTCGCCTCCGCGCCAAACTTCTTGGCGGGGTAGCTGACCTTCACGGTCAGACTTGCGCCGTCAAGTCTTGACGTACGCCCACTCGTGGTCGCACCGATCGTCGGCGTAAACGCCAGCGCCGCGCAGTTCGTGACCTGAAACGGGAGCGACCAACTCTTTGTTCCCCCTTCGCCGCCGATGGCGGTGCCCGTGAGCGCCAGCGGGCTGCAGTTCGTCGGGTTGAACGTAAAGCCCGCACGGTCGATCATGACGTTGACGCGCCTGATGGCGAGCGGTACACCGTCGAGAATCGTCGGCATCTCGTACGGACCGGCATCATCCGTGCGGACCGTCAGGGCAGCGGTGCGCGGATTGACTTCGATTCGGGCTCTCACGACGACGCAGTCGCAGGCTCCCTGGCCCAGGTCGAAGGGTCCAGCCTTCGCGGGGCTGACGATCGAGAGGCCGAACGGGGCGCCCTTGTAGCTTTCAGTGAGGTACACCCGGCCGCCGCCGATATTGAGCGGCGTTCCGCCGACGCCGACACTGACAGTCGATTCACCTACAAGGCTTTCCGGTCCGCACGTACCTTGATCCCCCTGCTGTTCGCCGCAGAGCTTGACGCCCGTGAGCACGCCCGAGAGTCCTGCGGGCATGTGCAGCTGAACGGCGTGCAGGCTCTGTTCGCCGTCCCGGCGCCCGATCGTGATGCTGACAGGTGTGAAGCCCGCCGCCTGAACGCCGGTGGCTCCACCGGTGAGGCTCGGCGCGAACGCCAGCGGGTTCTGACATGGGCCGTCAAAGGCGCCGGCGGTGATAGCGAACGGCACCGAGGCGAGTTCTTCCGGTGAGCTTCCGGACCACGGAGTAAGGACTGTCGTCGTCGGGTAGGACCCGCATAGGGCTGGGCTAGCAAGAGTAGCCCGTGTGCCGCCAAACAGCTTCACGGTGAGGTTTTCGAACGGAAGCTGGGGTATGTCTTTGAATGTCGCGCGCAGACGCCCACTGTGTTCGTCCGGTTCCAACCTACCGGCGAGCTTGACTCGTACCCCCGACACCGGATCTTCGACAACGAGGTAGACCGCAAACAGACTGTTGAACGGGTTGACGTCCTGAGCCGCGACGTATAGCGAGCCCTTCAGCGTTCTGGGCAGAAGCGGCGTGTCCACTTCCACCGTGCCGACCTTGGCGGCTTCCGGGCACGAAGCAGGATCACTCGAGAACGTCGGTTCGCTCCCTCCACCCGTCACGCCCATCTCTTGCTCAGTACAAGACGCGAGCCCATTGGCCGCAGACGGGTTCAGGTCTAGACCGGCCGGAAGCAAGACGCTCGTTTCACGCACGCTGGACGACGCAAGGCCGGAGGGATTCGCAAGCCCTTCCTGGGGCACGTGGATTGCCAGATCCATACCGGTGGGTGTGCTTCCGGTCGCTGTTTCCGCCGTCATGGTGGTTTCCGCATCCATCGTCAGACCGCCGCACCCATCAACGGCGGCCATCGGCTGGCTCGCCTTGTAGGACTGGAATGATCCCGGCGACGACCAGGCGTCGAGCGTCCCGCTAGCGGTGAGCGGCCCGGTGCACGCGGTCGGCATCGTCATGAGCGGCGCAAGGCTCTGCTGAATCGCTCCGGACGCACACGGCGCCCCTGCGTTTTCGGAATTTCGCGCGAGCCGCAGACATTCGTAGCCTCTCGCATCGTCGTGCTGAAAAGCTCCTGGAACGCCCCAGAGCGTCACCTCGCTCGCAAGGGCGCCCGCCGTCTGCGAAAGGTTGCTGACGCTGGCTGTTACGCCATAGTCTCCACCGGTGCGGACAGAGGTGTCTATGAATACTGGGGTGATGGGCAGGACGAAGCCAAACCGCGCGGGCTCGCCGTATTGCGGTTCGACATTGAAGAGCGGCGCCGTCACCGTGGTGGTGCCGAAGCTCTTCGGTTCGTTATACGTAACCATCGCGATCCCGACCTGCGACTGCAGCGGACACCTGTTGCCTTTGCCTGCCACTTCTTCTTCGAAGAACTCCGCCAGCGTGCATTGCGCGAACGGAGTCGGATTGCCAACAAGTCCTGGCGGCAGCTTGATGTTGACGTCCTTCGGCATCGCCGCAGGTCGAGGTGCGCCCGTCTGGTTGAACGCAAGCGTCGTTGTGAGCTGAAACGGATGGGAACCGGCCTGCGTGACCGCCGCACCGCCCTCTTTTTCCGCCGAGACTTCGAAGGACTGGACGCCGAACGGCGTGGCGGCGTCGCTAAGCGACGTAGTCCGGGTCAGCTTCGCACTCCTCGCGCCCCCGCCACCGGAGACGCTCACTTCGTTGGGTCCACTCGTGCCGGCGCTTGGTTCGACGACGACCCCGATGCGCACTTCGATCTGGTCATACGGCGGAAGGCCGGCGCCAAAACGGCACGTCAAGGTCATCGTGGAGCAGCGCACTTCGCCCACGGAGTTGGTCGGTGACTCTCCGGCGATGCCTTCGATGCCGGTTGCCCTCACCCCGGACGGGAGCTTGTCGGCGATCACGACTTCGCCGCTGGTAGTCGCATCGCCGAGGTTCGTCGCCGTCACGACAATCTGCCGTTCGGCCACCCGTCCATGCGTCACCTCGTGCTCCAGCACACTATGCGTACAGCCGGAACCCACGGCTCCTCCGCAGCTCAGCAGCGAAATAGTGCCCATCGGCGCCACCGGCTGACCCGCAAGGCCGCCGACGAAGGTAACGATGTACGGTTTGGTTGCTTCTTCGTCACCCGGCCCACCGCTGACGGTAACAGCGCCTTTGCCGAAGATCCCTTCAAGGCCTTCTTGGACTTCATGCGCTGCCGCGTTGAAATGGAACCGCGCAAACTCGGGTTCGCCTTTGCTGTTGAAGAATTCACCTTTAGAGATCGCAACCGATTCGTCGAGAACGAATTCGCCTTCCGTGGCGCTGACCGTCAGTTCCTGGACCTCGTCCCTGGAGGGAAGCAGCGCCGGTTCGGCGGCGAGATTCGTAGGGCGGGCGTTCGACGCCAGATGCCACCAGGGCGACAGCGGGACAGCCGACGCAGCGGTGCAGCAAAGCGCGAGCGATAGAACGAGCGTGGACAGACCTCCCACGATTCGGGCCCGGCCGACACCGTCCATCCGCGACGGTCGTCCGTTCCTCGCGCCACGTGCATCCCAGATGCAGCCAGTCATCTTAGTAGTTTCCCCTGGTCGAATGGTGGGTGCGCTTGAGCGGGTGGTGTAGTCGCGCGGTGTGCTCGCATCTGCTGCGACGCTTGTGGTTCTTGTATTTACGGCATTTCTTCAACGCCGCCGCCAAGAGCTGCGCGGGTGTCAGCCGGTGCGCACTCGACCGTGGGGTGGGTCGAAGGTTGCCGCCTCCAGTGAGGGTCGCGCTTGACGGCACACCGAAGACTTCGGGTTCGGATCCGGGCGGAGGTTTACATTCGTCGCTGCTGTTACATGGCAGAGGCGGCGTCAGCGTGGGCGGGAAGCACGGGCTCGCGGCGCGGCATTCGTGGGCGTCGTAGACATCGCGTCCGGCATCGCGATCCTGCTTGGAGAGTTGTGCGACCGTGAAGAAGAAGACGTCGCCTCCTCCTTCCGCGCCTTCCGCGTTGCGACCACCTGTAGCGCTTGCGTCGAGGAACCCCGATTCCTCCTTGCCTCGACCGGAGGAGATCAGTCCGACGCAGCCGACCGCAGCCGGAACGAACACCGTGCTGGGCGCGACCATGTCCGGCGTGCAGCCGCCCACTCCGTCGGGCTCGAACTGATAGACGTCGCCGACGCCGTTCTGGTCTGCCGGCACGATCGCATCGCTGCTGTTGAAGAACACGCGCCCATTGTCGGTGAGATAGCGCGGCTGATAGCGCGTTTCAGCCGGGAAGTATGCGGTCCAAGCCGGCACGGTCGCGGCGAGTCTGCGGCTTTCAGCCCAGATCACATCCCCGTCGATGCCGAGGCTCATCCGGCCATATTCGATGCCGACTGGCCGAGCGCCAGACGGCGCACACGAGGCACACGTCACGCGCGCGGCCCCTGCGTCATACAGATAGACCTCCTCGTCTGGCACGCCCGTCGCCGCGTCCCTCGTGTCATAGCCCGTGAGAGACCGCTGCGACATGAACGCGACCCACCGTCCGTTGGGAGACACGCGGGCGGTCATCCTCGCGAGCAGGTATGCGCTCCCCTGGGTTCCCCCAACCCAATCCGACCCGTCTTCAGCTGACAGCACCGCTACGAGGCTGACTACGCCTTCATGCCAAGCGTAGAGGTTGCATACGTCTTCCGGCGACTGACTCTGGTTGGTCGTGCAGTTTCCCTGTACTGCGCCGTGGACCGGAACCCCATGGTTTTCCAGCACTCCGTCAGCGACGAAGTACAGGCGCGAACCATCTTCGCTGCCTCCCAGCACCAGATTCAGCACCTTCGCGCTTTCGCCGGCGGCGTTCGGAGGCGTGAGATCGGACAGGATGCATGTCAGCGTCCCGCCTTGCACCACTATCTTGCATTCGTAGAGGTCGCCGGAATCTGTTTCTCCCGCGGCCGCAGATTCGGCCGTCAGCTTCTGCTGATCCGTGAAGAACACGCGCGAGCCGTCGCTCGATGCGACCTGAAACTGTGGCGCGACCGCACCGGTGCCCGCACCGAGCTGAGGCACGTCCAACTCCACGGTTTCTTTTCTCGGCACATCGCGCACATATAGGTGATTTTTACCACCGACTTCTGACCAGACCACTAGACTTCCATCGGTCGAGACTGCGTGCCTGGCCACCTCGTTGCTCAAGCCGAAGTTCGGCTGACCGCCGGCGGGTGTTTCGCCCGGACCCGGCAGCACGCTTATGAGTTCCAGCTGGCTGGCTGGGGGGCTTGACGCCGACCACTCATACAGCGCTTCGCTGTTTGCGCCCGTCTTGAGCGGCACCGACGATTTCAGGATCGCATGCCGGAGATCCGAGGCGGCGCCGATGACCCGTGGGCCGCAAACCGTGCTTGGCGGACACTTGCTGTCTTCGCCGAATTCGGTGCCTTCCGGGACGTTCGCGTAGCCTGGAGCGCCGGTGACCAGCGGCCGGTAGCAGTGCATGCTCGGCGCGACGCACCATTCTCCGATGCTCCCGGGGATGAAATCTTCGCGCAGGTAGGGCGTCTGTTCGCTCGCTTCGCTCGAGATGAGGGACGAGAAGCCGCCCGCCGGCTGGGTCAAGCTCTTCGAGAGATCACCGGTGAAGAAGCGAGACTCGCTCGTGAGCGTGAGCCCGCTCGGCGTTTCATGGGGGGTCTCCAGGTCCTGCGAGCGCCAGCCGTCTGGGCCGCGGGTCGCCATGACCTGCATCAGGTTTGCATAGCCCTGCGGCTGCTCTTCTGTCGGCTCGTTTGTTACGAACGTGAACGCTTCGCCGGCAACTGCTGACTGGGTGATGTGGCCTTCTCCGATCGTTTCGACAAGCGCCCCGTGCTTTTCCGGCGGCGAGACCATCTCCCACTGCCTCCCGTCCGGCAGCAGCGGTCCGCCCGAAGAGGACGGGGTCGTGAATTCGTGTCCCTCCCCATACAGCGTCACAGTGTGGCCAGCGGTGATTTCACTCACGGCGACCACCCGGTAGTAGTAAACCGTGGCGGCCGCGAGCCCAGCCAGATGCTGTTCCACATGGACGTTTTCTTCGCCGGCGCCGATGTCTTGCGCAGTCGCCGGCGCACTGCCGCCATATGCCTTGCTCGTGCCGTATTCGAAGTAGTAGCTCGTGGGAGTCGCGTGGGGATTGATGAGCGCGTCGAGCGTCACGGATTCGGCTCCAACCCCGTTGACCCATTCGCCTCGAAAACCGGGGCCCGTGGTCGTGAACGTCTCGTTTTCCGAAGGCTCACCAGGATTCGTACCGTTGCTATTGGTGGCCGTAAGGCGGTAGGTGTAGCTCGTGTCGGGTTGCAGGTCTTCAACACTGGCCGCGACGGAGACTTCACCAGGTCCAGCCGGCAGTTCCCCGCACGAGACTGTGTGGGTCAACGCGTCGCCTTCTCCCCAGGTGAAGGCGCAGTCGACGGTTCCGGAGCCGACCGGCTGCACAGTGCCGTTGAACGTCGCGGCCAGCGGTGTGAGGCTGGACGGCGGCAGAGTGTGCACGCCGGGCACCACGATGTTGGGCCCGTACACGTCAATGGCCCCGGTTTCGTTGTTGAAGTCGTAGTTGCCCACGAACACGCGGTGCATTTGAGGATCGACCGCGACGCTCCTAACGGCCACATACGGTCCGGACGGCGTGCCCGTCAGCCGACCCTGGTACTGCCCTTCGCCGTCGAACTGATAGACAGTTGCGGCTCCTTCGTCGGCCACGTAGACGTCCCCCCCCGCTTCGCCGCTCCCACCATCGACAGCGACTGCGCGTATGGAACCGAACGTCCCGGCCGGAGAGCCGGTGATCTGACGGACGAACAGATATTCCCCCAGCCCGGCTGGTTCGAACACGTCGACAACGCTGCGCGCGTCCACCACCAATACGTCGCCGTTGAGCGCCGACACCGCGACTGCCGATGGTTCGGTGAACGGCACGATTTCTGCGCTCGAGCAGGCGACCCCTGCCGCCGGACACGTGCCGGTCAGCTGCGCGGCCACTTTTGCGGGTTCCCCGCTGCCGGCCCCCGGGGTGAACACGTTGACCACGTTGAAAGCCCCCGCACCCGAACCTCCCGTTGCAACATATACGTCCCCCGCAGCCCAGTCACCCAGAGCGTGGGACCCATCCACCGCGACGCCTGCCAGGCTCGCAACGCCGCCTCCGGTAAATGAGCCGTTCGGTGTGTGTGCACCGGTCCACGTGCTCGTCAGCGTCCCGGCGTCCCCGAAGACCGACACGACGCCTTCCGCCGCTTCGGAGGCGCCGACATACACCAGTGCTTCGCCAGTGGCGTGACCAACGGCCAACCCTTGGTCGAGCAGGTGCAGTTCTCCGCTTTCGTTCAGCTGCGGCTCGAGGAACGTCCCAATTGAGGCGTCGAACTCGTCAATCCTGGTATTGAGAGTGCCTTCGAGTTTTTCGGCGGCCCACACGTGCCCTTCGTCCAGCGTCAACGCGTTCACGCCGCTCAGCGGTCCTTGCAGGGACGCTGTTGAGCCCGGTGGAACACCATGACTCAGCGTTTCGGACGGTTCGGGCAGAAAGCTGTGGATGACCGCGCCCCATGCGACACCCGGACCACACAGGATCGACAGCAACGAGACTCCTGCGACGAGCAGCGCGCGCTGCGTGCGACCTCGGTTGATCATGATGCCTCGAGAGTCGAGCAACATTCTGTGACACACCACACCCTTCGTTTCCGTCAATTGCTAAACGATATTCGTGCAGCCGGGAGATCTGCACTGCACGTGCTGATGCGCCTCTCAAGCGCAGGCGCTATCCACAGTCCCCGACTCCACCCAGCTTCAGCTCATCAGCGACCGTAGCGTCGCGGGTACAGAGGTCGCAAGGCGCGTTTCCAATTCGGCGTCATCGTTCGTGTCCTGCCGGGCAATTGTCATGGCGGTGCGCCTATGCGGGTAGGCGAAGAGCCCGGCGGTATGGGGATTGAGGCTATCCAAAATCGCGTGATGTCATAGACTGGGACACAGTCGATTACATAGATGTCTGTCGGAGAGTTCTCTGCCGCGACCTCCACGGATTGCTCGGCGATGGAGACCGGAAGGCGTGCTTGCGGCCGCTATGCCAGCCGGCCCTGGGTGGGAAGCTATCCTTCGCTTGACAAACCGACGTTCGCGCAGTCCTTGAAGCCCCTACGCCCGGCGATCGTGGGCAGTCTTGCGTGCGCTGCCCGTTTCGAGGCCGAGACAGCCTTGAGATCGCACGTGTCGACCGTCTTGAGAGCGTTGCCGACGATCACCGAATCGCCGGCGAGCGCGCGCCGGTCAACAAGGATCTGCCTCCAGGTGCGCGTGAGCGAAGACGGCGGCGTGAGGCTGCCCAGCTTGGTGAGCGTGGCGCGCCCCATGGCCGCATGCTGGAGGGCGCTGCGTCTAACTAAGCGCGATCGCGCCGTCCCGGCCGACGGGGGCGGTGGCGATGAGCCTGCGGTTGAGGCTCTTGCAGACAGCGTCAACACGCGTGATGAATCGGGCCGCGGTCGCCGTGCTCGAAGACGACGATCCCGTTGTCGACCGCCCGGCTGCGCTCGCAGCGGACCGCCCCGGCACCGCATCCGCGCCGCCAACATCCTCCCAATATGAGGCTCGTAGCGGCTACAGACAACGCCCTCGCGAAGCGCGCGGGGCAGCGCCGATCCGCGGCGGGCGCCGAAAGCCGGCGTGTAATCCCGTGTCTCCTCGCTTGAGAGCTGCGCATGGCCAGGGACTAACCATCCCGGCGCCCGATGCAGTCAAGAGCTTCCGGGCAACTGTCTCCAACGAAAAATCCCCCACCGGGGTGTGTTATCTCGCGACTCTTGCACAGAACAGCTGTCGCGCCCACCCTCTCGCCCCCTTGTCGGTATCGACAACCACCGAGGGCCCGGCATCGTGCCGGGCCCTCGTCACATCTAACGGCAGCTACACTGCGACAGATCCCTACATCATCCCGCTCATGTCCGGCATGCCGCCACCGGCGCCGGCGCCTTCCTTCTCCGGGACCTCGGCGACGATCGCCTCGGTGGTGAGGATGTTCTTGGCGATCGAGGCGGCGTTCTGCAGGGCAGAGCGCGTCACCATCGCCGGGTCGATGATGCCTTCGGCGACGAGGTCGACGATCTGGTTCGTGCCGGCGTTCAGGCCGTGGCCTTTCTTCGCCTTGCGAACGTCGTTGACCACGACCGAGCCCTCGAGGCCCGCGTTCTCCGCGAGCTGACGGAGGGGCTCCTCCAGCGCGCGCAGGACGATCCGGGCGCCCGTGCGCTCGTCGTCTGAGCCGTCGTCCGAGGAACCGTTCTCGCTGAGCGTGACGGCCGAGGAGGCCTGCAGCAGCGCGACGCCGCCGCCGGGGACGATCCCCTCCTCCAGCGCCGCACGGGTCGCCTGAAGGGCGTCCTCGACGCGGTGCTTCTTCTCCTTCATCTCGGTCTCGGTCGCGGCGCCGACCTTCACGACCGCCACGCCGCCGGAGAGCTTCGCGAGCCTTTCCTGCAGCTTTTCGCGGTCGAAGTCCGAGTCGGTGTTCTCGATCTCGGCTTTGATCTGACCGATCCGGCCCTTGATCGCACCGGCGTCACCCGCGCCGTCGACGATCGTCGTGTTGTCCTTCGCCACGACGACGCGGCGGGCGCGGCCGAGCTGCGAGACCTGCGTGTTCTCGAGCTTCAGCCCCATCTCCTCGGTGATGACCTCGCCGTTGGTCAGGATCGCGATGTCCTCGAGCATCCGCTTGCGGCGGTCGCCGAAGCCGGGGGCCTTGACCGCAACGCCCGTGAAGGTGCCGCGGAGCTTGTTGACGACGAGCGTCGCGAGCGACTCGCCCTCGACGTCCTCGGCGATGATCAGGATCGGCTTGCCCGACTGGATGACCTGCTCGAGCACCGGCAGCACGTCGCGGACCGAGCCGATCTTCTGGTTGGCGATCAGGATGTACGGGTCCTCGAGCACCGCCTCCATGCGGTCCTGGTCGGTGACCATGTAGGGCGAGATGTAGCCCTTGTCGAACTGCATGCCCTCGGTGAACTCGAGGTCCATGCCGAACGTCTGGCCCTCCTCGACGTTGACCACGCCGTCCTTGCCGACC